>Ga0265327_10002354_pt1 | contig 20148 bp, 14 predicted proteins | sample 41621metaG_FD_202089 | JGI IMG/M metagenome (GOLD analysis project Ga0265327, IMG submission 202089) | Rhizosphere microbial communities from Carex aquatilis grown in University of Washington, Seatle, WA, United States - 4-16-21 metaG | ecosystem: Host-associated > Plants > Roots > Rhizosphere...
ACGCAAAAATTTGTCCCACGCTATCATTTTTCCAGCCGGTGCCTGCCAGCATCAACAAACGCCCGTCCGGCAGCCGTTCAAATACGGCTGAATATTCGATGGAGAGCATCTGGCCGGACATGAGCGCGCCCTGGGTGTACAACGTTTCCAGGTCGTTGATCACCAGCGCGCACTGGCCGAGTGCGGCCACGATGGTTTGCTGGTGGGCATGGTCGCGCAGCTTTCGTTCCGCGTCATCCCGTTCCCTGGCGCGCAGTTGCAAGGCCGCTGCCATTTCATCAAATTTTTCCGCCAACTGGCCGAGTTCGCCATCCACTTCAGTCAGGCCTGTGCGCGCCTGCAAATCCCCGCGCGAGAGCCGTGATATGGCCCGTGCCAGCGCCCGCACCTGCCGCAAGATAAAGTGTTCGCCGCCATACCACGCCGCCATCAGGGCCAGCAAGCCAACGATGAAGCTGCCCCAAGGTACGCTGAGCGCATATTGCTTCACCCATTCCGGGGCATATTCCCAAAACCAGTTTTGGTTGACGATGTAGGTGAGGAGCAGCGCCGGGGAAATCCACAAAAAAACACTCCCCACCAGTTGCATGCGCACACTGGAGAAGCGTTTAAGAAACTTGGGCGTCATTCAGGTTAATTCCATTATAAACCAAAATTGCGGCGGCGGAAACAATTTCAAGCCGTCTCCGCCAGCGCCGATTCCCGTCCACGCGGCAACCGGCCGAGATGGAAAATCAGAAAACCGTGCAGGAATTGCCGTAATTCCCCGGACTGTGTGCCGGATAATTTAAGCCGGGCCGCTGTGTTCCAGTCTCCCGTCATCAGGGTCTCGATGATTTTTTTAGTGCCCGGCGTCAACCGGGTTTCATCCAATTCGGGTTCCAGGCCCGACTCGCGCAACAGCCGGAGTTCGAGTGCAAAGATGGTCTGTGGTTGCGGGGGATGTTCACAGAGATATTTTAGAAAACCGCCGACCAGGTCATAAATTTCCGGCAGGGGAGTTTCTATTTCCGTGGATTGCTCGATGAAAGCCGCGGCATAGCCGGCTTGCTGCAATTTCAAAATGTCCTCGCGCAAGGCTCCGTGGGTTTCCCGCAGGCAGGCTTCCCGCAGGGCGTGCAGCTCGGAATGACGGCTGCGGGTGAACGAGAAATCGGCGGCGTAAAACAAGTCCAGCTTGCCGGCAAATGGAGATTTCGGCCGGCGGGCGCCTTTGGCCACGGTGGCGATGCGTCCCAACCCAGCCGTGAGCCAGTGCACAATCAGGCTCGTTTCCGTCAGCGGACGAATGCGCAGGATGATGCCGTGGGCGGATTCAGTCATGGCAAAGGCGGGAACGACGAAGTTCTATTTTGGTTCTTGGTTAACGTTTTATTTCAGCCGGATTTTCCGGCGAAATTGACCCCAGGCTGACGATGTACTTGATGCCGTCGGACACGCTCATTTCCAGTTTGGTTACGGTGTCCTCAGTTACCAGGATGAGAAAGCCCGAGGTCGGGTTTGGAGTCGTGGGGATAAACACGCTGACCAGGTTTTTGCCCGTCTGCTGCAACACGCCGGTCTGGGTTTCGCTCGTGATGAAACCCACCGAGTAGCTGCCCGGCCGTGGGAATTCCACCAGCACCACCGTCTTGAACGAATTTTTATCGCCGGAAAATGCCTCGTTGACCTGCTTGATGGCACCGTAAAATTTATTCAGCAACGGCACGTTCATCATCACCGTGTCCAGCCATTCCAGCATGCGTTTGCCAATGTAATATTGAGCCAGCACGCCCACGCAGGTAATCAAGCCTGCCGCCAGCATCAGCGCGATCAGGCTCCAATACCAGAACATGGGGGCTGACTGCCCGTTTTCATAGACCCGGTCAGGGCCAAGCACGGAAGGCAGGAAAAATAACAACGTGTCGGTGAAGGTGGAAATGGTACCGAAAATCCATTTCACCGCCGCGAGGGTTAGCAAGGCGGGCAGCGAAACGGCCAGGCCGGTCAGGAAACTCCGGCGCCAACGGGCAAAAAGCGTTTTTCTCACCTGCCTATTTTAGCTGCCGGGAAAACTTCCGCGAGTGAAAACCAAATGCTCACCCGCCTTGCTAAAGTTCCAAAAATGAAAATTGTTTCCCTAATTTTTGCATCAACCGGTTTTCTTCGCGCTTCATCGTGCGGCGCAAATCGGGCTTTAAATCGTCATAACCCAGCAAATGCAGAACCCCATGAACCACGTAACGCACCACTTCATCCTGCCAGGTGGTATGAAATTCATTGGCCTGGGTTATCGCCTCATCCACGCAGACGAATAGCTCCCCATGAAGTTTGACCGGACTGGTCAATACGTGCGCGTCCTCATTGTTTTCGCCATAGTCAAACGTGATGACATCCGTTGAGCCTTCGTGCTGGAGGTATTGCCAGTTCACCCGTGCCATTTCCCTGGCACCCACGAGCTGAATGCCCAGTTCCGCCTCATCAATCGCCAGCTCTGAAAACAATGCCTGGATAATCTGCTTTAACCGGCGCGAGTTGATTTTTTTCGTCCGCTGGCGGTTGGCAATGACGATGTTCATTGGTCCAATTTACTCTGATTTGGCTTTCCCGCGATGTTCCTCGTAGGCCGAAATAATCCGCTGCACCAGGGGATGCCGCACCACGTCACGTTTTGAAAATTCGATGATGGCGATGCCCTCGGTATGCTTGAGCGCGCGATGTGCCTCGGCCAGGCCGGAATGTTTGTGCGGCGGCAGGTCGATTTGCGTTTCATCGCCCGTGATGACCGCCTTGGAACCATGGCCCAGGCGCGTGAGAAACATCAACATCTGTTCGGTGGTGGAATTCTGCGCTTCGTCCAGGATGATGAACGCGGTATTCAACGTACGTCCGCGCATGTAGGCGAGGGGAGCGATTTCAATCGTGCCGCGTTCCATGAGCTTGGCGATTTCCTCGGCCGGCAACATGTCGTGCAACGCATCATGCAACGGGCGCAGGTACGGCGTGATTTTCTCAAACAAATCGCCGGGCAAAAATCCAAGGGCTTCGCCCGCTTCAACTGCCGGGCGCGTGAGAATAATTCGCGATACGGTGCCCTCGCGCAAGGCCGACAGGGCGGTGGCCACCGCCAGATACGTTTTGCCCGTGCCCGCAGGGCCAATGCCGAACGTCACATCATGCTTGCGGATGGCATCGAGATATTGTTTTTGTCCGACGGTCTTGGCGGTTACCCCCGGCCGGCGTTCATGGGTTGTCACGCGGTCGCTGACCATGTCCTTCAGCGTGGTGCCGCCTTCATGTTTGACCACGTTTAGCGCGTGGGTAAACTCACGATTTTTGACCGGCGAACCCGCCTTGAGGAGGTTTTCCAGCGACGCAAACAGTTGCTTGGCCCGCTCCACGGCCTCGGAGGCACCGTCGAGCTTGATCCAGCCTTCGCGGGCGGTTGCCTTGACGCCTAGTTCAGTTTCCAAAGCCTGCAAATTGCGGGGTTCGTGATTGAACAATTGCTGCGCAAACCGCGCATTCTCAAAATGTAATGTTTCTGTAGCCACAGTGTTTCCTATCCCTTACCAGAATTTGTCCGGTTCCGCTAGATGCGAATAATCGGGGGCAGGGAGGGCATTGCTTTGTGGGGTGGGGGGATAGGTCTTAAAAATTCCCTTTTACCCCCAATTTCCATTTGACGAACCATATGTTCGGGCGTAGTAAAAGGAGGTAGTTTAACGGTAAAAGTCTCGGTTTTTGACGCAACGCTAACCAAAGGTTCCTCACCATTAGTTGCGCCACAAGCCGGATTGTGTACAACATATTGTGTTTTTCACTTTACTTGAGCCCTAGGCTTTGGTTGAGTTGCACCCATATAACAAGTTTGTTGAGTTGATCCGAGTCTATGTATCTCAAAAATCTAACGGTTTTCGGCTTTAAGTCCTTTGCGGACAAGACGGCGCTGAATTTCCAGCCCGGCGTTACCGCCATTGTCGGTCCCAACGGCTGCGGTAAATCCAATGTCTCGGACGCCATTCGTTGGGTGCTCGGCGAACAGTCTGCCAAGGCCCTTCGTGGCGGCGAAATGGCCGATGTGATCTTCAACGGCACGGACGGTCGTAAACCGATGGGCATGGGCGAGGTTTCCCTCACGTTGGGTGGAGTGGGCGAGGAAAGCTTGCGTGCCGCTGGCGTGGAAGTGACCTATGACGAAGTGACCCTGACGCGCCGGATTTTCCGGGACGGCGGCAGTGAATATTTCCTGAACCGCACGCCTTGCCGCCTGAAGGACATCCAGCAATTGTTCATGGGCACGGGCATTGGCCGCACGAGCTATAGCATCTTGGCCCAAGGCCACATCACGCAAATTTTGTCCAGCAAGCCGGAAGACCGCCGGATGATTTTTGAAGAAGCTGCGGGCATCACCAAATTCAAGTCGCAGAAAAAGGAATCACTCCGCAAGCTGGAATACACGGAACAAAATCTGTTGCGCATTGCCGATACCATCAAGGAAGTGAAGCGCCAGATTGGTTCGCTCCAGCGCCAGGCCGGCAAGGCACGCCGGTACAAGCAGATTCAGCAGGAGCTGCAACATCTCGAAACCCAGCTTGCGCGTCATCAATTCGACATATTGATGGGTGAAATCAGCGAGCGCCAGACCGCCGTGGAAGATTTGCGCCTGCAAATCGAGACGGGCAGCAATGACGTGCTGCGTTTTGAGGATGAAATCAGCAAGCTGCGTGAACGTTTGTCCGAGCTCGAGCACGAAGTTTCCGCGCAGCAACAGCGCGGGTTGGAATTACGGGGCGAAATCGAACGCCACGAGAGCCGCATTCAATTCAATAACGAGCGCAGCCAGGAAATCGAATCGCAAAACGCGAAGGCCTTGGCGGACATCGCCCAGGCCGAGGAACGTCATCGTGCCGCGCAGGAGGAACTGGTGATGGTGACGGAGCGGTTGTCGGTTGCCGAAGCCGCGCTGGACCAACATCGTGAAGCGCTGGCTGCCCGGCAAAATTCATTGCGTGAAATCGAGGAAGGCTTAAAGCAACAGCAGGAGGCTTTGCGCCAGGCTCAATCCGTCGCGTTCACTGCCGCGCAAGATTTGTCCCGCGTGCGCAACGAGTTGACCGCGCTCGATCTCGCCAAGCAGGGCAACCTGGTGCGTCTTGAGAAATTGTCCTCGGAAAAAATTCAGCTTGAAGAAGAGCGTGTTCGCCTGGAATCGCGTTTGCAGGAATTTACCGCGAGTGTGGAGGTGGAAAAACTGAATGTCGCCACCACGCGCGGTTCCGTGGAGCAGCGCCAAAGCCGTCTGCGTGAGTTGCAGGGCGAATTGCAGGAGTCATCCCGCGAACAAGACGCCTTTTTGCATCAGCATGCGGAGAAACGCTCGCGCTTGACCGTGCTGGAACAGCTCGAAGGTTCGCACGAAGGTTTTGATGCCGGTGCGGTGGCGGCCTTGCGGCAGTCCCGTTCGGTCATCGGCTCGCTTGCGGACCGCATTCGCGTGCCGGACCATTTTGTAACGGCCGTGGAAAATGCGCTCGGTCATAACCTGCAACTGGTGTTGACCGACCAGCCGTCGTCAGCCCAGGAAATTCTTGCTGACTTGAACGCCAACAAGTCCGGCCGCGCCAGCGTGGCGGCTTTGTCCATTCAGCAGTACAAGGATGAAAAGCAGCTTTCATTCGAGGGCGACATGGCTCCGGCCACCGGCCCGACGGCGGAATTGCAGAGCGGCCAGATTGTTCACGCCATGAGCGTGATTCAGGCTGAACCCTCGGTTGAACCGCTTTTGAAATCGTTGCTGGGCCGCACATTTATTGCGTCCGACCTCGGCACGGCCACGGCGCAAATTCAAAACGGCCACGCCGGTTGTGACTTTGTGACGCTCGGCGGTGATCTTTTGAACCGGCACGGTATTTACACGGGCGGTTATTTGAACGGCAAAGGCAATGGCCGGGCGCCATCCTCCATTCTCGGCCGCAAAAACCAGATTGCCGAACTGCAAACCGAACTGACCAGCCTGCAACAGCTCGTGGAAGAAGCCAGCCGCAAGCGCGGCGCGCTCCTGAGCGAGCAGACGGAATTGCAGGCCAGCCTGCAACAGGCGCAGACGGAGTTGCGCGAGCAGGAAGTTGCCATCGCCACGCGCGAGGGCGAGTTCAAGGCGCTGCAGAATTCATCACGGTTGTTGAATCAAAAAATTGAGACGGTCGTATTCGAGGTGGAAAGCCTGGCGGGACAGGAGCGCGAAGGTTTGCAGAAGCGCGAGGCGTTGTCCGTGCGTCTTACCGAGTTGGAAGTGCGCGAACGCACGGCACAGGAGCAGGTTACGTTGCTCACCACTGAGTTGGAGAATTTACGCCAGCAGCGCGATGCCGCCAATGCGGCGCTCACCGAGAGCAAGGTGGCGCTGGCCTCGGAAGAGCAACTGGCCTCGTCCTTCCGTCAGCAGCGCGGCGCGCTGGAGCAACGCATCATCGAGCTCGGCCAGTTGGTGGAGGCGCGGCGCAATGAGTGTTCCTCGTTTGTTTCCCGGCGCGAGCAGGCGCAGTCCGAGATTTTGGATTCGCAGGCGAAGATTGAGCATTTGCAGCACGAGCGCGAACAGGTGAACGCGCGGGCGGCGGAAACGATTGTGCTGAAGAACCAGCAGGATGCCGAAATCGCCGGGCGCGACGAGGCCTTGCGTATGCAACGCGGCCGGATTACGGATTTGCAAAGCCAGCGCGGCACGTTGGACGTGGAGCTGGCCCAGAAAAACATGTCAGTGCAAAACCTGCGCGAGAAGGTGCAGCAGAAGTACCACCTCAATATCGAGGATATTCGCAGCGAGTGCATTACCATTACCCACGCGGACGAAGGCCAGCCGAAGGTGGAAACGTTGACGCCCGAGCAGATGGCCGCCAGCGGCGTGGGCACGGATTGGGCGGCAATCGGCCAGCAGGTTGAGGAGTTGCAGACCAAGATAGACGAAATGGGCCCGGTCAATCTGGTGGCCATTGAGGAATATGAAGAGACCGAGCAGCGCCACCAGTTCCTTTCGCAGCAGTACGAAGATTTGGTCAATGCCAAGACGGAATTGCTCGAAATTATCAATCGCATCAACACCCAAACGCGCCAGATGTTCTTGGAGACGTTTGAGAAGATTCGCGATAATTTTCGACTGATGTTCACCGAGGTGTTCGGTGGCGGCAAAGCGGACTTGGTGTTGTCCGACCTGAATGACGTGCTGGAAAGCGGCATCGAAATCGTGGCGCGTCCGCCCGGCAAACAGTTGCAGAGCATTTCGCTGCTGTCCGGCGGTGAACAGACCATGACCGCCGTGTCGCTGCTGTTCTCAATTTACCAGGTGAAACCCAGCCCGTTCTGCGTGCTGGACGAATTGGATGCGCCGCTGGATGAATCCAACGTGGTGCGGTTCGTGAAAATCCTGCAACGCTTCCTGGCGCACTCGCAGTTCATCATCATCACGCATAATAAGCGCACCATCGCCATGGCGGATGTGTTGTATGGCGTGACGATGCAAGAGCACGGCGTGAGCAAGATTGTGAGCGTGAAATTCCACAAGGCAGAGGAACAACTGGCCTTGCCTAGCGCGCCCGAGCCCGTGGCAGCCTGATTTATTAGTGATGTGCCCGTCTTGGGCGTTGCCCCAAGACGGTGTGAAATGCGCCCTTTGGGCGCATTTTCATTTACGGCACGGCTTGTATCACAATGGTGTGATGGACGGGCGTCATGGCATCGGCGATGGCTTTGGCCAACGGTGCGCGTTCGGCTTCGGTGGTTTGTAGGACCTTGTCCATGTCGGTCTTGGCTTCATTCCCGTGGAAGGCTTGTTTGATCTGTTTTGTCTCGTAGGCCTGTTTGGCGGCGACCGCTTGATCCACCTGTTTGAACGATTCGCAAAAGGGATTATCCACGAAATCGGCGGCCAAATTCACTCCTTCAACGAGTTGTGCAGAGGTATAGGTGTTTGTCGTGTTTCCCCAGATGACGAGATATTGCGCTGCGCTGGCGTTTTTCACCACGAGTTTCAAACGGCTTAATTCCTGAAAGAAAGGAACGAGCGTGGCGCCGGCGCGTGCCGAACTGTCGCTGTTGGTTTCACCGCTCATGCAGAAGGGATATTTGGTGCTCGTGACCGTTAGGGTGTTGTCCTTGAAGCTCTCAACGGTATGGCCTGTGGTAGCGGTGGCGGTTTGTGCGCCGAGGTCCACCGTGAACGTGCCGATGTCGCCATCCAGCCCCATCGCATGGAGGAATGAATAAGCCATCACCACGTGTCCCGCCCAGCCCGGATGCACGCCGTCCTTGCCGGAAATGGCAAAGTCATCGCCATAACGCTTTTGGCCTTCGTACCCGGCCTTGAACATGGTCCAAAAGACATCGGCAAACCGGGTGTTTAGCTTCTCGCTCAAGCCGATATCGATGTCGCGGAGGGCGCAGAGGTTGATATTCAACTCATCGCGGGTGTATGCATTAGACTTGGTCCAGCCTGGCACTTTGCCAACGCAGCCAGGGGCGCCGAGCACCACGCGTGTGCCAATGCCTTCCAAACCGGTCACCACGGCGGAATACTTGTCCGCATACCACGTGCCGTTCTCCTCGTCGAACGGCCGGTACCGATGGTCGTTCATGCCATAACACAACGTCGCCACGGTAGGTTCAAAGCGCAGGCAATCATTGGTCATGCGCCGGAGAAAACCCTCGGCGGTTTCGCCGCTCCAGCCGAATTGCCGCGTGGTGATTTTCAATTCGGGCACGCACACCGTCAGGTACGTTTCGATGATGCGCGAATACATCTTCTGTTCGGTGATGGAATCGCCGATGATGGCCAGACGGTCGCCTTCCTTGAGCAATACCGGTCCGGGGGCCGGCGCTTTGCGCGGATTGAACTTCAGGAAATACGCGTCGTCTGGTTTGGGCTCGTAATCTGCGGCCCAGGCTGCAAACGGCAAAATCGAAGTAAAAATGGCGGCAGCGAGAATCGCTCGTTGAAGCAAATGATGATTCGTTTTCATAAAAGCAAAGGCAGGCTAACCCTGTCCGGCCATTTGTCCAATATGAAATCACGTGGAACCGATAGGCGACGACGCTGCCCAAGCCAAGCCGCTGCTCAAGTTTGAGTCCATTTCATCAAACGAACGTCCCACAAACGGTCACCATGAATAATGTACTGTATAGTTTATCGTGCGTTCTTCGTCGGGCTTTACGGGAATGGTAAATTCGATGGTCTGCGAATCTTTTTTGGTGAAGTTATCGGATTTCTTGGTGATTTCCCAATTGCTCCAGCGGTAGAGATGTTCGACCACGCGGATTTCCACGGGGGAATCCTTCTTGCGGTTGCGCAGCTTGATTTCAAATGATTCATCAATCCATTTGTCGCCGGTGTCCACATGGAAACTGGTTTGTTTGCGTTCGCCTACGAGATCGAAGGCGTTGCCGGTGGTGACGCGAACCGTTTCGTTGCGCGGGGTATGGTCAATGGTGTTTTCGCCCACGAACTGCAATTGCCCATCCGCGTCACGGCGATAAAAGCGCAGTTTGCCGGCCGGCAAGGCGATGCCGAGCTGGTTGGTTTCTGCGTTTACAAACTCGCGCTGGACGAGAATCTTTTTGTTTTGGGTTTGGCCATAGCCCTGGTCGTAATTCAAACCATAGAAGCGATAACCCTCCGCGCCATCATAAACATAAACAGTCGGCGCATACATTTTCTCGGCATGGGCAAATTCCACCTGCTTGGTTTCGCGATTGTGCAAGGTGGTGGGGCGGGCAATCGAGTAGAGATGAAATTCGTCAAAAGCTTTTTCGGTGACTGCGGGCGAAGCGTCAGCCACACTTCCTGCTGCTGCCATGGCCATTCGATAATATGCGCGAGGTTGAGGTGGTTGGATTTTATTGACGTCCCCGGCCATCAATTGAATTTTTGCATTTTCGAAAGTCTTGCCGCTTTCGTTTTTCATGGTAACCCAGGCGACGAGGTCGGCTAAATCGCCTTTCTCTCCCGAGACCAGGTTATAGCTGGCGTTCCACTCAAACCCGCCCGTGACATAGCCGACTTCAGCGTCAAACTTGCCCGCCGAATCGGACTGGATTACCCAGTTAAACGCGGGTTTTAATATGGTGTCATCGCCCAAATCAGGGAATAGCGGCGCGCCCGGCAGGGAAAATTGCAACTTGCCGTTCACCTCGATAATCGGCTGCTGCGCCTCGCCTCCGGGAACGTAACCGCTGCGGATGATTTTGCCTTGAATCAATTCACGCGTCATGGTGTTGTCCTTCATGCGCTCGTTTTGAAACTCAATCGTCTTGCCTTCAAACAAAGACAACAAAAGGGGTTCGTTTACGGGATCGTTGCGGTAGTTCTGCTCCAGGATTTGCAGCGAGTGCTTGCCGGCGGGGTCGCGGAGGATTACCGAGTCCGGCTCGACCTGGGCGGTGGCCCCGGCGTAACGCACTGGATTGGCCCCGGCCTGGAGGTCCAGCGGCACTGTATCGCGCACCACGGCGAAATTTTGGTTGTAAATCGTCAGGGCAGGCTGGGCATAAGCCGCCAATGACAGGGAGGAACAAGCGAGCAAAAGGAATTTTGTTTTCATGAGCTAATGACCAGATGTTTATTAATACGACACATAACACGGAAAGTTATTAGAAGAAAGTCATTGTTCTTGTCTCATTCCGGCTTAAATGTGTACGTTTTACGCAATAACCTAACCGGATCTGCCACCGGTTTGGTCAGGTCAGAGTGTTAAGACTTTGAATAAACGTAGATACCGACTGATTCCAGATGAAAAACACCCGCTCTTTGTTGATTGATTGCTGCTTGGTTCTTGGCGTTCTGCTCTGCTGGCTGACCTCCACCGGTCGGGCCCAGCAAGTGGCCACGGGCGGCGGCAACGGCGGGGCCGGGGAAATTGCCGCGCCCGTGCCTGCGGATGCATCGTTGGTGCATGCAAAATATTTGGATCCCACAGTGGCGGTCGCGGAGCGGGTGGATGATTTGTTCGCCCGGCTGACGCCTTTGGAAAAGGCGGCGCTGCTCCATGGCTGTTCCGGCATGGGATACGGCAATATTCCGCGCATTGGCCTGCCGGAAATTCTCATGACCGACGGACCGCAGGGCGTACGTTTAGACAAGGGAACAACGACGGCTTTTCCCTGCGGTTTGGCCATGGCGGCCACCATGGATTCTGCGTTAGTGGAACAGGCTGGTAAGGCGATGGGCGAGGAATGCCGCGCCTTGAACCGCCGTGTTTTTCTGGCCCCTGGCGTCAACATCATGCGCACACCGTTGGGTGGCCGTAATTTTGAATACATGGGCGAAGACCCATTCTTGTCGGGTAAAACGGCTGCCGCGTACATTCGCGGTGTTCAGTCGCAAGGGGTCTCCGCCTGTGTGAAACACTGGAACTTCAACGAACAGGAGCATTGGCGGACGACGATAAATGTAGAATGCGGTGAACGCGCCTTGCACGAAATCTATGGTGTGCCGTTTGAAATGGCGGTCAATTATGGCCGGGTCCTGAGTGTCATGCCGGCCTACAACCGCTTCAATGGCGACTATTGTACGGCTTCAAAACCGTTGAACCGGGATTTGTTGGAAGGAGTTTACGGGTTCGATGGCGTGCTGATTTCCGACTGGGGCGCGTGGCACGATGACAAACTTGCCATCGCGGGCGGTTGCACCATCGAGATGCCTTCGGAGCGTAGCGTCAAACATGATCAAAGCATCGTTGACCGCATCGCCAAGGGGGAAATTTCCCAGGCGGATGTGGACGCCGCCGTGCGGCGCAATTTGCGCTTCTTATTTTATGTCGGTGCTTTTGATGCCTGGAGTGGCGGGGCGCTGAACACGCCTGACCATGAACAAGTGAGCCGGCGGGCGGCGGCTGAGTCCATCGTGCTTTTAAAGAACAAACATGATCTGTTGCCGCTCGACATCAAGAAATTCGGCAAGATTGTTGTCGTTGGACCCAATGCAGAACAGTTTCAAACGATGGCGGATGGTTCCAACCTTTCACGCCGGGGCGGTTCGGGAGCGACGCGTCCTCCTTACGAAGTTACGCCGTGGGCCGCGCTGAAGAAACGGTTTGGCGATAAAATTATTTTTGAGCCGGGGCTTTCTTTCGAATCGCCATTGCCCACCAATTCCGAAGCACGCGCCATTGACGCCGCCAAACATGCGGACGCCGTCATCTTTTTTGCCGGGACAAATCACCGGTATGACCGCGAAGCGCTGGGCTGGGGCGACGTTAAAAATGCGGATCGCCCTGACTTGGAATTTATCGGACCGCAGGCGGATTTAATCCGCAAAATCGCCGCCGTTAATTCCAAGACCATTGTGGTCATGATCAACGGCGGCCCGGTGTCGGTGGAGTCATGGCATGAAAAAGTTCCGGCGATTGTTGAGACATGGTACAGCGGCATGGAATCGGGCAACGCGATTGCCGATGTGCTGTTTGGCGACGTTAATCCGTCTGGCAAACTGCCCTGTACCTTTGGCAAACAGCTGAACGACTGGCTCTGCCATCAACTCGGCACCAACTCCTTTCCCGGCACTGGCAATAACGGCGTGGTCAAATACCTCGATGATATCTGGGTGGGTTACCGGCATTTTGACCAGGCGAATATCACCCCGCGTTATCCCTTTGGCTACGGCCTAAGCTATACAACCTATACGTATGGCAAGCCCAGCCTCTCGGCAACCACGATGAAGGGCGATGACATTTTGGTTCTGTCCATTCCCATCACCAACACCGGTAAACGGGCGGGTGCCGAAGCCGTGGAATTATATCTCCATGAAAGTCATCCCGGCGTAGCCCGCCCGCCGCAGGAACTGAAGGGCATCGCCCGGGTATTTTTGCAACTTGGTGAGACGCGGGTGGCTTACTTTGCCATCCAACGTCGTGACCTCTCCTATTGGGACGTGGATAAACATGATTGGATGGCAAAGCCGGGAATGTTCGAGGCCCGCATTGGAGCTTCGTCGCGCGATATCCGCGCAACGGCGCAATTTAAACTGCTTTGAAACTGGTTTAAACCGGGTTTCTACCAGACTCATGGCTCCCGGATGCAGCGGCTGGGAGTCAGGAAACAATCGGCTTGGGTGATTTGTTTTTGGCGAGATTCTCGGCCAGCTCACAGGAGGTGTTTGCTTTGGTCCGGCAATGGAGTTCCAGCTCAAACAGGTCCTGGCATGAAGACATTGATATGTCGCGTATTAAATGTTTCAATGAAGAATAAGACAGGCCGGATAAAGCGCGAAACGGGCAGTGCGGATGACTTTTATCAGCGGGGCATTTCAGCGAAAGAAACAGGACCAGCTTCTCAAGTTCTTCCAGCGTCTCATCGCCTGTTAATAATGACAATGATTCGCCCTTAGGCCCTTTTGCAGCCATCCGGCTACGGAGTTTGGTTTCCAAGTTGCTCACGCTTGCGTATTCCCAGTGTTGTGCTGTTTTCTGTATAATAAATTATACTTAAAAACAAATGTAAAATAAAAAATAAAAGTAATTGTCTGGGGGTTTAAGCAAACTGGCAGCTGCCGTGGTTTTTTTGCATTATAAACGACTTGATCGGGGTAAATCTTCTGGAAATTTGGCGGTACCGTTACGCCAAGGTTAAGATTGGGTTACAACGCCAGTTGGATATTGCCCTTCCAGATACACTTATAGCAAAGTGCAGTTGTCATCAGGTTATGAACGACAACACCCAACAATGCCTGGAACTGAATCTCGCTGAGCCCATCTCCTGCCGCTCCGTCTGGATCTCGGACATCCATCTCGGCACGCGGCATGCACGGGTGGCAGAGTTGTTGGAGTTCTTGCGCAATGTGGATTGCAAATATCTCTACCTGGTGGGCGATTTTATCGACGGCTGGGAGTTGAAGTTTCGCTGGTATTGGCGCGATGATTACAACGTCCTGATCCAGAAATTACTCCGTAAAAGCCGCAAGCACACGAAGGTCATTTACATTACCGGCAACCACGATGAATTCATCGAACAATTTGTGGGCATGCGCTTTGGCAGTGTGACCATGGCCCGCGAGGCAATGCACACCACTGCCGACGGAAGGAAATTTCTGGTCATCCACGGCCATCAGGCCGATGGCCTCACGCATTTCAATCACCTGCTCGAAAAGCTGGGTTCGCACCTTTACAATTGGATTCTCGACTTTAATCTCTACCTCAACCGGCTGCGCCGTGCGCTCGGATTTGGTTACTGGTCCTTGGCGGCCTATTTGAAATTCAAGGCCAAGTCCGCCGTGAAGTTCGTGACCGAATACGAAACCACGCTGGCGACCATGGCGCGCAGCCACCAGGCTGACGGCGTGATATGCGGCCATATCCACCGGGCCGAAATTAAGACGATTGACGGCGTGCAATACTTGAACTGTGGCGACTGGGTGGAAAGTTGCACCGCGTTGATTGAGGATTTTGATGGTAAAATCAAGCTCGTTCACTTCCATGAAGATGATGTTCTGCGTTCTCGGCGAGGGTCGCGGTCACATGACGCAGGCGATGGCAGTGAAGGAAATGGCGGACGCGGCGGGACATCAGGTCGTCGCCGTCACGCTCGGCGTGAGCACGCATCGGCCGGTGCCGGAATACTTCGGGTCGGCGATGAAGATTCCCGTCACGCAACTGCCGACGCTGGAATTTAAATACAAGGACAGCCGGGCGGTCAGCAACACGGCCACGTTGCTTGGCGTTCTCACCAACATCCCCAAGTACGCGCGGCTGGTTCGCCAGTTTGACGAAATTGTCCGCGCCGTTAAGCCGGATGTCATCATCAACTTCTTTGAGCCCATTGCAGCCTTCTACGCATTGACGCGTCGCAACCGTCCGCCCGTCGTGGCCATTGGCCATCAATTCATGTTCCAGCATCCGGACTATGTCCGCACGCCGCAATTGTGGAAACAGCTTGTGAGCATGCGGATTTATACCTGGCTGCTCGGGGCGCGCGCCACCAAGCTGGCGTTGTCCCTGTATGAAGCGCCGGATTTGCCCGCCAAACACATCATTGTCGGCCCGCCGATTTTGCGGAAGCAGTTGTTTGGCTTGCAGCCGAATCCGAACGGAAATTTCACGCTCGTCTATCTGTTGAACCACGGCTACGCCGAGCAAATTATCCGTTGGAGCGATGCCAACCCGCAAACCCGGCTGCATTGTTTCTATGACAAGCCCGGTGCGCCGGCTGAATTTGAACATTCACCCTCGCTCACCTTTCATAAGCTGGATGGCGAAAAGTTTTTGAAGATGATGGCGGAGTGCCGTAATGTCGTTTGCACGGCCGGCTTTGAGTCGGTCAGTGAAGCGGCGTGGCTCGGCAAGCCTCTGTTTCTCGTGCCCGTGGAAAACCATGTTGAACAACAGGTCAATGCCATTGACGCCCAGCAGTTCGGCATTGGCATCGCTGAAAAGAGTTTTAATCTGGACCGGCTGGCCGAATTGCCGCCGCACCTGGCTACGGACAAGTTCCGGGCCTGGATGAAATGCGCGCCCGAAAAGTTTTTTGAGGCCGTGGAACAGGCTGTTAAACCCGCGCGATGAGCAGCGAAACCGTCCATAAATTTCCGCCCGGTTTTCTGTGGGGCGCGGCCACGTCGCCCACGCAGGTCGAGGGGCATATCGAAAACGAGTGGACGCAATTTGTGGCCCAGGACGGAGGTCATTGCCGCATCGCGTGCGATAATTACCATCGCTACCCCGAGGATATCCAGTGGATGTCCAAACTGGGTGTGAACGCGTATCGTTTTGGCATTGAATGGTCGCGGTTGCAATCCGCGCCGTTTGCACCGTTGAATCAGGCTGAACTGGCGCGTTACGTGGACCTGCTGGACCAGCTTCGCGCCGCGGGCATCACGCCGATGGTCGTGTTGCATCACTTTTCCAATCCGCCCTGGATTAATGCCGCTGGCGCCTGGACCAATCCGGCCACGATCCCGGCGTTCGTTGACTACGTACGCAAGCTCGTGGCGGCGCTCAAAGAACGGGTTTACATTTGGAACACGTTCAATGAGCCGGATACCTACGCCTGCGTGGCGTACATTCTGGGCGGTTTTCCACCGCAACGTACTTGGAAGCTGGGCCAGTTCCGCCGGGTGATTGACCACATGGCGCGGGCGCATGTGCAGGTCAGCCGCATCATTCGGCGTGAAGGCAATGCCGGGCACAAACCCGAGGTGGGGATTGCCAAGAATTGGACTTTTTTTCACGCCTACCAGCGGTTTTCGCCTTGGGACCGGCTCACCTCATTTGCCTGCCATTACACGTTTAATAAATTCGTATTGGATGCTTTCTTGGGTGGCTGGCGGCGGCGCGCGTCCACGTTTGTTGGGCTTAACTATTATGGCCGGGTGCGTTTCCATCATTTTCGGGCGATGATTCCGGCGAGCGGCACACCGGTGAAAGACTTGAAGGATTGCGGTTTTGTTTGTGACGACATGGTGGAGCGTTACCCCGAGGGCCTGGAAAATATTCTCGCCTACCTGCGCCGTAAATTTCGGCTGCCCATTTACATCACGGAACACGGCGCGGCCTCGGATGACGAGCCATTTCGCGAACGCGATTTGCACCAAAATTTACAGGCACTGCACCGGTCCATGGCGGCGGGAGCCGATGTGCGCGGCTTCTTTTACTGGTCGCTAATGGATAACTTTGAATGGCAGTTCGGCTACAGCAAAAAGTTTGGATTGCTGGCCGTGGATTTTAACGACCCGGCGTTGACCCGGCGCACGAAGCCTTTGGCAGAGGTATACTCCCGAATTTGCCGCGAAAATTCCATTCGTGGAAACGGGGCGTGAGAACTGAAGCGGGGCGATTACCGCACAATGGCGGTTAGATCCCAGTTCTTCAATTTCACCATGTCCACGCCGTGTACGCGGATTTGCAGGCCATTGGTGTCCGGCAGATTGGTCAGGGCGGCAGTGGGCAACACGAGGATGAACGGCGGCTCGTTCGTCAGGAAGTTCTTCGCCTTTTTCTCGTCGTCCAAAATCACCAGGTTGGTGGTGCCGGCGCGAAATTTCCAAACCAGGCTCGACTCCACATAGCCAAAGCAGCCGACCTTGGTATTGGGTTGGACATGCGCTTGAACGGCGCTCCAAAGGTTTTCGGTTAAAATATAATTTCGGGCCACGCTGGCGGCGCCGAGCATGAGGACCAAAACCAACGCCGCCGCCGCCACAAAACGTTTTTGGAACCAGACAAAGGAATTTGCCTCCGTGCGAAGTTGCAGTGCCAGCCATAACGCGATGCACGGAAATGCGGGCATCGTATAGTGCGGCAATTTTGTGCGCACAAAAGAGAACACCACAAACACAACCAGCGCCTGCATTAACAGGTACCAGCCTAACTCATCCCGCTTGCGTTCCGGCCACCAGCGCCAAATTTTAATGGGGATATATAAGATGAAAAGAACTGCCCACAAAAAGGAAGCGATAATTGCCCAAGCGGAGCTTTTTTGTTTTAAATTATTTAGCCAAGTCTCAAAGCCCTCTGGTTTGTGGAGATTCCAAGGCAAAAAGCTGACTAGGAACGTCACGAAATAGAGGGGCAACAAAGCGATAAATCCACCGATGCCCTTGAGTCCGTGGCTATCAATAATGCCAGTCGAGCGATGAATCACATGCTCGCCCATGCCCACGTAAAGGTATTGCCATTGGGTTTGCTCTAGTGCAGGTACGCCCCAGAGCGAGGTGAGTCCTCCAGTTAGAATCAGACCGAGAAGGGTTTCCACGACCGGTAAACGAAATGCATCCTTGCGCAGGATTCGGGCCAACACGACTCCGCCGAAGGGCAACCACGCTACCGGTCCCTTGGCTAAAAATCCCAAGGCCAGCGTCACGTAAAAAATCCACCACCAGGCCATGTGCGGTGCGCGCGTTGAACCTGATGGTCGGGTCATTTCCCAGCCGCTATACACCGCCAGCATGGAAAAAAAGACCATGGCCATATCTGCCGTGGCCACGCGTCCGATGATGGCCACATGCAATCCGCCAAGGAACATGGCACCCGCAAGGAAGGCGGTTTTATTATCAGCCACTTTCCGGCCCCAGCGCACCAGCAACAAGGCCGTGAGGGTGGTGAACAGCACCGAGGGCAGGCGCGCGGCGAAATCATTTACGCCCAAGAGGCGGTAGCTCGCGCTCTGGCACCAGTAGATCAAGATCGGCTTGTCAAAACGCCAATGGCCGTTGAACCACGGCACCACGTAATCGCCGCGCTGGAGCATCTCCCGCGAGGCCTCGGCGAAACGTGTCTCGTCGCGGTCCGTCAGCGGCAGAATCCAGTTGCCAGCCAGCAACAACACGAGGCTTAATAACAGGATTGAGCGGTGCGGTTTGGCGGCCAATTTTTCGAACAGGGATTGCATCGGCGGCGGGATTATAACCATGGATGATTCGCACGAACATCCACGATTTGGATTTTTTTTTGCCGCGGCAACGCCTAAATTCCTGCATGGCCGTGCCGCAAAAGCTTCTTCCTGCTGCACTGCTCTGGCTGTTGGCCGGGGCGGTGGCAGTGGCTTTGGCGTGGCCGTGGGATAGTTCAGTGGATGCCACACTCGATGCTTCCCACAACGCGTCGTTGCATCAAATAGCCTGGTGGTGTTCCAAGCTGGGCGAAGGCTGGGTGCCGGCGGTGGTGGGTATTCTCATTTCAATTGTATATGTTCAATTAAACCGTCCGGCGGTGGCAGCCCGGATATTTTTTGTAGTGCTCACCTGTGAAATTACCGGACTGGCCGGGCTGATTTTGCGCATCCTGACCGGGCGCACGCGTCCGCTCGCCCACGCGCCACAGGGATTTTACGGCATTTGGTATGATGGACATTGGATTGTTGGCAAATACGAGTTCAGCTCATTTCCCTCCGGTCACAGCGCTACGGCGGTCGGTTTGGCGGCGGCGGTCTGGCTGGTGCATCGCGGCTGGGGCTTGGTGGCGATGGTTTATGCGCTGGCGGTCATGTGGTCGCGGATTGCCCTGCAATGCCATCATCTCACTGATGTCGTGGCCTCGACCATGCTGGCCATACCGCTGGCCATCCTGATGAAAAAGGTGCTGTTGCCGCCGGTGGAATTTCAATTTGCCCGCCTGCACGGGGCGTGGCCAAAGGCTTGATTTCACGTCCGAGGGGGCTCGAAATTAACCTGTAAATAACCCAAAAGAGGGCACATTTACGATTTACGCTGGCGGTTTTTCGAGGCAGACTCTGTCCCGAGGTCCGTTAATCACAAAGCAAATCGAAAATCGCATACGTTATGGCTGCCATTGGACGGTTCCAAAAAAACAACGAAATCTTTCACGCCAAAGTCGTGGACGGCGAGCTATTCCGGCTACAGGGCGATGTCTTTGGTTCGCCCTCGTTTGACAAGAAGCCCACCCCGCGCAAGGGCGTCAAAACGCTCGTGCCGGTGGCACCCACCAAAATCATCGCGGTGGGCATCAACTATCTGGACCATGCCCGGGAAATGAACCGCGAACTGCCCAAAGAGCCGTTGATCTGGTTCAAAGCCACCACGTCGCTCCTGCCGGACGGCGGCAAGATTGAAATTCCCTTTCCGCAGCACCGCACCGATTTTGAGGCGGAACTGGCCATCGTCATTGGCCGCAAGATTCGCAATGTATCGCCCACCCAGGCGGCTCGTTATATTTTTGGTTACACGGCCTCCCAGGACATCAGCGACCGCACCATTCAAAAGGCCGAGTCGCAATGGGCACGCTGCAAGTCGTTCGATACGTTCACGCCGCTCGGGCCATACGTGGAGACGATGATTGATCCCAACGACCTGAGCATCCAACAGTTCCAAAACGGCCAGCTCCGCCAAAACTCCAACACCAGCCAGTTAATTTTCAAGCCGGCGGAAATTGTCAGCTTTGTGTCCACCAACTTAACGCTGTTGCCCGGCGACGTGATTCTTACCGGCACACCCAGCGGCGTTGGGCCCATTCAAAGCGGCGATAAATTAGAAGTGCGCATTCAAGGTTTAGCTCCCTTGATGAACACGGTGAAATGACGGGCCAGGGGAAGTTGCTTAATTTGCTGGCGTTCAATTGACACCAGCCTGCTGCCTCTTTAGCCTTTGCTGATGTCTCGATTGCCGTTTGAACTTTTCCTTGCGCTGCGTTATCTGCGGCCCAAACGAACTTTTGTCTCGGTCATCACCTT
>Ga0265327_10002355_pt1 | contig 20138 bp, 24 predicted proteins | sample 41621metaG_FD_202089 | JGI IMG/M metagenome (GOLD analysis project Ga0265327, IMG submission 202089) | Rhizosphere microbial communities from Carex aquatilis grown in University of Washington, Seatle, WA, United States - 4-16-21 metaG | ecosystem: Host-associated > Plants > Roots > Rhizosphere...
GTTCGACCGGGAGCGCTACAAAGCACGTCACCTCGTTGAGCGATTCTTCAATCGGCTCAAGCAGTTCCGTCGGCTTGCCACCCGCTACGACAAACTCGCTCATCGCTTCAATGCTTTCTTGAACATGGCTTGCGCTTATATCTGGCTACTGTGAACATGCCCTAGTAACTGTTCGATTGCTAACAATACGGCCTGAGGATCCAGTTCGGACAGATCCTCCGATTCGATAACATGCCGGAACTCGGCTCCTGGATAAGGGCCAGTGCGCCTGACATTGGTCGGACCAAATAAGGCAATGACCGGTATGCCCATGGCGCAGGCGACATGCATGGTGCCGCTGTCCGAACAGACATAAGCAGAAAAACGTTGCATGACGGCCGCCAATTGCAAAACGTTGGTTTTTCCTACCAGATTAATGGCGTTGGGGATTTTTTTGATAAACGCGTCAGCCAGATGCTGTTCGTTGTCCCCGCCGGTGAGCACCAGTTGATAGCCCGGATGTTGCTGCTCAAGCTGTTTAGCCAAACAGATAAACGATTCCAGTGGCCATAGCTTTTTATGCTGTTTCTGTTTTCTCCATGGCAAAAGGCTACGCTTTTTGTTGATGCCATGGCAGCCAAGATGTAAGCCGATGAACCTCCCCCCGCCCTTAAGCAACCGCGCTGCATATTCCTGATCCTGGGTGTCGGGAAACAATTGGTAGCCGATTGGCTCAGGTTTTGGTTGTGTGTCCGAAAACGCGTATTGAATAAAATTGAGCGCTTGTTGTGCTTGCGCTTGCCGTTGATCCGCTGGCTCAATGAGGAATACAGGTTTTTTGAACTGATCTATAAGCTCCAGAATTTTATAGTCTCGATGCGCCGCCACCAATAAATCGTAGGCCTGGATAAAGTCGTCTGGAGACTGAATTTCGGACGCGACGTAAATATTATCGCAATGGGGGTTGTGCTGATAAACACTGGCGGCCAAGGGACTGACAGCCAGAACATCAATAGAGAAGTCAGGTTTTAGCTGCTTTAATAGTGCTAAGGCGGGCGACAGCATGAGTGTGTCGCCCAGACGCGCCGGAACAAGAAAAAGCACATGCTTTCCCGCACCGGCCAGCCCAGCAGTATTCATGTCGTGCATTGCCCTTTTTCCTTCAACCAAAGACGCTTGATCTATTTTTTCAATAACTCGTAATTGTAGTGAAATATCTGCGCTGGTTAAGGGATGTACCCCGGAATCTTGTGTTCGTCCACCTCGTCGATCTGTTCCGGATCGAGAAATTGCCAGGCATAGTCGCGGTAGATTTTTTGCCGGACAAACAGGTCGAACAGGTCGGGGTCGAGTTGGCCTTCCTGCTTCATTTTGCCCAGAATCGCCAGTGCTTCTGACAGGGTATTGGCTTTCTTATAGGGGCGGTCACGCGCGGTGAGCGCTTCGAAAATATCGGCAATGCCCATGATGCGCGCCGGCACGGACATTTGCTCGCGGGTCAGCCCGCGCGGGTAGCCCTTGCCATCCATGCGCTCATGGTGCGCCCCGGCAAATTCCGGCACCTGACGCAAATCCCTGGGGTAAGGCAGCGATTCCAGCATGTTGATGGTGACCACGATGTGGTTGTTGATGATTTGGCGCTCTTCCTCGGTTAGGGTGCCGCTGGGGATGTTCAGATTGTGGACTTCATCCTCGGTCAGGAAAGATGATGGTTGGCCGTCGGCGTTGAGCAGGCAGTAGCCGGCGATGCGGTGCACGCGCTGCTGGTGTTTCGGCGCCATGTATTCGCTGCCGCTATTGATGCCGCGCAGGAATTCGCGGTCTTCATCCAGTTGCCGTTTGTAGTTTTGCAGCTGCGACTGCATGACTGCTGTATCAAACGGTTGTCCTGTTTCCAGTGCCTTAACCTGCTGGTGTAGCATTTCCATTTCGGCTTGGGTTTTGAGTAGTTCAAAGCGTTGATCCAGTAACTCGATACGGTCAAAAATGGTGGTGAGCTTGGTCGGCTTGTCCACGATGTATTCCGGCGTGGTCAGCTTGCCGCAATCGTGCAGCCAGGCCGCAATACGCAGCTCGTACATTTCCTTGTCGCTCATGCGAAAGGATTGCAACACCCCTTCGCTATTCGCGTTGGCGGCCTCAGCGATCATCATGGCTAGTTCCGGTACGCGCCGGCAATGCCCGCCAGTGTAAGGAGATTTTTCGTCAATGGCATCGGCGATCAACTCGATGAACGATTCAAACAGATTTTTCAGGCCATTAATCAGGTTGTAGTTGGTAAGCGCGACCGCTGCCTGCGATGCCAGTGATTCCGCCAGATGCTGGCTTTCGGCCGAGAACGGGACGATTCTTCCGTCGTCTGGATTCATCGCGTTGATCAGCTGCAATACTCCGATGATCTCGTTCTCGTGGTTTTTCATCGGGATGGCGAGGAGGGATTGGGAATGGTAACCGGTCTGCTGGTCAAACTGGCGGGTACCGGAAAAATCGAAGCCATGCGCCGCGTAGGCGTTCTGGATATTGACGGTACGGTCGTTCAGCACCGCATGGGCAGCCACCATACTGGCATTAGGCGTGCCATCTTCCAAATGGAGGGGCAGAGCTGGGAAGGGAACCGGCTTGCCGGTGGTACCACCCAATGCGATGCCGAGCGAATCGGTACGCATGATTTCGAACCGCAAATGGTCGTCATCGGTAAGCGTATACAGAGTGCCGCCATCGGCATTGGTAATTTCCTTTGCGCCCAGCAGGATCATTTCCAGCAGCCGGTTGTTGTCGCGCTCGGCCGACAGTGCCACGCCTATGCGGTTGAGGCGCTCCAACCGTGCTAGCAGGACGTGATAATGTGGCATTAGCCTTTACTCTGGCCGCCCCTGACTTCGTCCGGGCGTACTTCTGCCGCCAGCTTGTCCAGCACGCCGTTGACGTATTTGTAGCCGTCGGTGCCGCCGTAACGCTTGGCCAGCTCCACTCCTTCATTGATCGCGACGCGATAGGGAATGCTGAGGTCGTGCAGCAGTTCGTAGCCGGACAGGCACAGGATGGCGTGTTCGATCGGGCTGAGCTCGGCGATCGGGCGGTCGAGCAAAGGGGCGATCTTCTGGTCAAGCTGCGCCAATGCTCCGGCAACGTCGCGCAGCAGGGCGTGGAAGTAATCCACGTCGGCATGAGCGTAATCTTCGTCCTCGACCAGATCGCGCAGAATCACTGTCACCTCGCCGCCGAGCAGCAGGCTGTACAACCCTTTCAGCGCCAGTTCGCGCGACTTGCGGCGGTTGCGCGCGGGTTTTTTGGCCGGCTTGGTTGCGTTCGTCATCACAGGCTCTTCAGCAGGTTGACCATTTCCAGCGCCACGGCGGCGGCTTCCGCGCCCTTGACCGACATGCGCGCCAGCGCCTGGTCGTCGTCTTCCGTGGTGAGGATGGCGTTGGCTACAGGCACGCCGGTTTCCAGCTGCACCTGGGAAATGCCGCGCGCGGATTCGTTGGCAACGATTTCGAAATGGTAGGTTTCGCCGCGAATCACCGCACCCAGCGCAATCAGCGCATCGAATTTGCCGCTGGCGGCCATCTTGCGCAGCACCAGCGGCGACTCCAGCGCGCCCGGCACCGTAGCCAGGGTGATGGCGTCGTCCGCCACTCCCAGTTTGCGCAGTTCGGTCAGGCACGCGCCCAGCAGGCCGTCGCCGATCTCGTTGTTGAAGCGCGACAGCACAATGCCGATATGCAGGCCGTTGCCGGCCAGATTTTGGTCGATTTCCTTCATGATGCTCCTAATGTATGGTGAGCGGCTGCGAGTGCTTGAAGTGGCGCTGCCAGTTGCGGACATAGGCTTGGGCCAGCGCCTCGTTGCCGCTGATAAAGACCTCATTCTCCGCGTTTTTGTATTGCCCTGCACGGGTAAAGTTGAACGAGCCGGTGATAATCACCGCCGCTGGCGTTCCCGCATCTATCACCATCAGCTTGTTGTGCGCGCTCTGGTGTTCACCGTCCAGCCACACCGGTATTCCAGCTTTGGCTAACCCCGGTACCAGGCTGCGCTCCATTTGTTCGGTCTGCCCGCGGTCGGCAATTATTCTGACCTCGACGCCACGGCGATACGCTTCCAGCAACGCCCGCGCGATGTCGTCGTGGGTGAAGGAGTAGGCCTGCACCAGCACCTGCCGCCGCGCGCGCTGGATGGCGGCAACCACCTTGCCGCCGATATCGTCGCCCGGCGTGAACGCGGCTTCCACCCTGGCATTGAGCGCCGTGGCGGGAACGGCCTCGGCCGGGGTGGCGGCTCGAACCGGCGTTGCCAGCAAGCCGGCCACCAGCAACAGCCAGCATTTATTCCTCAATGGTGGCCTCCGATTCCGGCATCGGCTCGGCTTCTTCAGTCTTGGCCGGTTTCTTCACTGGCAGCGTATGCGCCGCATGGTAGCGCACCGCTACGCGGTTCTGCGCGCGGCCCAGCGATTCCTTGGCAGCAGCTTCATCCTTGGCTTTTTTTTCTGCTGTCGCCTGCTTCTTGGCGGCTTCTCCCGGGGTCGGCGACGGCAATTGCGCCTGGGCTATTGCCGGTAGCGCCAGCGCGGCGAATAGCATTAATTTCGCCTTCATTTGCCTAATCCTTGTTTCACTTTCTCTTCCTCGTACCACAATTCGTGGTGCTCCTTGGCCCAGGTCTCGTCCACCATGCCGGTCTTCATTGCCTGTAGCGCACCCTCGGCGCCTATCGTGCCCATGTAGATGTGGCCGAAAGCGGCGCAGATGAACAGTAGCGCAAACACGCCATGAATGAAATTGGCGGCTTGCATCACATGGCGGCCCTGGTTGAATACCGGGAAGTCCAGCACCAAGCCAGACAGGCTGACGATCAAGCCCAACAGGGTGACGCCGCCCCAAAACCAAGCCTTCTCGGCGGCGTTGAACTTGTAGGATGGCACGTGTATTTCGCCGCTTAGCACCTTGTACGCGCTGCTGACCCACAGCCAGTCTATGCTGTGCCACAGGTTGTTCTTGACGTAGCGCCGGAACAACAGCGCCACCGAGACGAAAAACAGCGGCCCGGCGAGGTTGTGCAGATTCTTGGCGGTCACGGCGATCCAGGAAAACGCCGTGTAGCCGATCAGCGGCAGCAACACATGCTTGCCAAACAGGATGGTAACGCCGGTCAGGCCTAACAGTACAAAAGTCCCGGCGCTGGCCCAATGCACATGGCGCTCGGCGAGGCTAAAACGCTGGATCAAACGTCCGGTCGGCTGGTCATGCAAGCGCAGTGGCCCGAATGCGGCGTAAAACGCCAGAATCACCAGCGGCACCAGCACCAGCAGCCAGCCGCCGAAAAAGGTCACCGGGCCATTGCGCAGGGTGCGCCACAACTGCCCTTCCTGCTGTTCAAACACGCCGGCATCGCGGATGCGCGATTGGGTGACGCCGGGAACGCCCGCCTCAGCCTTGATCTGCGCGTCCGACTTCACGCCGGCGGTCTTGCCCTCATTCAGCGAGAACGGCGTGGCACCGGTGACGGCGTCGCGTTCGAGCTTGGGATGCTCCTCGTAGCGCATGACGCTGGCCACCATCAGTAGTAGCGCGACCATCAGCGCCAGAAATTTATGTGTGTTTTTCATGGATCAATCTCCCGTACGCCCGTATTCGTTCTGGCGCTGGTTGCGTTCGTGCATCACCTGCCGCCACATCTCCGGGTCGTGCATGAAACGCTCACTATCCCACGGACGCTCATCCTGCTTGCCCACGTAGCTGCCGTTTTGGTATTCCACCACCTGCTTGTATTCACCGCAGCCGGCCAGCATAGCGGGTAGCACTAGCACCAAGGCTGTTCTCAAGGCGTGTGTCATATCTTCTCCGGCCTGCCGTAGGCCATCTCCCAGCCCCAGCGCTGGTCGCCGTAGCCGCGTCGTTCGATACGGTCTTCGTGGATGGCGACGATGACCGGCGCATCGCCTGCCAGCAGCGCTTTGGTCGAGCACATCTCGGCGCATAGCGGCAGCTTGCCTTCGGACAAACGGTTGCATCCATACTTGTCGAACTCCGCCTCGCTGCCGTTCTCTTCCGGGCCGCCGGCGCAGAAGGTGCATTTGTCCATCTTGCCGCGTGCCACGAAAAAGTCGGTGGCGTGCTCGCCCGGCCTTTTGCCGGCCGAGTTGGGGAACTGCGGCGCATCAAACGGGCAGGCCAGCGAGCAGTAGCCGCAGCCGATGCAGATATCCTTGTCGTGCAGCACCACGCCATCCTCGGTCTTGTAGAAGCAATTGACCGGGCACACCGCCATACACGGCGCGTCGGTGCAGTGCATGCAGGCGATAGATACCGATTTCTCGCCCGGCTGGCCGTCGTTAATCGTAATCACCCGCCGCCGGTTGATACCCCAAGGCACCTCGTGCTCGTTCTTGCAGGCGGTGACGCAGGCGTTGCACTCGATGCAACGGTCTACATCACAGATGAATTTCATTCTTGCCATAGATAAAACCTCAACTTCTTTAACCACAGAGTACACAGAGAGCACAGAGTAAAAACTTCAGGTTTTCTCTGTGTCCTTCGTGCTCTCCGTGGTTCAAGCTTTTCATGCCTTTTCAAATTTACACAGCGTGACCTTGGTTTCCTGCATCATGGTCACTGCATCGTAGCCGTAGGTGGTGGCAGTGTTGGCCGCCTCGCCTCGCACATAGGGCGCTGAGCCTTCCGGGTATTTGTCCAGCAGGTCGCGCCCTTCCCACCAGCCGCCGAAGTGGTAGGGCATGAAAGCCACGCCCGGTGCCACGCGCTCGGTGACCAGCGCGCGCACCTTGATGCGCGCCTTGGTCGGGGTTTCCACCCAGATAAAGTCGTTGTTGCTGACCCCTTGCGCCGTCGCATCGGCCGGATTCACCTCGCAGAACATTTCCTGCTGCAATTCCGCCAGCCAGGGGTTGGAACGGGTTTCCTCGCCGCCGCCCTCGTATTCCACCAAGCGGCCGCTGGTGAGGATCACCGGGTAATCCAGCGCGGCGTCCTTGTTGGCCTGCTGCACCGACTGGAATAGCGTCGGCAGGCGCCAGAAAGTCTTCATGTCCTTGTGCGTCGGGTATTTGGCGATCAGGTCGCGGCGCTTGGTGTAGAGCGGCTCGCGGTGCACGGGGATGGGGTCGGGGAAGTTCCACACAACGGCGCGCGCTTTCGCGTTGCCGAATGGCGCGCAGCCGTGCTTGATCGCCACGCGCTGAATGCCGCCGGAGAGGTCGGTTTTCCAGTTCTTGCCTTCGGCGGCCTTTTGTTCGGCTGGCGTCAATTCCTTCCACCAGCCCAGCTTTTTCAGCAGCACATGGTCAAACTCGGGATACCCGCCTTCCAGGTCGGAGCCTTTTACCGTGACGCCATCCTCAGCCAACAGGCTCACTCCATCGCGCTCCACGCCGAAGTTGGCGCGGAAACCCATACCGCCCTCGGCGGCCGGCACCGAAATGTCGTACAGGTTGGGCGAGCCGGGGTGCTTCATCTCCGGCGTGCCCCAGCATGGCCACGGCAGGCCGTAGTAGTCGCCGGCGCAGGGGCCTTCGCTGGCCTTCAACGTGGTCACGTCGAAGGTGTGCGCGTGCTGCATGTGTAGCTTGAGGCGTTCCGGCGACTGTCCGGACATGCCGATGCTCCAGGCGCCGCTGTTGATTTCACGCAGCGTGTCCTCGATATCCGGCTCGTCCCAGCCCTGCGGGTTTTTCGCCACCTTGATGTTGCGGGTCAGCTCCTGCTCGAAGCCGAATTTTTTGGCCAGGGCGTACATGATGACGTGGTCGGGCTTGGATTCGAACAGCGGCTGGATGACCCGTTCGCGCCACTGGATGGAGCGGTTGGAGGCGGTGCAGGAGCCGTAGGTCTCGAACTGCGTCGCCGCCGGCAGCAGGTAGGTGTTGTCCTGGCGATCCTGCATCACCGCGGCCGCCGCCGGGTAGGGGTCGATTACCACCAGCAGATCGAGCTTTTCCATCGCTGTTTTCATTTCCAACCCGCGCGTCTGGCTGTTGGCGGCCATGCCCCAATAAATCGCCGCGCGCAGGTTGGGGCCCTGGTCGATGTGCTCGTTCTTCTCCAGCACGCCGTCTATCCAGCGCGACACGGTGATGCCGGGCTTTTCCATCATCGCTTGCGAGGCGTAGCGGCCCTTCACCCATTCGTAGTCCACGCCCCACACCGCGCACCAGTGGCGCCAGGCGGCTTCGGTCAGGCCGTAATAACCCGGCAGCGATTCCGGGTTGGGGCCGACGTCGGTGGCGCCTTGCACGTTGTCATGGCCGCGGAAGATGTTGGTGCCGCCGCCGGAAACGCCGACGTTGCCCAGCGCCAGTTCCAGGATGCACAGCGCGCGGGTGTTGGCGTTGCCGACGGTGTGCTGGGTAATGCCCATGCACCAGATCACGGTGGCGGGGCGGTTTTCGTGCAAGGTCTTGGCAACCTGGAATACCTCGGCCTCGGGGATGCCGGTGACGTCGGCCACCTTGTCCGGCGTCCAGTTGGCGACTTCCGCGCGGATATCGTCCATGCCGTAGACGCGGTCGTGGATGAACTGCTTGTCCTCCCAGCCGTTCTGGAAAATGTGCCACAGCACGCCCCAGACGAACGGGATGTCGGTGCCGGGGCGCAGCCGCACATACTGGTGGGCGTGTGCCGCGGTGCGGGTGAAGCGCGGATCGACCACGATCATCCTGGCACCTTTTTCCTTGGCGTGCAGCACGTGCAGCATCGCCACCGGGTGCGCTTCCGCCGCGTTGGAGCCGACGAACAGCATGGCCTTGGTGTTGTGGATGTCGTTGTAGGAATTGGTCATGGCGCCGTAGCCCCAGGTGTTTGCCACCCCTGCCACCGTGGTGGAGTGGCAGATGCGCGCCTGATGATCGACGTTGTTGCTGCCCCAGAACGAGACGAATTTGCGCAGCAGATAAGCCTGCTCGTTGCTGTGCTTGGAGGAGCCGATCCAGTACACCGCGTCCGGCCCGGATTCCTTGCGGATGGACAGCAGCTTGGCGGAGATTTCCTGCAGCGCCTGCTCCCAGCTGATGCGATGGTACTTGCCGTCCACCATTTTCATCGGGTACTTGAGGCGGCGCTCGCCGTGGCCGTGCTCGCGCACGGAGGCGCCCTTGGCGCAGTGCGCGCCGAGGTTGATGGGCGAATCGAACGCCGGCTCCTGGCGGATCCATACCCCGTTCTGCACCACGGCATTGACCGAGCAGCCCACCGAGCAATGGGTGCACACCGTTTTCCTGGTTTCTGGCGTGCCCGTTTTGGTTTCGTTGGCCTTGGCCTTGCCGATCAGGTTGAACGGCAACTGCGCCAATGCCACGCCGGCACCCGCCGTCAGCCCGGAACTCTTGAGGAACTCGCGCCGATCCAGAGTGTTGCCCAGCCAGGCAGCAGTGCCGCTGGCGGCAGGCTGGACGGTGGAGGATTTTTTCTTGAGTAACATGCTTAGATGCGTGCCTTGCGATAATAGGTTTGTACGTGTTGTGACAACTGGTAGCCCGTGCCCGCTTGCGGCGCTGCTGCCGTGCCAGCTTCAGACTCGGGCGTAGCCACCGGCTTGCCGGCCAGCCATGCGGTGGCAGCTCCCACCCCGCCCAGTCCCAGGCCGAGCAGGAAATTCCTGCGCTTGATGTTGGTTCGTTCCATGCTTTACTCCCAATTCAAAATCTTTTTCACCACAGAGAGCACGGAGAAAAAACCTGCCGGCCATCTTTTGTTTTTCTCCGTGTTCTCCGTGGTAAATGCTTTTTAGCCCATCCCTATCTCGAACGCCTGTGCCTCTACGTCCAGGAAGGCGTGCAACAGACGGGCCACCGCCCGGTAATAGTTGGCGCTGGGTGCGGCTTGCAGTTGGGCGGCGAACTTTGCGTACCACGGCCGCAAGTGGCGGCTGAAAAATGCGCGCTGTTGTTCAATCGAAGCCGGCGCACTTTCCGCATCGCCCGCCACCAGCAGCCGCATCACCTCGCAAATCGCCGCCATGTGGTCTTCCGGCTCGCCCACCCCGGCCACCCGTGCCAGGCCCAGCGCCGCCAGATCGTCGCGCAGCCTGGCCAGCGGTTCTTCCATCAGGAAACCGGTCAAATGCCAGGACAGGTAAGGCATCACCTCGCCCTGCCCCAGCCCGATGAATACCTGCTCGTATTCCTCTGCCGCCGCATCCGCGTCCCTCAGCGCCGAGGCCGCTTGCAAGCCCTGCCAGGCTTGCGCCAGTTGCGACCCGGCGGCCAGTTCGTCGGCCTGCGCAATGGCCTGCAGCAAGGCTGCATCCGGCGCTGCGAACAGCAGGCGCGCCAGCAAGGCATACAGTCCGGCGCACGCCTGGTCTTCTTCAGTCAACGGCAAGTTTTCGGCTACGGCATTCATTTGACCGCCAGCGCCTCCCCGGCTTCCATCATGTCCTTCACCCGGCACTCGCCGCACATTTGCAGGCGCCGCCGCGATTCCGGCGTGGCGAACATGGCATGCCCGGCCAGCTTGTGCAGCATGGCGCCCACCATGTGCGCGGTGGCGAACGGCTTGCCGCAGCGCACGCAAGGGAACGGCTGGTCTTCATGCAAAACGTGCGCCTGTTTGGCCTGCGCGTTCAGCAGCAAGCGCGGCTGCAGGCGGATGGCATGTTCGGGGCAGGCATTTTCGCACAAGCCGCACTGCACGCAGTTGCGCTCGATGAATTTCAGTTGCGGCACGCCGGCGCCATCCTGCAGCGCGGCGGCCGGGCAGGTGGATACGCAGGACAGGCACAGGGTACAGGTTGCACCATCGACTTCGACCGCGCCGAACAGTGCGCCTTGCGGCAGGGCAATCGCGTCCGGCAGCGGCGCCGGGGCGTGCCGGGCAAGATGTTCGATGCAAAATTCCAGCGTGGTGCGCTTGTCGTCGAACAGGCGGAATGTTGCCCGTTGTTGCGGCACCTTGCCTTGCGGCTCCGCCGCCAGCGCTTGCAGCAAGTCCGCCGCATCTGCAGTCTCGACCAAGTGGAAATGGCCCGCGCCATAGCCCAGCCCGCGCAGGATGTCCGCGCCTAGCGCCATTTGCTCGCGCAGCGCGGTCAGGTATTGCGGCGCTTCGCTGCCGGCGGCGGGGATGACGACGTGGCGGGCGCCCAGCGCCAGCGCGCCCAGCAGCCAATCGAGGCCGATGCTGGCGACGTGAAAGACTTCCAGCGGGATGACGTTGGCCGGCAATGTGCTCGCCTGCACCAGCGCGGCGCCGTCAGTCGGGTTATGCAGCAGCAGGCAGGCATCCGCGCCGGCCGCGCTGTGATAGGCCTTCAGCGCCGCCTGCAGCTTGCCGCCCCAGTAGGACACCGAAGGGAAGTTGTATTGCATGGCGCCGCTGGGGCACACCGTAGCGCAAGCGCCGCAGCCCATGCATAGGTGCGGCTCGACGCGGATATGGTCGCCAGCAGCGCTGATCGCCTCGGTGGAGCATACTGCGATGCAACGGTCGCAACCTTGCAAACGCGAGCGGCTATGGGCGCAGGTGTTGTCGTGATAGAGGAAAAACTTTGGCTTCTCGAATTCGCCCACCGCGTCGCGGATTTCCGCCACGGCTTGTTGCAGCGAGGCCTCGTCACTTGGCGCGAAATAGCCCTGCGGTGGTTGGTGCATAGTGAAGTAAGGCTGGGCGGTGAGGTTGAGCACCAGGTCGAAACTGCCGTTGCCGGACGTCCACGTTACCGCGAACTCGCCCAGCCAGCCGGTGAGGCGGGTGACTTCGCCGTAAAACAGCGGCAGGCCAATGTCCTGTTCGGCCGTGGTGGTTCCGGTGAGCAGTACGCTTGCCATCAGCGTGGTGGCCAGTTCGCGTGCCACTGCCAGTGCTTGCGGCGTATCGCCGATCACCAGCACGCGCCCGGCGGAGCGATATTCGACCGCCGGCACCGGGTCGGGAGCGGGATAGGCTGCGATGGCGGAAAGTGCGGATTGCGCGGGAGAACTCATGCTGGCTCCGGCTTTTCTTGCTGCGTATCGGTGGCTTTTTCCTCGGCTGGCGCCAGCATGGCCTGAGCATGATTCAGCGTGGCCAGCAATTCCGCTGGTAGTTCGGTAGGACGGGAATAATCCTCGACGTAGACGTCCAGCCCATCCATGGCGCGGTAGTGGTCGGTCATGAACAGTTTGCGCAGGGCGTCGCGGCGCGGCGCGCTATCCACCTCGGGATGCATGAACGGGCTGAAATCGGCGGTGAAGTCGAGCGTGTCCAGCGGCGGCAGTGCCGGGGCAGTGGTCGGGCCCGGCGTGGCGGGGTCAGCGGCAGTCTGGAGCTTGAGGCGCGACCAGCGGCGGAGGAAGGAAAAGGGCTCGCTCATGGGGGCGTGATTCTAGCACGGCTCACCCCGGTGTCGCCAGCCAAAAACCAGCAAAATCAATGTCCACAGGCCGTTTCAGGACTTTTGCCGGGCCAAGATTTCACGGTGGCGGAAACAGTCCACGCTGTGGTCGTTGACCATGCCCACCGCCTGCATCATGGCGTAGCAGATGGTGGAGCCGACGAACTTGAAGCCGCGCCGGGCGAGGTCCTTGGACAAGGCGTCGGAAACCGGCGTGGTGGCCGGCACCTCACGCCACGAGGCCCAGGCATTCTGGACGGGTTTGCCGTCTACGAAGCGCCACAGGTAGGCGTCGAAACTGCCGAATTCCTGCTGGACTTGTAGGTAGCGCTGCGCGTTGTTGATCGCCGCCGCAATTTTCAGCCGGTTGCGCACGATGCCGGAATCGGCCAGCAGTTGCGCCACCTTGGCCTCGTCGTAGCCTGCCACTTGTTGAGGGTCAAAGTGGTCGAATACCTCGCGATACCGGGCGCGCTTGTTGAGGATAGTTGCCCACGACAACCCCGCTTGCGCGCCCTCCAGCACCAGGAACTCGAACAGCGCGTGCTCGTCATGCAGCGGCACGCCCCATTCGCTGTCATGGTAGACAATGTCGAGCGGGGATTTGGCCCAGGCGCAGCGAGAGATATCGCAGTGGGGAGTGGCTGGTATCATCAACTCGTTGTGGATTTGAAAATAATTTCGCCGCATAGTACCATGACAACTCGTGGTTAACCATAGATAGGAATCCGCCATGATTACCGTATCCACCTACCAGGCCAAAGCCGAACTTTCCGGTATCCTTGACAAGGTTGCCGGGGGCGAAAGCGTGACTATCACCCGTAACGGCGAACCGGTCGCCGTCATGCGCCGTCCCGATGATCAAAGTGAATCTGGCGTGATCGCCAGAATTCTGCGTGACCGCAAGGGCCAGTGCCTGCGCGACGACTTCTCTATTGAGGACTTGGTGCAGGCCGGGAGGCAGTATTGAACATCTTGGTGCTCGACTGTTCGGTGGCGGTCGCCTGGTTTCTTGAAAAACAGGCGGACGCCTATACCGATGCCGCTGCGCTGGCGGCTGAAACTTCCCTGCTGGTCTGCCCGCCGCTGTTCCGCTATGAACTTACCAACGCGCTACTGCAAGCCTGGCGGCGCGGCATCATATCCGAAACCTATTTCCTTTCCAGCATCGAAGCCGCCGAAAAAATCCCGTTACGGACGGATGGTGCCATCCCCATGCCACGCCTGGCCAAACTAGCTGCGCACCACGAATTGACCGCCTACGATGCCGCCTATCTCGACACCGCAATGCGTAACGATGCCCTGCTGGCCACGCGTGATGCCAAACTCGCCGAAGCTGCGCGGCGGGTGGGGGTGTATTGGGCTGTGGCGGGTTGAACGATTTAGGCGGTGTAGCTTGGATGTAGCGTAGCGAAATCCGGGGTGCTCCTAACGTTTGATTTCACCTGCCTGCGCGGCTTTTCGCGCAGGCAGGTGAAATGATGGGTTAGCCCAGTCAGCTATTTTTTTGCATAACAAGTGCGTCGAAGTCATAAAGTTTTATGGCAGTCGGGAAAGGGAGATCATCAAGCCGCTTTGCGGCCATACGCGCAATTTCGTCAGAGTCGTTATCGTTTACGATTACCAAGATGAAAGAGAACTCACGCCGCTGCTCTTCGGTAAGCGATTGAAAAAGACTTTCTAAGCTGCGTCGGAGCTCCTGCCACATCATCATATTCATTGGTGCCGAACGGCGGGATCGGAAGTACTTCACCTCTATTGCCGTCAATGAGCTACCTCGCCTTGCAATGCCATCAAAGTGAAAGCGCGAATGTCCAGACTCGATCTTCATCTCGCGGTCTATGGACACTCCAAGTTCCTTTTCCAGTGCTTCTAGGGCAAGTTTCTCAGCAAGCCTTGCGTCACGCATCCTTCGCTCTGAAATTTGACGCGCGATCAAATCCATTTGGTTTCGTTGTGAGCGTGTGGTAGCGCCGTCTAATTCAAGAAGAGCAGTCTCTGCGTTTGTTGCCCATTGTTCAATCGACGCATGTGAAGAAAGTGTTGTATCGGAAATGGTCTGCTCTGCGGGTTGGGCTAGGGCTTCGTTCTGGATTTGTGGTGGTAATGACTCAATTACTTCCTCTAGTACAACGGCATCAGCTTCCTTTTTCTTGTACTCCAGAACCTCACTGTAGGTCGATTTCTTGAGGATATTTACAAAGTTGTCTTCATCTCTGAAGTCGGATGGGGCATATAAGACGCGGTGATTGAAGTTGAGGGTAAGGAAGAATAGAGAAATTAATGCAAATGGAAATAGCATCAGAAACCATATGTACAGAGCTTGGTTATCCGGCGCTATGAGTGGCAAGACTGCCGTACCGCTAATTTCGGCAATCCCAGCAAAAATGGCTATTACAGTTAGCGGGTTCTTCACTGCTGTAAGTTTGTTTTCCACCGAATTTCCTCAGCAAGGGCTAACGTAAGTTAAGCATCAAACTGCTGTGTAATTGGATATATCAAAGCTTCACTCAATGAAACAGCGCCAGCGCCTTCTTGAAAGTCTGGAACACGCCCCAGCCCAGCGGGATGAGGACGTAAGCCCAGAACAGCACCAGCAGGATGGCGTGGCTTTCGGTTTTCTGGTTTTCGGTGTTTTCCATTTTTTATCTCCTTTAAGGTTTCCGGTCACTTCAATGGGGTAGCCCCCTCACCCTAGCCCTCTCCCGCGAGGGGAGAGGGGATACAAAGCGGGTTACCCCTGCAACGGGTCGTCCACCTCGCCGTGTTTCATGTAGTGCTTTTCGTTGACTTCCTTCATCAGCAGGTTGCAGACGAAGCCGACGGTGAGCAGGCCGGCCATGATGTAGAGGGTGGTGGTGTAGGCGTCGGCTTTGGCCACGCCCTGGCCGATCTGGTATTCGCGGATGTAGTTGACCAGCACCGGGCCGAGCACGCCGGCGGTGGACCAAGCGGTGAGTAGGCGGCCGTGGATGCCGCCGACGTATTTGGTGCCGAAAATGTCGGCCAGATAGGCGGGAATGGTGGCGAAGCCGCCGCCGTACATACTGAGGATGACGGCAGCGGCGGCGATGAACAGCACGATATTGCCTTCGCCGCTGAAGGTGGGCAGCATGGAATAGAGGAAAGTGCCGAGGGCGAAGAACAGGAAGTAGGTATTCTTGCGGCCGAAATAATCCGACGCCGACGACCAGACGAAGCGCCCGCCCATGTTGAACAGGCTCAACAGGCCGACGAAGCCGGCGGCGGCTTCCGGCGTGATGCTGCCCTTGAACATTTCCTGGATCATGACCGAAGCCTGGCCGAGGATGCCGATGCCGGCGGTGACGTTGAGGCAGAGGATTAGCCACAGCAGGTAGAACTGCGGGGTTTTCAGCGCTTCATCGATATGCACGTGGTTTTTGGTGACCATCTTCTTGGCCTCGGCCGGCGGCGTCCAGCCCTTGGGCTTCCAGTCGGCCGGCGGGATGCGGATGGCAAGCGAGCCGATCACCATGGAGGTGAAATACAGCACGCCCATGACGGCGAAGGCTTGCATCACGCCGACCGAGGTGTCGCTGGCGAAGTGTTTCATCAGCGCCACGCCCAGCGGCGCGCCTATCATGGCGCCGCCGCCGAAGCCCATGATGGCCATGCCGGTGGCCATGCCGCGCCGGTCGGGGAACCATTTGATCAGGGTGGACACCGGCGACACGTAGCCCAGCCCCAGCCCGCAGCCGCCGAGGACGCCGTAGCCGAGGTAGAGCAGCCATATCTGGTGGGTTTTAACGCCGAGGGCGGAGAGTAGAAGACCGCCGCCAAAGCAGCAGGCGGCGGTGAACATGGTGCGGCGCGGGCCGACTTTTTCCAGCCATTTGCCGCCAAAGGCGGCAGACAGGCCGAGGAAGACGATGGCGAGGCTGTAGATCCAGCCGATGGTGGTGAGTTTCCAGTCATCCGGGGCGGAGGCGGTGACGCCGATCACGCGCGTCAGGGGTTCGTTGAACACGCTGAAGGCGTAGGCCTGGCCGATGCACAAGTGGACGGCCAGCGCCGCCGGCGGGATCAGCCAGCGATTGTAGTTGTAGCCTGCGGTAATTCTTTCCCTGGAAAAAAAGCCCGACATATACCCCCCCCAAAAAATCATTTATTGTTGGAAACTACAGCGACTGGTACCCCTATTCAAAATTTTTAACAACGTAGGCGGATGGTCTTACAAATCCTGGCAAATGGCAACGGGGTGGCGATTTGTCAAATAGGCTTGATTGCGGGATTCGTTGTCATCAATATGTCACATAAGATTCATATAGTGCACAGTACTTACCCGGTAAAAGGAAGCCAAATGCCCGCCAACATCCTCGTTGTGGAAGACGAACCCGCCATCCAGGAACTGCTTGCGCTCAACCTCACGCAGGCCGGCCACAACGCCATCCGCGCCCTCAGCGTGGAGCAGGCGCAGCTGCTGATGCGCGAAACCCTGCCCGACCTCATCATCCTGGACTGGATGCTGCCCGGCATGAGTGGCATTGATTTCGCCCGCCGCATCAAGGCCGACGAGTACAGCAAGGGCATCCCCATCATCATGCTCACCGCGCGCAGCGAGGAGATCGACAAGATTCGCGGGCTGGAAGTGGGTGCCGACGACTACGTCACCAAGCCGTTCTCGCCGCGCGAGCTCAATGCCCGCATCAAGGCCGTGCTGCGCCGTCGCGCGCCACAAATGACCGATGACCCGATCGAGGCCGGCGGCCTGCGCCTTGATCCATCCACCCACCGCGTCACCGGCAACGGCGCCTCGCTCGACCTCGGCCCCACCGAATTCCGCCTGCTGCATTACTTGATGTCCAACGCGGAGCGCGTGCATTCCCGTTCGCAAGTGCTGGATCGGGTGTGGGGCGACCGCGTGTTCGTCGAAGACCGCACCGTGGACGTACACATCCGCCGCCTGCGCAAGGCGCTGGAAGTCACCGGCCACGAGGAGATGATCCAGACTGTGCGCGGTGTCGGCTACCGTTTCTCGGCGCACTAAGCCATAATGGCCTCCCTTTAAATTAAGCGAACAAACCCCGTGCAAGATTTCCGCTGGCGCTTGTTGTGGCTGGCCGTTCCCACTGTCCTGCTGTGCCTGATGCTATGGCCGCTGTCTGCTTCGGAGGCGGCGCTGGTGCTGCTGGTGCTGGCTGTTTCCGCCTATCTGGCGCGTCACCTGTACTGGTTGGGCAAACTGCAAACCTGGCTGAAAAATCCCGAGCTTGCCACCATCCCGGTCGGCGCTGGCGTGTGGGAAGACGTATTCGCCGCGCTGTTCCAGGAGCTGCGCCGCCAGACACGCAGCCAGACCCAGCTCAGCTCGGCGCTGGAGCGCTTCCAGCGCGCCGCCAGCGCCTTGCCGGATGGCGTAGTGCTGCTGAACGACGCCAGCCAGATCGAATGGTGCAATCCGCCGGCTGAACTGCAGCTTGGGCTCAACCTGGCGCAGGACGCCGGCCAGCCGATCGGCTACCTGGTGCGCCAGATCGAATTCATCACCTACCTGCAAGCGCACAATTATCAGGAACCGCTTAAGCTGAAATCGCTGCGCAACCCTGACATCATCCTGGAAATCCAGCTGGTGCCGTTCGGCGATAACCAAAAATTACTCCTCTGCCGCGACATCAGCCCGCTGGAGAAGCTCGATACCATGCGGCGCGACTTCATCGCCAACGTTTCGCACGAATTACGCACGCCGTTGACCGTCGTCGGCGGTTTTCTGGAAACTTTGCAGGATATGGACGGCGGCGTGCCGCAAGGCACCCGGCATTATTTCGAGCTGATGCAGGAACAGACGCTACGCATGCGCCGCCTGGTGGAAGATTTGCTCACCCTGTCGCAGCTGGAGAGCAGCCAGAATGTATTGCAGGAAAACGAAATTGACGTGCCGTCGCTACTGCACATGGCGATGGCGGAAGCGCAGAGCCTGAGCGCCGGCCGCCACCGCATCAGCTTGCAGGCCGAGGCAAGCCTGCATTTGAAAGGTGCCACGGAAGAGCTGCATAGCGCTTTCGGCAACCTGGCCAGCAACGCCATCCGCTACACCCCGGAAGGCGGGGATATCCGCATGGTCTGGCAGGCGCGCGGTGCGGAGGCGGTATTCAGCGTCAGCGACAGCGGCATCGGCATCGAGCCGGAACACATCAGCCGCTTGACCGAACGCTTTTACCGCGTGGATCGCAGCCGCTCACGCGCCACCGGCGGCACCGGGCTGGGGCTGTCCATCGTCAAGCACATCCTTACCCGCCACCAGGCCAAGCTGGAAATCCAGAGCGAAGCGGGCAAGGGTAGCACTTTCAGCGCGGTGTTCCCGGCGGCGCGGCTGGTACGGCAAGCTGCGTAACCTTAGAAAAACCGAGGCAGGCCGCTTGGCGCGGGATATAATCCCGCCTCGGAATACATGCCTTTAGCATATCTCTTAACTTTCCCAAGGAACCCTAAATGACGTTCACCCAATCCCGAATGCTGCTGGCCGCTACGGTTACCGTGCTGGCCCTTAGCGCCTGCCACCCCAAGGACAATGCCAAGCCCGCCACCAAGGAAGAAACCCTTGCCACCGTCAACGGCACGCCGATCAGCAAGAACCGAATTGACATGATTGTCAAGCAAGGTGCCGCCGGCCATGCGGACAGCCCGGAATCCAGAAAGGCCGTGCTCGACCAGCTCATCATGCAAATGCTGGTGGCCGAGGAAGCGGTCAAGAAGGGCCTGGACAAGTCGCCGGAAGTCGCCGAGCAAATGGCGGTACTCAAGCAGTCGGTGCTGGCCAACGCTTACGTGACCGATTACATGAAGAACAATCCGGTCAGCGACGACGCGCTGAAAGCCGAATACGACAAGATCAAGGCTGGCATCACTGGTACTGAATACAAGGCGCGCCACATCCTGGTGGCGACGGAAGCCGAAGCCAAGGGCATTATCGCCCAGCTCAACAAGGACCCCGCGGCGTTTGAAAAGATCGCCGCGGAGAAATCCCTGGACACCGGTTCCAAGGCCAGGGGCGGCGATCTGGGCTGGTTTGAACTGGGCCGTATGGTGCCGGAATTCAGCGCGGCCGTGGCCAAGCTGGAAAAGGGCAAGATCACGCAAACGCCGGTGAAGACCCAGTATGGCTACCACGTCATCCTGCTGGAAGATTCCCAGCCGATCCAGGCGCCGCCGTTTGAAGAGGTCAAGTCCCACTTGGCGCAGCAGGTGCAGCAGCAAAACCTGCAGAAGCAGTTGGATGAACTCAAGGCCAAGGCCAAGATCGAGATTGCCGGAGCACCTGCGCCAGCTTCGGCCACCCCTGCCGACAAGAAATAACAGGGAATCCCCCAACGAAAAAGGCGGCCACTTGGCCGCTTTTTTCATGTTTGTTTCCCCCAAGAGGGGATTTACATGCGTATTCCAGGTCAAACTGGACACCGATTCCACGGCAAGCTTTACACACATAGCCAGCACCAGAGCGATTTCGAGGAACTTATTTTAAGTGGAAACACTGCAACCCTTAAAAGACCATATAAGTATCAGGTGCGAACTGACGAGGAGCCTAAGTACAAGTTCATCAACACCGCTGTAATACTCAGAGAAAAACTCGAAGCGTTAGGAGAAGAAAGATCTGCTTCGTTACTCGATTTTCTTTTTAATCAGGTAAAAATCATCCGCATTGATTGCAGAAACAGAGGGTTCGCCATAAAGCTGTTTCAAGTACTTAGTCGTCCCTGAAAAACCCCATTTTCTCAGCCAGTCAATTGCATGGTGGGCTGATAGCCGGCCAGCAACTGACGAAGGCTGAGTCCGAAACGGGCGCACAAAAGCGCCAACTGACGCAGAATCTT
>Ga0265327_10002356_pt1 | contig 20137 bp, 25 predicted proteins | sample 41621metaG_FD_202089 | JGI IMG/M metagenome (GOLD analysis project Ga0265327, IMG submission 202089) | Rhizosphere microbial communities from Carex aquatilis grown in University of Washington, Seatle, WA, United States - 4-16-21 metaG | ecosystem: Host-associated > Plants > Roots > Rhizosphere...
TTCTGCGTCAGTTGGCGCTTTTGTGCGCCCGTTTCGGACTCAGCCTTCGTCAGTTGCTGGCCGGCTATCAGCCCACCATGCAATTGACTGGCTGAGAAAATGGGGTTTTTCAGGGACGACTATTTATTCGAAGCCAAGTGGCAAAAAGAGCAGGTTAACAAAGCCGATTTGGTAGTATTTTCAGACAAAGTTCGGACAAAACTCGAAAATACTTTGGGCATCTTTCTCTCGATCAACGGCTTTTCACAGGACGGTGTTGCAGTCCACCAAGCTGGTGGTTCATCAATACTACTCGTGGATGGGGGCGATCTCATGGCTGTGCTAGAGGAGCGAATTGACTTCATAAGTCTACTGCTGCGGAAGAGGCGTCACGCCGCTCAGACCGGTCAAATCTATCTCAGTTACTATCAGATTGTTGCAGCTGGTGGTGCCTAGAAACTAGCCCGGTAGGGTGGGCAAAAACTGTCAAGCGTTTGCCCACGTGTACAACTAAGCCAATTCCAGCAACACCTCGGGATGGGTATTTACAATCCGTATCAGCGTTTGCGCCGCACCGGATGGGGTAATGCGCCCCTGTTCCCAGCCTTGCAAGGTACGGACGGAAACACCTAGCAGGGCGGCGAACTGGCTTTGAGAGAGTCCGATGTTGTTGCGCGCGGATACCACGGAAGGCACCTCAACGCTGGTGGCGTGGGCGGCCTTACCAGATTTGAATTCACGCGCGGAAGCCAGCAAGTCCGCCTTGAATTGCTCCATTTCCTTATCTTGTTTGGCCATTTTCCAACTCCTGTTTCAATTGCCTGAAAAGTTCAGCGGGCAAGTTATCAAACTTGGCTTTTGCATACACGATGAGCAGGCCGATTTTGCCTGCTTCAAGTTGGTTCACATAAATCACGCGGACACCGCCGCGCTTGCCCATGCCGCCCCGTGACCAGCGTATTTTGCGGCAATCGCCGCTGTTGGGGATGACATCGCCCGCCTGCGGGTTGAGGGCTATCCAGTTAATGAATGCCGTGCGTTCTTCATCATTCCACACCTGGGCGGCGTAACGGATGAATATGCTGGTTTCCACCACGGTCAACATGGGGAAACTATACGCTTTAATAGTATGGCCGGCAAGCTAGCCACCATGGCCGATTTCCTCAAACCCCAGCTCCTGTTGTCCCGCTTGATCCAAGACGATCTCTGACGCCCGCATCAAGGCACTCACCCTGACCCCCAAAAGCCTAATTTTCTTTTCCAGAGGCACTCGTTTCAGGCATTCCCCCGCCGCGCGGCGGATGGTCGCGGCGTCCTGCGTAGCCGCAGGCAGAGTGAGGTCGCGGGTGACGCTGCGGAAATCCTGGTATCGGAGTTTGATGCCCACGGTGCGTCCGGCGTAGCCCTTGCGCTTGAGGTCTTCCGCCACGCGCTGGCATAGCGCGGTGAAGGCGGCAGAGAGCATTTCGCGGTCGCGCTTCACGTGCAGGTCGCGTTCGAAGGTGGTTTCTCGGCAGGCGGATTTGGGGGCGGAGCGGGTGGCTACCGGCCGGTTGTCGCGGCCATGTGCTACGGCAACCAGCCAGTTGGCGTAGCTCAAACCGAAGTGCTTTTGCAGTAGCGCGGGCTTGGCCTGGGCGAGTTGAGCGATGGTGTGGATGCCGAGCTTATCCAGCTTTTCTGCCGCCTTGGGGCCGATGCCATTGATCTTGCTCACCTTCAGCGGCCACACGCGGGTGGAGATGCTGGCTTCATCCAGCAGGGTCAGCCCATCTGGCTTGTCTAGCTCCGAGCCGATCTTGGCCAGCAGTTTGTTAGGGGCGACGCAGATGGAGCAGGTCAGCCCAGTGGCGTCCGTCACTGCCTGCTTGATGCGTAGCGCGAGGGCGCGGGTTTGTTCCGGATGGTCAGTGAGGTCGATGTAGATTTCATCGATGCCGCGGTCTTCAATCTGCGGCGTAATGGCCGCGACGGCCTGCTTGAACAGCCGCGAGTAGTGGCTGTAAGCCGCAAAATCGGCGGGCAGCAGCACCGCCTCCGGCGCCAGCCTAGCGGTTTTCATCATGCCCATGGCGGAGAACACACCCAGCGCGCGGGCTTCGTAAGTGGAAGTGGTCACCACCCCGCGCCCAACGTAGTCTTTGAGCTTGTGAAAGCGGCGGCTGCCATCCGCCATCAATTCCGGCGCATGCGCCGAACGCCCGCCCACCACCATCGGCAGGCCGCGCAGCTCTGGATAGCGTAGCAGTTCGACTCCGGCAAAGAACATATCCATGTCGAGGTGGGCGATGCGGCGCGGAGTGGTTTCTGGGAGCGGTTGGGCCATGATTGTTGCTGGTTATTCTGGCGTGTTGCGAGCGTGTCAGCAAGGGAGGTATGTGAAAGATGGTTGTCGCGTGCACGCTTTCTTGCCTAGGAGATTCGCGTCATTGAAGCGTGAACCACTGGGTTTGTTTCACCTTATTTTTTCATGATTCTAAATACTGCCAGCAGACTAATCGCCGCCAGCACCACATCGCCAAAAATTGTTGCCGATTGAACGACGGGAAGGCCGCCTTTATCCATTAGCGTGTACAACCCCACCAGCCCCAGCATGGCAAAGTTCTCGAAGAAATTTTGCACTGCCACGGCGTGGCCGGCGCCTACGGTCTCGTGTCCTTTTTCCTGTAGCAAGGCGTTGAGCGGCACCACGTAGAAGCCGCCGCAAGTGCCTACCAGTACCAGCAGCGTGATGGCGGCGTAAAGATTGGTAACGTGGGAAAAGGCAATGATGATGATGCCGATCAAAATGCCTGCGGGGAGTACGCGATTAACTTTGGTCAGACTGACTAAACTTGCTGCGCCGGCCGCACCCAGTGCAATGCCGATCGCCACCGCGCCGCTCAGGTTGGCCGGCATGCTTAGATCGGCAATACCGAGTGCCACCGGCACCCAGGCCACCAGCAGCAGGCGCAGGGTGGAGCCGGAGCCCCAGAACACGCTGGTACCCAGCAGCGAGAATCGCGCATCCTTGTTGCCAAATAGGGTGGCCAGCGCCGCGAAGAAATCCTTTACCAGAACGCGCGGTGACAAGTGCTGCAACGGGTGCGCTACCGGCAAGCGCGGAATTAGCAGATTCGCTCCCGCCGCCAGCACGTAACAGACACAGATGGCGGTGAGCGCCATGGTCACCGAGGCGTCCGCCAGTTTGCCGCCCAACACCGCACCCAGCAGGATGGCGACGATGGTGGAGCCTTCCATCATGCCGTTGGCCTTGACCAGCTTGTCCGCGACCACCAGTTCGGAAAGGATGCCGTACTTGGCTGGCGAATAAGCTGCTGCGCCCACTCCTACCAGGTTGTAGGCAATGAGCGGATGCAACCCTAGCAGCATGGCGGCAGCGCCGGCGAACTTCATCGCATTGGCTGCCAGCATCACCCGTCCCTTGGGCCAGGCATCGGCAAACGGCCCGACGAAAGGGGCGAGAAAAATAAAAGCGACGACAAAAGCCTCCTGCAGCATCGGCGTCTGCCAACTCGGCGCTGCGTGAGCTTGCAGCATGGCAATAGCCGCAAACAGCAAGGCATTGTCGGCCAGCGCGGAGAGAAATTGTGCGATTAGCACCGCGATCATGCCGCGGGAAAGCAGGTTGCTATCGGTATGCCTGGGGGTCATGTGCTGCTCCTATCAAAAAAACGTCGTGTTTCAAATACGGATATAGGAAAACTTTTGTTTTCAAGGCGCAGCAAGCGTTTGAGAGCGAAATCGAACAGCAGCGGGTTGTGAGCGCGGACTTCTTTTAACCAGGTAACAGCAGCTTGATCCAGCAAACCTATCTTGGCCATGTCGCCGGCGGAGAACAGTGGCATGACGCCGGGTAGCGGATAGTCGGAGCCGTTGAGCAAGCGGCTGTGCCAGTCGCTGCGTTGTAGTACGGTCTTGAGCGCCCAGGCGCGGTTAAACTGGGTGAGGGCGGAGATGTCGGCGTAGCAAAGCTCTTCATAGCGCGCCTCGTCCATCAGGCGGGCGAATAGCTCAAAGCTTTTTACACGCGGGCCGTTGGCGCCCTTGTCCAGATCTACATCGTTGCCGTCCGAGGCGCAGTGCGCCACCACCACGCGCACGCCGTGATCCATGGCACGGCGCAGCTTGAGCGGGTTGCCGTCGTCCTGGCTGTCGCCCTGCACCGCCAGTTCGCGCCCGGCGTGGCTGATGAGGGGCAGGCCGGTTTGCGCCAAGGCATCGTAAAACCTGTCGCAGCGCGGTGAAGCCGGGTCTATGTCCATCGCCGAGGGCAGCCATTTGATGGCGCGCGCGCCGTCCCTAGCCGCCTGCTGCAAGGCATCTACGCAATCCTTGCGGTAAGGGTGGATCGAGGCTGCCCACTCGAAATAACTCGGGTAAAGGCGTGCCATCCCGGCGGCGTAGGCATTGGGGATGTGAAAGATGGAATGTTTCTCGTCCGGCTTGCCATTTTCGTCATGCCGCCAGTCGAAGGCCAGCAGCATTACCTTGAACCCCGGCGCCATACCGTCAATCAGGTTGTGCAGACGCTCAATGTAACTTTGATCCATGCGCCCGGGCGCTTCATGCACACAGCCGGCATTCATGTAGAACAGCTTTTGCAGGCGCAAGATGGGGTGCCACAGGCTGTCCATTTCCGGGCTGAACCAGGCGCCACTACCGGAATCGCCGGAGCCGACCAGATGGGTGTGGCAATCCCACACCTGCGCAGGATCAATCCCATCCCAAACTGTTTGCATTAGCGGGTGCCGTGTTACCGATTCCGGTAGGTTGCTGCGGCACTGGTTTAGCAGCCCTTGCTCCGGCCAGTAAGCGGCGGCGGATAGGCCAGCGGCTCCGATGCCTAGCGCAGGTAGGGTTTTGAGGAATTGGCGGCGGTTCATCGCGTCACACCACTAGTTTGCCACCAGTGAATTTGATGATGTCTTGAGCAACGGCTTTTGCATTCATAATGAAAGTATGGAGCGTTGGCACTGTCAGCACGGGCACCGCTGGCAGAAGCGTTTCATCTAGCGCAAGCACGCCGTCATTTGGTTTTTCACCAAACGGCGAGTAACGACCCGTTACCCCACCGGTTCCCGCGTAAATTTTTGTTGGAATGTTCATCCGAGGCAGAGCGGTCATGAACTGCCGGCTGGCGAGTAGCTGCCCCATTTCTCCGGTGAACCATTGGTACAACCAGAGGTGAGCGAATTTGCGCGCAGCCAGGCACGCTTTTGCAGGCGGCGCGAGCAGGGAACACGCCTGCGGTGGGTGGCTGATTGCTGGTAACACCACGCGAGCCAAGACTGCCCCAAGTGAATGTTCTACAACGATGTAATCGTCTTGCGCGGTGTTTTTCTCGATAAATTCTTTCAAGCGGCCGGTGCATGCTTGCCATCCCTCGAAGGTCGCAGAGTAGGCGAACAGTCTCGGTTGCAGCCCAGCTAAACGTAACCGGGCGGCCAGCAGCAGCATCGAAAGCGGGGTGCGCCCCATGCCGTGGATCAGGATGGCCCGCATCATGCTGTCTCTGCCATCTGCTTGAGCTTCACATAATCCGTCTTGCCCGTGCCCAGCAGCGGCAGTTCCTTCACTGCCACGATCTTGCGCGGCACGGCCAGTTCCGGGCTGCCGAGTTCGCGGGCGGCGGTTTGCAGGGCGTCGCGGGCGAGGGCGGGGTCGGTGGTGTAGAGCAGGATGTTTTCGCCGCGTTGCGGGTCGGGTTGCGTGGAGGCGGCGTGCTGAAAATCCGGCGCCGCGCGGTTGGCGATTTGTTCCACCGTTTCCAGCGATATCATTTCACCGGCGATCTTGGCGAAGCGCTTGACGCGGCCGAGGATGCGCACGAAGCCGTCGGCGTCAATTTCGACTATGTCGCCGGTACTGTACCAGCCGCCTTCCGGGGCTTTAAGCACGCCGGGGTTGTCGTACAGATAGTAGCCCAGCATGACATTGGGGCCGCGCACGCTGAGCAGGCCGCCGCGTTCGATGCCCGGTACCTGCTCGACTTTCGGTTCCAACCCAGGCAGTAGCGGTCCGACGGTGCCGGAGCGGCAGGCCATGGGAGTGTTGACGGCCAGTACCGGAGCGCATTCGGTGGCGCCGTAGCCTTCCAGTAGCCGTATGCCGAATTTCTCCATCCAGGTCTTGCGCACTTCCTCATTGAGCTTTTCCGCGCCGGCGACGACGTAGCGCAGCTTGTAGAAGTCGTAGGGATGGGCGAAGTGGGCGTAGTTGCCAAGGAAGGTGCTGGTGCCGAATAGCACGGTGCAGTTCCGGTCGTAAATGATTTCCGGGATGATGCGGTAGTGCAGCGGCGAAGGGTAGAGGAACATTTTTGAGCCTGTCACCAGCGGCATGATGGCGCCGCAAGTAAAGCCAAAAGCATGGAACAGTGGCAGCGCGATCATGAATTTGTCGGAAGGGCTGAAATCAATCACCGCGCGGATTTGTGCGATATTGGCGAGGATGCCGCGATGACTGTGCACCACGCCCTTGGGCTTGCCTTCGGAGCCGGAGGTGAACAGGATGACGGCAGGGTCTTGCGGCGCGCTTTGCTTGGCGGCGGCGGAAGGGAACCAGCGCGCGTAGCCCAGCAGCCATAGCTTGTCCATCAGGCCGAATTGTTCGCGCAGGTCTTCTAGGTAGATCAGATTCACGCCTTGTAGCCCGGCTATCGTGTCGGTCAGCTTGGCGGCTTGCAGGAACTGGCGCGAGGTGAGGATGGTTTTTACCTTGGCCGCGACGCAGGCGTTCTGCATGCCTGTGGTGCCGGCGGTGTAATTGAGCATGGCTGGCACACGCCGCATCGCGCTCATGCCAAAAATCAGACATACGGTGTTGGTCACGTTGGGCATCAGTACGCCTACCGTTTCACTGGGCGCGGAGACTTTTTCTACCATGCGCCCCAGCGCCAAGCCGCGCGTCAGTAGCTCGCCATAGCTGTTTTCTTCCTGCGTCATGTCTTCCAGCAAGCGCGTGCCGCGGCTGTGTACCTTGGCAGCATCGAGAAACGCGCTGAACAGCGTTTGCACCGGTTGCGAACGGAACAGCATGTCTTGCATCACGCGCCGCATGGCCTCGCCTGCCATGCGGCGGCGTTGTTTGGCGCTCCCTGCATCAGGCATGGCGATAGATGTGGTCGGCAGAATGGAAATGGTGATTTTGGGGAACAGGTTGCGCGGGTAATGCCCCGACAACCGGCTGAAGAACGAGCGCGCCGGGCCATCCAGCCGTACCGGCAGAATAGTGGCGCCGGTCTTGGCGGCGACGAAACCGGGGCCGTCGTAGACCTTCATCAAACTGCCTGTTTGCGTGATGCGTCCTTCGGGGAAAATCACCACTGGCTCATTGGCCTCCAGCAGCTTAATGACTTTCTTCATTGCCAGCGGGCTGGTGGGGTCTACCGCCAAGTGCGGCACTTGCGACAGGATCAGGCGGAACCAGAAGTTGCGCAGGACGGTGGTATGCACCACAAAGGTGGCGCGGAACGGCAGAAACAGTCCCAGCACCAAGCCATCGAGGAAGGATTCATGATTGGCGACAACCAGTAGCTTGCCGGGCTGAAGCGCCTCGGTGTTGCCGCGAATGCTAATGCGGAACAACAGACGAAACAGGGGTCTCAGGATGATCTTGAACATAGGATTTCCTTTTATATTTCGTTTTTCACATAATCCAGCACCCCTTGCAGAGACTCCACAATGGCTGGCTTGTCGATCCAGAAATACACTTCCTTGCCGATTTTCTCGCTTTGCAGCGCGCCGGATTCACGCAGGATTTTCAAATGGTGTGATACGGCAGTGCGGCTAAGCGCGGAGGTGGAAACGATTTGCGAGATGTTGAGCCGCTCGCCCGGCTCAAACGCCAGCAGCAAGCGCTGCCGCTGTTCGTCGCCCAAGGCAACGAATAGTTTGGAGATGCTGGTCCATTCTTCGGGGATAGCTTGAATGTGCTCGGTTTTCATATACCTACATAATTAGTTATATAGTTATTTGTGTCAAGCGATATTTATGTCAACAAATTACCTTGTTTTTCTCGCTCCGCAAACCTTTAGCCTGTCGCATGAGCCCGGCTTGGGCTAGAATCGCCCCACTATGGTGCCTCATCTGACAACTGCCCTCACCGGCCCGCTGCTCGACCTGGAACAGCGCATTCTCGACGCCATGCCGCGCATCGAATATTGGCTGCGCTCGCAATGGCTGGAGCACGGCACGCCGTTCTACGCTTCGGTGGATTTGCGCAACGCCGGCTTCAAGCTGGCGCCGGTGGATACCAACCTGTTCCCCGGCGGCTTCAATAACCTCAACCCGGATTTCCTGCCGCTATGCGTGCAGGCGGCGATGGCGGCGGTGGAAAAAATCTGCCCGGAGGCGCGGCGCATCCTGCTGATCCCGGAAAACCACACGCGCAACACCTTTTACCTGCAAAACGTCGCCGCGCTGCACAACATTCTGCGCCAGGCCGGGCTGGAAGTGCGCATCGGCAGCATCTCGCCGGAAATTACCGCAACAACCACGCTGGAATTGCCGAATGGTGGGCAACTGGTGCTGGAGCCGGTGCGGCGCAAGGGCAACCGGCTGGTGGTGGATGGTTTTGATTCGTGCGCGGTTTTATTGAACAACGACCTTTCCGGCGGCATCCCGGAGATTTTGCAGAACCTGGAGCAGTCGCTGATCCCGCCGCTGCACGCCGGCTGGGCAGTGCGCCGCAAGACGCGCCACTTTGCCGCTTATGCCGGGGTGGCGCGCGATTTCGCCGAGTTGACCGGCATCGACCCGTGGCTCATCGATCCCATGTTCGCCGGTTGCGGCATGATCGATTTCCACGCCCGTGTCGGCGAGGACTGCCTGGCCTCGCAAGTCTCCGACCTGCTGTCGCGCATGGGTGCCAAATACCGCGAATACGGCGTGCAACAGGAGCCCTTCGTCATCGTCAAGGCCGATGCCGGCACCTACGGCATGGGCATCATGACGGTGAAAAGCCCGGACGACGTACGCGGCTTGAATCGTAAACAACGCAACAAGATGTCGGTGGTGAAGGAAGGCTTGCAAGTCCAGGAGGTCATGATCCAGGAAGGCGTTTACACCTTCGAGCACATCCACGACGCGGTGGCCGAGCCGGTGGTGTACATGATGGATCATTATGTCGTCGGCGGCTTCTACCGCGTGCATACCGGGCGCGGCACGGACGAGAACCTCAACGCGCCGGGCATGCATTTCGTCCCACTGGCGTTCGATACTGCCTGCTCGCTGCCCGATTATGCCGGCAAGCCCGATGCCGCGCCGAATCGTTTCTATGCCTATGGCGTCATTGCCCGGCTGGCACTGCTGGCGGCGGCAATCGAGCTGGAGCAGACCGCGCCGGAAGATTTTTACCCATCAACCACCTTCGGGCTGCCGATTTCCACATGAAGCTGGCCTTCATCCTCGACCCGCTCGACAGCCTCAAGACCACCAAGGACAGCAGCGTTGCCGTCATGCGCGAGGCGGCGCGGCGCGGCCATACCCTGTTCGTGGCGGAGCAGGGCGATCTGCTGCTGCGTGGCGAGCGTGCGGTGCTGAAAGCCGCGCCGTTCAGCTTCAGCGATGGCGGCGACTGGTACCGGCTGGGCGACAAAGCCGAACATGCGCCGGAACAGTTCGACGCTGTGCTGATGCGCAAGGATCCGCCCTTCGACAGCGAATACGTGTACAGCACCTATTTGCTGGAATTGGCGGAGAGGCAAGGCACGCGCGTCATCAATCGGCCACGCGCCATCCGCGACTGGAACGAAAAGCTGTCGATAGCGCGTTTCCCGCAGTTCGCTCCGCCATTCCTGGTGACGCGCCATGGCGAGGCCATCCGCGCATTCCTCGCCGAACACGGTGACATCGTGGTCAAACCGCTGGATGGCATGGGCGGTAGCGGCGTGTTCCGCCTGCATGAGCGCGACCACAACATCGGCGTGATCCTGGAAACCATCACCCACTACGAACGCCGCACCGTGATGGCGCAACGCTATTTGCCGGAGATCAAAGCCGGCGACAAGCGCATCCTTATCATCGACGGGCAACCGCTGCCTTACGCCTTGGCGCGCATCCCCAAGCCCGGCGAAACGCGCGGCAACCTCGCCGCCGGCGGTACCGGCGTGGCGCAGCCGCTCTCCGCCCGCGACCGCGAAATCGCCGAGGCCGTCGGCGTGGAACTCAAGCAGGAAGGCCTGTTCCTGGTCGGCCTCGACGTCATCGGCGACTACCTCACCGAAATCAACGTCACCAGCCCCACCTGCATGGTGGAGATTGCAGCCCAGACCGATTGCGATCCAGCGGCGGTGTTCATGGATGCGCTCGAACGGCTATGCACCTGAGGGGAATGGCTGCACGAAGTGTTACTGTAGTCCTGGCAATTCTGGCTTTGGCCGGTTGCGGGCGCGAGCCGCTGCACCAATCGCAGGCTTACGTGTTCGGCACGCTGGTGGACATCAGCATCTATGGTGAATCCGAGGAACGCGCGGGCGAACTTTCCGGCCATGTGCAGCAGGAATTCCAGCGCTTGCACCACCAGTTGCACGCTTGGCAGGCCGGCAGCGATCTGAACCAGCTCAACAGCGCCTTCGCCGCCGGTAAATCGGCTGAAATTACGCCGGAACTGGCCGGTATGTTGGCCGATGCGACCCGGCTTTCGGAACAATCCGGCGGGCTGTTCAACCCGGCCATTGGCCATTTGATCCAGTTGTGGGGGTTTCAGCGCGATGAATTCGCGCCGGTCAGGCCAGCCCCGGCGCAAATTGGACAGTGGGTGAGTGCTAACCCGCGCATGGTGGATATCGTCATCGAAAACGGCCAGGCCTTCAGCCGCAACCCGGCGGTAAAACTTGACCTTGGCGGCTATGCCAAGGGATGGGCGCTGGACCTGGCGGCGGACTATTTGCGCCAGCAAGGGGTGAAAGGCGCGCTGGTCAATATCGGCGGCAACATCATCGCCATCGGCAAACACGGCGAGCGCCCGTGGCGCGTCGGCATCCAGCATCCACGCCAGCCGGGGCCGCTGGCCACGCTGGAACTGCCGGACGGTTGGGCGATTGGCACTTCGGGCGATTACCAGCGCTTTTTCGAGCTGGACGGACAGCGCTATTGCCACATTATCGACCCGCGTAGCGGCAGGCCAGCACAGGGGGTGCAGGCAGTGACTATCCTGGTGCCGCCGGGGCTGCATGCCGGCACGCTGTCCGATGTTGCCTCCAAGCCGATGTTCATTTCAGGTCCGGCCGGCTGGCGCAGGGCAGCCTCAGAAATGGGTATTACCCACGCCCTGCTGGTGGATGACAAAGGCGGCATCCACCTGACGCAGGCAATGCAGCAGCGCCTGACTTTCACCGAAAAAAATGTCACCCTGGAAGAACTCCCCTAAACCGCTGCCCGGTGACTGGCTGGTCATCGGCATCGGCTGCGCGGTAGTGGCCGTGCTGTTCGCCACCTTGTGGCACAACGAGGCGGCGGGCAAGCTGCGCATTCGCGCCGGGGATCGGGTGTTTGCCACCTTGAGCTTGAATCAGCGGCGCACGCTGCAAGTGCCCGGCCCGCTTGGCATCAGCACCATCGTGATTGACCATGGCCGCGTGCGCGTGGCCAGCGACCCCGGCCGGCATCAGTATTGCGTCAAGCAGGGCTGGTTGTCCAAGGCCGGGCAGGTGGCGATGTGTTTGCCCAATCAGGTCAGCGTCGAACTGCTGGGCGGGGAGAAAAGCTATGACTCGCTCAATTATTGAGATTACCAACACTGCGGACGACCACCGTATTGCTCGGCTGGCAGCCATCGCCATCGCCTTGCACTTAGTGGAATCGCTGGTGCCCTCTCCTTTACCTGGGGTGAAACCGGGTATCGCCAACATCGTCACGCTTTATGTGTTGTACCGCTTCGATTTCGCCACGGCGGCCTGGGTTTCCTTGCTGCGCGTGGTGGCGAGCAGCCTGCTGCTGGGCAATTTCCTGTCCCCGGCTTTCGCGCTCAGTTTGACTGGGGCAATCACCAGTTTGTTTGTCCTGGCCGTGGCCACGCATTTGTCGCGGCAGTGGTTTGGCCCGATCAGCCTCAGCATCCTGGCGGCCTTTGCCCACATTGCCGGACAATTACTGGTGGTGCGGCTGTGGCTGATCCCGCATGCCGGTGTGGCCTACCTGATCCCGGTGTTTGCCGCCGCCGCATTGTTCTTTGGCTTGGCGAACGGGCTTATCGCCGCGCGTTTGCTGCGCGATAATAATGTCCTTGTCGTTGGATAAAGGTTTCCGCATGAAACGGATATGCGCTTTTTTGTTGCTACTTGTTGTGGCGTTGGGCTGGAGTTCTGCTCGTGCCGCCGACTGGGTGCCGGTCACGGTGGCCGGCTCGTCCAACCAGTATTTTTACGACCGCAGCAAACTCAAAATCCTGGATGAGAGCATCACTTACTGGCAAAAGGTCGTGTTCCACACTCCGCTGGAAATTAAAGGCGGAGAAGCGGTATCGGCCTTGTTGCGTGAGCGCATGGATTGCGAGGAGCATACTGTTTTGCGCCTTGCCCATCTGTATTATTCGGCTAATGGTGAGGTGCTGGAACGCGACGCAGATAATGTGGCAGAGGAGCCTATTATCCCGGATACGGCCGGCGACGCTTTTGAGCACGTCTTGTGCCCGCAGGTCTGGCAAAAACAGGAAGAAGTGCGCCTCAAGGCCGGCCAATTGGACGAGGGCAGCAGCGAGCCGCCGGTGGTGGCTGAAAAACCACCGGCCAAGCCAGAACCTCCCCCGCCGCCGCCCATGCCGCAGGCCATAGAGCAGTTATATTGAGCCGTTCACCCGTCCGGCTGGCCTGTGATTGCACTGTGATAAAATGCCGCTTTCGAGGGGATTCCACATGCGCTTACTTCTTTTGAGCATTGCACTGTGCCTGACACTGACGTCATGCGGCACCCAAGGGCCGCTCTACCTGCCTGAACAACGCTATCCGCAGGGCAACCAGTGAGTCCGTTCCAGCTAAAAAACGGCGAGCTGCACGCTGAAGACGTATCGCTGACGCAAATCGCAGCACAATTTGGCACCCCTTGCTACGTCTATTCCCGCGCCGCGCTGACGGCGGCGTTTCGCCGCTTCGATGCCGGATTTGCCGGTCACGATCATCTGGTGTGCTACGCGGTTAAGGCCAACCCCAATCTTGCCATCCTCAACCTGTTCGCCAAGCTGGGGGCGGGTTTCGATATCGTTTCCGGCGGCGAGCTGGCGCGGGTGCTGGCGGCCGGCGGCGATCCCGGCAAGGTGGTATTCTCCGGCGTCGGCAAGACGGCGGCGGAAATGCGCGCGGCGCTACAGGCCGGCATTTTCTGCTTCAACGTGGAATCGGCGGCGGAGCTGGAGCGGCTCAACACTGTAGCGGGCGAGCTGGGCAAGCGCGCGCCGGTGTCCTTGCGCGTCAACCCCAACGTGGATGCCAAGACCCATCCTTATATTTCCACCGGGCTCAAGAACAACAAGTTCGGCGTCGCCTACGAGGAAGCGCTGGCGCTGTACCAGCGCGCCGCCGCCATGCCGAACATCGACATCCACGGCGTGGATTGCCATATCGGCTCGCAGCTCACCGAGCTGTCACCGTTCATGGATGCGCTCGACCGCGTGCTGGCGCTGGTGGAGCAGATGGAAAACGCAGGCATTCACCTCCGCCATCTGGACATCGGTGGCGGTATCGGCATCCGTTATGCGGATGAAACACCGCCTGATTTTGCCGATTACAGCCGTGCCATTCTGGACAAACTGGCCGGGCGCAACGTCAAGCTGGTGATGGAACCGGGACGCGCGCTGGTGGGCAACGCCGGCCTGCTGCTGACCACGGTGGAATACCTCAAGCATGGCGAAAGCAAGAATTTCGCTATCGTCGATGCCGCCATGAACGATATGATGCGCCCCGCGCTGTACGACGCCTGGCACGACATTCTGCCGGTACAACCGCGACCGGGCGCGGCGCAGGTGTACGAAATCGTCGGCCCGGTGTGCGAAAGCGGCGACTTCCTCGGCCACGACCGTGACTTGGCGCTGCAACCGGGTGACCTGCTGGCCATCCTATCCGCTGGCGCCTATGGCATGAGCATGAGCTCCAACTACAACACCCGCCCGCGCGTCGCCGAAGTGATGGTAGATGGCGGCAAGCTGCACCTGGTGCGCGAACGCGAAACGCTGCCCCAGCTTTTTGCGATCGAGCACGTCATAAGCGACTAATTTAGTTTGGTTTTCCCCAGCTTTTGCGCCAGCACAGGATGCTGTTGCGGGGTCGTTTTGTTTGGCGTAGATTAGCGGTTCGCGAGAATGTTTCGCGCATAATCAACATACTATAGGGGAGAAGGAAATGAGGAAGGTTCTGCTTGCATTGCTCGCGCTGTTCGCACTGACTGCCACACCCATGGTTTATGCCGATGATGAGGCGTTGCCGGACGTTCCGGCGGTGGATAATCCTGATAACCTTCCGCCGCTGCTTGACCCGGCAGACGCCTAAGACTGCACGGTGGTTGAAAAGAAGAACGGGAGCATCGCTCCCGTTTTTTTATCCTGATTTTTCCCCTAGTCGAAGATGACCGTCTTGTTGGCGTACAACAAGATGCGATTTTCCACATGCCAGCGCACCGCGCGCGACAGCACCACTTTTTCCAGATCGCGCCCTTTCTGGATCAGGTCGTCAATCTGGTCGCGGTGCGAAACGCGCATCAGGTCTTGCTCGATGATGGGGCCTTCATCCAGCACTTCGGTGACGTAATGGCTGGTGGCGCCGATCAGCTTGACGCCACGCTCGAAGGCGCGATGATAAGGACGCGCGCCGATGAAGGCGGGCAGGAAGGAGTGGTGGATATTGATGATGCGCTGCGGGTAGCGCTGCACGAATTCCGGCGACAGGATTTGCATGTAGCGCGCCAGCACGATGAGATCAATCTGGTGCTGGTCGAACAGGGAGAACTGGCGCGCTTCGGCCTCCACCTTGTTATCCTTGCTGACTTCGATGTGGTGGAACGGGATGCCGTAGAATTCCGCCAGCCGTTGCGTGGCCTGATGGTTGCTGATGATGAGCGGGATGTCGCAGGCCAGCTCGCCGCTCTGGTGACGGTAGAGCAAATCCACTAGGCAGTGGTCATAGTGCGACACCATGATGGCGATGCGCGGACGGTGTTGTGACAGCTTGAGCTGCCATTGCATCTGGAAACGCTCCGCGATCGGCGCGAAATGCCGGGGAAAGTCTTCCGGAGCAATGCCAAAGCCCGCCACATCCCATTCCACTCGCATCAGGAACAGGTTGTTTTCCGCATCCTGGTGCTGGTCGGCGTGCAGGATGTTGGCGTCATGGCGATAGAGGAAATCGGCGATGGCGGCGACCAGCCCTTTACGGTCGGGACAGTTGATAAGCAGGGTGGCGGTGCTTTTCATGATCCAATCAGAAAGCCTAACAAAGGCGGCAATTATACCGATTTCGCGCATCGGGCTGGCGCTTTATGGTATCTTTTCCGCCTGTTCCGCAACTTCCCGTACCGACGATTCCGTGAAAAAACAGTGGCCTTACTTCCTCCTGGCGTTCGTCCTTCCACTTTTATTGGTGCTGGGCCAATGGGGACTGTTTACCACGGCGACGGTGGAAACCGCTACGCTGGGGCCTTATCGCTACGCCTATCTGGAGGAGCAGGGCGATTACTCCAAACTTGCCGAAAAACAGCGTGAAGTTGGCGTACTGCTGGCCAACCAGGGCATCCAGCGGGGCAAAGGCCTGGCACTCATTCTGGACGACCCTCGCACCACGCCGTCCAGCCAGCGCAAGGCCAGGATAGGTTATCTGATTGACGCATCGGCCAACCCGGCAGCACCGCTGTTGGTAGATGAGGTCGCCGCGCGCCCGGTGCTGGTCGCGCAGGTCAAGGCACACCCCGCCCTCGCTTACGGCAAGGCCTATGCCGCGCTGCTGGATTACACGCAGCAGCACGGCCTGGCATTGCGCTTGCCCCTGCTGGAGCGCTACAGTAGCAGTGTATTGACTGTCGAAATGCCGCTGGAGAATCCATGAGTTTTTTTGTTCTGCTCATTGCCCTTGCTCTCAACCACTACCGGCCCTTGCGGCGGACAGATGTGCTGCAACTGGTTTTTGTGCCCTACGCCGACCTGCTGGAGCGCAATTTCAACGACGGGCAGGCGCGCCATGGCGTTATCGCCTGGCTGCTGGCCGTGCTGCTGCCGGTGATGGTAATCGGTGCCGTTGACCTGATCCTGGATGAAATCAACCTGCTGCTTGGCATGCTATTCGCCATCGGCGTGCTGCATATCACGCCGCGCTTCGGCCGCTTTAGCCGGCAGCCGGAACAGATCGCCACCTGGCTGCGCGACGGCCGGCTGGATGATGCGCGCGAATTGCTGCGCCAGTGGCAAGGCTGCGATGCGCGCGAATACAACGCTACCCAAGTTGCCCGCGTCGGTATCGAAACCACGTTGCGCAACGCACACCATGACCTGTACGCCCCGATTTTCTGGTTCATCCTGTTGGGACCAGCCGGTGCTGTGCTTTACCGCCTGGCCTATTTACTGAACAACACTTGGGCCGGCAAGTCCGAGGCGTTTGCCGATTTCACCCGGCGCGCCTTCGGCTGGCTGGACTGGCTGCCTGCCCGCTTCACCGCCGGCAGCTTCGCTGTGGTGGGCGACTTCGAGGATGCGGTTTATTGCTGGCGCACCCAGGCCGTGGCCTGGGCAGACCGCGCCACTGGCATTTTTCTCTCCAGCGGTGCCGGGGCGCTGGGCGTACGACTGGGTTCTCCATTGCCGTGTAATGGCAGCGTTGAGTACCGTCCTGAGCTGGGCTTGGGCGACGAAGCCGATGCCGATTACCTGCGCGCCGCCACTGGCCTGGTCTGGCGGGTGCTGGCGCTGGTGCTGGGGCTGTTGTTGTTACTGACGTTCGCGCATTGGCTGGGTAACTGATGGAAGTCCTGCTCGCCAACCCACGCGGCTTCTGTGCCGGCGTTGATCGCGCCATTGTTATCGTGGAGCAGGCGCTGGAACGCTTCGGCGCGCCGATCTACGTGCGTCACGAGGTAGTGCACAACAAATTCGTGGTGGATGAGCTGAAGCGCAAGGGCGCGGTATTCGTCGAAGATCTGGACGAAGTACCGGCCGGCGGCACCGTCATCTTCAGCGCCCACGGTGTTTCCAGGGAAGTCCGCGGTGAAGCCGATGCGCGCGGCCTGCGTGTGTTCGACGCCACCTGCCCGCTGGTGACCAAGGTGCATGTCGAAGTCAGCAAGCTGCGCGGCAAGGGCTTTGAGATCATCATGATCGGTCATCGCGGCCATCCCGAGGTGGAAGGCACCATGGGGCAGGCCGAGACCGGCATCTATCTGGTGGAAATGCCGGAAGACGTGGCGTGGCTGGAGGTCAAGGACGCACACAAGCTGGCCTACGTTACCCAGACCACACTTTCACTGGACGATGCGGCGCTGGTGATCGCCGCGCTGAAGGCACGCTTTCCCGACATCGCCGCGCCCAAGAGCGACGACATCTGCTACGCCACGCAAAATCGCCAGGATGCGGTCAAGGCACTGGCGCGCGATTGCGATTTGGTGATCGTGGTCGGCTCCCCCAACAGCTCCAATTCCAACCGCCTGCGCGAAGTCGCGCAGAACCAGGGCGTGCAGGCCTATATGGTGGATAACGCCGAGCAGTTGCAGGCGCAATGGCTGGCCGGCAAGCAGCGCATCGGCGTCAGCGCCGGTGCCTCTGCGCCGGAAGTGCTGGTGCAGGAAGTGATCGCCAAGCTGCAAGCGCTGGGTGCGCAGGACCTGCGTGAACTGGACGGCATCGTCGAGCACGTGGTGTTCCCCTTGCCCAAGAACCTCGCTGCCGCCAGATGATCGTCACCGTCGCACTCACCGGCGCTTCCGGCATGCCCTATGCCATGCGGCTGCTGGAATCGTTACTGGCCGCCGGGCATACGGTTTACCTGGTGTACTCCCAGGCGGCGCAATTCGTCGCCGCGCAGGAAATGGAAATCAGCCTGTCACCCAAGGTGAAGGAAACCCAGCGTCAATTGGTGGAGAGATTCAACTGCCGGCCGGAACAGCTCACCGTGTTTGCCCGCGAGGATTGGAACGCGCCGATTGCCTCGGGCAGCGGTGTGGCGGATGCCATGGTGGTCTGTCCTTGCACCATGGGCTGTCTGGCGGCGATTGCCAACGGTTTGAGCGACAACCTGATCGAGCGTGCGGCGGACGTGATGCTGAAGGAAAACCGCAAGCTCATCCTGGTGCCGCGCGAAACGCCGTTCTCCGCCATCCACCTGGAGAACATGCTCAAGCTGGCGCGGCTGGGTGCGGTAATGCTGGCGCCTAACCCCGGCTTCTATCATTTGCCCAAGAGCGTCAACGACATGGTGGATTTCGTGGTGGCGAAAATACTCGACCAGCTGGGCGTGGCGCACCAACTGGTCGGCAAATGGGGCAGCGCTACGCTACCCGGCGAATAATTACTTCTTCTTCAGGTTATCCAGGCTGCACGCGGTGGGGGCGATCTGGGCCAGCGCCAGCATGCCGCCGGCAATCGCCAGGTACTGCATGAACAGGATGGGCTCGTTGAATTTCAGCGTGAACGCCACGAACAGCGCATAGCCGGCCATGACGTAGGCCGCAGTGCGGGTTTTGTAGCCGATAAAGAGGGTCGCGCTGCCCAGCCCCTGGATCAGCAAGGTCAGCGGAACAAAAATACCGGGCAGGCCGAAGTGCGCGAGGTAGCTTTGGTAAGCGGCATAGCCGTCAGGCTGGTTGGTGATGGTCATGATCTGGAGCAAAGTGGCAATCAGAAAAATTTGCGCCAGCAGCAAGCGCGCCAGTACCGGGATGAATTTTTGCATGGTCTATTCCTGTTGTGACAAAGCGCCCACATGATGCCTTTAACCGCCCAGCCTGGCAAGCCGCCTTTTTGCATCGCCGCCGCCAATTGGCAGAGCCATGGCGCTGCCTTGAGTAGCGTTCGCCGCCGTGTGTTTATCGAGGAATAAGGCGTGCCGGAAGCGCTGGAATGGGATGAGCTGGACGAGGCAGCCATGCACATGCTGGCGTTGAGTGCCGCCGGTGTTCCAATCGGCTGCGGCCGCCTGTTGCCCGCAGGCAAGATCGGCCGCATGGCGGTATTGCGCGAGTGGCGCGGCCAGGGTGTGGGCCGGACGTTGCTGCAAGCATTGCTGGAGATGGCGTGCCGGCAAGGGCTACCGGCGGTTTCGCTGTCAGCCCAGGTGCAGGCCATCCCGTTCTACCAGCGGGTGGGATTCGAGGCGTATGGCGATAGCTATCTGGATGCCGGCATTCCCCACCGCGATATGTCCCTGCAGCTAAGCGTTTGATTTGCCGGTGGTAGCCCCGTCCGGTAAAATGCGCGCTTTCCCTTTCCCGTGACTTTCAGAAGGAACACACCATGTCCAACAAGATCATTTTCAAGGCTGGCGAAGCCACCATTTTTAGCGAAGGCAAGGACGTCACCGCCGCCATGCCGGAAATCCTCATCGGCGCCGTGGACGGCCCGGTCGGCCAGGCATTCGCCAACATGATGGCACAGAGCAAGGGCCACACCGCCATGTTCGCCGTGCGCGATATCAACCAGCTGGTGCGCCCCGCCACCATGATGGTGCCGAAAGTCACTTTGAAAGATTCCACCAACATCGAACTGTTCGGTGGTGTGGTGCAGGCTGCCACCGCCGACGCCGTGCTGGACTGCGTGATCGAAGACATCATCCCGCGCGACCAGGCCAATGACCTGTGCATCATCAGCCTGGTATGGATCGACCCGGGCTGTGCCGCCCTGGCCAAGGAAGGCACGCTGGACAAGGCCGACATGTACAAGAACAACTACGACGCCACCAAGCTCGCCATTAAGCGCGCGCTCAACGACGAGCCTTCCATCGAGGAACTCATCAAGAACCGCCACACCATCAAGCACTGCATGTGGGAAGACAGCTGGGATCAGAAATAATCCGGCTTTCCGTCATTCCGGCGCAGGCTGGAATCCAATAAAAAAGGGTCATGACTAGGGTCTGTTCACAGTAATAGATTTGTGTTTACATCCAGGAATTTGGATGAAGGCAATGAGTCGACGCATGTTGGGCGATGCGCAGTGGGCGCGGATCTCGGAGTTATTACCCGGAAAACCGAAC
>Ga0265327_10002357_pt1 | contig 20132 bp, 16 predicted proteins | sample 41621metaG_FD_202089 | JGI IMG/M metagenome (GOLD analysis project Ga0265327, IMG submission 202089) | Rhizosphere microbial communities from Carex aquatilis grown in University of Washington, Seatle, WA, United States - 4-16-21 metaG | ecosystem: Host-associated > Plants > Roots > Rhizosphere...
AATCCTGGCCCTGGGTGTCCCCGCCGCCTTCGCAGAGAGCGCCAAGGTCAAGGTGGAGAGCGGCGTCCTGGCGGGAACCCAGGACAACGGGGTGATGGCCTTCCGCAACATCCCCTTCGCCGCCCCGCCGGTGGGGCCCCTGCGCTGGGCGCCCCCCGCCCGGCCCCTGGCCTGGACCGGCGAACGCGACGCCAGCAAGGCCGGTCCCTCCTGTCCCCAGGTGATGCGTCCCGACGGAACTCCCAACAGCGGCGGCGCCAATGGCCCGATGAACGAGGACTGCCTGCAGCTCAACGTGTTCGCCCCCGTGGCCGCCCGGAAGGCGCCGGTGATGGTCTGGATCCATGGGGGTTCCCACACCATGGGCGCCGGCTGGGTCTATGACGGGACCAATTTCGCCCGCGACGGGGTGGTGTTGGTGGCGATCAATTACCGCCTGGGCCCCTTGGGCTATTTCGCCCACCCGGCGCTCACCAAGGCCGCCAGGCCGGGCGAGCCGGTGGGGAATTACGGCCTGATGGACCAGGTGGCCGCCCTGGACTGGGTGAAGCGCAATATCGCGGCTTTCGGCGGCGATCCGGCCAATGTCACCGTGTTCGGCGAGAGCGCCGGCGGAATGAGCACCCTGGCCATCCTCGCCACCCCCTCCGCCAAGGGGCTCTACCAGAAGGCCATCGTGGAATCCGGCGCAGGCTGGTTCCCGCCGGTCACCCTGGCCCAGGTGGAGAAAGTTGGAGCCGACGACGCCGCCAAGCTTGGCCTGGCGGGGGCGGACGCCACGGCCGACCAGCTCCGCGCCGCGCCCGTCGACGAGGTGATCGCCAGGCTGCCGGGGACCTATGGCCCATTCCCCGATGGCCAGCTGCTGCCGGAGACCCCCAGCCAGGCCTTCGCCAACGGCCACGCCGCCGACGTACCGCTGATCATCGGCTCCAATTCCGGCGAGGATTCGCTGATGGGCCCCTGGAAGCCGGAATATGCCGCCCGCATCCCGGCCATCGCCAAACTGGTCTATCCGGAGGAAGCGGCCGCCGGCGACGAGAAGCTGGGCCGCGCCATCTTCACCGACCTGTTCATGGGCGCGCCGGCCCGCTGGGTGGCGGCGCAGGCCTCCACGGGCAAGCCCGCCTGGCTCTACTACTTCTCCTATGTGGGAAACCGGTTCCGCCCGATGATGACCACCGCCTTCCACGCCGCCGAGATCCAGTACGTGTTCGAATACTGGGGCCGGCGCACGCCCATGAGCGTGGTCTCCGACGAGGACAAGGCCATGGCCACCCTGATGCATTCCTGCTGGGTCGCCTTCGCCAGGACCGGGACGCCCAAATGCGCCTCCGGCCCCGACTGGCCGGCCTATGAGCCAAACACCGACCAGCTCATGGAATTCGGCGCCGAGAGCGGCGTGCGCACCCATTTCCGCAAGAGCCGGCTGGACGCCGCCCAGAGCGTGACCCTGCCGAGCCTGAAGCTGGGGGCAGGCTCCAACTGAACCGACATCGGATCCCAGGCCGGCGGAAACCGTCTCGACGCTGACCCGCGCCGGAGTCATGGTCACGCTCGCGCAGGACGCGAACACCCATGCTGAACCTGACCTCGATCCGCACCGCCCTCGGCCGCTATGGCGTGGCCTGGCTCAGCGCCTATGTGCTGTCCCTGGCCGCCAGCCTGATCGCCTCCCAGATGCTGCGCCTGCCGTTCGCCCGGGCGGCCGATCCGGTGCTGGGGACGAGCCTGATGATCCTGGGGGCGCTGCTGGCGGTGTTCTTCGTCACCACCCTGGCCGACCGCCAGACCTGGCTCACCAAGGCCTGCCTGATCGTCCTGGCCCTGGTGCTCTTGCTGCCGCTGCTGTGGGCGCCGGTGCTGGGGGTGGTGACCGGGGCCTGGCTCGAGCGGGCCTCCATCGAATATTCCCAGGTCTATGCCGGCTTCCGCATCCTGGTGGGGCGGTTCTTCTACGACGTCACCGCGCTGATGTTCGGCGATCCCCTGGTGGAGGCCGCCTGGGCCTTCATGGAGCGGTTCGCCACCTTCGTGGGCTTCCTGGCCGCCCTGGGCCAGGCCTGGCACATGCTGAAGCAGCTGTCGGCCCAGCCTAGCCCAGCTTCCTGACCGCCTCTCCCAGGGGCCGCTCCGCCGCGTCATAGTCGGCCCACGCCGTCAGGCTCTTCACCAGGCGCGGCGCGCTGCGGATCGTGTAGCCCCGTGGATCCAGCCCCGGCTCAACCTGGTCCCAGGCCAGGGGCATGGACACCGTCGCCCCCGACCGCGCCCGCGGAGACAAGGGCGCCACCGCCGTCGCCATCCGGTCATTGCGCAGATAGTCCAGGAAGATCCGTCCCGCCCTTCGGTCCTTGGCCATGTTCACCAGATAGCGATCGGGGCTGTCCGCGGCCATGGCCAGGCAGACCCCCCGGGCGAAGGTCCTGGCGGCGCCCCAGTCCAGCCCGGCCTCGGCCCTGAGCGGCGTCACAACGTGCAGACCCTTGCCGCCGGTGGTCTTGCAGAATCCCACAAGACCCAGGGCCGCCAGCCGGTCGCGGACCTCAAGGGCGGCGGCCACCACGGCGTCGAAACCCAGGTCCGGGCCGGGGTCCAGGTCGAACACCAGGCGGCCGGGAACCTCCGGCGCGTCCGGCCGGCAATTCCAGGGATGCAGTTCGACGGCGCTGATCTGGGCCAGCGCCGCCAAGGCCTCGCATCGGTCTACCTGCAGATAGGGATCCTCATCGCCGGCGATCGCCACCTGGGTCAGGAGCGGAGAGGCGCCCTTGCCTGCGTGACGCCGGAAGAAGGCCTCGCCCCCGATCCCGTCGGGAATGCGGACAATCGCGCAGGGCCGTCCACGGACGTGCGGCAGCATCCAATCTCCCACAGCCTCGAAATAGCGGGCGAGGTCGAGCTTGGTCACCGGATCGTCCGCCGCAGCCGGCCAGAGCGGCTTGTCGGGATGGGAGAGGCGCACCCCCATCACCTGCAGCTCGCCAGTCACCGGTCTAGACCCGTGGGAGCCGCGGGTCGACGCCGAGATCGCTGATCTCAGGCGCCACGAAACTCGCGCCCTCCGCGCCGGGCTGGAAGGCTCGTGCGGCGATCGGCTGGGGTCGCGCCTGTTCGCCGTAATAGGGGCCCTCTGCGGATCGCGCCGCCGGCGCGCCGGCGGCGGCCTCCAGGGCGGTCACGAAGGCGTCGCGCCAGGCGGTGACGTCCTCGCGCGCCACGGACTCGAACAGGGCGCGCCAGCGGGCGATCCGCTCCGGCCGCCCCATGGTCAGGGCCCGCTTGAGCGCCTCCGAGATCTCTTCCGGGCTGTTGGGATTGACCATCAGGGCCTGGCTGAGCTGATCGGCTGCGCCGGCGAACCGCGACAGGATGAGCACCCCCGGATTCTCAGGATCCTGGGCGGCGACATATTCCTTGGCCACCAGGTTCATGCCGTCCCGCAGGGGAGTCACCAGGCCCACCTTGGCGGCCCGGTAGACGCCGGCCAGCTCGTCGCGCCGGTAGTTCTTGTTCACATAGCGGATCGGGTTCCAGTCGATATCGGCATATTCGCCATTGATCCGACCTGACAGGGCATCGAGCCGGCTGCGGATCTCCTGATAGGCGGCCACCGCGTCCCTGGACACCGGCGCGATCTGCAGCATCAGCACCTCGCGGAGGAATTCCGGATTGTCGGCCAGGAACCGGTCAAAGCCCGCGAACCGCTCCTCCAGGCCCTTGGAATAGTCCAGCCGGTCGACCCCAACGATCAGGTCGCGGAAGGCGGTGTGGGCCATCAGCACATCATAGGTGCGCTGCGCCCGGGGGCTGTTCACCAGCTCGGCAAAGTCCGCCGCGTCGATGCCGATGGGAAAGGCCCCGATCCCGACGCTGCGGCCGAAAGCCCGCATCCGGTTCCCTGTCAGCGCGACGCCGCCCCCCTCGCTGAGCACATATTCCTCGAAGGCCTGGCGGTAGCCTGCGGTCTGGAAACCGATCAGGTCGTAGTCGAACATGGACTGCACCAGCTGCCGGTGACCCGGCAGGGTGATCAGCAGCTGATGGGCGGGCCAGGGAATGTGCAGGAAGAACCCGATCCGGTTCTTCACCCCCAGCCGGCGCAGCTCCCGGGCCAGGGGGATCAGGTGGTAGTCGTGGATCCAGACCAGGTCGCCCGGCTCGATCAGCGGGGCCAGGGTCTCGGCGAACCGCTTATTGACCCGCTCATAGCCCTCGCCGAAGGCGCGGTCATACGCAGTGAGGTCCTGCCGGTAATGGAACAGCGGCCACAGGGTCTTGTTGGCGTAGCCGTTATAATATTCCTCCAGGTCGGCGTCCTCGAGATCCACCGTGGCCACGGTCACGCCATCGGCCTTCTGCACATTGAGATGGCCGGTGAATTCCGCCGTGGTCTTGCCGCTCCATCCGAACCACAGGCCGGAATATTCCCGTAGCGCCGCGGCGAGCGCCATGGCCAGGCCGCCGACGCTCTCATCGCCCTTGCCGGTAGGCGGATTGACCCGGTTGGAGACGACGATCAGCCGGCTCATGGCGCGGCCTCCAGCCAGGTCAGGGCCGCCTCGGGATCGGCCAGGCGATACCGCGCGGTCGTGGGCCGCGCCGGTCCCACCAGCACCCCGAACCCCCCCAGGGCCTCGACGGCCGTGAAGCCGGCTTCGTCGGTAAGATCGTCCCCCAGGAAAATCGGCAGGGCGCCGGCGAAGCCCGGGTCGGCCATGAAGGCGCGGACGCTGTCGCCCTTGTCGGGCCCGGCGGCCCGCAATTCCATCACCATCTTGCCGGGCTGGACCTCGAGGCCCGCCTCGGCGGCGACCTGAAGGGCGCAGGCCTGGGCGGCGGAAGCCCATTCCGGCGCCTGGCGATAGTGCAGGGTGATGCTGAGCTCCTTGTCTTCCACGATCAGGCCCGGATGGCGCGCGGCGAAGGCGCGGAACTCCGCCAGGGCCCGGGCAAGGCCCGCGGGCGCCACGCTCTTGAGAATTCGGCCCTGGGCGTCCCTGCGGACCAGGCCGTGGATGGCGGCCAGGGGAACCACCTGGCCCTCCAGGATACGGTCGAGGTCGGCCAGGGTGCGGCCGCTCACCACGGCGACACGGCCCCGGGTGGAGGCCACCAGCCGTCGCAGCAGGCCTGTGCGCCGGGCGTCCGGGCCCACGGCGTCGGGCCTCAGGACGATGGGCGCCAGGGTTCCGTCCAGGTCGAGGAAAAGCGCCGATCCGGCGGGATCCAGGGCAGGAATTCGGGAGTCCAGGGTCGGTTCAGCGAAACTCATGGCCACACTCGCCCCTCCGACTGAAGCTAACGCGCGGACGCTCGGCTTTGATCCATCACCACCGGAAGTGGGCGGAACTGATCCCCAGGGCTTGACGTCTGGGCGCCGAACCCGGCTATGCCGCTTCTGAACCCCGCTGCTTGCCCCAAGGTGACGCACCATGGCTGACGCCCCTCTCGCCGATGTGATCGTCCTGTTCGGCGGCACGGGCGATCTCGCCCAGAAGATGCTGTTCCCGTCGCTCTACTTTCTGGACGCCGACGGCTTCCTCGAGGAGGGGCTCCGCATTGTCGCCACCGCGCGGCACGAGATGACGACCGAGGACTTCGTGGCCCAGGTCCACGCCGCCGTCACCGATCGCGCCAAGCCAGCCCAGCTGGACAAGGCCGTGTGGGATCGGTTCGCCGCCCGCCTGACCTATGTCACCGCCGACGCCACCCAGACCGCCGGGGCGCACAGGATCGACAAGGTTGTGGGCGGGGCGAAGCACCCGATCTTCTACCTGGCCCTGTCCCCCAGCCTCTACGGCAAGGTCTGCGCCGCCCTGGGCGCTTCGGGCCTGGCCGGCCCCACCAGCCGCATCGTGCTGGAAAAGCCCATTGGTCGTGACCTGGCCAGCTCGCGGGTGATCAATGACGAGGTGGGCCGAGAGTTCAACGAAGACCGGATATTCCGCATCGACCACTATCTGGGCAAGGAGACGGTGCAGAACCTGCTGGCGCTGCGGTTCGCCAACACCCTGTTCGAGCCCCTGTGGAACAATCTGACCATTGACCACGTGCAGATCACCGTGGCCGAGACGGAGGGGGTGGGGGAACGCTGGCCCTATTACGACGAATACGGCGCCCTGAGGGACATGCTGCAGAACCACATGCTGCAGCTCCTGTGCCTGGTGGCCATGGAGCCGCCGGCCGACATGGAGCCGGACTCGGTGCGCAACGAGAAGGTCAAGGTGTTGCGGTCGTTGCGCCCCTTCACCCGCGCCGAGGTCCAGGCCGGCAGCGTGCGCGGCCAGTACACCGCCGGGGTGGTGGGGGGCCACCAGGCCAAGGCCTATGAGACCGAGCGCGGCCAGCATTCCGACACCGAGACCTTCGTCGCCCTGCGCGCCGATATCGACAACTGGCGGTGGGCCGGGGTGCCGTTCTTCCTGCGCACCGGCAAGCGCCTGCCGGACCGGCGCACCCAGATCGTCATCCAGTTCAAGGGCGTGCCCCACTCGATCTTCGGCCAGGTGGCCAAGGCCGATCTGGTGGCCAACCAGCTGGTGATCGACCTGCAGCCGGACGAGGACATCGAGCTGGTGCTGATGAACAAGGCGCCCGGCCTTAGCCAGGGCGGCATGCGCCTGCAGTCCCTGCCGCTGTCGCTGTCGCTGCTGAAGGCCTATTCCGGGCCCAATGCACGGCGTCGCATCGCCTATGAGCGCCTGCTGCTGGACGTGATCCACGGCAATTCCACCCTGTTCGTCCGCCGCGACGAGGTGGAGGTGGCCTGGACCTGGGTGGATGGGGTCGCCCAGGCCTGGGCTGAGGCCGGCATGGCGCCCAAGCCCTATGCCGCCGGCAGCTGGGGCCCCGCCGGGGCCTTCGCCCTGATCGAGCGCTCGGAGCGGGCCTGGTTCGACTGAGGCGAAGTTCGGCCGCGATCAGGGCCGGGCTTCGAACACCAGGTTGAACGGCGTCTGGGTCGCCCGCCGGAAGCGGCTGAACCCGGCCTCGCGCGCCACCTCGGCCAGCCGCGCCTCGCCGGCCTGGGCGCCCAGGCCCAGCCCCACCTCCTGGGACAGGGAGGCCGGGGTGCAGAGCATGGTGGAGGCTGAATAGAAAATCCGGCCGACCGCGTTCAGATTGTCCTCGAGGGCGTCGTGGGCGAAGGGCTCGACGATCAGCCAGGTCCCGTCCGGCTTGAGCGCCTGGCGTACGTGGCGGCCGGCGCCCACCGGATCGCCCATATCATGCAGGCAGTCGAACATGGCCACCAGGTCATAGCCCGCGGCCGGCAGGTCCCGCGCCGCCGCCTGCTGGAACAACCACGCGGTCCGCCACCCCGGCGTCCTGCGCCGCCTCCCGGGCCTGCTGGATGGATGGGCCGTGATAGTCGAACCCAAAGAACCTCGACCGGGGAAAAGCCTTGGCGAGGAGCACGGTTGAGGCGCCGTGCCCGCAACCGACATCTGCGACGTCGGCCCCGGCCTCCAGGCGTTCGGTGACCCCCTCCAGGGCGGGAAGCCAGCTCTCCACCAGATTGGCGTTATAGCCCGGCCGGAAGAACCGCTCCGTGCCGCGGAACAGGCAGGTGCTGTGCTCATGCCAGCCCAGCCCCTGGCCAGAGCGGAAAGCGTCGGCCACCTTGGGCTCGTCCATCCACACCGCCTGGGCGATCTCGAAGGCGCCAGCGAAGAAAGCCGGGCTCTGTTCGTCGGCGAAGGCCATGGCCTGTTCGGGAGACAGGCTGAAGGTCTTGCTGGCGGCGTCATAGTCCACATTGCCGGAGGCGGCCTGGGCGGCCAGCCATTCGCGGACATAGCGCTCCTTGAGGCCCAGGCGCGCGGCCAGCTGCACCGAGGTCACCGGCGCCCCGTCGGCCATTTCCTTGTAGAGACCCAGCCGGTCGCCCAGCACGATCAGGGCTCCGCTCAGGGTCGCCCCGAGGTCGCCCACCAGTCGTCCCACCAGGGCGTCGACCTTGCCCATGTCCGGTTCACGCATGCTGGCCTCCCGCCGTTCCGTCCCTGATCCCCAGGGGGACGAGCATGGCCGAGCGATCCCACAGGCGAGACACAAAACACTGTGATGTGAAATGGCGCGCCGCGCCGACGCCTACCGGACGCTGGACCAGGGCCTGGAGAGCAGATGGGCGCAGTTGATCAGTCCCACCAGCGAATAGGTCTGCGGATAATTGCCCCACAGCTCCTGGCCATCGAGGGTGATGTCCTCGGAAAGCAGGCCCGCGGCCGTACGCCGGCCCAGCATCTCCACGAACAGCTTGCGAGCCTCCGCAGTGCGGCCGGACATGTGCAGCACCTCGATCAGCCAGAAGGTGCAGATGTTGAAGGCGGTCTTCGGCTCACCGAAATCGTCGGGAATGGCGTAGCGCAACATATAGGGGCCGCGCCTCAGCCCCTCTTCCACCGCCGCCACCGTCGCCGCCATCCGCGGGTCCGACGGCGACAGGAAACGTACGTCCACCAGCTGCAGCAGCGAGGCGTCCAGCTCGTCGCCGCCGAAGGTCGCCGCGAACCGCCCGAGCTCCGGGTTCCAGGCGCGGGCCTCGATCACCGTCCGAATATGGGCCGCGCGGGTGTTCCAGAAGTCCGCCCGATCCCCCAGGCCGAGCTTGGCCGCCGCATTGCCCAGCCGGTCGCAGGCCGCCCAGCACATGACGGACGAATAGGTGTGCACCGACTCCCGGCCCCGGAATTCCCACAGACTGGCGTCCGGCTTGTCGTGCAGCTCGAAGGCGCGATCACCGATGGGCTCCAGGGCATGGAAGTCATCAATGGTGGCCGGGCGCAGCAGCCGCTCGTCGAAGAAGGCCTGGACGGCTGAGAGCACGATCTGGCCATAGACGTCGTGCTGCAGGTGTTCATGGGCCTGGTTGCCGATCCGCACCGGGCCCATCCCGCGATAACCGGGCAGGTGGTCCGCCATCCGTTCGGTAAGCGCAGGCTCCAGCCCCACCCCATAAACCGGCTGCACATGTCCGCCGTGGGTGCGATCCACCAGGTTGCGCAGATAGACCAGATAGTTCTCCAGGAGGTCGGCCGCCCCCAGGCGGTTCAGGGCCTGGACCACATAGTAGGCGTCCCGCAGCCAGCAATAGCGATAGTCCCAGTTGCGGCCGCTCGCGGCATGCTCGGGGATCGAGGTGGTGAGCGCCGCCACGATGGCGCCGGTGTCCTCGTGGGCGCACAGCTTCAGGGTGATGGCCGCCCGGATCACCGCCTCCTGCCACTCCAGAGGCACGGAGAGGGTTCGCACCCAACCCCGCCAGTGCTGGACGGTCTCATGCAGCATCCGCTGGCAGGTGGCGGCGATGTCGGCGTCGAAGCTTTCGTCCGGACCCAGGAACAGCGCGATGGGCGCCTCCAGGCGAAAGCTGCGCTCCGAGGTGATGTGGTCGATCGGGGCGTCGGTGGTGAGCCGCTGCGTCATGGGCCCGCCGACATAGCGCAGGTGGTTGGAGCCGCTGGTGATCTCGACGGGGGGCTGGCCGCCATTGACGGTCGGGCGCATGCGGATGCGGATATGCGCCGTGCCCTCCACCGGCCGGATCAACCGGATGAAGGCCTGGGGCCGGTAAATGCGGCCAAACTGGCGGTAGCGCGGGGCGAAGTCGATCACCTCCACCACCGCGCCGTTGGTGTCGGCATATTCGGTCGACAGGATCGGGGTGTTGCGCAGATAAGCCTGGCTGATGCTTGCCAGGTCCTCCACCTCCACCGACCAGTAGCCGCGCTCAGGCTCGCCCGCCCCGCCCAGCAGGGCGGAAAAGACCGGGTCGCCGTCCACCCGGGGCGCGCAGGCCCACACATACCGGCCCGCGCGGTCGATGAGGGCGCTGGCCTGGCAGTTGCCGATGGGGAACAGATCGAGGCTCTGGCTCACGAACGGGATTCCTCGGCGCTGCGGATTGGTCCATGAATAGACACCCCCAGCTGCCGAAGGAACGCCCCTTGTCGAGCTTCGATCCCCGTCGCGCGGCGAATGGCGGACAATCTCCCGGAGCGCCGGCGTGATCCGCGACCGCCGCGCCCGCATCGTCGCGACCCTGGGACCCGCGACCCGCGACCTGGCGAAGATCGTGGCCCTGGCCCGGGCCGGCGCGGACGTGTTCCGGGTCAATTTCAGCCACGGCGGCCAGCCGGACCACGCCCGCACCATCGACAATGTCCGCGCCGCGGAGGCCGAGGTGGGCCGTCCCCTGGCCGTGCTGGCCGACCTGCAGGGCCCCAAGCTGCGGCTTGGCGAGTTCGCCGATGGCCGGGTGCGGCTGAAAGCGGGCCAGGACTTCCGTCTCGACCGCGACCCGACCCCGGGCGACGCCTCCCGGGTCTGCGTGCCCCATGCGGAAATCTTCGCGGCCCTGAGGCCCGAGGCCGACATCCTGCTGGACGATGGCAGGGTCCGCCTCAAGGTCGGCCGCTGCGGCAAGGACTATGCTGAGACCGTGGTGGTGGGGGGCGACGCCCTCTCCGACCACAAGGGCCTGAATCTCCCCGGTCTCGCCATCCCCATTCCAGCCCTCACCGCCAAGGATCGGGACGATCTCAACTTCGCCCTGGCCCAGGGGGTCGACTGGGTGGCGCTGTCGTTCGTCCAGCGGGCGGCGGACATGGCCGAACTTCGACAGATCGTCCAGGGGCGGGCCGGCGTGCTGGCCAAGATCGAGAAACCTGCTGCGCTCGACGCCCTCGATGAGATCCTCGACCTCTGCGAGGCGGTGATGGTGGCGCGCGGCGACCTTGGGGTGGAGCTGGCGCCGGAGGACGTGCCGGTGGTGCAGAAGGCCCTGGTCCGTGCCGCCCGGATCCGCGGCATCCCGGTGATCGTCGCCACTCAGATGCTGGAATCGATGATCCATTCCCCCACCCCCACGCGGGCGGAGGCCAGCGACGTGGCCAATGCGGTCTATGAGGGCGCTGACGCGGTGATGCTCTCGGCGGAGACCGCGGCGGGGGACTATCCTCTGGAGGCGGTGGCCATGATGGACCGTATCCTCACCCGGGTGGAACACGATCCCCGCTGGCCGGAACTGATGGCCGCGGAGTTTCCGGTGGATGACGAAGACGCCGACGCCCTGGTGGCCGCGGCGCGCCGGGCCGCAGAGGCGGCCTCGACGGCCTGCCTGGTGGCGTTCACGACGACCGGCCAGACGGCGCTGCGCCTGGCCCGGGAACGCCCCCTGCAGCCCACCCTGGCCCTCACCACCCGCCTGGCCACCGCCCGGCGCCTGGCCCTGGCCTGGGGCGTGGAGCCCCGGGTGATCGCCGAGGTGACCGATCCCGAGGAGATGATGCGGGTGGCCGTGGAGGAAGCGGTGACCACCGGCCTCTGCCCCCCCGGGCAGCGCCTGCTGATCCTGGCCGGCCTGCCCATGGGCTCGCCGGGCGCCGCCAATATCCTTCGCCTGGCCCACGCGCCCATGACCCGCTGAGGCCTGTTAGCGGATCCGCAGGGGAATGCTGGTCCGGCCCCTGGCCTTCACCCGGATGTGGCGGCCGGCGCGCTCGAACAGCAGGTCGGTCTTCTCGTCCCCCACACGCAGGCCCTCGACGGACAGCTTGTCGATGCCGATCGGCAGGCGCGGATCCTGGATCTCGATCTCCCCGGTGAGGCCATTGACGGTGAGGCCAAGACAGGCCTGCAGCATCATGAACACCGAGCCCGCCGCCCAGGCCTGGGGCAGGCAGGCCACGGGATAGGCCACCGGCGGCTCGCCCGCGTTGCGCGGGAAGCCGCAGAACAGCTCGGGCAGCCGCATCTCCTGGTTGGAGGCCGTCTCGAACAGTTCCGACATCAGGGTGATCACCCCGTCACGTTCGCCATAGCGCGAGAGCCCCATGGCGCAGAGCGCCGTGTCGTGCGGCCAGACCGATCCGTTGTGATAGGACATGGGATTGAACCGCGCCTCGCCGGTGGCGAGCGTTCTCAGCCCCCAGCCGCAATCGAACCGGGCGGACAGCAGATGGCGGGTCACCTTCCGCGCCCTGTCCGGACTGGGCAGGCCGCAGAACAGCAGGTGGCCGGGATTGGAGGTCTTCACCCGGCAGAGCTCCCCGGCCCCATCGATGGCGATGCCGTAGAAGCCCTGATCCTCCATCCAGAACCGTTGCTCCACCGTCTCGCGGATGTGCTCGGCCCGCGCCGCCCAGCGATCGCCACACTCCGGCTCGCCCCGCCCCCGGGCGAACCGGCTCATCGCCCGATAGGCGGCGAAGGCGTAGCCTTGCACCTCCACCAGCGCGATCGGCCCCTCCGGGAAGCGGCCATCGGCGTGGAACACACTGTCCTGACTGTCCTTCCAGCCCTGGTTGGCCAGGCCCGTCTCCCGCCCGCGGGCATAGTCGATCAGGCCATCGCCATTGGTGTCGCCGAACTTTTCCATCCAGGCCGTGGCCGCCAGCAGGGCCGGCCACAGATCGTTGATCAGGGCCATGTCGCCGGTGCGCTCGGCATAGGCGCCGGCGAGCGCCACGAACAGCGGGGTGGTGTCCACCCCGCCGTAATATCGGCCGAACGGCACCTCCCCCAGGGCCGGCATCTCCCCCTTGCGCGTCTCGTGCATGATCTTGCCGGGCGCAGAGTCACGGAAGGCGGAGACCTCCTCGGCCTGGTGGGCGGCCAGATAGGTGAGCACGCCCTTGGCCAGAGACGGTTCGAACCACAGGATCTGCCATGCGGTGATGATCGCGTCGCGGCCGAACGCCGTGGAGAACCAGGGGATGCCGGCATAGGGATAGGGGCCGGTCTCCATGCGGGTTGTGAGCAGGGCGAGGTCGGCGCGGGACTTCACCAGCCAGTCGTTGAACAGGCGGCCGGAACTCCTCAGTCGGGCGCCGTGCCGCCGGCGCGCGCGCATGTCCCAGCGGGCCCGGGCGGCGGCCTCGCGAAACCGCTCCCGGCTGGGGATGTTGCCGGCCTGGACGTCGATCTCCAGATAGAGCTCGAGACGGCCCTCCGGCTGCAGGGAATACATGTACTCAGCCCGGTCCGGACCCAGCCTCGCCGGCGGATCGGAAAAGCTGATGACGCTGCTGCGCTCCACCTGGTCCAGCCCCCTGTAGCGGAACCGGACGCTTCGGCCGTCCATCTCAGGGGGGGCCTGAACGCCGCGCCGGGCGCGCTTCAGGCCGCGCACTTCGAACATGTCCTTGAAGTCCGCGCCGTACTCCACCGCCAGGGGCAACAGGACCACATCGCGGCTGTAGTTCACACAGGTGATGCGCTCGTAGAGCCGCTCCTCCCACAGGAACCTCTTCCGCTCGATATGCAGCACCCCGGGCGGCCCCAGGGGTTCACCCGGATAGGGCAGGGCCTGGTTGGTGCCGTTGAAGGTGAAGAACACATTGTCCTGGGCGATCGCGGCCGACAGCAGCGACGGGGGATGGCCGGCCAGCAGCAGGCGGAACCGCGACAGGATGCGGGTGTCGTTATGGAAGAGGCCGTCGCCGGCGCCGAGGATGTCGCCATAGGCGTCGGCCACGATGAAGGTGTCGCGGTCCTTGAGGGCGTGCAGCCGGTGCGGCGTGCGTGGCTCTTCGATCACGCCCTGTTCGACGGCGGACTCAGGCTCCAGAGCCAGATCGTCCATGTTGCGACCTTCAGGCGGTGGCGGCGAGCACGAGGTTCCGCTCGCCCGGCGCTGTCAGGCGATCATAGATGGCCACATAGCGGCGCGCCATGGCGACGGCCGAGAACCGCGCATCGAACCGCTGGCGCACGCGGGCGCGATCCAGTTGGCCGATCTGGCGAACGGCGGAAACGGCCTCGTCCTCGTCGCGCACGATGAAGCCGGTGACCCCGTGCTCGATAACCTCCGGGACCGACCCGCAGGCATAGGCCACCACCGGGGTTCCGCAGGCCATGGCCTCGATCATCACCAGACCGAAGGGTTCCGGCCAGTCGATCGGGAACAGCAGGGCGTCGGCGCCGCCGAGGAAGGCGGGCTTCTCCCCGTCGCCGATCTCGCCAATGAACTCGATCAGCGGATTTCCGGTGATCAGGGGTTCGATCCTGTCCTGGAAATAGCGCTGGTCGGCGGGATCGACCTTGGCGGCGATCTTCAGCCTGCGTCCCAGGCGCCGCGCGATGGCGATGGCGCGGTCGGGCCGTTTCTCCGGGGAAATGCGGCCCAGGAAGGCCAGGTAGCCCTCGGACTTCGGATGGAATTCGTAGAGGTCGGCGGCCACGCCATGCAGCACGGTGCCGGCCCAGTTTGCGGAGGCCAGGGGTCGCCTCTGGTGATCGCTGATGGAGACCAGGGGGAATTGCGGCCAGTCCCGATAGACCCCGGCCAGGTCCTTCAGGTCGAGGCGCCCGTGCAGGGTGGTGACGGTCTTGCCGGCCAGCTCCGCGAAGAACGGGAACTGGATCATGTCGGTGTGGAAGTGGATCAGGTCGAATTCACTGGCCCGGCGGCGCACCTCGGCCAGTTGCGCCATGTGCGCGGCGAGATCGGACTTCAGGGGCGCCGGATCCAGCCGGATCGCCTCGTCACGCACCACCACCAGCCTGGCCTTGGTCCGGGCCTCGGCGCTGGCGAACAGGGTGACGTCGTGCCCCAGCTCCACCAGGGCGTCGGTCAGGTGGGCCACGACGCGCTCGGTGCCGCCATAGAACCGGGGCGGAACGGCTTCGTAGAGCGGCGGGACCTGGGCGATACGCATCTGGGACATCCTTTTTGGGGGCCGCGGCGCGCGACATCGATCGTCAGTCACGGCTCAGGCCCAGGCAAAGCCCCCGAGCCCAGGGTAAAGTTCCGCGGCGGGCGCGGAAAATCAGATCCGTCGGCGATTTGCTGCGTTAGGAGCGAGTCATGATCGAAGCCTTCCCCGACCCCAGCGCCCTCGCGGACGCCGCCGCCGCCGCAACCGTGGCCGCCCTGTCCTCAGGCCTGTCCGCCCGGGGGCGCGCCACCCTGATCGGTACGGGCGGCCGATCGCCCGCCCCGATCTATGACCGTCTCTCTCAGACCGAGCTCGACTGGCGCCGGGTCACGGTCTCCCTGTCCGACGACCGGTTCGTGCCTCCCTCAGATCCGCAGTCCAACGAACGCCTGGTGCGGGAGCGGCTGCTGGTGGGCCGGGCCGCGGCGGCGAGCTTCCAGCCCCTGACCGATGAGCTCCCCACGCCCGAGGCCTGCGCCGAAGCGGCCGAGCCCCGCCTAAGGGCCCTTGCCCCCTTCGACATGCTGCTGCTGGGCATGGGAGAGGACGGCCACGTGGCCTCGCTGATCCCCGGCAGCCCGATGCTGGCGCACGGCATGGACCCGGGCTCCGACCACTTCGTCCTGGGTGTGCCGGCCGGGGTCGGCAAGCCGCCGGTGGCCCGCATCACCCTGACCCTGGCGGCCCTGCTGGCGGCGCGGGCGACCCTGATCCTGATCGCCGGGGAGGCCAAGCGGCAGATTGTCGATGAGGGCTCAGGCCTGCCGGTGCACGCCGTGCTCAAACAGGCTAAAGCCCCCGTGCGCGTCCTCTGGACGCCCTGAATCCAGTCCTCGCGAGGATCCCGCATGCATCCGGTCACCGCCGCCGTCACCGCCCGCATCATCGAGCGCAGCCGCGCGGCGCGCGCCGACTATCTGCAGCGCATGGAAGCCGCCCGCAGCGCCGGGCCGGGCCGCGCCAAGCTCAGCTGCGCCAACTGGGCCCACGCCTTCGCCGCTTCGCCCGACGGCGACAAGCAGCGCATGCGCAACCCGGCCGCGCCCAATCTCGCCATCGTCTCGGCCTATAACGACATGCTCTCGGCCCACCAGCCCTATGAGCACTTCCCGCCGATCCTCAAGGCCGCGGCGGAGGCGGCCGGCGGCACGGCCCAGTTCGCCGGCGGCGTGCCCGCCATGTGCGATGGGGTGACCCAGGGCCGCCCGGGGATGGAGCTGTCGCTGTTCTCCCGCGACGTCATCGCCATGTCGACGGCCATCGCCCTCACCCATGACGCCTTCGACGGCGCCCTGATGCTGGGGATCTGCGACAAGATCGTGCCGGGCCTGACCCTGGGGGCGCTGGCCTTCGGCCACCTGCCGGTGATCTTCGTCCCCGGCGGTCCCATGAGCTCGGGCCTGTCCAACGCCGAAAAGGCCCGGGTCCGCGGCCTCTATGCCGAGGGCAAGGCCACCCGGGACGAGCTGCTGGACTCCGAGATGAAGTCCTATCACGGCCCGGGCACCTGCACCTTCTACGGCACCGCCAACTCCAACCAGATGATGATGGAGATGATGGGCCTGCACCTGCCAGGCGCGGCCTTCGTGCATCCCTACACGCCCCTGCGGGACGCCCTCACCGCCGCAGCCGCAAAGCGGGCCATCGAGATCGGCGACGGGACCAACGCCTATACGCCAATGTCGGCGGTGGTGGACGCCAAGTCCATCGTCAACGCCATAGCCGGCCTCCTGGCCACCGGCGGCTCCACCAATCACACCCTGCACCTGGTGGCCATGGCCAGGGCGGCCGGCGTGCTGATCGACTGGAGCGACTTTGACGAGCTCTCCCGCATCACCCCCCTGCTGGCCCGGGTCTATCCCAACGGGTCGGAGGACGTGAACGCCTTCCATGCCGCCGGCGGCATGGCCTTCGTGGTGCGCCAGCTGCTGGACGCGGGGCTGGCCCATGCGGACGTCCGCACCGTGGCCGGCGAAGGCCTGCGTCACTACCAGATGGAGCCCTTCCTGGACGGCGACCGGCTGGTCTGGCGCGAGGGACCGGCCACCTCGCTCAATCCCGATATCCTGCGGCCGGCGAGCGATCCCTTCCTCCCGGAAGGCGGCATGCGCCTGGTGACCGGCGGCCTTGGCCGGGCGGTGATCAAGACCTCAGCGGTGAAGGACGCCCATCTTCACGTCGAGGCGCCGGCCCTGGTGTTCGAGGACCAGGACGATCTGCTGGCGGCCCACAAGCGCGGCGAGCTCAATCGCGACTTTATCGCCGTGGTCCGCTTTCAGGGCCCCAGGGCCAACGGCATGCCGGAGCTGCACAACCTCACGCCGACCCTGGGGGTCCTGCTGGACAAGGGCTTCAAGGTGGCCCTGGTGACCGACGGACGGATGTCCGGCGCCTCAGGCAAGGTGCCGGCCGCCATCCATGTGACCCCCGAGGCCGCCGATGGCGGGGCCCTGGCCCGGGTGCGGGACGGCGATCTTATCCGGCTCGACGCCCGGACGGGGGTGCTGGAGATCAAGGTGGATGCCGCAGAATTCGCCGCTCGCGCGCCTGCGATGGCCCCGGCGGCAGGCTTCGGCTATGGCCGCGAACTGTTCGGAGGGATGCGCCGGGCCGCGGGTCCCGCGGAGGCTGGCGCCTCGGTGCTGTTCGAGGATGTGGCGTGAAGACCTATTATACCGGCCTTGTGGGGGATGTCGGCGGCACCAATGCGCGCCTGGCCCTTGTGGATTCCGAAGGCCATATCCGCCACCCCAAGACCTATGCCGCCGCCGACTATGGCAGCCTGTCGGAGGTGATCGGCGCCTATCTGGAAGTCGCCACCGGCCGCAAGCGCCCGCACCGGGCGGTGATCGCCGTGGCCGGGCCGGTGGTGGACGGGGAGATCGAGTTCACAAATCTCGACTGGCGGATCTCCGAGGGCGAACTGATCGGAACCTTCGAGTTCGAGACCGCCCGGCTGATCAATGACTTCGCGGCCCAGGCCATGGCCGCCCCGGTGCTGTCCGGGGACAACCTGAAACCGATCGGCCCGGCGCTCAAGGGGGCCAGCGGGGCTCCGCTGGTGGTCTGTGGCGCGGGCACCGGGTTCGGTGTTGCGGGCCTTGTGCGCTCCGACCGCGGCGACCAGACCGTGGCCAGCGAGGGAGGCCACGCCGCCTTCGCCCCCGCCGACGCCCTGGAGGCCGAGGTCCTGGCCTGGCTGCGGGAGAAGCACGGCCGGGTGTCCATCGAGCGGGTGCTTTCCGGCCCCGGCCTGGCGGATGTCTACCGGGCGCTCAGCGCACTGCGCGCCAGGCCTGCCGAGCTGGCCGACGAGAAGGCGGTGCTCGCCGCCGGCCTGGCGGGGGCCGACCCGATCGCCTCTGAGGCGCTGGACATGTTCTGTGGCGTTCTGGGGTCGGTGGCCGGGGACCTCGCGCTGACCTTCGGCGCCCGGGGTGGCGCATTCCTGTCCGGCGGCATCGCGCCGCGGATGATCGACCGGCTGACGAGCGGCGCCTTTCGTCGGCGGTTCGAGGACAAGGGCCGGCTCAGCGACTACACGGCCGACATCCCCACCTGGCTGATCGTCCATCCCTATGCCGCCCTGGTGGGGGCCGCGCGGGCCCTGGAGCAGATGCAAGGAACCCCGTTGTGACCCTGGACCAGATCCTCAGGCTCGCCCCGGTCGTCCCCGTCCTGATCATCGAGGACGAGGCCAAGGCCGTTCCTCTGGCCCGGGCCCTCATGGCTGGCGGCCTTTACGCCCTGGAAGTCACTCTGCGCACGCCGTCGGCCCTGGAGAGCATCCGCCGGATCGCCGGCGAGGTGGAAGGCGCGGTGGTGGGGGCCGGCACCATCCTGACCGAAGCCGCCCGCGAGGCCGCCGCCAGGGCGGGCGCAGTGTTCGGGGTCAGCCCCGGCCTGATCGAAGGCGAGGGCCTCGACGGGCCCCTGCCCCTGCTGCCAGGGATCGCCACGGCCACCGAGCTGATGCGCGGGCTCGCCCGCGGCCACCAGCACTTCAAACTGTTCCCGGCCAATATCGTCGGAGGGACCGGCGCCCTGAAGGCCTTCGCCAGCCCCTTCCCCCAGGCGCAGTTCTGCCCCACGGGCGGGGTCACCCTGCAGAATGCGCCGGACTATCTGCGCGAGCCCAACTGCGTCTGCGTCGGCGGCAGCTGGGTCGCCCCGGCCCAGGCCATCCGCGAGGGCGACTGGAGGAAGATCGAAACCCTGGCCCGGGAGGCGGCGGGGCTGGGGAAGGACGCCTAACGGAGGTCCGGACTTGCGGCCTTACTGCGCCGCTCGGCCTCGATGGTCATAAATACCAAAGCCTTTTCGGCCTCCTGGCGGTCATACCGCGCAAGTTCCCGTCGCCCTTCGCGCTCCCACCAGGCCGCGGTCCCAATATATTCCATGCGCCGCTCAAGATAGAGGCAGTAGGCCGCGATCGAGAGCCCCATGGCTCCAAGAAAGACCTCTGCGATGAGGAAGCTGCTCATGCGATCTCTCCGCGCGGCGCAATGTGGAAGGCCGCATAGAACAAGAGAGCGCCAATACCGAGCGCGCCCAAGTGCGCAACACCGAATTGGCCGTTCTTGAACAGCGCTTCGAACAGACCGGCGCCCACGATCGAATAGCCAAAGGTCGCCAGGTCGCGATGACTGCGCCTTGCGATGACCTGCTGATAATCGGTGTCGCTCATGGGTCCTCCTGATGGAAAACCCCACCGTATTCCCTTTATGCTCGCAGCCATGTGGGCGGCCGATGCCACGTCACCGCCCCTTGAAGTTCCCCGCCCGGCGTTCCTGCACCGCCCGCACGCCCTCGGCGAAGTCCTCGGTGGCGCGCAGGAGGGTCTGCTGGGCATGCTCGTGGTCGGTGGCGGCGCGGACACCGGCGGCCAGCTTGCCGCGAAGGGTCTTGCGGGTGGCCACCACGGCCAGGGGCGCATTCTCGGCGATCTCGGCGGCCAGGGCCTGGGCGGCGGGGATCAGCTCGGCCAGGGGAACCACCTCGTCCACCAGGCCCCAGGCCAGACCCTCTTCCGCCTTCACCCGACGGCCGGTGAGGAACATCAGGTCGGCGCGCTGCTGGCCGATCACCCGGGGCAGGGTGTGGGTCAGGCCGAAGCCGGGATGGAAGCCCAGCTTGACGAAATTGGCGGTGAACCTGGCCTCGGGCGCGGCCACCCGGAAGTCTCCCACCAGGGCCAGGCCGAGCCCCGCCCCGACGGCGGCGCCCTGCACAGCGACGATGATCGGGGTCTCGATGGAGAACAGCCGCACGGCCTGGTCATAGAGGGCGTTGATGCCGTTCATGCCAGAGCCGCCGATGCCGTCCGGCGCCACCAGGTCGGCGCCGGCGCAGAACGCCTTGCCGGCCGAGGCCAGCACCACGGCGCGGATGTCCGGATCCCGGTCGATGGCCTCCAGGGTGTCGGCCAGATCGCGCATCAGCCCCACCGAGACGTGGTTGTTGGGG
>Ga0265327_10002358_pt1 | contig 20127 bp, 16 predicted proteins | sample 41621metaG_FD_202089 | JGI IMG/M metagenome (GOLD analysis project Ga0265327, IMG submission 202089) | Rhizosphere microbial communities from Carex aquatilis grown in University of Washington, Seatle, WA, United States - 4-16-21 metaG | ecosystem: Host-associated > Plants > Roots > Rhizosphere...
AATGTCCGGCACATGCGCCAGCATCGCCGCCGCCCGACTCGGTCTCAAAGTCGCTCTCATTCAGGACCGCCCCGTCCTCGGCGGGAACAACAGCTCTGAAGTCCGCGTCTGGCTCCAGGGCGCGCGCACCAAAGAACCTTGGCCGCGCATCGGCGACATCGTCGCGGAACTTGAGCACACCAATCGCGCCGATTACGGTCCCAAAAACACTGCCGAAATCTACGAAGACGAAAAGAAACTCCGCATCGCCCGCGCGGAAACAAATCTCACCATCTATCTCGAACACCGCGCCAACCAAGTCATCACCAGCAATTCAACGATCACAGCGGTTATCGCTCAAGACACGCGCACCGGTCGTCGTATTCGCGTAAACGGCCATTGGTTTGCCGATTGCACCGGTGACGCTGCCATCGGCGCGCTCGCCCACGCGGATTTTGAACTCCAGTCTGAAGGCCGCATGGGCCAATGCAACATTTGGGCCGTTTGCGAATGCAAAGACACCAACGCCATCAACGTCGCCGCAACCGAAGCAACCACGCCCAAACCATTTCCACGTTGTCCGTGGGCTCTCGACCTTTCCGAAAAACCATTTCCCGGCCGCAGCAAAACCAAGCCCAACATCTACGCGCTCGGCGGTTGGTATTGGGAAAGCGGTTTCGACCGTAATCCCATCACCGAAATGGAATACATCCGCGACTGGAATTTCCGCGCGATGTATGGCGCGTGGGACGCCATGAAAAATGTCGACAACGTTTTGCCCAATCACTCCTTGATGTGGGCCGCATACATCTGCGGCAAACGCGAATCACGCCGGCTCCTCGGCGACGTCATTCTCACCGTCGACGATTTGAAGGTCGGCACAAAGTTTCCGGATGGTTGCGTTCCGAGTGGTTGGAAAATCGACGTCCACGTGCCCAATGCCAAATTCGACAAGGGCTTCGAAGGCGATGCGTTCATTTCCAAAGCCAACTTCGGCCTTTACCCGATGCCATTTTGGGTTCCGTATCGCTGTTTATACTCACGCAACATCACCAACCTTTTCATGGCCGGGCGCGACCTCAGCGTCACCCACGACGCCCTCGGCGCTGTTCGCGTCATGCGCACCTGCGGTTGCATGGGTGAGGTCGTGGGCATGGCTGCCAGCGTTTGCAAAAAACACGACGCCAGCCCGCGCGATGTTTATGCGAAATATTTAACCGAACTTCAGGACGTCATGCGCAGAGGCGCGGGCAAAAAGCACGCCGACCCCTACTACGAAAACTCCGCTGAACCCGAGCTCGCGGCGCAAAAGCGAAAAGCTGCGACTCATAATTAATCCAGCCTTCTTCTTACCAGCGACCGGAAAAACTCTGACACGGGCAGGGGCGGTTCAACTGTCAACAAGAACCGGCCCACACACCGTATACGGCTTTTTGTTGTCCGTGTAAAAACACGGGCAACTATGAAGCTTACAAAACTATTAGCTCTATCATCGTTGCTTTTGGGTGCTGTGACCGTGGAGGCGCAGCAGGATAATCCGCTGTTTGTGACAATCTCAGCGCGAATTATTGCTCAAAGCACAAACACAACGACGTCGCACGATGTCACAACAACGCCGGCAGCGAGATCGCGGTTCTTCTCGACCACCGATTTCCTCAAGCGCCTGGCTATCGACGAAAACAATGCCGCCAACTGGCCCAGCAACACCTTTCCGCGCAATGTCCGCCTTGCCGTTGTCGGTGATAAATTCAGCGTCGTTCTGGGAACCAACGTGCTGGTCGACGTCTCCAACATCATCGGTATCGAATTTGGCAACAGCACCATTATGTCGGGCCGGCAGAACGACACCAATAACCTCGCCAGTCCGACGATCACAACGATGCATATCGCGAAATTGAACTTTGACGACACCGCACTCAATCCCACGAACGGCTTGCGCTTCTTTATGCAAGGCTTGTTAACCGAGACCGTCACTGACAGCACCATCTCGCGCACCACCAGCACATTTACCGAAACCCAAACCGCGAGTTTGCCATCGGCGGCCGGTGAAGGTAGCGGCGCTGTGGGCTCCGGCAGCGACCAGCCGATCCTCGTCACCGGAAGCCTTTCTGCCTCCGGAAGCGGGAAAGTGCTGTTCGTGCCTTAAACAGTAGTTTGCCTTTGCCAATCCGATACGAGCGCTCCTCGTATCGGATTTTCTACGTCTGTGTCCATCTGTGGTTACGCTGACGCAGGTCAAAAACGCGCCCCTATTTTCTCGTTCACTTCGTGCCGTTCTGGTTCAATGAAACGATGTATCGGAAATTGGCCGCGTATTTAGTTGGCGCGGTGTTGATTAGTTTTACAGTTGGGGCCGCAACCACAAATTCGACCATCCGGATCATGGCCAGCAACCTTACCAGCGGCAATTACCAGCGTTACGAGACCGCAGGGATTGACATCCTGCAAGCCCTCAAGCCCGACGTCGTCGCGATGCAGGAATTCAACTACGCCAGCGCAACTCTCGGCACCAACACCACCGGCGCGCTGCGCGAGATGATCGACAAAACGTTCGGTACAAACTTCGTATACTTCCGCCAGACTGGCGTCAACATTCCCAACGGCATCGTCAGCCGCTATCCGATCATCAACAGCGGCGTTTGGGATGACACCACGCTATCCGACCGCGATTTCGTCTGGGCGCAAATCGACATCCCCGGCACCAACGACCTCTACATCGTCAGCGTGCATTTGAAAGCCAGCAGCGGTTCATCTTCACAGCGCGCCAGCCAGTCCACCACCTTGAAGGGCCTCATCCAGGCAAATTTTCCGGCCAACGCCTATATCGTTGTCGCCGGCGATTGCAACCTCTACTCCACCGGCGAAGCCTGCTACACCACCATGACCTCCTACCTGACCGACCCCAGTCCGGCCCCGAACGATTCCGCCGGCGACGCCGACACCAATGAACCGCGCAGCGAACGCTACGACTACGTCTTTGCAAGCCCATCACTCAATACCATTCGCGTCTCCTCAGTCGTCGGCAGTCACACCTTCACCAACGGCCTCGTCTTCGACTCCGCAAAATATCCCACATTGAGCGAAGTGGCTCCCGTCCAATCCGGCGACTCCCACGTCACCGGCATGCAACACATGGGCGTCATCAAAGACTTCAAACTCACCTATACCGTCACCGACTCAACCGTACCGGCGCCGACCCTGACGCTTTCTTCTCCAAACATTGTCCAATGGCAAGGCATCGCCAACACGACCTACAGCATTCAACTCACCACCGATTTCCAGACATGGTCCGCCCCGTACGCCGTGACCTCAACCTCGACCGCTTTTACCTTCACAAATCAATCCCCGGACCCTGCGCAAACCTTCTACCGAGTCACCTACCCGTAATTGGTTTTGCGATCAAATCCGCCACCAGGTCGTCCAACATGGACCGACCTGACGGAAGAATCCGACGTGCTTAGCCTCGCCAAAAAAAATATCATCGGAATGTTGCAACTTCCTGCAACTTCCGCCTCCTTCCTGCAATTAGTTGCAAAGTGGAGCGGTTTTATAGAGGAAAATTCTGCAACTTTTGTCAAAGATCATCTCCGGGTTGCACTTCCCCGAATACCGGCAAGGACCGGCGGCTGAAGGGATTATAAAGTGAAGTCGCGGCGTGTCAATGTTGTGTAGTTAAACTAGAACACGGTTTCACTTATTCTCCGTGGCGGCCGACGTAACGAGGCTCTAACATCCTTTTCGGCATGCGGGAAAAGTTAGAGCCTCGTTACCGCGGCTGCTACAGGCTAGAAAAGTATTCGCTCCCGCATCGGAGCTCTTTTCATTGCGGCAATTTGCCTTGCTTAAAACTTTCCAGCGCTTGCGCGATCTGGTCTTTGATCCCAGCTTCAGCCACGTCAAAGGCCTCGGTCTCCAGTTGGATGGCTCTCTCTTTTTTGCCTTGCAGAAATGCGAGGCGAGCTTGCGTGTGGAGGAATTCAGGGTCTGGTCCTTTCAATCGGGTGACGGCACGTTCCATGAGCAAATTTGCCGTGTTGAGAATAACGTTATTGGTGGGGGTGCGGTTGGCGATAGTCCGCGCGATGCGGTTTTGCACATACGGATCATCGCTGTTTTCAGCGCTGAGCTGCATCGCCACCTTGCTGGCGGCGTCGAAGTCTTCCTTGCCCATGAGGACCCTGATGCGCAGGCACTGGGTGACCGGTCTTTTTTGAGGAAAAATTTTCTCCAACACATCGATTTCTTTCATCGCCTTGTCCCACTGATTGGCTTTCCAGGCTTCTTTACCTAGTTCATTGTGTATTTCCCACGCTTCGACTTTGGCTGGCAAGGCTTCCTTCTCGAGTGCCCGCTTTTTAGTGTCGAAGGTGTCTGCCAGAAGCTGATCGATGATTTTATCGTCCACGTCATTAGGGTGCCCGATAAAAGCGATCTTTCCGTGTTTATCGATTACGAAGGCGATTGGAATTCCCTCCTCAGCGGGGTCCAGCCAGTTTTCCACCATCTTTCCAAAAAACTTGTTCGTGACACCGGTACAATCATCAAGCGCAACGCGGTATTTCATTAAGTCACCCATTCGTTTTATGAAAGGTTCAACACGTTTCACGTCTCCCTGCTTGGTGTTCTGGCCGATGATAACGACTCCCTTATCCTTGTATTTATTATGGAGTCGGTTCAGGTGTGAAATGGCGTCTTTGCAAGGAGCCCACCACGTGGCCCAAAATGTTACAATGTAAACTGTTCCTGGTTTGAAGTCCTCGACCGGCTCGCCCTGCACCCATTTCGAAACGAAAAGTTTTGGAGCGGGGTCTCCTTCATGGAGCGTTGCCGCATTTGTCAAAGGCAACATGACGGCGAGTGCCGCTAGAACTGCACACTGGATTATGGCTTTTAGCTTCATTCGGCAAACAGGGAATTGCTTCGCATTATCACGCATGTTGTCGCGCCAGGATACACCCCACATTGAGGGTATAGAAACGGGTTTATGCCGCTGTTATAGTGACAGCGATCCACCCGTTCTAACTTATAACAAAATCACTGCGGCATTGTGCCGTTAAGCGAAAACCAAAACTAAATTATGAAAAAAGTTCTAGCTCTAACATTGGCAGCATTGCCGTTGCTCGCTGTAACCCCAGCAGCTTACGCCGGGTCTACCGGAATGCTGAGAATCCACATGGTGGCCAGTTCCGATCCAAACCGTCCGCAGGGTTCGCGGGCTGATTGTTGGATCATCGAGCTTCCTGACAATACAAGAATGGTCGTCGATATCGGCGATGATGGCTATTACGGAGCCGTGACCAGCAGGCTTACGGCGTTGGGGATTTCCCAGGTCAAATACCTGGTCGGCACCCATGATCACGTCGATCATATCGGCGATATGAATGCGTTCGTGAGCAACGGCTGGGTCAACAACACGACGATGTACTTTCCCAAAGGCGCTATCAATACGCAGACGACTTACTACAGCGATCTCGTAAACGCCTTGAACAACAAAGGTATGTCGATGACGAAGATTGTGGCCGGCACTTATATCGTCAACACAACCGCTAGCGGCAAGACGTTTAAAATTCGCTGCCTCAGCCCGGAGAATTACAAAATCGATGGTGGCTCTGATGATTGGGGTTCCGAGAACGAGGCTTCATTGGTCCTCAAAATCACCTATGGCGCAAAGTCGATTCTAATGCAGGCCGATGCCTATGGAGATGTTGAAGACAGTATTCTCTCCGGCCCGTATGGGAGCGAAATCAACCTGTGCCAGGTTCTCAAGGTCGGCCACCATGGTGTAAACGCAAACGGCGCAATTTCCTGCCGGGAAGCATATCTGGATGCCGCCGGAGTGAACAAAGCGCTGATCAGCAATGGGTCTTTGGCGATTGACTCCACTATCAAAGCCAGACTGCAGGCCAGAAACATTCATTATTTCTCCACCGGTTATGGCGACGGCTATTGCTACCTCGAAACCGATGGCTCGTCCAATTGGGTGGAAAGCGAACCTCCTCAATGGCCTTAAGCCGTTGCTTCTGATGTTCGGAAGTTGGCTCCTCGTGCGGAGTTCACGAGGAGCCTGCTCATTCAAGTGCGAGCTTGGCGTTTTCCCGTTTGTTTTCCTCGATTTTTCGCGTCTCTGACCAAAGAGCAGATCGCCGAAATTCACGAAGCCATGCGCCTTTTGTAAAAATTGGATGCTGCCATTCAGCAGACTCACACGTGAACGTTCGGATCAGTTGGTCGATGCAGCGCTGTCGGGCTTCAGCAGGGCCCACTGGAATTTGTGTTGTTCCAAGGCGCGGTTGAAATTGGAGAAGGCAACCGGCTTCACAATGTAATGCTCGACCCCGAGGCGTCTGCATTCTGCCACATCAGCCGCGTTTGTTGAGACGGTTAAGACGATGACAGCCAGGTCGTGAGTGCGGGGATCGCGTTTGAGCCGTTCCAGGACTTCGATGCCGCTGACTTTTGGTAAACTCAAATCGAGGAGAATAAGTTGCGGGAGACGGCAACCGCTGCGGTTGCTGTAATCGCCTGTGGCGAAAAGAAAGTCCAGCGCCTGTTGGCCATCGCGGACGATGTGGACACGGTTAACAAGGTGTCCGGCTGCGAGGGCGTTGACGGTCAGTTCGGCGTGGTCGGCATTATCTTCGACGAGCAAAATGTCGATGATGTCGGACGCTTGGTCGCGGGGGCCGGAAGCCGGTTTCGATTCAGCATCTGAACCGTCCAGCAAATCCGCGACAGAAATGTTCAGGGCTTTGGCAAGTTTATCGACGCTTTTGAGCGTGATGTTGCGGCCGCCACGCTCGATGCCGGCAATGTAGGTGCGGTGCAAATCGGCTCGTTCCGCCAATCCCTCCTGAGAGAGGCCCAATTGCTGGCGCAGTTTTCGCACTGTAGTACCTAGACGGCTGATTAACGGCATAAGTATCTGGAGAGAATGCCTCTACGCACGCGAGCTTCACAATAGACTACGAGTAACAATCGTAGAACCGCATCAGGAAAAGCCTTAGTGCCTTGTAGGTTTTGGCACGACATTGTAAGGCCTACGGACGCGGGGCATTTACCTCTTAAATAAGGTGCATCATAACGCGCATTTGGCAAAGTCCGGTTCTCTGGCGTGAGAATTGCATCACCCTTGTCGGTGATGGGTTTGCCCTCTACATTTACGCCGTTACGAATTTTCGCGATTGACGATTTTTAGCCTGAACCCCAACGTGACAGCTTGTCGAAGGAATGAAGACCATCCTGTTCATATGCACTGGGAATATTTGCAGAAGCCCCATGGCTGAGGGGCTGTTTCGCCACGCGACCCGCGGTTCGAATGAATACCAGGTCTTTTCGGCCGGCGTGGGTGCGTGTGACGGCCAGGCGCCAAGCGTAAATGCGGTGCGGGCATTGCGCGAGTTGGGCATTGATATTTCGCACCAGCGCAGCCGGATGCTCACAGCGGATTTGGTTGAGGAAGCTGATTTTATTTTCGGGATGACGCACAGCCATGTGGATTCGGTGACTCTTTTGTATCCGCAGGCATCTGAAAAAACGTTTTTGTTGCGGGAATTTGACGAAACGCTGGACGAATTTGAAAAGGACATCAGCGATCCAATCGGCGGCTCGTTTGATACTTATGCGTATACGCGCGACCAGATCGAGCAGGGGATTATCTCGATGTTGAATTTCCTGCAACAGACCAGCGCGCCCGAGCATGCGACCGATCAACAGCAGCACAGCGAGAAGGCGGTGTTTGCGATTGGCTCGGATCACGCCGGTTTTGAGCTGAAGGAATATTTGAAGGATTTCCTTCAAGGGAAATCGATCAGTTTCGTCGATTTTGGGACGAATTCGGCCGAATCGACGGACTATCCGGATTATGCGCGAATGGTGGCGGAGGCTGTCACCGAGGGAAGATCTGAATTTGGACTGTTGGTTTGTTCGACTGGCGTCGGCATGAGTATCGCGGCCAACAAGGTGCCGGGGATTCGCGCGGCGCTGGTGTTTGATGAACAGATGGGAGCGCTTTGCCGCCGGCATAACAACGCGAATGTCCTTTGCCTGGGCGCGAGCGTTGTTCCGCCAGATAAGGCGCGCAGCATTTTGCTGGCATTTATATCAGCACAATTTGAAGGCGGACGTCATGAACGCCGCGTTAAAAAAATGGAACCACACTCAACTCCTACAAATCTTAAACTGAAGTTCGTCGATCCTGAAATCGCGGACGCAATTTTCCTCGAACGCCAACGCCAGCAGGAAAACATCGAGCTGATCGCGAGCGAAAATTTTGTCAGTCCAGCAGTGATGGAAGCGCAAGGATCGGTGCTGACGAACAAGTATGCGGAAGGTTATCCAGGCAAGCGCTGGTACGGAGGTTGTGAACATGTGGATGTGGTGGAGAGCCTTGCCATCAGCCGCGCGAAACAGATTTTCGGCGCTGAGCATGCAAACGTTCAACCGCATTCCGGCAGCCAGGCGAACATGGCCTGTTATTTCGCGGTGTTGAAGCCGGGCGACAAGATGTTGACGATGGATTTGTCGCATGGCGGCCATTTGACGCACGGGAACAAAGCGAATTTCAGCGGACGGTTTTTTGAGATCGTGCATTACGGCGTGCGCAAGGACGACGAGCGCATCGATTACGATCAATTGCACAAGATGGCGCAGGAGCATCGACCGAAGATGATCACGGTGGGAGCGAGCGCGTATCCGCGCACTATTGATTTCAAGCGCATGGGTGAAATTGCGCGCGACGTCGGCGCTTTTTTGCTGGCGGACATTGCGCACATCGCGGGATTAGTGGCGGCGGGATTGCATCCGAGCCCGTTTCCGCACGCGGATTTTGTCACGACAACGACGCATAAGACTTTGCGCGGGCCGCGCGGCGGTTTGATCATGTGCCGCGAGAAATTCGCGAAGGACATTGATTCGAATATTTTCCCGGGCATTCAAGGTGGGCCATTGATGCACGTGATTGCGGCGAAAGCGGTTTGCTTCCATGAAGCCTTGCAGCCATCGTTCAAGTCGTATCAGCAGCAGATTATTCATAACGCAAAGGCGTTGTCTGACGGCATGGCGCGGAATCATTTCCGTATCGTGAGCGGCGGAACCGACAATCATTTGATGCTGGTGGACGTTGGCGCGCGGGGGTTGACCGGAAAAGAATGCCAGTTGGCGCTTGACGAAGCGGGCATTACTGTCAATAAAAACACTATCCCGTTTGAAACGAGATCGCCTTTCCAGGGCAGCGGGATTCGTTTGGGCACTCCGGCGGTGACCACGCGAGGGATGAAAGAACCCGAAATGGCCGCGATCGCGGACATGATCAGCGAAGTTTTACTTGATATTAAGAATCTTGACACGGCCCGAAAGGTGCGAGAACGTGTGCGTGAACTTACGGCCAGATATCCTCTGCCGTATTGACAGTAGGTAAAAGTCCCCCACGATTACGTTTGAATACTTTTCCCGCTGTTACTGTCCAACAGTCGTAAAGAGGAATCCGGAAAGACCCAATAGGATCTTATCCCGCAGGAGACCCGATTTTCCCTGCCAGTTACGTCTGCCAAATCTAATTTTTAATTTTTTTATGCCAAGAGTTGCGTCCAAGAAGACCCCTAAGAAGGGCGCGAAAGCAGCCAGCACTGAAGTGCTGGCACCAAAGGCCTCTGAGCCAATCGCGCACGCGGTGGCTGAGCCGGCTGTCGCGGAGCGCGTGCCCGAGCCCCAACGCGAACCTGAACCCAAGCGCGAAGAGCCGACGCCCGCTCGAGGCGAGGTCAGTTCCGATCGCGGGCTGGAAGAGCCCCCGCGTGGTCGCGAAATGCGCCGGGAAGATTTTCCTCCGGATGACGTCGAGCAGCGTGAGTGGGAACGGCGTAATCGCGATCGCAATCGTGGTCGTGGTGAAGATTTGCCCAAGGGCCAATCAATCAACATCGCCGCCTTGCAGGCGATGAACATGCCGGATTTGAACACGATGGCCAAGAATATGGGCATCGAGAATTTCGGCACGATGCGCAAGCACGAGCTGATTTTCCACATCCTGCAAAGCAATGCGCAACGCTCGGGCGTTTTGTTCTCGGAGGGAGTGCTGGAAATTTTGCCGGAAGGTTTCGGTTTCTTGCGCTCGCGCAGTTTCAATTATCTGCCGTGCCCGGAAGATATTTACGTGTCGCCATCGCAGATTCGCCGGTTCGATTTGCAGACCGGTAATTTGATCACTGGCCAGATTCGTCCGCCAAAAGATAAGGAGCGCTTTTTCGCGTTGCTGAAGGTTGAGGCGGTTGATGGTGAAGATCCGGACAAGGCGAAGGACAAGACGCATTTTGATAACCTGACGCCATTGTTCCCCACGAAACGTTTCCTGTTGGAAACGGACGCTGACGAACTTTCCACGCGCGTTCTGGATCTGGTTTGTCCTGTGGGCAAAGGCACCCGCGGTTTGATCGTCGCACCGCCTCGCACTGGTAAGACGGTGTTGATGCAGAAGTTGGCGAACGCGATTTTGAAGAATAATCCGGAGTCGTATCTCTTCATCCTGCTCATCGACGAGCGTCCGGAAGAAGTTACAGACATGGAACGCTCCTGCAAAGGCGCGGAAGTAATCAGCTCAACCTTCGATGAACCACCTGAGCGCCACGTGCAGGTCGCCGAAATGGTCATCGAAAAAGCCAAGCGCATGATCGAGCACAAACGCGATTGCGTGATCCTGCTCGACTCCATCACCCGACTCGCGCGCGCTTACAACACGATCCAGCCGCACTCGGGCAAGATTTTGTCCGGCGGTGTCGATGCGAATGCGTTGCACAAACCGAAACGGTTTTTCGGTGCGGCTCGTAACATCGAAGAAGGCGGATCGCTGACGATCATGGCGACGGCGCTGGTCGATACTGGTTCGCGCATGGACGAAGTTATTTTCGAAGAATTCAAAGGCACCGGTAATATGGAAGTCCATTTGGACCGCCATCTCGTCGACCGCCGTATATTCCCTTCGATCAACGTCGAACTCTCCGGCACGCGCAAAGAAGAATTGCTCTATCATCCGGACGAATACGGCAAGGTTGTCATGCTGCGCCGTGCCCTCACCGGCGTCCCGCCGGTTGAAGCGATGGAATTGCTGCTCACCAAGCTTAAGAAGACCGGCTCGAACATCGAGTTCTTGCTTGGGATGGCGGTGTAATTCGACAGTTATTATTCAGAAGAAACGCAGCAGAGGGTTTCCTTTGCTGCGTTTCTTATTTTGTTCGTTATTTGGGATTACGTCGGTCTCAGCGACAGAGGCCCGCAGTGCCGATTAGACCTTAGTCGCTTTTGCTTTTTAAGAATTCGGTTTCGTTCCCCAGAAGAGTCGGGTTTTGGAGGTTTTGTTTCAGAAGCTCTTGCACCCGCGCCGAGTTTGTCGTGTCATCGGGGACCAATTGATCGTCCACTATCCGCAAGTGGAGTGTGCCGTCGTTGGACAGTTTCCACGACCAATATGCGTATTTGGGCTTGTCTTGCGCGAGCAGTTGCACGCTGACAAACGCGCTGTTTTCCACGTCTGAATGATAGACTCGAAACAGCGAGCCGTCTTGCCAGACGACGTAGTTGGAGCCATCCCACCGATTCACTTTTATTGTGTCTTTGCCGTCGCGCGACGTCCAATCGCCGAGAAGCGCGGTGTCGATAGCGCGCGTGGGTTGGGCGGTGATTGGAACGTCGTATTCGCATCCGACAATGATGAAGCAGGCGAGGATTACGATTGCGATTATAAGTGTTCGTTTCATAAAGTTCCAAAATAAACCCGTGTGTCGGGCACTCCGTTTGGTTTTAGCCCTGCGCCCGGCACACGATGGATCCGATCCCGAAGCCCCTCCGGTGGGACCGATCCAAGTTTTTACACTGCTCTATGGATTTCCAAACAGAGCCGCAAGAATCCACAGCAATGCCACTGGCCCAAGCACGATGACCGGGATCAGCGTCCAGGAGCGTTCGCGTTTTCGCAGTATATCGATAAAGGCCAGGACACTGCCGACGAGCGGACATGCAAAGATTCCGATGAGGCAAATTGCATTAACCGGGTCGGAAAAGAATGTGCTGCGATCCCTCGGAATTCCGGCTTGCATCCAGAACAGGCGCATGAAGACGAGGCTGCAGGCGGTTAATCCGAGTGCGTACCAACCGAGCTTTGTGTGCGGAACGGTCAGCACTCCGCAAGTTTTCGTGGTTTTTGCAGATTCAGTTTCCGCTGTAGTAAGGGTAGTTGGTGCGGGTTCTACGGCGTCGAAAAAGGCTGCGAGCACGAACAGAATGGCCGGCGGCCATACCAGAAATGATTCTGTCGCGAATGGCAGGTTTGCGAGCAAGGTTATCCAGATTGTCCAAACGAGCAGCGCGAACAATGCCACGAGACCGCCGCCGAGTTCATGCCTCCAGGCGACGACGAGCGCCGCTACGAAAATTATACCGCTGATGGAATTAAGGAACGCGAGGCCATTCCACCGGTTGGTCGCGAAAGCAAGAGGACCGATGGCGATGACGAAGCCGAGGCATAACGCCGGGATGCTCCATAATCGGGCCGCCCAATGGATGATTCCGTGCATAGCTCGATTCGATCCCGCTCCGAAGAAATGCGGATGAAATATGTTGTGAGTAATATTCATAGCGACGCAATGTTGAGGTGGGAGGATGCAGGAAAGGCGGCACGCGATGATGGCGCGTTCGATCGCATTGGCGTTTGAGTCCACATAGCGCGATTCGCCTTCTGTTCCAAACCTCTTCTTTTCCAGCGCGATTGCTTACCGGATTTTGCGGAAAGTGTGACGGCGCTTGGCGGCTATTTTATTGCTGGCCGAAAGCAAAAAAAGAGCGGCGCAAGTTTTGAGTGGGCTGGTGCGCTTTTCGCCGAGGGTGGGCAACCGTTGACTTGTCTTGGACCGTTCACTAATCTGACCGACATGCGTGGCCGTTTGTGTCGTGTTGCCCTTTTTCTAATTTTGCTTGTAGCGTTCCCGTTTCGCTCGCCCGCGCCTTTGATTTATCGCCAGGGGGAAGGTTTTACCTATGAATGGCCGGGCGAAGAGAAAGGCAAATGGCAACGGCAGAGCGCCCGTGAACAGTTGCAGGTCGCACAGGATGCGTTCGACAAGAAGGATTATGGACTGGCAATGAAGGCGGCCAAGCGCACGGTGAAGATGCGCAAACTTTCGGACTTCGCGCCGCAAGCGCAATATCTCATCGGACGTTGCTACGAAGCGCAGCACAAGGATGAAAAAGCGTTCAAGGCTTATCAGGAAGTTCTCGAAAAATATCCAAAGTTCACCGACTACCAGGATGTGCAAAAGCGGCAGTTCGACATCGCGGTGCGTTTTCTCAATGGGCAGCTCTTTCGGTTGTTCGGTTATGTTCCGTTATACCGCTCGTGGGAAAAGACGGCGGGGTTGTTCGAGAAAGTAGTGAAGAATGGGCCGTATAGCACGATCGCTCCGCAGGCACAAATGGACATCGGCGCGGCGCGAGAGAAACAGAAGGAATATCCGATGGCGGTGAAGGCGTATGAACGAGCGGCCGACCGTTATGCGGATCAGCGGCAAGTCGCGGCGGATGCAACTTTCAAAGCGGGTTTGGCGTATCAGAAAGAAGCGCGTACGGCGGATTACGATCAAAGCGTTTCGGGAAGAGCGATCGCCACGTTCACGGATTTTATCACGCTTTATGAAGACGACCCGCGTGTGCCGGATGCGCAACGGCGTATCGCTTCGTTGAAGACAGAAGAAGCGCGCGGCAATTTCCGCATTGCGCAATATTACGAGAAGGGCGACAAGTTGGAAGCGGCGCGAATTTATTACAATGCAGCCTACGCCATCGATTCGACTTCAGCGATGGGCATCCAGGCGCGCCAGCGCATCGAAGCATTGAAGGCGAAAACTGGTGGTCCCGCTACTCCCGCTACTCCCGCTCCCCAAAAATAATGCGCGCGATTCTGTCACTTGTTCTCGTGTCCGCGCTGTGCGGTTGCGCTGGATACAAGTTGGGGCCGACCAATGGTGATGTCGCCGGCAGCAGGTCCGTGTTTGTCCAACCGTTTCACAATGACACGATGGAGCCGCGCTTGAGCGACTACGTAACTTTGGAAGTGCGCAAACGCATCCAGCAAGATGGCACCTTCCGTCTGGAAACTCAGGATGGTGGTGATCTTATTTTGAGCGGACGGATTACGAAATTTGAGCGCAGCGAGTTGGCTTTTCAACCGTCGGATGTTTTGACGCCGCAGGATTATTCGTTGTCAATGGTAGCGCAAATTACGGCGGTGGAACGCGCGACCGGTAAAACGAATTTGGTTCGGACGGTTAGTGGCCACACGACGATTCGTGTCGGGGCAGATCTGGCCAGCGCGGAACGCCAGGCCGTGCCGATCCTCGCCGAAGATTTAGCACGCAACGCAATTTCGAGTCTCGCTGATGGGAGTTGGTAATGAACAAACTCACGCGCAACCTGCTAATCGTAGGGCTGGCGCTGGGCGTTTGGGGAATATCCTTTTTATTTACGGGTGACTCGTCATCTGCCAGGGACGATTCGACGCGAGAGATTTGCCACGCGCAATTAGATGAGATCCAGCGCGCAAAGCTGAAATGGGCGAAGGATAACCACCAGTCCGGCGACGCTGTTCCGACCGAAGCGCAGATTGCCTCCTATCTTCCAAAGGATAAAATTCCCCAATGTCCGGGCTTTGGTAAGTGCACGCTCAATGCGGTGACAAATCCTCCGCAGTGTTCGATTAGGACGCACGTTTATCCGTAATAGCCCTTGCGTACGTTAACACGTAATTAAAATGAAAACGCCCGTCGGGGCGTTTAGCACTCCGCCCGAACTGCGCACTACACACCGTTGTAGAAGAAGAATTCGTATGGATGCGGATGCAAACGCAGAGCGTCATGCTCTTTGCGCTTGTGAGTTATTACGCTTATAGGAGTTCGTCGTCGGATTGCAGATCGCGGACAAGGCTTTCGCGTGCTTCAAATATTGCCGATGTAGTAAAGGGCCATCTGGATCAAACCGGCATATTCTGAAACGGTTTTGTTGTTTGTATGTTTTCTTTCTGCTTTCGCCCCGACGCTGGAAGGTTCTTACGGAGAGAACCTCCTCACGTCGGAACTAAGGTGAGAATTATCCGTGATAGCCTTCTTCGCCGTGTTCGGCGAGATCGAGGCCGATGGTTTCGACGTCTTCGCTGACGCGCAGCCCGATGGTGGCTTTAACGATGTATGCGATTACGACGGTGCCGATAATCGCCATGGCGAGGGTCACGCCGATGGCTTTGAGTTGTTCGATCCAAAGGCCGCCTTTGGCGACGAGGTCAGCGAGACCATTGCGGGTCGCGGGATTGGCGAGGTCCATCTTTCCTCCGACGTCTTTCAAATTGTTGACGAGGTTGCCGTTGACTGAATTTGTCGCGAGGAAACCGGTGAGCAACGCGCCCATCGTTCCGCCGACGGCGTGAACGCCGAAGGTATCGAGTGCGTCGTCGTAGCCGAACCAGCCTTTCACTTTGGTGACGAAGATGAACGGAATGACACCAGCGCAAAGGCCGATGATCACCGAGCCGGTGACATCCACGAATCCGCATGCAGGCGTGATGACAACCAGGCCCGCGACAGCTCCGGAACAGAAACCGAGGATGCTCGGCTTGCCGCGGACGATGTATTCGGCCATCGCCCATGCGAACGAGGCGACTGCGGTTGCGATCGTTGTTGTGGTGAACGCGTTGGCGGCGATGACGTCAGCAGCGACGGCGCTGCCAGCGTTGAATCCATACCAGCCGACCCAGAGCATTCCAGTGCCGACCATGCACAGCACCATGCTGTGGGGCTGCATTGGTTCTTTGCCGAAACCGAGGCGTTTGCCCAAAATCATGCAGAGGATTAGAGCTGACCAACCGGAAGACATGTGAACGACAGTTCCGCCTGCGAAATCGATGGCTTTGATCTTCGCATCAGCATTCCAAACACCGTTCATCATTCCATCGACGCCCCACACCATGTGCGCGAGCGGGAAATAGATGACGATCATCCAGAGAGTGACGAACAGAAGAATCGCGGAAAACTTCATGCGTTCGGCGATCGCGCCGACGATCAGCGCCGGTGTGATGATCGCGAACATGAGTTGATACATGGAGAAAATGTTGTGCGAGACCCACTGGCTGTAGTCGGTGTTGATATCCGAGGTGACACCTTTCAAAAATGCCCAATCGAACGACCCCATGTAAGGCTTCCCGGAATGGAAGGCCATGCTATAGCCGAATAGCCACCAGAGGATTGTCACCAACCCAGCGATGCCGAGGCATTGCGCGAGGACGGAGAGCACGTTCTTCTTGCGAACGAGGCCGCCATAGAACAGGGCGAGGCCGGGCAAGGTCATGAATAACACGAGAGCTGTGCAAACCATTTGCCAGGCATTGTGGCCGGGACCAGGGCCGCCGATTTTCGTGGAGACGTTCGTCACCGCGGCATTCACGCGGGCACCGTTGTTGATGTAGGCTTCAAGATCAGACAGGCGCTGTTCAATTGTCGGATCTTTTAGCGCGGGAGCAGGAGCAGGTGCCTCAGCACGCGGAGTTGATTGCGCGAACGATGGCACGGCGTGCATCAGAATCGCGCAAACGATGGTTAAGCTCAGGACAAGGTTTTTCATGGAGTAGTTGGTTAGTTGGAAGTCTGTGGTGGTGGACTAAACAGCGGAGTCACCTTTTTCGTCGGTGCGAATTCGGATTGCTTCCTCGACGTTAGAAACAAAAACTTTGCCGTCACCGATCTTTCCGGTCTTGGCAGCGGTGACGATCGCCTTGACGGCGGCATCAACGCGTTCGTCGGGGAGAACGATTTCAAGTTTGATTTTGGGCAGGAAATCGACGGTGTATTCGCTGCCGCGATAAATTTCCGTGTGGCCTTTTTGACGGCCGAAGCCTTTGACCTCGGTGACGGTCATGCCTTCGATGCCCTGATCACCGAGAGCATCTTTCACTTCTTCGAGTTTAAATGGTTTGATGACCGCTTCGATTTTCTTCATAGGTTTTTTGCAAAGCTGGAGCTTTGAACAGGGGGAAAGCAACCGGAGTACCAGCGGGGAGAAGCAGACGAGCTATTGAGGTGTTAAAAACCCATTAAAATGCGGTCTGGCGCGGTTTTAATAAGATTTTAATTTTTTAAAAATAATTTTTCAGGGAACCAACTAAGGTCGAAAATGAGCAAAAAACGACAGTTGGGGCGGTTTTAACTGTTGCTTTTTTAACACCTTTTTAATGAAGAACCGGTTCGTCGATGACGAGTCGGTAGCCAACTCCGGGTTCGGTGACGAGCAGCGTTGGCTCGGAAGGATTCTGTTCCAGTTTGTCGCGCAGGTAAGCCATGTAGACCCGGAGATAACCGGTTTTTTCCATGTCTTCGGTCCCCCAAATCGCGCGCAGAATTTGACCGTGAGTCAGAACTTTTCCAGCGTGCTGAATAAAAAGGCGCAGGATGGAATACTCCGTGGCGGTGAGTTTGATTTTTTGATCGCCGCGTTTGACTGTGCGCGTTTCGAAATCGACAGAGAGGTGGCCGCAATGAAATGACGTCGTTGCGGTGGAAACTTTTCGATGGCGTTCGGCAACGCGAAGTCTCGCCAGCAATTCGCGTGGGCCGAAAGGTTTCGTCACGTAATCGTCCGCGCCGTTATCGAGCGCGTTAATTTTTTCGTCTTCGTGATACCGCACCGAAATGACGATGATCGGGGCTTTGGTCCATTCACGCAAACGTTTCAACACCTCGATGCCATCTGTGTCCGGCAATCCGAGGTCGAGCAGGACCATATCTGGTTGCTGACGCACCGCTTCGTCCAAACCTTGTTTGCCATTGGCCGCTTCGGCGACTTCATAACCGTGGCGCTCGAGTGATGCGCGGAGCAAACGGCGCATTTGCGATTCGTCGTCGATGATGAGGACTTTTGATTTGGGGGATGTTTCGATATTCACGGTTTATGGGCAGCGACGCTGCGGGTGAGTGGTAGACGAATGGAAAAAAGTGCGCCGCCTTCAGGGCGATTTTCCACCTGGATGTTTCCGTTTTGCGCGAGAATGAGGCCTTCTGTCACTGAGAGCCCGAGGCCGATTCCGCCGGCCAGCGCACTCGGGCCACGGTAAAATTTATCGAAGATTCGCGCGATAGATTCCGGCGGAATTCCGGGGCCGCTATCGGCAACGGTCAGCAAGAGCCATGGGCCATCGACGCGCGCACCCACGTTCACCGACGTGCCGGCCGGCGTATGAAATCCGACGTTGGAAAGCAGGTTGTGCAAAGCTTGTTGGGTGAGGACAAAATCCAGTTGCACGAGCGGCAAATCCGGGGCGAGGGCGAGCGTTAGTTTGCGTGCGGACAATTCATTTTTGACGTCTTTTAGTACGACCTGGATCAAGTCGCGCACGTCGCAGAGATTGATTTTAGGTTTTACGCGACCGGCTTCCAGACGCGTAATTTCCAGCACATTTCCGACGACACGATCGAGGCGCTCGGTGGCTTCCTGGATTTCGCCGATCATTTCTTTTTGCGAGGCGGAAAGCGGTGCTTCTTTGATGTCAGCCAGATTTGTGACAGCGCTTTTAATTGCGGCGATCGGCGTGCGGATTTCGTGCGAAACGGAATTCAATAGCGTCTTGCTCAAGCGCTCTGATTCGCTGAGCAGCTTTGATTTTTCGGAGACTTCGCGAAGGCGCAAACGCGCCAGCGACATCGCTATTTGCTGGTTGAAATCCTCGAGCAATTCTTTCTCGTTGTCGCTCGGGCCGCACGAGTCTGAAAATTTCAAACCAATAACGCCGAGCGTTTCGTTGCTTGTCGCGAGGGGAACAAACATCGCTGCCGTCACGGGCATGTTCAGGGTGAAATTCCCGGCGGGTTTGCCATGAGCGAAGACGTGCGCGGCGACTTGCCGATCGCGATCATCGATCGTGAACGCGCCGGCGGGATACGGATAACGTTTCAACCGTTGCGTGCGGTCGGGGAGTAACACGGCAGCTTTGGCGTCGAACGTTTTCTCGATGTGACTGGCGGCGTTCTCGATCATTGCATCGATGTTCTTCGACTCAGTGAGATCTTGCGTTAGCAGAAACAATGCCGTGGCGCGTTCCTCGCGTCGGCGCTCAATGGCTTCCTGTCGGCGAATTCGAGTGGTGAGTTGGCCAAGCACCACCGACACGACGAAATACATCGCCAACAAAATCGCATCCTCGAGGTGAGTAATGCGAAAGGCAAACACTGGTGGCAGGAAAAAATAATCCCAGGAAATGGCGCTGAGAGTGGCGGCGAGCAATGTTGGCCCGCGTCCGAGAAAGAGCGCGAGCGCAACGACGAAGAGGAGAAAAATAAATGCAGTCGAATGAGGGCCGATGATTGGATTGAAAATGAACCCGCCAACGGTCGCGATGGCGACGACCGCAACGGCGATGGCGTATTGAGACGCGATCGACCCGGGCGCGAACAGATTCCTTTTGGAAACTGGCGCACCGTTGCAACCCACGATTTCAGATGTGCTCGGCATGGGAACCGGCTGTTAATTTCAGTGGCTGAAAAATAGCCACCAGACTAGAAGCAACATTGGGGCCATGAAGGGCAGCGTGTATTTGAAAATGTAAGTCAGGAAGTCGGGCGTCGTGACTTTTTGTTGGTCGGCGATGGCTTTGACCATGAAATTCGGGCCGTTGCCAATGTAGGTATTCGCGCCGAAAAAGACGGAGCCGATGGTGACGGCGATAACGTAAAGCTTGCTCGACGGGTTCCCGAGCAGATTAGCGACCTGAATGTGTTCAGTCGTAAGGTTGTTGGCTGCCAATTCAATAGGATGATATTGCTGCAGCACAGCGAGGGTCTGGCTGACGTCGGTGCCCGCCACCGCATGCGCGCCGCCAGCGGCGATTATGGATTTAACGCTCGTCACCGTGTCGGGATTCACTAAAGTCGCGATGGAAGCGCTCAAGAAACTCCAGTAGGTCGGCGCATTATCCAAAACGCTAGAGAGCGCGCCAGAACCGAAATACATCAGCGTGGGGGTGGGGGAGCCGAAGAGCCGGGCGTTGGCCTGCAACCAATCGAGCGCCGGCATCATTGTGGCAAAGATTCCCAGGAACAGAACGGCAACTTCCTTCACTGGATGAAAAGT
>Ga0265327_10002359_pt1 | contig 20123 bp, 13 predicted proteins | sample 41621metaG_FD_202089 | JGI IMG/M metagenome (GOLD analysis project Ga0265327, IMG submission 202089) | Rhizosphere microbial communities from Carex aquatilis grown in University of Washington, Seatle, WA, United States - 4-16-21 metaG | ecosystem: Host-associated > Plants > Roots > Rhizosphere...
TTCGGTTCGATTCTGGGTTTCAACAGGCCGGTCGATGTGGAGACGGCGGATCAACTGAGTGCTCCGGGTCGATTCATTGAAGCGATCATCGCCCCGTCCTTTGAACCCGCCGCGTTTGAATTGCTGACGACCGTTCCCAAATGGAAGAACAACGTTCGGTTGTTGGAATGTCCCGCGATGCTGGATGCGCGTCCCATCAGCCAGGAGTATCGCCGCGTGACCGGCGGATTGCTGGTCCAGGATCGGGACGAATCGAGCGAAGATTCGAGCACCTGGAAGGTCGTCACCACGCGGAGTCCGACGGCCGAGGAATTTGCGGATCTGGAATTCGCATGGCTGGTTTGCAAGCACGTGAAGTCGAACGCGATCCTGTTTGCCAGGTCGGGTCAGGTTGTCGGCGTGGGAGCAGGTCAGATGAGTCGCCTGGATTCTGCGTATATCGCGGCGTACAAGGCGGGAGAACGAGCCCGCGGCGCCGTGTGTGCCTCGGACGCATTCTTCCCGTTCCGCGACGGAATCGATCAGATTCACGAGGCCGGGATTACCGCGGTGATTCAGCCGGGTGGCTCGAAAAAGGATGACGAAGTCATCGCAGCCTGCAACGAATACGGAATTGCGATGCTGTTCACTGGTCGCCGTCACTTCCGTCACTGACGGTCAGCCTGTGAAAACTGTCCGCCTGCGAAGACCGTTCGCCTGCAGAAAATGAAAAGCCCCATGGAGTGCGTTCCATGGGGCTCTGTTTTTGATTGGATTCAGGACGATCAGGACCCGGCTCAGCGAACTTCCAGCAATTCAACCAGGAAGTTCAAATCCGAATTGGGGGGGATTGCAGGCGGGTTGCCTGCGTCGCCGTACGCCAGTTTCGAGGGGACTTGCAGTTCGATCATTCCCCCGACACCGATCAACTGCAACCCTTCGGTCCAACCGGCGATCACACCATTCAGAGCAAAGGTCGCAGGCTCGCTGCGGGCGTAGGACGAATCAAATTCTCGTCCGTTGGTCAGCTTGCCACGGTAATGTACTTTGACAGAGCTGGCTCGAGTTGGCTTTTTCCCGTCGGACTTGCGAAGGATTCGATACTTCAGGCCAGACTCGGTGGTCGTGAATTCCTCGGGAGCATCGGAATCGGGCTTGCCCGGTTCCAGGCCCCCCTTCCCGCTTTCCATGGGATTAATGTCGGTGGGGAGCTTGGGGGTTTCCATCACCTTCACAAGCTCGATCAGGAAGTGGAGCGTTGCCTTGGGCGGAATCTGGGGAGGAGACCCTTGTTCGCCGTAGCCCTGGTCGTAGGGGACTTCCAGTTCGATCATCCCCCCTTCACCGATCAGCAGCATTCCTTCCCGCCAGCCGGCGACAGTATTTTTCAGGACGAAGGAAGTCGGCACTCCACCGGTTCCGTAGTTGGTGTCGAAGATGGTGCCGTCATCCAACCATCCCCGGTAATGCACCTGGATGGTTTGATCGGGATTCGGTTTAACTCCGTCGGACTTGCGTCGGATGCGGTATTTCAGGCCTGACGGTGTCGAGGTGAACTCTTCGGGAGCATCGGCATCGACCGACCCTGGTGCGCTGACCGTGGGTTTGGGGGGCGTCGGTTTTTGATCTTCGGGCAGCAACCAGCACCCGGTCAGGGTGGTGGAAAGGAACAGAACGCACAAAGTGCTGTGCCGGCCTCGCATGATGACTGCAACTCCCGTAGTCCAGTGAATTCGCGCGGGCTGGAACGTTACCCGCGCGAACCGTATGATCGACGATGAATCGGCCTTTTTCCACCCTGAACGATGATTCGTTTTCCGGGTGATCAGGCGACAATGTGGTGACTTTACGTCAAAGTCGGCCCCGGCGTTGGGGCCAAACGGCGTTTGTATCGCCATCGTCGTCCGGTCGTCCCGTGATGGAGAAACAGTAAATGCAACCGTGGCAGATCGGAGTCTTTGCGTCAGTTGACGCCGGGTTGGGGGTCCACCTGGATGTTGTCCAGGAACTGGGAATTCCCACGGTGCAGGTTCATGCGCCGCACCAGCAGACGCGGACTCAGGCGGCAGCAGACGCATTCCTGGCTCGCACCCGTGCCGCGGGGATCGCGGTCACCTGCGTTTTCGGGGGGTTTGAAGGGGAAAGCTACGCCGATATTCCCACCACCTCCCGCACCGTCGGACTGGTGCCGGAAGAGACCCGGGCCGCCCGTGTTCAGGAAATGAAGGAAATCTCGGATTTTGCCAAGGTCCTGGGATGTCCGGCTGTGGGGTTGCACGTCGGATTCGTTCCTGCGGACCGATCCAGTGCCAGCTACAAGAGCCTGATCGACATCACCCGCAACCTGCTCGATCATGTGGGGCAGAATGGCCAGAACCTGCATCTCGAAACGGGACAGGAATCAGCCGATCACCTGCTGGAATTCATTCACGATGTCCAGCGGTCCAACCTGTTCATCAATTTCGATCCGGCGAACATGATCCTGTACGGTACCGGCAACCCGATCGAAGCCTTGAAGAAGGTGGGGCATCTGGTTCGGAGTGTTCACTGCAAGGATGCCAAGTGGGCCTCGCCCGAGGTGCGCGGCAAGGAATGGGGATGTGAAGTGGCCCTGGGTGACGGCGATGTCGGAATGGAAACCTATCTGCGAACGCTGAAGGATGTCGGATACCAGGGACCGCTGACGATTGAACGCGAGATCGCGCATGATCGCGAACGCCAGAAGCGGGATATCGGGACTGCGGTGGGACTGCTGCAGCGACTGAAGGCACAGGTTCTCTGAATTGCCGATTTGATCTGTTCCAGATGACGTCATCGGGCTGGTGGGAACTGGTCCGTACCCGGAATCGGTCTGACTGGTCACTGGAATTGGAGTGGGATGTCGGTATTCGCTCTGTTCAAACGGATGTCGCATCTTGGAAACGACTTGGTTGCGACCTAGAATGCGGTGGTCGGCCAGTAGCGACTCGGCAGCGATGCGTAAGTGAAGAGGAAACAGGCGGTGAGTGACCCGTTGGAAGATCCGTACGACGACCATATCCTCGACCATTTTGAGTCGCCTTACCACAAGGGGCATCTCCCGCACCCGACCTGTTCGCATTCCGACCGCAATCCGATTTGCGGAGACCAGATCACCGTCGAATTGCTGGTGGACGAGCATGACCGCGTGAAAGAGGCCTATTTTGATGGCAAGGGATGCGCCATCAGCCAGGCCGCGGCATCCATCCTGTGCGAATCGATCGAGGGGAAGACGCTGGACGAGCTGAAGGAATTTCAGGCTCGCGAGATGCTCGATCTGTTGAAAGTTCCCCTGACAGCGAGTCGCCAGAAATGTGGTCTACTCAGCTTCAAGGTCCTGAAGACGATGTTGTATTCCCTGGACCAGCAGCAGGAACCACCCAGTTCCGGCTGAGGCGATCCGTGGGGTGATTTCTTTTTGTTGACCGGATAAACATGACAGTGACCGTACCTGAATTTGACGTCGAAGCGGTACGACGCGATTTTCCAATCCTGCAGCAGCGGCTTGCCGGCGATCTTCCGCTGGTGTATCTCGACACCGCAGCGACCGCTCAAAAGCCTCGCGCCGTCATTTCCAAGATTGTCGAGTGCTACGAGCAATACAATTCCAACGTGCATCGGGGGATCCATCAGCTCGGAGATCGGATGACGACCGAGCTGGAATCGGCTCGGGAAAAGGTCCAGCAGTTCATCGGCGCAGGGGAGGCGGACGAGATCGTCTTCACGTCCGGAACGACCATGTCGCTGAACATGGTCGCCCATGGATGGGGGCGCAAGTTCCTGCGGCCAGGCGATGAGATTCTGCTGAATCCGATGGAACACCACGCGAACCTCGTTCCGTGGCAACTGGCGGCCGCGGCGACTGGCGCGACCTTGAAATATCTTCCCCTGACCTCCGACGGGCGACTCGATTTGGATCGCCTGGATGAATTGCTGACTCGCCGAACCAAGCTGGTCGCCGTCACCGCGATGTCGAATGTGCTCGGGACGATCAATCCGATCGAGACACTGGCTCGTCGGGCGCATGATGTGGGAGCCCTGATCTGTGTGGACGGGGCTCAGTCCGTTCCCCACATGGTGACCAACGTACGTTCTCCCCAGATCGATTTCCTGGCGTTTTCCGGGCACAAGCTTTACGGCCCGACCGGCATTGGCGTCCTTTACGCCCGTCGGCAACTGCTGGAGTCGATGGATCCCTTCCTGGCCGGGGGGCACATGATTCGTGAGGTCTACCTGGATTCCTCGACCTGGGCGGATCCCCCTGCGAAGTTTGAAGCTGGGACCGCAGCGTTTATCGAGGCGGTCGGATTGGGAGCGGCGATTGACTACGTGCAGTCGCTGGGACTTCCGCGATTGGGAGCCTACGAACATTCGTTGCTCGTTTATGCGCACGAGCAATTACAGCAGATTCCCGGGGTCAAGATTCACGGACCGGGGGTCGAGCACAAGGGAGCCATCCTGAGTCTGACGGTGGATGGCGTCCACCCTCATGACTTGTCGGATATCCTCGATCGGCGCGGGGTGGCAATCCGAGCCGGTCACCACTGCACCATGCCGCTGCACGAATTTTTCAACCTGACGGCCACGGCACGTGCAAGTCTGGCATTTTACAATACGCGACAGGAAGTCGATGCCCTGGCCGAGGGCCTGCAGCGGGCGCGAAAAGTCTTCCGGATGAAGTAAGTCGTCTGGCAGTCCAAATCGAACCTGGCGGCGAACCTGTTCCGGGGGATTGTGTCGTTGTTCCGTCTTCTGCCTGCCGATTGAATTGGCTGAATGAATTGGTGCCGCCTCAACACGTCATGGAATGCAACATGCCAGATTCTCCGTCCCCTCGCTTCAGCATTCGATCTCAACGGGCCAGGGAGCAGGCGATCAGCTTTCTGATGCAGCAGGCGGTTGAGAACCGGGATGTGATTTCGCTGGCGGCGGGATTGGTCGACGAGGCAAGTCTGCCCGTTGCCGAATGTCGGCAGACGCTGCAGGGGCTGTTTTCCGATGAGGCGCGCGGGCGAATGGCGCTGCAGTACGGGACGACGGCTGGGGCGGATGGACTGCGCGAACAGCTGCGAATCCACCTGGCTCGTCAGGAACATTGCTCCGTCAGCGAACTGGGGGTGGATGCCGGTCAATTCGTGCTGACGACCGGTTCGCAGCAACTGCTCGCACTGGTGGCCGATGCGCTGTTTGATCCCGATGACATCTGCCTGGTGGCGGCGCCGACCTACTTCGTCTTCCTCGGTGTGCTGAATGGAGTCGGGGCGCGGACGATTGCCATCGACACCGACGAACACGGAATGAAACCTGACGCGCTGGAACGGGAACTGGCGCGCCTGGAGTCGGTCGGCGATTTGCCCCGGGTGAAGCTGATTTACCTCGTCAGTTATTACGAGAATCCGAGTGGCGTCAGCCTGGCGAGCGAGCGGCGTCACGAGATCGTGCAAATTGCAAAACGCTGGTCGCGCGATCATCGACTGTTCGTCCTGGAAGATGCCGCCTATCGGGAATTGCGGTATGACGGACCAGACCGACCGAGCATGTGGGGCAGCGACACATCTCGCGATACCGTCATCCTGGCCCAGACCTTTTCCAAAAGCTTCTCACCCGGCGTCCGCGTCGGTTATGGAGTCCTGCCGAAGGAACTGGTGGGGCCCGTGTGTGACCTGAAAGGGAATGACGATTTCGGCTCCGCCAACTTGAATCAGCATCTGCTGGCGGCCGTGCTGGCCTCGGGCCGGTACACCGCGCATGTGGATCAGGTTCGAGCCGCGTATCGAGTGAAGCGGGATGCGATGCTGCATGCGCTCGATCAGGAATTTGCCGGGATTCCGGGCGTTTCCTGGCTCAAGCCGGAAGGGGGATTGTACGTCTGGTTGTCGCTTCCCGATTCCATCGAAACCGGCTTTTCCAGTCGCATGTTTCAGCTCTCCGCGAAGACTCATCGCGTGATGTATGTCCCTGGCGAGCTTTGCTATCCCCCGGGATCGACCCATCAGCACCGAAATCAAATGCGTCTGAGCTTCGGGGTTCAGAATCCCGCTGGTATCGCGGAAGGGATCCGCCGTCTTGCTGCCGCCGTTCGCGACCGAATCCGCGAGGGTTGATTCGATTGCCAGGGGCTGGCTTCGTGTCTGCCAAATTGGATGGGGGTGGCAAATTTGCCTGGCCGAGTCGCGACCCGCGTCGGCGCGGTTTGACTGCCAACATGACAGGTGGCATACGTTCCCATAAGCCACTTCAAACGGTTGATCCCAAGCAGGCAATGAGTTAGGGCTTTGCGGCAATCATTCGAGGTTCTGGCGCGCTTGTTGCTTTTTCAAGCACGAATGAGTGCTGGACTGCCAAAATGATGACTTCGAACCCTTTTTACATGCCCGGGAGATGCCCGTGTCGGACACACAGGAATTCACGTTCCAGACCGAGATCAAGCAACTGCTGAACATCCTGTCGCACTCGCTCTACCAGAATCGCGAGATCGCGATTCGGGAGTTGATCTCCAATGCGTCGGATTCGCTCAACAAGCTGCGCCACATCCAGCTTTCCGAGGAACAGTACCGAAACGAAGTTCCGCTTGAGATCACCCTGGAACCGGATAAAGAAGCGAAACTGCTGGTGATTCGTGACACGGGGATCGGCCTGACGCACGATGAACTGGTGCAGAACCTGGGGACGATCGCGCACAGCGGGTCGAAGGAATTCCTTCGCAGCATTGCCGCCAGCGGCAAAACGGCGGAAGGATCCCCCGACCTCTCCTTGATCGGACAATTCGGTGTGGGGTTCTATTCGGCGTTCATGCTCGCCGACAAGGTTGAGGTGATCACTCGCAGCTATCGTGAAGACAAGGGATGGCGCTGGGAATCGGATGGAACCGGCCGATTCACGATCACGGCGGTCGAAGGAGAAGTGCCGCGCGGCGCGCAGATCCGTTTGCATCTCAAAGCGGACATGGAAGAGTTCACTCAGCCTGAACGGCTGAAGTTCATCATCCGCAAGTATTCGACGTTTGTCCCCCATGCCATCAAGCTGGGTGACGAAACACTGAACGAACAAAAGCCGATCTGGGTGGAACCCAAGAGCCAGATTACCGAAGAACAGTATGCCGGTTTCTACCAGTGGCTGACGCATCATTCGGACGAAAAGCCGCTCTGGCATCTGCACATGTCGACCGATTCGCCGATTCAGTTTCACTCGATCCTGTACTGTCCTCCGTCCAACTTTGAACTGCTTGGCTTCGGGCAGATTCAACATGGTGTCAACTTGTGTGCGAAGCGCGTCCTGGTACAGGACGATTGCCAGGACCTGTTGCCGGAATACCTGCGGTTCCTGTACGGCGTCGTCGATTCCGCGGATCTTCCGCTGAATGTGTCGCGCGAGACACTCCAGGATCACAAGTTGATTCCGAAGCTGAAAAAAGTTCTGACCAAGAAGGTCCTGGATCACCTCGCGGAACTGGCCGAAGGCCAGCCAGAAACATTCAAGACCTTTATCGCTCAGTTTGGTTCCATCCTGCGGACGGGGATTGGCTCGGACTTCGAAAATCGCGAGCGGATTGCCAAGCTAATGCGATTCCATTCCACGGTCTCGGCCGGGCAAAGCACTCTCCTGACGGGGGGATTGGACGACAAGACGCCGGCCGCATCAGTGTCGCTGGACGAATATCTGAAGCGGGCGCCGGAAGATCAGTCGCAGATTTACTACCTGAGCGGTCCGAATCTGGAGGCGATGCAGAAGCATCCGCACCTGGAAGCCTTCCGCAAGCGGAATCTGGAAGTCCTGTTCCTGGATGATCCCATCGACGAGTATGCCCTGATTCAATTGAGGTCCTATAACGGCAAGGAAGTGATGTCGATCGACGGCGCCGACATCAAGTTTCCGGAATCGGCGAAAGTGGCGGACGAGGGCGAGGCGAAGTCGGCGCCAAAGAACCTGACTCGCGTCATTGAGTTGTTCCGCGGCGCGTTGGACGATCGAGTCTCGGATGTGAAGGAATCGTCCCGGCTGACCGACAGCCCCTGCTGCTTGATCAATCCGCGCAGCCATATGAGCAGCCGACTGCAGCAAGTCCTTGGGCAGACGATGCGGGAATTTGAACAGACCAGGCGGGTGATGGAAGTGAATCCGCATGCGGCACTCATCAACCGGCTTTGTGAACTGAGTGCCAACTCGGACAACGACGAATTCATTCGGGATTGCGGGCGTCAGTTGTTTGCCAATGCACAAATCCTGGACGGATTGATTCCAGACGTGGAAGATACGACTTCGCGATCGCTGCGGTTCATGGAAGAATTGGCTCGCAGCAAGTCCGCCATCGTCGTCTGAACCTGGCGAACAAGCGGAATCCATCGATGCCGGCGTCGCTTAAGCGGCGCCGGCATTCGTCAATCGGCATTCTTCGCGATAATTTGAACCGCGTCGACAATCACGTGCCCGTCGGTGTCGGCATTCGAAATCACGATGGTGATGGTGTCGTCTGCAGCGAACTGGCCGCGCCCCACCGTCTCGAAGCCATCCTGCTTGGGGGCTTGGCGCTGATTGAGAAAGTCCTTGCTCTTGCCGGTCCTGTACGTCATGGTGATCGGGACATTGGTGGCGCGATTGGGATTGGCTGTATAGGCAACACGGATTTCATAACGGCCGGCCTTGGGGATTTTTGCGATAAACGTGGCGGACTTCATTCCCTTCCCCTCGTTTCCGTCGTGCAGGTATTCCGTTCCGACGAATCCACCGATTGACGAACTGTGTTGCCATTCGCCGGTCATCCGAGCCTCGGTGTTGTCGATGACGATGCCCGGCAGCGATTTCGGATCACGTCCGCCGGCAGCCTCGGATCGCCTGGGCCCCGTCCATTCCAGAACCTGATGGTCTGCAAGCAATCTGGCTTTCAACAGGGAAAAGTCGAGATCCTGGATCGCACAGCCCGCATCAATCGACTGGCAGGCCGCCGTGGCGGAACTCTGTCCGAGCACCATGAAAACGGGTTCCATCCGAATGGAACCGTAGGCAATGTGAGACGCGGCGAGACAGACTGGAACAAATAGATTTTCACACTCGGATTTCTTCGGCCGAATCGAACGGTACGAGATCGGGTAGGGCGAGACTCCGACCTGGACATCCCCTTCATTGCGGACCTTTCCGTCGCTGGTGACATAACGATGGACATTATGCGAGTCCATGTTGTAGGCGCCCATGCCGACTGGATCTTCGCAAACAATCCGACCCTGGCAATTGTGCTGGGTCATCACATATTCGCTGATCAGCCGGCGCGCTTCGCGAACGTACAGTTGATGCGGCCAGTTGTCATTGTCCTGGAATTCATCCTTCGCCAGGCCCAGTTTCTGGAACTGAGATCGAACCGATTCCGGCACGCGCGGATTGTTGGCGAGCGTGTACATCAGGCCCAACTGGTACTGAACATGCTCGCGAAAAATCCGATCCCGGGTCTGGTAGTCCGCTTCGGGGTAATCATAGTTCGCGCCGATGAAATCCGTCGAAATGGCGAAGTTGTTATTGGTGTCTGTCTTCCTGTTCGGCATGAAGATCGGGTTCCAGGGAACGCGATGATCGCCTGCCTCGCAATTCCGCAGGACAAGTTCATATCGGGCTGGGTCGTAGCCTGCGGGCATGGGCCACGGGCGGCGGTTTTCGGGGACATCCGTGGTACACATCCGGAAGTTGTAGGCCTGCAGATGGGAATCTCCCTCGCCGTCTCGGCCGGGAGGCGTCGATTGAATGAGTGGCAGCAGGCCGCTGGTTGGATCGCCCGGTTTAACGTAGGGATCGACATCCTTGATAAATTGGTGGCTGCGGGAAAGAGCCACCTGGACTCCATTCAGGGTTTCGCCATAGACCGAATTCGCTTCGCGACCGACATGATAGCGGCAGCCGGCCCTGGCCATCACGTCCCCTTCATACGTGGCATCGATGAACATCTTCCCTTGAATCCATCGGCCGCTCTCCATCTTCAGTGCCAGGATTCGTGCCCCCTGCTTGCGGACACCGTCCTTCAATTCAAACCGTTCTTTCAGAATGGGGACTTTGAACTCGGCCAGCCAGACCCGATAGATTTTTTCCGCGACATGGGGTTCAAACGTCCATTGTTCGTCTTCGGCAGCACCCTTGCGCTTGTTGCCGTAGGATTCCAGGGTGCCATATTTCCAGGCCGATGGCTGTTGATAGTAGGCGCCGACCTTCCGGTAGAAATCGCGTGACAGCCCGCCGATGGCGGCCTTGTTTCCGATATCCGTTGCGCCAAGACCACCCGAAGTCAGGCCGCCGATATGGTTGGTCGGTTCGATCAGCACGACCGACTTTCCCATTCGGGCCGCCTGGATCGCGGCGGTCACTCCACCGGACGTCCCGCCATAAACGACAACGTCATACGATGGCTCATCGGCGTGAATCAGCCTGCCAGACAGGCCCGCCAGGACGAGTGCTGTTGCTACGAATCGAATGCACATGTTGAGAACTCCGTCAGCAATCCGCGATGACGCCACGATGTTGTGATACAGATTGGACCGATGCGAGGCAAGCGGGACAAGCTGGTTCGCAATACTCCTTTCGCTCGCCCGCGACGATAACGCTGGACTTGCTGTGTCGAACAGAGCGAGGGCCCTGCGCGGCCTGAGATTCTGCACAGTCCCCCGTCTTCGATTCTGATATGATGCTTTCCGCGATGCAGAGAGTCCTCAATTCCAACGTGCGACTGGCGTGATTCAATTCTTTCTCAACCCCTGGATGCTGGCGGGCGTGGCGGGAGTGGCACTCCCCGTGCTGGCCCATTTGCTCAGTCGCAAGCGGTACGACACCGTTGACTGGGGGGCGATGCAGTTTCTCGAACTGGATCCGAGCGCCAAGCGAAACCTGCGGCTGGAAGATCTGCTGCTGCTGCTGGTCCGAATGCTGCTGGTGGCGCTGCTGGCCATGGCGCTTGCCCGCCCGTGGTTCAATGGCTCGTGGATGGGACGCTGGGCATCGTCCACGTCGCGCGATGTTGTCATTATTATTGATGGTTCCTACAGCATGGGTTGGGAGGGATCGACAGGAACGCCTCAGGCGGCGGCGGTCCGACTCGCCCGGCAGTTTGTCGGTGATCTTCGCGGCGGCGATACGGTGATGGTGCTGGATGCGCGCGAGCAACCTCGCATGGCGCTGGCGGGGTTAACACGCGATCGTGAGCGGATTCGACAGGCGCTCGATGATCTCCCTGCTCCCAGTGGTAGCGCCAATCTGCATGAGGCGGTGGCGAAGGGGATCCAGATCCTGTCAACAGGGACCAACGTCCAGCGCGAATTGCTCGTACTGACCGACCTGCAGGCACTCAGCTGGAAACCAGACGACGCCACCCTGTGGGCACGACTGGATGATCTGAAAGCCCAGTCCACTGTCCTACCCCGGATCTGGGTGATCGATTCCTCAACAGGTGAACTCGGAAAGTCGGCGAACTTCACGTTGGAGCGACTGGCTGTCTCGCGCGAACTGGCCGTTCCCGGGGTGCCGATTCGATTCACGAGCAAGGTTCGATACCGGGGAGGAACGGCGCCGATCTCGCGCCAGGTATTTGTGGAAGTCAACGGGCAACGTCTGGCAGATCAGACGCTGCGGCTGAATCTCACGCCGGAGGGTGAAGCATCTGTCGAGTTCGAACGTCGCTTTGACAAGCCCGGATCGCACCTTGTCAGCGTGATTTTGGAATCCGATGCGCTGCCCGGTGACAATCGTTCCGACGCCGTCGTTGTGGTGACGGATTCACTTCCCGTGCTGCTGGTGGATGGGGATCGAAAACTCGATCCGACCCGCAGCGAGACCTTTTTTGCCCGCGCGGCGTTGGCGGCGGCAGGTGCGGACTACAGTTGGATCAAGCCTGTTGTGCTGACGCCCGACGAGTTGAACGCTGATACGATGAGAACCGCGGCGGTCATTGTGCTCGCCAACGTGGCGTCGTTGACGGATGAAACTCAATCCCTGCTGGAACGGTTCGTCACGAGTGGTCGGGGTCTGCTGTTTACTCTTGGTGACAAGACTCCCAAAGACGGCTATACGCTCGATCCAGATACCCCCGCCGCGGCACTGTTCCCGGTGATCCTGTACGAAGTCAGCGCCGAACCAGGAGGGGATTCCCCTGGAGTTCGCGTGGCCGGGAACAGCCTCGAACTGCCGTGGCTGCGCGAATTCCGCGCGGACAAGGGTGGGACGGTGACCGATGCCCGATTCTCCAAATGGTGGAAGGTTGGTGTTCGCGAGAACCGAAAATCACGTGGGAATGAGTCGGATACGGCTCAGTCACCTACTCTTGGTTCGGCATCCGTCATTGCCAAGCTGTCGACGGGAGATCCCTGGCTGGTGACGCGCCGCTTCGAACGAGGAATGACCGCGGTTCTGACATCCAGTCTGGATGCCGACTGGAATACCCTTCCGGCCAAGACGGATTTTGTCCCCTGGCTGCATGAGCTGTTGTTCTCGCTGGCATCCACGGCGACGAACCGGAATGTCGACGTGGGAACCCCCTTGATCTTGAACGTCCCGCCCGAATTGAACGTGTCGGAGTACGAGTTTGTCGGACCGGGCAATAAGCGGTTCCCCGCCGGGCGGATCCAGGATGATCTGCAACCCGGCGCCATTCTGGAAGACGTGACGCTGCCCGGTGTCTATCGATTCGCGAAGAAAAGTGCCGACGGAAAGGCCGCGGTGACGGACCAGCACTTTGTCGCCAATTTTGATCGCGGTGAGTCTGATCTGACACTGTTGACTGAAGAGCAGCGAACAGCGCTGACCGGGGAGGGGCGTCTGACGTTTTCTTCGGACATGCTGGAACTGCAGGAACGGATGTTTGCGGATTCGTCCCGTACCGAATTGTGGTTCGTCCTGATCTATGGATTTCTGTTCATGATGTCAGTGGAAGTCTGGATGACCCGGCGCATGCTGCGTGGTGCGAAAGACGCGCCTGCCGAAGCTTGACCGGTTCCCGGTCAGAGCAGCTTGTCATGGGATTTCGAAAGCGGTAACCCTGCCTGCACACGTTCGCGCACGGTGGCGGCCCGATCGCTGATCACCTGGACGGCAATCCGGGTTTCCTGGAGCAGCAGGAACGAGCCATAGACCAGGGCGCCGACTGCGACCAGCCCGGAAGAAACGCCAATCACTTCCAGCGGGTAAACAATATGGTTCAGTGGCAGAGCGGCAAGCACCGCGCCCAGTAGCGACACGAAGGCCGCAAATGCGAATGCGCCGAGCGCGACATAAAAGCTTCGCAAGGCTCGCAAAAGCAACAGCGCGCGGTGCTCGGCGGCAGAGAGTTCACTCAGTCGCCGCCTTGGTTCAGGGCTGTCGAAGTTGGTGGTTTCTTCCAGTTGCTTGGAGAGTTCTCTCGCCCGATCCACACTGCGCGCCAGGCGATTGCTGGTGCTCATAATCAGCACTGACGAGGCGTTCGTCAGGATGGCCGGGGCGACGATCAGAGACAGGACGGCAAACGGGTTCTGGTCCATGCGGCAGTGATTCTTTGAATTGCGGCCTGACAGCCGGGATGCAGTGGGCTCACGGAAGACGATAGGTAGGACAACTCATCAGGCAAGCAGCGTCAATGGATCCAGTCTGACACAATTTCGCGGACTTCGGCCGATTCCAGAGTGTCATGAGCCAGCAGATTGTCTGCCAGCGAAGCGACCGCGGACCAGTGAGGTTCCGAGTCGAGCAACCGATACAGTTGTCCCGTGACCGATTCCAAATACTCCAGCCTCTTGCGATGTTCAGCCAGCAGGGGCTCAGCATATTCCCAGGCCGCCTGCCAGTCGTGAGCCCATTCTGCGACAAGTCCCGGGTGGTACGGATCCCCCGTGTACAGCATTTCGGCCACCGGTCCGGCGAGGGCCACCTGAATGGCCCGCTCGTGAAATTCGCGGTCCGAAAGCCGTGAACGCGGCCAGACAATCCGGGTGTCTCCAAAGCGGCGCGGACCATCGTCGTCATCGGGTTCAATGGTGACCGAGCGAACCTTGGCGCCAAGGAACACGGCCATGAAGGCGTGTCCCGCTTCGTGATAGGCAGTCGGTTCCATCCGTGTCAGCGATCCTGATAAACGGGCGCGGGAAGGTCTCCCCGCTGCCATTGCTGGGCGGTTTCACTATCGGGAACAGCGGCGCGAACCCGTACGACAAACGTCTGCGACGGACCGCCGGGAGCATTCTGCATCCGCTTCTGAGCAAACTGCTTTCCCAGGGGAATCTGTTTGAGCGGCGCGACATTTGGCAGAAACCATTCGGCATACTGTCCTGATTCGGTCTCACACGTGATGTAGAACGACATGGGCCTCAAGTGGGAAATGTTTCGCATCCGCCCTTCGGCCTGCATCGCTCCGTTGTTCACTCGTCCCGCAGTCATTTCGACCTCGGCCAGATTCGACTGAGTCAGGACATATCCGGGTGGCTTGGGTGGATCGAGCGAGACTTTCTGCTTGTTGGCCGCCAATTCCAATGCCTGCGGGAATTCGCCCTGCAACTGCCCGACGCTCTTGCCAAAGATGCGTTCGAAATCGTTCAATCGGGTCTGGGCACTGTCGCGCTGCAGCGGTGGCTTTTGAGACAGCACCTGCAGGTATTCGATGTACTGTTTGCGATACTTCGTCGCGAGGAACCAGTGAATGCTCCAGGCGTGAGCGTACGCTTCTCCGGCCAGGACATCTCCGCGGAACGCGCGGTCATCGGCGACCACGTCATCCCAGTCGACGGTTCTGGCCCGCATCGCAGATCGGGCGTAGCGGGAATTGACCTTCAGCGGCCCCGCGTTGATCCGTTCGCCGTTTCCTTCGAAGCCCGTCGCAATCCCTTCATTGAACCAGGCCGGCGCAGGCGACAAACGCTGCAGGACACCCCGGTTATAGACCTGCTGGTGGATCGCTTCGTGAAGTGGAGTTTCGAACGTGTGACATTCACTCATCCGAATTACCAGGTGGTTCGTCAGGCCGCTGTAGTACCCCAGGATGTTTCCGGCCGACAGCCCCTTGCCCCCTGTTTCCTCGTGGGTGTATTTGATGAAGGCGTCGTCGGTTTCGAAAATGAGCAGGACCAGGGGATACCGCGGTCGAACGATTTCGATCTTCAAGTCGTCGACAAACTCGAGAAAGACTTTCTCGACCAGCTTCATGAAGGCGGCCCCCTTCTTCAACATCGTCGCCGCCTTGGCGTCGTACTGCTTGGGGAGCGGATCGGAAAGGACCAGGCCGATGACATAAGTTGAATCTGAGTGGCCGCGAAATTTGTCGCGTCCAAATCGCTCGGTCAATCGTTCCAGTGCCACGGCGGGAGTAATCGGTTGAGGATCCGGTGCGGGTTGCCGCTTCACGATCTGCCCCTGAGGGACAACTTCAATTCGACCGTCCGTTCGTTCCAGCGCGACAACCCCCTGCCCTTCACCAACAAGTCTCGCCTCAACGGTCACCCGATTTCCATCGTCCTCGACGACGGTGAACAAATCCGCTGCCGCAGGCTGATTCACGACGCACGTGATCAACACCAGCAGCAGAAGGATGCGTTTGATATTGGGGGCGTGAAATTGATCAGCAGACACGGCGCGACTCCACCTTGTCAAAACCCAGTCTCAAATCGGGGCTGTCCCCTCGACGCCTATCGAACCACCATGCGAGGGCGGTCATGACCGCATGATGACAGTCTCTCAACGGGATTCTCGCTTGCCGCTGCGTTGTCGGCTAGTCTGAAATGCCCATGCATTACCGAGATTGCCGCAGAATCAGGGTTCATCGTGGGATTGCCGGATCGCCGGGAATCCGCGTACCCGGTTCGATGGCTGATTCAGGATCAGATCAAGGGAGTGGCTGGATTAAACTTCCAACCAGATCACGGGGCCGTGAAAGCTCCGCTTTTGTTGTGGGGTCCCTATCTGTGGGCGGATGGAACCACACCACGCCAGAGTGATGGACTCGTCTACACCCGGGAGGATCTCGCTGCGGATGGAACTCACCCTTCCGAGGCTGGTCGAACCAAGGTGGCGAAACTGATGCTCAAGCACTTCAAGGAGGATTCACTGGCCAAATCGTGGTTTGTCCGCTGAAGGCGCTGAGCTCTCTTTGTGAATACTCGATTACGCAAAGATCTTCGAAACCACTTCGCCGGCGACATCGGTCAGCCGATGATCACGACCCTGATGGCGAAACGTCAGGCGCGTGTGATCCATCCCCAGGGCGTGCATGATGGTGGCCTGAAGGTCATGAACATGGACGGGAGACTCCACCGGATGGTAGCCGATATCATCGGTCTTCCCGATGATTTGCCCCCCGCGAACTCCGCCGCCTGCCAGTAACATCGTGAACGCAAACGGATGATGGTCGCGTCCCTCTTTTCCGGGGCTGGTCCCGCGCCGGACTTCGTTCATCGGAGTCCGCCCGAATTCGCCACCCCAGACCACCAGGGTTTCATCCAGCAGTCCCCGCTGTTTCAGGTCCTTGATCAAGGTGGCGGCTGGCTTGTCCGTCTTGTCGGTGTTCTCTTTCAACTTGGTGTTCAAGTCCGAATGATCATCCCACGTGTAATGATAAAGCTGCACGAATCGGACGCCCCGCTCGACCATCCGTCGCGCCAGAAGGCAGTTGCGGGCGAAGGTATCTGACTTTTCATCGCCGATTCCATAATCGGAAAGCGTTGACGCCGACTCGCCCGAGAAATTGACCAGATCCGGCGCGGCCGATTGCATGCGAAACGCCAGTTCATAAGCTTCAATCCGCGCGGCGATCTCGGGGTCAGGCTGCTGCCGCTGGCGGAGTCGGTTGAGATCGTTGATGACATCCAGTCGTTTCCTCTGGTCGTGAGCGGTGACACCCTGCAGGTTCCCCAGGTGCAGGATCGGATCACCCTGGCTGCGAAATGTCACGCCCCGATGCGTTGCCGGAAGAAATGCGCTGTCCCACAAGGCGGTTCCCGCGATGTCTCCGGGACCATTGTTGGACAGCAGGACCACGAAGCCAGGCAGGTTGTGCGATTCACTCCCCAGGCCGTATGTCACCCAGGAGCCCATGCTGGGCATGCCAAATCGAGGAACGCCGCATTGCATCAGGAGTTGAGCCGGGTCGTGGTTGGAGACATCCGTCTGCATCGTGCGGATCATGCACAGGTCATCCGCACACGTGGCGAGATGAGGCAGATAGTCAGAAAAATCCATCCCGCATTCGCCGTGCTTTGTGAACTGACGCGGCGAAGCCCAGACGCGGGCACTCCCCTTGATGAGCGAATCGCTCAGTCCCGCGAGGAACGATGGAGGAACTGGCTGACCGTGAAGCCGCTGCATTTCCGGCTTGGGTTCGAACAAGTCGTACTGACTCGGCGCCCCCGCCATGAATAAGAAGATCACATTCCTGGCCCGAGCCGGAAAATGAGATCCTGCACTTCGAACGGTCCGTGATGGGTCATTGGTCGCCCCGCGGGCATCGTCGGCTGCCAGTCGTGACAACGCGATGGAGCCCAGGCCACATGCCGTCTGTCCCAGAAAGCTTCGCCTGTGCACTTGTTGATTCCAGATGTCAGTCATGACGGTGCTCTCAAACAAGGACCCCAGGCGGCTCAGTCGCGCGTGATGAATTCATGCAAATTGAGGAGGACTCCCCCCAGGCTGCTCCAGCGAACCGAGTCACTCTTTCCAGACATCGAGGCCAGGTATTCCATCAGGCGGTCAACCTCATTCTGTTCGGCTGGACGAGACAGACAAATCCGGATCGCATACTGGATTCGGTCCTGGTCCGAGGGGCCGGATTCGCGCTGGATTCGGTCGCCTAGCGCGGCGGCCATTTCCGCAAACGCAGGATCATTGAGGAGTGTTAACGCCTGCAGTGGCGAGTTCGAGCGGTCGCGTCGTGCGCAGACCTCCAGGGGGACGGGAGCATCGAAAATAATCGCCTGCGCAAACGGTGATGTTCGCTGGAGAAACGTGTAGAGTCCCCTGCGATATCGATCTTCTCCCAGGCTGGGTTTCCAGACGTTGCTGCCGAAGGCTTCCATCGTCACGCGTTCATGTTGAGGCGGAAAGACACTGGGCCCGCCCAACCGGGTACTGAGCAGTCCAGAGACCGACAACGCCGAGTCTCGAACCGCTTCCGCGGGGATCCGCAGACTGGACTGTCGCGCCAGCAATCGATTCCCGGGATCGAGCATGGCCAACTCGTCGCGTGGAGCAGACGACTGGCGGTATGTCGCCGACTCGACGATCCTTCGGTGCATTCGTTTGACGTCCCATGCGGCCGATTCCATCAACTCGGCCGCCAGCCAGTCGAGCAATTCGGGATGCGACGGAGGATCTCCGCGAGTTCCCCAATCATCCGATGTGGCGACAAGACCTTTGCCGAAAAACTCCTGCCACATGCGGTTCACGGTGACTCGAGCGGTCAATGGATTGTCTCGAGAGGTCAGCCAGCGCGCCATGTCCAATCGGGACTTTGCTTCAACGCGTGGGGATGCTTGCGTCAGCCAGGGCGGAGTCGCGGAAGCGACCTCCGGGCCCCGGCTCCGAAAATCACCCCGATCATGGATGTACGTTTGCCGTTTGTGGAATGCCGTCTGGATCACGGGCGCCCGGGTGACAAATGCCGCCGGATGCGATTTCTTCAGGTCTGTCAGTTGCTTCTGCAAATCGGCCAATTTCAATTCCGCAAACTGCTTTTCATCAGTCACCGATCCGCGGGCAAGAAAATAATCGAGCAGATCCGCCTGCTGCCGGCGCGAGCGTTCCTTCCACGGCATGCGGATGATTTCGCATCCTTCGAGTTGACCTTCGCCGAGATTCCCACCCCAGATCAACCCCAGCAATTCCCATTGCCGATCCCAGACATGATCCTCACCGGGGTTCGCCTCTGCGTGCAGACATTTCGCCTCCCATCGTTGCAGTAGCGGCATCAACCGTTCGCGGTACGGTTCAAGAAGTTCCTCTCGCCGGCGCTCATACTCCGCCCGCGATGACGGATAGTCGTTCGCTTCCTGTGGGAGCGGCGCGTCGATGTTGACTTCATTCGCATTGTCGAAGAAGGAATACAATTGAAAGAACTCGGCTTGAGTCAGTGGATCGTACTTGTGGTCATGACAGCGAGCGCAGCCGACCGTCAAACCCAGCCAGGCGGTCCCCACCATGGAAGTCCGATCGACGAGTTGGGCGACCCGGTATTCTTCCAGATCCGCTCCCCCCTCACGATTACTCAGCGTCTGACGCAGGAAGCCTGTTCCAAGAATTTGATCCTGGTCCGCCTCGCGGATGACGCTACCGTTGGAAGGATGAAGCAGGTCCCCTGCCAGTTGCCGAACTGTGAATTCATCAAACGACAGATTCTCATTGAGCATTCGTACGACCCAGTCGCGGTAGCGCCAGGCGACCGGTCGCAACTGATCCGTCAGGTGTCCATCGCTGTCTCCATAGTGACACAGGTCAAGCCACGGCCGCGCCCATCGCTCGCCATACCGCGGCGATGCGAGCAGTCGATCGACAAGGCGATCACTGGCATCCGGACTTGAATCTCGCAGGAAGTCGTCGAGTTCCTCGGGGGTCGGTGGCAGACCCGTCAGGTCCAGGGTGACACGCCTCAGATAGGTCAGGCCACTGGCCTGAATCGCTGGAGAAATCCCCTCGACGTTCAGTTTTTGCAGGATGAATGGATCGATGGGATTACGAGGAATTGTTACCGATGGGGCAGAATCTGGTTCAGGCTGGCGAACGATCCGCGGCGGTACGGGACGTTCAACACGGCGGAACGACCAGTGGACCTCGTCCGCTAACAGGGGTGGTGTAAGCAGGAGCAGTAACAGCGCCTGTCGGAAAATTCGTGTGACCACGCGCGGCCTCGTATAAAACGGATTTCCTCAGCGTCTGACCGACTTGACACCGGGTCTTGTAGGGTGTGTGGAGTCTTCGGAACACACCACACATGTTGCCCGAGTTATCGTCGTGGTGCGTTCCGAAGACTTCACGCACCCTACAAATGCACCCTGCAACTGACCGGCTTGACACCGGTAGTCTGAACTTGCGTTACCGGAACAGCAACCATCAAAAGGCAGACTTCATTCGTCCTTGTCGATTTCCGAAGTTCTTGTAGACAAAATGATTGGACCAGTCACACGCGTCTGACGTGGGTTATGTTTTAG
>Ga0265327_10002360_pt1 | contig 20115 bp, 20 predicted proteins | sample 41621metaG_FD_202089 | JGI IMG/M metagenome (GOLD analysis project Ga0265327, IMG submission 202089) | Rhizosphere microbial communities from Carex aquatilis grown in University of Washington, Seatle, WA, United States - 4-16-21 metaG | ecosystem: Host-associated > Plants > Roots > Rhizosphere...
CTGATGGTGCTGGCCCCCGGTCGCTACCGCGAGGAGTGCATCCAGTGCCATGGCGCCTTCGGCATGGAGTCCTTCAAGGAACGGAAGGTTGGGGATCTGGTGGCTGTGTTCGGCGTGTCGGTGTCCACCGCCCAGCTCTACCACGACCAGCAGCGCAGCTGGCTGATCGCCATCATTGCGGGCCTCGCCCTGCTCGTCATCATCAGCCTGGTGGTCACCCAGTGCGTGCGGGCCACCATCCTCCGCCCCCTGGCCCTGCTGTCGGGTTCCATTTCCCAAATGGCGGAGGGCGACCTCCGGGTGCAGGCCACGGTGACCAGCGGTGACGAGCTGGGCCAGCTGGCCCGCATCTTCAACGGCATGGCGCTCAAGCTCAATCAGGTGCTTTCCCGCGTGGGACGGGCCTCCGAGGAGGTGGCCTCAGGCAGTGGCGCCATGGCCGACAGTGCCGGACGGATGGCCCAGACCGTGGAAGCCACGGCGCGCTCCGGCCAAGAGCTTCAGGAAGCGGGCCGCAAGGTCCTCGAGGCCCTTCGCCAGCTGGATGCCAACGTCCTCGCCATGGTGGAGCACACGGGCCGCACGAACTCCGAGGCGAGCGAAGCCGTCCGCGACACCGACAAGGGCGCCGACACCGGCCGGGCCACCGCCCACGGCATGGCCTCCATCCAGGACGCCACGGGCCGCATCGTCCAGTCCGTCCAGGTCATCCAGGGCATCGCCCGGCAGACCAACCTGCTATCCCTCAATGCCGCCATCGAGGCTGCCAAGGCGGGTTCGCTTGGCAAGGGGTTCGCCGTGGTGGCCGAGGAGGTCCGGAAGCTGGCGGAACGCAGCGCCCAGGCCGCCCAGGAAGTGGAGGAGATCATCCAGCTCACACGCGAGGCTGTGGCCGAGGGCACCAGCAGTGTGGAGGTCACCCTGCACCACCTGGAGGCCATCCGCGCCCGGATCTCCCATGTCGCCGCGAGCATCCAGGAGATCGGCGGTCTCAGCGGTGAGCAGGCCCAGACCAGCACCAGCGTGGAAGGGTTGATGGTCGAAACCGCGTCCCGGCTCGACCTGAACGCCACGGCCACCCTCGAGCTGTCGAACATGGTCCAGGAAGTCTCCAGGACTGCCTCGGAGTTGTCCAAGGTGGCTGATGCCCTCCAGGATGCCGTTCGAACCTTCAAGCTCTGACCACCGTGCCTCGACGCGCCTCCCCCCCGATGCGGAGAGAGGCGCGAAAGGGTCCATCCATCAACCCAGGGTGAACTCGAGGCTACCGGCCATGCCCCCGGTCCAGCTCCGCAGGCGCCAGGCGAGCATTCGTGCCTTGGCCTTGGCGGCTCCGGCGAAGTTTCGGCCAAACGTGACAGAGAGGATCTGGCCATCGGCGCCAACCTTCAATTCCAACTGGGTTCCTGTGGGCAGGGAGTCCAGCGCAGCCTTCAGGTTCGGGTCCATAAGCCGTGCCTGGATCTCCTGGCGGAGCGCTGCCGGATCGGAGGTACCCGTGATGCCCGAGAAACCGTGGATGCGGGGTCTGCTGGCCTCTTTGGCCTTTTCCCGGCACGTCATCCCATCCTGCGCAGCCATCACCTCGACCACACCAGCGGCGGCCTTGGCGGACCTCATGGGCATCGGCGGGGGAGGCGCGACGCAGGCCACGTTCGCCACCGAAGCCGGTGTGTAGCCGGTGGAGCCACCCACCGCAACATCGGAGACACCCTCGGGCATGGGCAGGGGCTGGGTGACCGCGGTGGAACCGTTCGTGTTTCGTACCAGGGTGTCGATGGCCACGAAGGAAGTGTGGGCGGTGAGTAGGTGGTAGGCGAGACCCAGCCGCGTGACTTCCGCCTTGCGGCCTTCATCCTGACCGAACTGGTCGTAGTCCGAGAGCATCTGGATGCGCTGGCGGGCCCAGAGCTGGCGCAGGGCACTGTGCTGAAGGTCCTTCACCTGGCCCACCTCGAAGGTCTGGCTCCAGGGTCCACTGCCGCTCACACCCGAGAGCTTCACGGTACCTTTGGCCTCGCCCGACCACTTGCCCAGGCAAATCACGGGCCGATCGGCGAGCACGTCCGGCAGCTGCATGGGCTCGAGGTCCTGGATGTGGAAACCGCTGGTGGTGAGCTTGAGATTCGTGAGCACGGGCGAGGCCACATAGGCGCGGAACTTCTCCGCCTCGGCGGCGGCCTGCTCAGGCTTGGTGATCACGAAGGCCTCGCCTTGTCCGGCATGCGCCATGCCTTCGATGAGGTGGCGGTTCACGGAGGAGCCGATGCCGAAGGCGAAGAGGTTCGCCGAGCCGAGGTTCTCGCGGATGATGTCGAAGACCTGGCCATCGGCGCTGATGTAGCCGTCCGTGGAGACCACGAAGGTGCGTGAGATCCCCGGCACCCTCGGCAAACCGAGGGCCTTCCGCATGGCGCTGCCCAGCTCCGTGCCGCCGCCCCCGTTCTGCATCCGCACGAAGGCCAGGGCCGCCTGGGCGTTCTCAGGAGTGGCGTGCTGCGAGGCAGGCGACCACAGCGCCGAGCTACCCTCGAAGACCATCACGTTGAAGAGGTCCTGGGGGCGCAGACCCTGGATCATCTCCTGCATGAGCACCTTGGAGACTTCGATGGGGAAGCCCATCTGGCTGCCGCTGACATCCATGATGAAGACGTATTCCCGGGGCGGCAGGTCCTTGGGCGTGACACGCTTGGGCGGCTGCGCCATGAGCAGGAACGTGTTCTCCTCCGCGCCCTGATCGAGCAGCAGGCCCGACTGCACGGCGCCTCCGGCCAGCTGGTACTTCACGATCACGTCGCGGTTGCCGCCCTGGGCCTCGCTGGGGTCCAGGCGCAGTGTGGCGTCAGCCTTGCCGTCGAAGGCGATGCTGGTCTTGTGCGTGTCGCAGCTCATGCGCTGGATGGGCAGGCCCGCCGACAGCTTCACCTCCAGATCGAAGGTGGTGGCGGGTTTCTCACCGGCGTGCATGTAGGGGTTGGCCACCCAGGCCTCACCGGTGCTGGAAGTCGTTCCGGCCCTGCCTGCGTAGCGCGGCCCCACCACCGTGGGATACACGAAGGCGTAGGTGCCGTCTGTGGGCACGAGCAGCTCGGTGTAGGACAGCTCCACCCGGATCTCATCACCGGGCAGGATGTTCGCCACGTTCATCTGGAACACGTTGGGTCGCTGCTGCTCCAGCAGCGAGGCGCTGCGCCCCTGCTGTTTCGCCTGTTCGTAATCGACGCGGGCTTGGCCGCGCTCCTTGATCTGCGCCTTCAGCACCCGCTCGCCAATGGTCATGGTCATGCCGTAGACCGCCGAGCGTGTGGAACCCGGAAACACGTAGATGGCCTCCAGGGGCTTGGTGCCAGTGTTCTTGTAGACCTGCGTCACGCGCACATCGGCGATAACACCCGCGATCGCCACCTTGGCCGACGTGGCCTTCAGCGGCAACTGATCCAAAGACGCGTCGCCGCCCGGCACGAAGAAGTAGGGCGACAACGTGATCTCCACGGGCGCGCCTTTTTGAAGGCTGTCCGCACGAACGGGCGTGGGGCGCATGCGCGATTGGGCGTCCGCTTGAGTGAGGGCAAGCCCCGCGCAGCAGGCGACGAGGGTGGTGGTGGACCAGCGCAGCGACATGGGTTCCTCCCTGATGGGCCGCGCCGGAAGGGCGCGGTTCAGGAGGGAATGTCGCGGACGTCAGATCCCTTTCACGGTTTCGGGGCTTTTTTCGAAGCAGGGTGGATCCGCACCCGGAATCCCGCCACAGGACCGGTCTCCGGCAGCTGGGTGGGGTCGGCCACGGACTGGTCCAGCTGGTAGAGGTCTAGCGTGTCGTCCTGCAGCAGGCGAACCGCGCAGCGCCATATGCGGCGGTCGCCCGGGAGATCCTTCTGCGGCTGCAGATTCAGCACCACCACCCCGGAAGGGCCTCGTTGGAGCAGCACCAGCTGCACCGTGCGGGCGGCCACCACTTCCACCACCGTGCTGCCATCCGGTCGCGTCTGCAAGGACCAGGTGGGGGCGGTAGAAGTGGAGGCCTTCGCATGAGCGGAGCCAGTGGTCACGCCGGGCGACAGCATCGCCCCCGATGCCGCCCCGGCCAGGTTCGCCCGCTCCAACGCAGGTCGCTTCGCTTCAGGCGTGGAGGCCGGGGCGGCCTGCACCTCCACCACCGCCGCGGCCACCGGCTGCGATGCCACAGCCTTCTTGGCCGCCTTGCCTTGTGCTTCGGCACGCAGCTGCTCGGCCTGATCCCGCCGCTGGAGGGCATCCGCCACCGCAGCGGGTGCTGCATTCTGAGGGGCTGGTGGCGGGGGAGGTGCAACCTTGATCGCCGGTATGGGTTGGGCCTGGACCGGAGCTGCCTCCTTCAACTTGGCGGCTTCGGGGGCGCTCGGAGCGGCGGGCGCGGCGGCTTTCGCGGCCGGGGCCTCCACCTTTTGGGGAGGTGGCTCCGTGGTCAGCATCAGCGGCTTGGCCGCCTCAGGCATCGGCAGGCCGTCCGGGCTGCGCAGGACGACCAGCCCCGCCGTGGCCGCCACGAGGAGTCCAGCCGCGGTTCCCAGCACGCCCCTGCGGCGCCAGAGGGGCACCACGTTCGGTGCCGCACTGTGGGCCAGCGCCAGGATCAGCTGGGCCTTCACCGCCGGATCCGCCAGCAGCTCCCGCAGGGCTTCTTCGTCCATCAGCGCATCGAAGAGCTCCTGATGCTCCAGCGCTGCGGCGAAGAGGCGCTGCCCCTCCTCCTCCGTGAGGGTTCCCGTGGCGTACCCACCCAGCAGTTTTTCGGCTTCGGCGGACTTCATGGCCTCCCCCTTCCCGCAGGCTGCTCCCAGTGCCCCCCCAGAGATTCCAGCAGCTGTTTCCGGCAGCGGTGGTCCCAGGTGTAGACCGTGTTGAGGCTGGCGGCTTCCAAGAGCTCCTGGATCTGGGCGAAGGTGTGGCCCTGCAGCTTCAGGCGGAACAGGTCGCGGCAGCGCTCCCCCATGCGCTCGATGCCGCCCAGCAGCTTCGCCAGAAGCTCCTTGCGCTCCAGCACCATAGACGGGTCTGGCGCGTCCGAAGCCGGCGGGAACTGGTCCACATCCACGGCGTCGTACTCGCCGCGGCGGGCGGCCTTGCGGCGGTGGGCCGCCAGCTTGAAGCGGAGGATCTGGAAGGCCAGCGGCAGCAGATCTTCCAGGCGGTCGAGCTGCCCGTACTTCTCATGGATCACCACCAGCACCTCCTGCGCCAGATCTTCCGCATGGGCGCCTGCATACCGGGATGCCGCGAAGGCCACCATCCTTTCACGCAATTTCAACAGGATCGCGGTGCGACCCTCGACCTGGGGGCGCTCGGTGACAGGTGGATTCGGGGCGGAGGATTCCATGTGACGGCTGGGGAAAATCCATCCTGACAGCGAAAGGCGGCGCGACCCAGCGGGTAGACTGGGAGCATGTCCGACCGCCTGATCCTGCTCACCAACGACGATGGTCTCTGGGCCCCCGGCCTCGCCACCCTGGCCAAGGTCGCCGCGCGCTTCGGCCGCGTGGTCACCGTGGCCCCCGACCGCAACCGGTCGGCGATTTCCTCGGCCCTGAGCCTGCACAACATCCTGCGCTTGAACGAACTCGGTCCCGACCGCTTCGCCTGCGACGGTACGCCGGTGGACTGCGTGCTGCTGGGCGTCTGCGAGGTGCTGGGTCGCAAGCCCGACTGGGTGCTCTCGGGCATCAACCACGGCTTCAACCTCGGCGAGGACGTGTTCTATTCCGGCACCGTGGGCGCGGCCTTCGAGGGTCGCCTGCAGGGTGCCCTGGCGGCGGCCTTCTCCATCCATCCCTCGGGCCCGCTGGAGCAGGCCGAGCCCTGGATCGCCCGCTTCCTGGAGCGCTGGGAGGCCATGCCACTGCCCTCCAACCGCATCTGGAACGTGAACCTGCCCAAGGGAGAACCCAAGGGCTTCCACCTCACCGGCCAGGACAGCCGCGTCTACCACGACCTGGTGGAGCGCCGCGTGGATCCCCGCAACACGCCCTACTTCTGGATCGGCGGCGACGCGGGCCCCACCTACGCCAAAGCCCCCGGCACCGACGCCGAGGCCGTCTTCCACGGCTTCGCCAGCGTGACGCCCCTGCGCCTCGACATGGGCTGCCCGGAGACACTGGCCCGGCAGTCCGACTTCGACTCGGCCTTCAACGGCTAGCACCATGCAGGTCGCCTTCCGCGTCCACGGCGCCGTGCAGGGGGTGGGCTACCGCCGCTTCGTGGTCCGGGAAGCCCTGGCGCTGGAGCTGACCGGCTGGGTGCAGAACGAGCCCGATGGCAGCGTGCGCGGGGAGGTCGAAGGTCCCGAGGCGGAACTGGACCAGTTCCGCGTGCGGCTGGCCGAAGGCCCCCCCAACGCAGCCGTGGATCGGCTGGACTGGGAGGCCCTGGATATGCGATCCTCGCTACCCCTTCCGTTCCAGATCCGCAGGTAGCCATGACCCTCACCGCCCACCTCAGCTCCTTCGTCCGCGACGTGCCGGACTTCCCGAAAGAGGGCATCCTCTTCCGCGATATCACGCCCCTGCTAGCCAATGCCGAGGCCTTTGGCGAGGCCGTGGCCGCCATGGCCCAGCCCGTGCTCACCCTCCAACCCACCCATGTGCTGGGCCTCGAGTCCCGCGGCTTCATCTTCGGCAGCGCCCTGGCCCAGAAGCTGGGCGTGGGCTTTGTGCCCGCCCGCAAGCCCGGCAAGCTGCCCATGACCACCTACTCTGAAGCCTACGGTTTGGAGTACGGCACCGACGCGCTGGAGATCCACGCCGATGCCTTCAAGCCCGGCGACCGCGTGCTCATCGTGGATGACGTCATGGCCACCGGCGGCACCGCCGCCGCTGCGCAGCGCCTGGTGCAGCGCACCGGCGCCCAGCCCGTGGCGCTGACCGTGTTCATCGAGCTGACCTCCCTGCCCGGCCGAGAAAAAGTCGAGGGCCTGCCGGTCTTCAGCGTCCTGCGCTACTAGCCCGAGTCCATCTCGCGCAGGCTCGCGCGGATGCCTTCGGCCGGATCGGCGTACCGCGGTGTCCAGCCCAGCTCCGCGCCCCGCCGCGTGGTGACGCGGCGCGATTCCCGGAGGAAGCTCAGCAGCCCCGGGCTCAGCTCGGTCTGGGCCTCGGCCCAGGTGATGCGCCGCGGCACGGGCAGACCGGCCTCGGCGGCTACGCGCGTGGTGAAGGCTGCCATGCTCTCCGGCGCGCCATCGGTCAGGTTGAAGGCACCGGAGACGGGCCGCGCCAGGGCCGTGAGGCAGGCGTCCACCAGATCGTCCACCTGGATGCGGTTGCCCGGCCCCGAGTCCTCGTCCCGCAGCACCGGCTCGCCACGCTGCAGGCGCTCCAGCGGCAGGCGATGGGGCCCGTAGATGGCGGGCACGCGCAGGCACACCGCGCGTGCCCCGTGCTCGATGCACCAGGCCGCCACGCGCCGCTCCGCATCCATCCGCTGATGGGAGCGATCCTCCCGGGGTGCCAGTGGGCTGTCCTCGTCGACGCTCGCCCCACCCGTGTCGCCGTAGACGCCGGTGGTGCTCATGTAGAGGAACACTCCAGGCCGGGTCGCTCCCAGCGCCTGGAGGCACCGCGCCAGGCGCTGGTCCTCCCTGCCCACCCCGGAGGGCGGCGCCAGGTAGACCACGGCCGCGAGGTCAGATGGCAGCGCCAGCGCCTCCGTCACGACCTGATCAAAATCCACGGCCCGGGCGGGAAGGCCCACCGCCGTGAGGTGGTCCACCGAAGTGGTCCGTCGCACCCAGGCCAACACGGGCACAGTCTCGCGCAGCCGCAGGGCCAGACGCGTTCCCACATAGCCGCAGCCCACGATGAGGCAGATTCCCGAGGGGGTGTGGCGGTGGTCCATCCGCCCAGCATACGCGCCGCCGTGAGAGGCTGGAGGCGGCCCTCGCCATCCCCCGGAGTCCGCGTGTTCCCGCTCATCAAGCTCTTGTTGCTGACCTGGCTGGTGCTGGGTCCGCTGGGGCTGTGGCTGCGGAGGCGACGGCGGCGACGGGGCTAATCAGCCCTTGCCGGCTTTCGGCAACACCAGGCTGAACCGGCTGCCATGCACCAGGGCCTCGTAGCGGGCATCGCCGCCGTGATCCTGCGCGATGCGCCGCACGATGGCCAGGCCCAAGCCCGTGCCCTTGCGCTTGGTGGAGAAGTAGGGCTCGAAGAGCCGCTCACGGTCCGCCTCCGGCACGCCTGCACCGTCGTCGGTGACATCGAAGCGCAGGGCCTCGCCTTCCACTGCGAGCGACAGCTCGATGGCACCCTTGCCCTCCACCGCCGCCACGGCGTTGTCCACGAAGTTGATGAGGGCACCCTTCACCATGTCGCCATCCCAGAGGGCTGACACCGACTCATCCGGCAGCTGCAGGGTCCACTGGAGGTCGGGGTAATTAGGTCCGTAGAGGGCCGACACCTGGCGCAGCAGGTCGGCGGGATCGCAGGGCGAGAACTGGGGTACGGGCAGACGGGCGAAGCGGCTGAAGCTGTCCACCAGCCGCGACAGGCTCGACACCTCGGCGAGGATGGTCTCGGCGCCCTCCTGCACCGCGGCCGCATCGAGGCGACCCTCCCGGTGCTTGCGCAGCAGGCGCTGAGCGGTGAGCTGGATGGGCGTGAGGGGGTTCTTCACCTCGTGGGCCATGCGCCGCGCCACCTCCTGCCACGCGGCCCGCTTCTCGGCCTGGGCCAGCAGCGACAGGTCCTCCAGCACCGCCAGCACACCGCCGCCCTGCAGGGGCTCGAGGATGGCACGGACGGGCCGCCCCTCGGCCTCGCCCCCAAGGCGGAACTCCTCCTGCACGCCGCGCCGCGATTCGCGCACGGCAGCCAGCAGCTCGGGGAGGCGGCCCAGGCGCGGCAGGGTCGCCACGGACTCCCAGCGGGCCTCGGTGGGATCGAAGTCATCGAGCCCCAGCCAGGTGCGGGCCGCGGCGTTGAAGGTGCGCAGCTCGCCATCCATCCGCCAGCTCATCACGCCCACGGGCAGCGCCGCCAGCAGCTGGTCCAGGTAGGCGCGCTGCTGCTCCAGTCGGCTGGCCTGAGCCTCGATGGCCGCGCGGTTGGTCTTGAGGTCGCGGGTCATGGCGTTGAAGGTCGTGGCCAGGAATGCCAACTCGTCCTCACCCATCTCCGGCAGCTGCACGTCGAGGTCGCCGCTGCCCACGCGCTGGGCCGCCTTGGCCAGGGCGCGGATGGGCTCGCTCAGCGACTTCGCCAGGGCCAGGCCCGACCACACCGCGAAGAAGAGGGTGAGCATGGTGAGGAACAGGAACGTGCTCTGGGGCAGGGTCTGCACCGTGTCCTTGGCGGCGCGGATCTGCTGGCTCTCGCGGAAGCGCTGCTCCAGGGCCAACACACGGTCGAGGGTCTCGCGCCGCATGAAGGTGCCCACCACCCAGGTGCCGTCGCCCCGCGGTACCACGCGGAGCATCCACAGCCCTTCGCGCGATTCCTGCAGGCTGTCCCCGGCGAGCAACGCCAGGTCAGGTGTGGGCAGACCCAGCGCAAGGTCCAGGGCCTTCACGCCCCCCTTGCTGTCCAGGTTGGCCACCAGATCCAGGCCCGACGCGGCGCGGATGGCCTGCGAATCTGCCGAAGCCGAAACCATCAGGCGGCCCGCGCCGAAATCCAGGCGGCCGCGGGCGGCGGCGCGCAGATCCTCGGCCATCTTGCCGCCGTCGCGGATGGCGACCTCGGTCTCGGGGCTGAACCAGCGCTCCACGTTCTTGCTGATGAAGTTCTGGCCCACCAGGAAGAGGATCAAGCTCGGGACGATCCCCACCATGAAGAGCGTGAGCACCATGCGGGTGCGCAGGCGCGAGCCCAGAATGCCGCTCTTGCGCTCGAAGTAGAGCTTGGCCATGCTGCGGGCCACGATGAACAGCAGCGTGCCGATGGCCAGCGCGTTGAGCACACCCACGCCTACAAGGCCCCAGCGCGTGGGCGCGTCAAGGCCACCCACGGCCACGCGGTTGCCCAGCGCCTTGTAGCCCAGGATGATCACGATGATCATCGCGACCAGACCCGCCGCCACGTAGAGGCGCGTCAGCTCGGGATGGCGTTTGGGAGCGGGGTTCATCTTCCCAGCAGGCTATCCTGGAACGTGGCGGAAAGGCAGGCAGAAGCGGATGACAGGTGCGGGACAGGAGGCGGTGGATCGGGGTTTCCTGTCGGGCTTCATCCCCGTCGGAGTGCTGCCGTTGCTGGACGCGCCGCCGCCCGAAGCCGCCTGGGATTCGGTCGAGGTGGACGGTCGCAGCTACCCCCGCCTCAGCATGGAGTGCTGGACGGCCAGGCAGCGACAGGCCGCCAACCTCCATGAGATCTCGTACCGCGCCTGCTATAAGCCCCAGCTGCCGCGCCATTTCATCGAGCGGCTCACCGGACCCGGTGACCGCGTCTACGACCCCTTCAGCGGCCGCGGCACCACGGCCCTCGAGGCCGCCCTGCTGGGCCGGCGCGTGGCGGCCAACGACGTGAATCCGCTCTCGCGCATGTTGGCAGAGCCGCGCCTGCGGCCGCCAGAGCCCACCGCCGTGGCCGCCCGCCTGAGGGAGATACCCAAAGTCGGCGCGGGTGATGCCCTCGACCTCGGCATGTTCTTCCACACCGACACCGAGGCCGAGATCCGCGGGCTGCGCGAATGGTTCACGGGCCGCGACGCCGCCGGTGAGCTCGACGACCTGGACACCTGGATCCGCATGGTGGCCACCAACCGCCTCACGGGCCACAGCCCCGGCTTCTTCTCGGTCTACACCCTGCCGCCCAACCAGGCGATCACCTCCGAGAAGCAGCGGCTGATCAACGCGCAGCGGGAGCAGGTACCGACGTACCGCGACACGCACGCGCTGATTCTGAAGAAGACGAAGCAGCTGCTCACGGGACTGGACGCCCCTCAGCGCAAGCACCTCGGCTTCGCCGCGCAGGATGCCCGCTTCCTCACCGGCGATGCCCGCGCCACCACCACGCTGATGGACGGCTGTATGGCGCTCACGGTGACCTCGCCGCCCTTCCTCGATGTGGTGGACTACGCCGGCGACAACTGGCTGCGCTGCTGGTTCACGGGCCTGGATGCCCTCGCCATCGGGCAGGCCATCAGCACGCCCCGCACCCTGGAGGCCTGGTCGGAGACCATGGCCGCCGTCTTCGCGGAGCTACACCGCCTCACACGGCGCGGGGGCCACGTGGCCTTCGAGGTGGGCGAGATCCGGCGTGGCAGGCTGCGCCTCGACGAGGTGGTGCTGCCCCTCGGCCTGCAGGCCGGTTTCAAGGCCCACGGCGTGCTTGTGAACAGCCAGGCCTTTACCAAGACCGCCCACATCTGGGGCGTCGGCAACAACGACAAGGGCACCAACAGCAACCGCGTCGTGCTGTTCGAACGGGTCTGATCTTTTCCGGAAGTCCTCGGCAATGAGCCCGCGGGTGCGCCCACCCCCGGGCCACCGGTCAACACGCGGCTAAGCCATGTATCGGACGGAATACATCTAGACAGCATCCCCCATTCATTTCATCGCTTAAATATGACTTGGATTAAAACGCCATTGATTTTATCTTTTGAATCATTGACTTGACCCAAATCGGACCCATGCTGAGCCGTCGGGAACCACCAACCATTCCGAGGAGGAACTCATGCACGTTCGAACCTGCGCCCTGTCCGTTCTCACGGCCATGGCCCTGCTGCCCAGCAGCCTGGGAGCTGGCACCGCCAAGGCGGCCCCCAGCGCATCAGCAGATACAGCCCCCGCGGTGCCCACGCCCAAGGGCGGCATGCACCGCTACATGGTCGTCCGCACATTCCCGGCGGGTGCCCTGGCCGGCCTCGACGCCAACGCCAAGAAGGCCGTCAACCAGTGCAACTCGACCCACGGTGTGCGGTGGGTGCACTCCTACGCCAATGCGGACAAGACGAAGACCTTTTGCATCTACGAAGGTCCCAACGAGCAGGCCATCCGCGATGCCGCCACCGCCAACAAGATCCCCGTCGACGACATCATCGAGATCCCCGTCGTGCTCAAGCCCAAGTAGGGTCGCGCTGCCTTCGAAGCTCCCGACCCCCTGGAGAGGCCTGGTTCCCTCGACCTTCACCGGGGGGTCTTCAGGCCTGAGGGTGCGGCGTTCCCGGCGGTGCGGGGCCGCCCACCCGCAAGCCACCTAGACCAGCGAGGCTTTGGGTTCCACGCAGCGGTGCGCCCCGCGCACGCGGCCGGTGGCCTGCACCCGCAGGTGCGCGGGCGTGTGGGCCTCGCTGCGCCGGGCTAGGGTGTCGAAGCGCACGGAGGCCAGGTAGTCGTCCAGCACCTGGGTGGCATCCACCCATACGGACTGCACGGGACAGGCCGCCGCCAGCGGGCAGACGCGCCGGTCGCTCACGCAGTGGTTGAGGGCGATGCCGCCTTCCATGGCATGGACCACCTCGCCCAGCGAAATGTCCGCCGCCGCGCGGGCGAGGCTCACGCCGCCACCCGAGCCACGCGAGGTCATGAGCACGCCGGCCTTCACCAGGTCGCCCACAATGCGCCGCACGAAGTCCAGGGGCAGCATGCGGTGCTTGGCGATGTCGGCGATGGGCACCTTCGCGCCCGGCTCCAGGCAGGCTAGGTGCAGAACCACGCGGGCCGCGTAATCCGTCTGTCGCGAGATGCCGAGCATGGGGTCACCGCCTGGGAGAGCCCAAATATGAGTGATCCGGTCCCATTGGTCAAGACTCTAAGGTCATCTATGACCCGAAGCGGTACAGCACCGCGTCCTCCCCGTCGGGATAGTAGCCACCCCGGAGCCCGCAGCGCTGCCAGCCGCAGGCCAGGTACAAAGCGATGGCTGCCGAGTTGGACACGCGCACCTCCAGGAACAGGCTTGTCATGCCCGCCTCCGCCAGGTCGGTCTGGCAGGCTTCCAGCAGTGTCCGGCCCAGGCCCTGGCCCCGGTGGGCCGGATCCACGGCGATGCGCAGCAGCTCCGCCTCGCCGGCGGCAGGTACGCAGGCCCAGCGCGCGAAGGCCCGCTCTGGCAGCAGCCACAGGCCCTCGTGTTCGGCGGCGGTCTTCCAGGGGGCACCAAAGGCCGTGCGATCCAGCCGCGTTACCCAGGCTGGCAGCGGGTCCGCGGCGCCCAGGCGCCGCAGCGGCCCGTTGGTCATCGCGCCACGCCCTTGCGCAGGGCCTCCGGCAGGTTCGCAGCAGCCAGGGGGAAGTTCACCTCGGCATCGGTCTCCCGCAGGTAGAAGGGCACAAGCGGCGCTTCTGGGGGGCCCTGCGCGGCCCGTCGGGCCAGGGCCACCAGCCCCGCCAGGGTGGGCGCACCTTCGTCCGCCAGGGTAATCTGGGACGCGGGCAGCAACGCCACCACCTTGGGAGCGAAGGACTCCGGCGCCCACCAGGGCTCTGCGCCCAGTCGCTCCGGCAGCGTATTCAGAAGATGCTTGGCGGCGGGCTCGGTGGGCCCGTCCTCCCAACGCTGGTGAAAGGCTTCACCGCGCTGGCCATCCAGCAGGATCCACACGGGGCCCGTGATGCCCGCCTGCCGCAGGGCCTCGGCACGGAGCGCGAAGGCCGAGAAGCCCCAGGTGGGCAGGCCAGTTAGGCCAAAGCCCTCGGCCGTAGCCACCCCGATGCGCAGGCTGGTGAAGCCACCGGGCCCCAGGCAGGCTGCCACACCGGACAGGTCTTTGGGGGTTGCGCCCCCCTCGGCCATGAGCTCGTTCAGGGTGGGGATCAGCCGCTCGCTGTGACCGCGCCCCACGCCCGAGACCACGCGCCGCGCGAACACGCTGTCCCCCTGGATGAGCGCCAGGTGGAGGATCTCCGTGGTGGTGTCGAGGGCGAGCAGCATGAGGCCAGTGTAACGGCCGCCGGTCAGGCCCCGACGCCCCGGCTCTGCAGGAAGGCGCCCAGTGCCTTGTCCGAGACCTGGATATGGCTCACCAGCCAGGTGCGGAGAAAGGCCAGCATGGCTTCCACACCCACCACGTTGCCCACGCGAAAATCAGCGATGAAATCACTCACCTGCATTACCAGATCGGAGTGCGCGGCGAAGTGCGCGGAGGCGCCTGGGTACTTGTGCCGCACCATCAGCGCCTCTTCCATGCTGAAGTGCGACACGGTGTAGTCCCGCAGGAAGTTAAGGACCTTGGCGACTTCCGGCTTGTCCTGGCCCTGGTCCGCAGCCTCGTGCAGCCGGTTCATGGCGTCCAGCAGCGTGCGATGCTCCGCGTCGATCTGGCCGTGGCCCACGGCAAACTCGGGCTGCCAATCCAGATACGCCATGCGTCAGCTCCTGCCGGAGCGTACCCTTCCCGTCACCGGCCTATCGCTGCATCGGCTGCATCATTTGGAACTGTAGAAAGTAAGGGCACAGAAAAAGGCGGCCCCGGGGGCCGCCTTTTTGACTGCGGAAGCAGGTTCTAGCAGGCCTTGAGGACCTTGCCCGCCTGGATGCAGGAGGTGCACACGCGAAGGCGCTTGGGAGCGCCGCCCACCAGAGCGCGCACGCGCTGGATGTTCGGATTCCAGCGACGCTTGGTCACATTGTTGGAGTGGGAGACGTTGTTCCCGAACTGGGGCTTCTTACCGCAAATTTCGCACTGACGGGACATGGGAACCTCACGAGCCAAAGGTGAAAACAGCCAAGAGAACCAGTTTAGCCAACCCTTCCCTGAACGCAAGGGGAAAGCCCTTGCGCAGCGCTGCTTCTCCTGGCCAGCATAGCCTTCTTTCCCCGGAACCGATGTGGACCTCCGCCCCTGGGCCCTCGCCCTCACTGTCCTGGACTGGCCCGAGCGCCAGAAAGCCCAGGTCTGGGAGGCCCTGCAGGCCGGGACGACGCCCCCACTCACGGGGCCCCAGGCTGCGGCCCTGGCTCAGGTGGAGGCCGACCTGCCCCGCCGCCAGAAGGAGGCCCACGACCGTGGCGCCCGCCTCCTGCTGCCCGGAGATGATGGTGTCGACGCCCTACTGGCGCCCCTGCCCTACCCCGTGGCCCTGTGGGTGCGCGGGACGCTGCCACCAGCCGGTTCCCGCATCGCCATGGTGGGCAGCCGCCAGGCCAGCACCCGGGGCAAGGCCCGGGCCCGGGCCTGGGCGAAGGCGCTCACCGAGGCGGGCATCCCCGTGCTCTCCGGCCTGGCCCGGGGCATCGATGGCGCCGCCCACACCGGGGCGCTGGAAGCTGGTCCTACATGGGGAATCATGGGCTCGGGCCTGGATCATCCCTACCCGCCCGAACACCGCGCCCTTATGGACCGCATGGTGGCCGCCGGGGGCGGCGTCATCACGCCTTTCCCACCTGAGGCCCCGCCCCGCAAGTGGCACTTCCCCCGGCGCAACTGGCTGCTGGCGGCCTGGACCGAGGGCGTGCTGGTGGTTGAGGCCCAGCTGAAATCCGGTTCCCTGGTCACTGCCCGCCTCGCCCTAGACCTGGGCAAGGAGCTCTGGGTCTGCCCAGGCGCGCCGGAGGACCCTTCGGCCGAGGGGCCAAACTTTTTATTAAGAGAAGGTGCCGCAAGGGTTTGCCTGTCCCCGGCCCACCTCCTGGAAGACCTGGGGCCCTTGACAAACCTCTGCCAGGAGGTTCCATCCTTAGGGGCCGTTCAGGGCAGACAGCGTTTATCTGGCAGCCCTGTGACGGCGCCTTATGCCGCCCCTGTGATCGAGACGAAATAGGTGTTCTGTACTGGCGGCTTAGCCCCCAAGGGAGATGTCTGGTGACCAAGCTCGTGATCGTCGAAAGCCCGTCCAAGGCGAAGACCATCACCAAGTACCTCGGCAAGGGGTACAAGGTCATGGCCTCCGTGGGCCACATCCGGGATCTGCCCCGCAAGCTGGGCGTGGACATCGAGAACGGGTTCCAGGAGGAATACGAGATCAGCCCGGCCAAGGAGAAGGTGGTCAAGGAGCTGAAAGCCGCTGCAAAAACCGCCGACGAACTGATTCTCGCAACCGACCCTGACCGCGAGGGGGAGGCCATCAGCTGGCACCTGCTGGAGGCCATCAAGCCACCCAAGAGCCTGCCCGTGAGCCGCGTGCTCTTCAATGAGATCACCCCCGCCGGCATTCAGAAAGCCATGGCCGCGCCGACCACCATTAATAAGAAGCTGGTGGACGCCCAGCGGGCCCGCCGCGTGCTCGACCGCCTCGTGGGCTACAAAGTCAGCCAGGTGCTCTGGGACAAGGTGCGCCGCGGCCTTTCCGCCGGTCGCGTGCAGAGCGTGGCCGTGCGCATCATCGTCGACCGCGAACACGAGATCCTGGCCTTCACCCCCGTCGAATACTGGGTGCTGAAGGGCCGGTTCAGTGCCAAGCTGCCGCCCTCGTTCTGGATGAAGCTGGTGAAGCTCGGGGGCCAGCCCCTGCAGCTCGGCAACAAGGAGACCAAGCGACGGGTGTCGGATGCCAAGCAGGCCGCCGACCTGAAGGCCAAATTGGAAAAGGCCGACTACAAGGTCACGGGCCTGGAGACCAAGGAGAAGAAGCGCAACCCCGCCGCGCCCTTCACCACTGCCAAGCTGCAGCAGGAATCGGCCCAGAAGTTGAAGATGAGCGTGAGCCGCACCATGCAGAACGCCCAGCGCCTGTATGAGGGCGTCGATTTCGGCGAAGGCCCCGTGGGCCTCATCACCTACATGAGAACCGACTCTCCCCGCATGGCCCCCGAGGCCGTGGAGGCCACCCGCGAGTTCATCGCCGCGAAGTACGGCAAGGAGTTCCTGCCCGCCAAGGCTCGCATCTACACTGGGAAATCCGGCGCACAGGATGCACACGAGGCCATCCGCCCCACCGATATCACCCGCACGCCCGAGAGCCTGCGCGGCAACCTGGAGCCTGACCAGTTCCGCCTCTACGCCCTCATCTGGCGGCGCACCATGGCCTCGCAGATGGAGGCCGCGCGCTTTGATGAGACTGTCGTGCAGACCGAAGCCGAAGTGGGCAAGGACACGGCCACCTTCGAGGCCAAGGGCGAGATCGAGCGCTTCCCCGGCTGGCTGTCCGTGTATCGCGCCGACAAGACCGAAGTGGATGCCGAAGCCATCGCCGACGCCACCAAAGGCCCTGACGAGGAAGACGAAGACGACGCCCTGCTGCCCGCCCTGAAGCTGGGCGAGGCCCTCAAGCTCGACCAGCTCGACGCCGACCAGCAGTTCACCAAGCCGCCCGCGCGATTCAACGAAGCCACGCTGGTGAAGGAGCTGGAAGAGGATGGCATCGGCCGCCCGTCCACCTACGCCAGCATCATCAGCACCATCCAGGACCGCGACTACGTCAAGAAGCACGAGGGCCGCTTCAAGCCCACCGACCTGGGCATGACCGTCACCGAGCTGCTGCTGCAGGGCTTCGTCGATCTCATGGATCCCAAGTACACCTCCGGCATGGAAGGCAACCTGGATCGCATCGAAGAGGGCAAGCTCACCTTCAAGAAGGCCATGACGGACTTCTACGGCCCCTTCGAGCAGAGCCTCGCCGCCGCCGGCAAGGACATGCAGAACCTCAAGGCCGGCGTGCCCACGGGCGAGGCCTGCCCCAAGTGCGGCACCCGGAAGAAGGGCGCCGGCAAGCTCCTGAAGCGCATCGGCCGCAACGGCCTCTTCGTGGGCTGCACCAACTACAGCGCCGAAGCCGAGAAGGACAAGTGCGACTACACCGCCGACCTCGAGAAGATGGAGGAGCCTGAGGACGCGCCCGAGTGCCCGCTCTGCGGCACCACGCCCATGACCCTGCGCAAGGGCCAGTGGGGCCCCTTCTGGGCCTGCCCCAACTACCCCAAGTGCAAGGGCATCGTGAAGGCCGATCCCAAGGGCATTCCCGTACCGCCCGACGAGCCCACTGGCGAGACCTGCCCGAACTGCGGCAAGGGCTTCGTGAAGCGGCACGGCCGCTATGGCGAGTTCGTCTGCTGCATCGACTACCCCACCTGCAAGACCGTGAAGAAGGAAGTGCTGGCCGTGCCCTGCCCCAAGTGCGGCGGCGGCCTCAGCCCCCGCAAGACGCGCTTCGGCAAGGTCTTCTACGGCTGCACCAACTACCCCAAGTGCGACTACACCGCCTGGGACAAGCCCGTACCCGTCACCTGCCCCGCGTGCAAGAACCCCACCATGGGCGAGAAGACCAAGAAGCCCCGTGGCAAGGACCCCATCCAAGTGCTCGTCTGTCCCGCCTGCAAGCATGAAGAGCCGATGGGATGACGACCAAGTGGGTCGCGGAGTGAGCTGCGGGACAGCCTCGGAAGCGGGGCCCCACTGGGTGTTAGTCAGGGTTGTTCAGATGGCCCGCCACTGCCCTGGAGCACGCTCTTCTTGAAGGTGCCGACGATTTCACCGGCTAGGGCCAGATAGATCTCTTCGACGGAACGGCCGCTGGGCCCCGTGCCTTCCACTTGGACGGCTTCGACGCTTTCGCCGGACGGACCCAGGATCGCAAACTCGACCAGGAACGTGCCGGTGTTCTTCTCCGCCCGGAGCACCGTGACGTTCAGCCGGAACGGACTGTAGGGGCGGATGACCTTTCCCAACGACTGCTCCAGGGCCACGGCGAAGACCCAGACCCGGTCGCGGGTCTTCCAGCCGATCTGGCCATCCCAGGACACGCCGAGCTCGCGTTGGAACACCGCCGGGAACCAGGTGAATTGGGGCTTGGACTCCGGCAAGGCGAGCGTCCGGCCCGAGAGGGGCTTGATGGCATCGAGGGTGGGACGGGCCGACAGCATCGGCCCCCCGAGCCCCAGCAGGGTCATCAGAGTACAGAGCGTCCTGACCATGGGCGGTACCTCCCTCGACACGGTGCAACCTGGGTGGACCAGCAGCAGATCTGGGCTGGGGGAGGCTCGGTGATTTCCTTCCACCGCCTATCGGCAGGTTCGCGGGGAGCGTGAGTCACTCCGGATTCTTTTTTGCACTGCGGTCCCAGCGACCCGCTGCCAAGGCGCGCCCGCTTCACCGGATCGGGGTGCCGGAGCTCGTGGAATAATCCTTCCATGCTCCAGGACGTGCCCTCCTTCCTCGCCTACTGGCGCAACGCGCGGTCCCGCACGGTGCGGGTGCTCGACGCGCTGACGCCCGAGGATCTGGAGTGGGCGCCGGCTCCCGGGGCCTTCAGCTTCGGTGACCTGTTCCGCCACCTCGCGGGACTGGAGCGCTTCATGTACGCAGAGAACGTGCAGGGCCGCCCCAGCACCTACCCGGGCCATGGGGTGGACCTGGCCGCCGGCCTCGACGGCGTGCGCGCCTACCTGGACCGCTGCCACGCAGAGTCCATGGCCATCTTCGGCCAGCTCAGCGACGCCGACCTGCTCGCTCCCTGCGTGAACCCCGCCGGGGCGCAGATGGCCACGTGGAAGTGGCTGCGCGCCATGGCCGAACACGAAGCCCACCACCGCGGCCAGCTCTACCTCATGGCCAGCCTCCGCGGCCGCATCGTCGCCCCCCTCTTCGGCCTCACCGAAAGAGAGCTGGCGGCGAAGTCCGAGCCCAGGCCCACGCAGGGCTGAGCACGATTTGAAGATGCGGATGGGAGGTCGCTACCGGCCAGGCTTGGGCTCAACCTTGGGCACGTCGATCACTGGTGTGGCGGGCTTGGGCGCGTCCACCTTGGGTTCGGCAGGCTTGGGCTCGGCGGGCTTCGCGGCCTTGGGCTTGGGGGCTTCAGCGGGGCGCGTGGCGGCCTGGTAGGCCTTCCAGGATTCCTCGGCCTTCCGGTGCAATTCCTCCGCCTGCTTGCGGTGGGCGTCGGCCTTCTTGGCGTAGCCCTCGGCCATGCGCCGGGCCGCCTCCGCCTTCTTCTGCGCCGCAGACTCGGCCCGCTTGTAGGCCGTCTGCCGCGCCTTCTCCTGGGCCGCGCGCTGCTTCTGGACGCGAGCCTCGCGGGCCAGCAGGTCGGCCTGGACCCCGCGCTTGTCCAGTTCCTCCACCCGGCGGGCGGCGCGGGCCGCGGCCTTGTCGACGTTCTTGTCTGCGGGCTTGACCGCGGCCTTCTCGGCGGCCTTGGGCGCAGCCTTCTCTGCGGTTTTACCCGCGGGTGCTGGTGTCTTCGCCGGCTCCGGGGCCTGGGCCCCGAGGATCACGGACAGCAGCAGGGTGCAGGCGGGCAGGCGCATGGGGGCTCCGGGATCGGCC
>Ga0265327_10002361_pt1 | contig 20110 bp, 16 predicted proteins | sample 41621metaG_FD_202089 | JGI IMG/M metagenome (GOLD analysis project Ga0265327, IMG submission 202089) | Rhizosphere microbial communities from Carex aquatilis grown in University of Washington, Seatle, WA, United States - 4-16-21 metaG | ecosystem: Host-associated > Plants > Roots > Rhizosphere...
TGCACAGTACCACCCGCAACGGCAGCGAGATTTTATAGCCGGGCACTTCTTCCGGCTTGAGAAAGTCATTCACCAACGCCGTTTTTCCGAGGTCGAGGATGAGCTTTAAATTTTTGGAGCCGCAAGTGCGGCAATGGGTGCGTTCTTGAATCATGATTGCGGAATTTGGTAAGGGGACTGTGGATTTAATTCGTGCCGGATTTCGTCTACTGGATCGCGTCTGCCTTCCCCTTTGAATAAAAGACTGGTGACGGTAACCACCAGGCCGTGAGTTTGGCCGGTGTTCTTGTAGGCATGAACCACGCCGCGTGGCACATGGATGCGGGTGGGGGCTTGTTCGCCCGTATCAATCGTCCAGCCTTTGGCCGGGCCGGCCGCACCGGGGCGGTCATCCCAGAGGTAAACGCGAAAGTTCGACGGCCCTGCAAAGGTAAAGTAATCATCCTGCCCCACGTGTTGGTGCGGGCCGCGGGCCACGCCGGCATGCGACCACGAGGAACAAGCCATTAACGGTTTGAAACCGGCGGGTATTTCGTCCGTGCGAAAAAGTTCATGCAGGCTGCCGCGGGCGTCCTTAAAAACGGGCAATGCTTCAACGCGTACGCCGGGCAGCCCCGGAATTTCAAAAATTCCGCGCACTTCAACCTGTTGCCAAACAGTGGACATGGGCGCAAAAGCTACCCTAAATCAATTCATTTGGGCGAGCATTTTTCTTAGCCCGGTCCGCCAGGAACCCAGTTTGCGGCCAAGCTGGCGGGAAAGTTTTTCATTGCTCATGATGGTATAGTCAGGCCGGCGCATCGTTGAATTGAAAAATGTGCTCAAAACCGGTTCAACAGCCGGTTCCGTGGGAATGAGTTTTGCCTGAACCGCCTCTTGCAGAATGATTTTCGTCCAGTCGAATCTGCTCAGGCCATCGTCGTTTACGGCGTGAAACAAACCATTGGCTCCCACGGACAGCAGGTCCAGGGTCCATTGTGCCAGGTCGGATGCGAACGTGGGGACTGAAATTTGATCGGTCGCCGATTTTAAAGGTTTTCCTTCCCGGGCCATTTTCAAAACCGTGTGTACGAAGGTTTTGGTCTGCGTGGGATGCCAGTCAAATACCCAACTGGTGCGCAGTGCCAGGTGGCTGGCAGAGGCGCTGAGAACCGCTTGCTCCCCAGCGAATTTGCCGGTGCCGTAATGATTCAGCGGGGTGGGCGTATCCGCCTCGGTATAGGGCGTTTTTTTGACGCCGTCGAACACGTAATCTGAACTGTAATGAACCAGCCGGATTTTTCGTTCCGCACAGAGTTCTGCCAATTTTTGCGGCGCGCCCGCATTAACTGACCAGGAGAGGTCGCGTTCGATTTCACAGCGATCCACCAGATTGTAGGCGGCAGTATTGATGACCATGTCCGGGTGCAACTCTTCGAGCCGCTGCGCCATCAACTGCGGATTGGTCAGGTCGAACTCGGCGTGCCCAAGAAAGAAAAGTTCGGAATCACCCGGCTTCAGCCGTTTTAATTGCCAGGCCAATAAGCCGTTGCCGCCGGTAACCAGTATCCGCTTCATATTTAAGGCTAACGACAGCGGTGCGCGACGTCAATTGGCGGCTATAAATTCTGGTTTGGTTTAATACCGCAGTTGTTTGAAATGATTCGCTTCAGCGAGGCGGCCCAGAAAAGGGATGATTGACCGGCAAATGCCGATGGACACCCTATCGCATGTTCCGTTAAATTAAGCCTTCGCAAATGCACATTCATTGGATTGCCAATACGATTGTACCGCCACCGATTTCGCTCAGTGGCGGGGACCGCATCATGGTCGAATGCATCCGGCGCTGGAGCCAGGATCATAAAATCACTGTCTATGGCAACGAAGGTGCCAGGCAGTTGTGTGACTGGTTTGAATTGAAAGGCCTTGAGCATGTCACCTGGCCGGCGGACCATTACAAGAAATATGGACGCCTCTTCTGGTGGTTTATGCAGATGGTGAAGGGGAATCGCGCGGTGAAGGACATCCAATTCTCGCCAAACGAGAAGCATCTGATCATGGCCACGTCCGAATTCCATCCGAGTTGCATTCCGGCCATGCGCTTAAAAAAGCGTTATCCCAATGCGCCATTGGTGGTCGGGCTGTACTTCTTTGCCCCGAAATGGTTTTCCGGACAACCTGGGCCGGGTTTAATGTTCACCGCGTATCGTCCGTTTCAGCAACAAATTTATAAACGCACTTTACGCGAATCCGAAATGATTTTGACGACGGTGGTGCCCGACCGCGATTTGATGATTGCCGATGGTCGCTCTCCGGAATCCGTTTTTGCCGTGCTCGGCGGGGTTGATTTATCCATCCCCCAAAGCGTGCCCGAGCCCAAGGAAAAGACCTTTGATGCCGTGTTTATCAGCCGGTTGCATCCTCAAAAAGGTCCCTTGGAACTGATGGACGTTTGGAAAATTCTCACTCAAAAACGGCCCAACGCCCGGCTGGCCATGATTGGTTCAGGTCCATTGGACGCACAATGCAAGGCCAAGGCGGAGAAGCTTGGGATTGCCAAGAATGTGGAGTTTTTCGGTTTCCGCGATGGAGTTGAAAAATACAAAATCATCAAGTCAGCGCGCGTGGTCGTGTATCCGGCGGTATTTGAAGTCGGCGGCATGGCCTCGGCAGAAGCATTGTGTTGCGGGCTGCCGGGCGTCTCGTTTGATTTGCCGCCGTTGCGTCTCTATTACCCACGCGGATGGCTGAAGGCGCCGCCCGGAGATTTTGCCGGGCTGGCCGATTGTATTTACCGTTTGCTCACGGATGAAAAGCTTTATGCTGAGACCAGCAAGGAAGCATACGCGGCGGGCTTGGAATGGGATTGGAACGCCCGCGCCAAGGCCATGTGGGATGCCATTGAGCAGAGCATCGCGCCGGGGGCACCGCCTTTCTTTACTGAACCTGCCAAATAATTATGGTGGTAAAACTGTTACGCAAACTTCACGGAGCATGGAACATGCTGGTGAGTTTTTTCAGGCTGCTCAAACCCCGTATTTTTGGTTTGAGGACGGGCAAGGCCATGCAAGTCGGGGCTGGTGTCGAGTGGCCGCTGGGCAACGTGCGTAATCTGCAAGTGGGCGACAATGTCAGTCTTGGTAAACGGGGCTGGTTTTATCTGCCATTGAGTAATCGAAAGGCTACCATCAAAATTGGGTCAGGCACATCGATTGGAAATGATTTTGTGATCACGGCGAACAGCTCGATTCGAATCGGGTCTGAATGTCTTCTCTCCTATCGCGTAACCGTGATGGATCATTCACATGCGACCGGCCCCGGTATTGGGCCGGTCACCAGCGGGCTTACCGAAGGCAAGCCGGTGAGCATCGGCGACCGGTGTTTTTTGGGATGCAATGTGGTGATTATGCCGGGGGTTCAACTTGGTGAAAATTGTGTCGTGGGCGCAAATTCCGTCGTAACGAAATCATTTGAGCCGGGATCGGTCATAGCTGGTTCGCCGGCCAGGTTGTTGCGTTCTTTATCGGCCGGAAAATCTTAGGTTGTGGCGCGACCGTACTTGACATATTTGCGGAATACCGGAGACAATTAAAAAGATATACCGTGGATGTTCAGTATTTACGTATTAGCTTTAACCGCTTTAACGATTGAAAAACCAGTCTACACACATTGATTTTTTAGACGCCTTGCGGGCTGTCGCCATTCTGGGAGTTTTGATTTGCCACACGTACGCCGAAGTTTACGGCTATGGGCATGAATTCTCAGAATGGAAGGGCTGGTACCGGACATTTGCGAGCAACGCAAACTACTGGCTTTATCCGTTTAGTTTGGGGCGGGGCGGGGTGGCCCTCTTTTTCGTCATCAGCGGTTTTTGTATTCATATCAGCTTCCAGCAGTCGGAAAAATCGTGGGGCAGGTTTTACATCCGCCGTTTTTTCCGGCTTTATCCGGCCTACATTCTGGCGCTGATTTTTGTGATGCTCATGTTGTTCATGAGGCATTTGCCCGAGGCAATTCACCAGGGGTTTTTCTGGAACCAGTTTTCGACCCATGCGCTTTTCATCCACAATTTCTTTTCAGATACTTTTAAAGGGACTAATCCGGCGCTTTGGAGTTTGGCGGTCGAAGCGCAGCTCTATTTGCTCTATCCCGTGCTTCTATTTACGGTCGGTAAAATGGGCTGGCGCACGACCTTGTTGATTCTTGCCGGGCTGGAAGTGACCTTGCAGGCCGCCGCAGGCTGGACCGGCATGACGGGGGCCGGTGGTCCTGCTCTGGGTCATGTTTTAGAAATAGCTGGCAACACACCATTGGGCTATTGGTTTAGCTGGGCCATGGGAGCGGTAATTGCGGACGCTTATTTGAAAAAACAGGCTTTGCCTTTCCTGAAAATTCATCCGTTATGCTGGCTCGGACTGGCAGTATTGGTCGATTTCATAAAACCTTTGCAACCGTTTTGGTTTACGGCATTTGCCCTGTGCGGAGCGGCGCTCATCAGCCGGTGTTTGAATGCAGTAAAACCGCCCATTGTGGGTTCCCTGAAATTTCTCACTGTAATTGGCCTTTGGAGCTATAGCATTTATTTGCTCCATTATCCCATGCTGGAAGTTTATAACAATCTGGTCGACTGGTATTTCCCCCAATCGCATCAGTCCCCGCTCATTTTTCTGGCCCTTATGTTTGGCACTTGGCTGTCAATTATACCGCTGGCGGGTTTGTGGTATAAGGTCATTGAACTTCCGGGCATCGCACTTGGAAAACGCCTTTTAAAGAAACCCGATGATGGTCAACGTTCACCGGCAGACGCTAAAAAGAAACCGCGCAGTCCCCAGAAACCTGTCATGGCCACGCCTGCGTATTACGTGATGCTTGGCCTGCTTGTGATCTTAGTCGCAGGAAACTTCAAGGCCGGGGCGCAATTCGCCCCAACCGCCCCGTCGGAATTCGCCGGCATGGCCTGGTCGCTTGCCACCAACGCAGATGCTACCAAGCGAAATGGTGCGCTGGCCGTTAAATATGCCGAGAAAGCCTGCCGGCAGACGGGCTTTAGCCAGTCAGCTTTTGTGGGCATTTTGGCGGCCGCTTATGCGGAGGATGGTCGGTTTAACGATGCAATTTCGGCGGCGCAATACGCTTCCAATTTGGCGGCCCAAAATGGTGACAACAATACTCTGCAAATGAACCGTTCCTTGCTGCAACTGTATATGAATCACCAGGCATATCACGCTAATGGCGCGGCTGGAAACTAACCTCGCGGCACTATTTTTTAAGCTCCTGCTTTACTTGCAGATCGGCAAGCGTTTGATCTCGCCCAGTCCCGCCTTTCCGTCGTTTATACGTCACCACGCCCCATGCATTGCCGATGACACTCGCCGGGCTGGCGAGCATATGCCAGAGCCACCGGACATCGCCGGTTTGAAACATGCCGCGCAGGGCATGCCACAGCGGACCAAAAAACGTCACGCAATAAACTGCCGCCAGCCATAACGGCACCGGCGGTTTCTCTTTCATCCAGTTCACCGGCATTTCCTCCTGCACGCGCAGGAAGTGAACCGTGGCGCGCCGCCGTTTCTGGATGAAAAGCCACAGGGTTTGAATGTAATAATGGTGTACGCCGCGTCCGGTAATTCTCAACCACTCGCGCTTGCCGTTTTTCATCAGGAACAGCGCTACGTGCGTGTCTTGAAACTTTTCATTGGCCTGCACCGATTGCAAATCGGCGCGGCGGAATACAAATCCATTCGCGCCGAGCGGGTATGCATACGAATTATTGGGCAACATCCAACGCTCGGTTTGGCCTTCCTTGCCAACGAGCATCGGATTGGTGCTCATCAGCCAGGCGATGGGATCGCTGATATGCAACAGCGCCGTGAGGTAGGCGCAAAATGCGCTCATCTTGGGCGAGGGCAGATAATAGCTTTCCACGCCCAACGCCTGCGGATTGGCAGCCAATGCCCGAATGGCAAGTTCAAGGTAATCGGGATGTGTTATCTCGTTATCGGCGTCTATGAAAACGATGTATTCGCCAGTGGCATGCTGGAGCGCAAGCCGTTTGCCTTCCTCCATGTTCTTGCCGTTGTCATCCAAGACCATGGCTCCGTGCCTAGCGGCAATCTCGCGGGTCCGATCCTTCGAATGCGCGTCAGCCAGAATAATCTCCATCTGCGCGCGCGGATACGTCTGGCGCGCAATCGACGCCAGGCAATTATCCAAAATCGCCTCGGCATTCAGCGTCGGCATAATAATGCTGATACGCGGCAGGCTGGCTAAATCGGACGGCATGCGATGAGTGTGGCTGGAGCGGCGGACAAATTCAAATCAGCATTCAAAGTAACGGTTGCGAATTTGCCTTAAGCAATTGATTAAGGATGGTTTGCGCCCTGTTAAACAAATTAGCTTCAGAAGCAGGCTTCTGAAGCTAATCGTTGAAACAAACAGGCTTTAAAAGAGTGCGATACGCGCCACCTTTCAAAATATTTAGCTGCCCGCCAATGCCGTTGCCGGCACCGGCGGAGCTTCGGGCGGCGCTATTTTTTGACGCCAGGATTCAGTGAACTGTTTAAACCGGTTCGTGACAATTTCCGGGTTGGACCACATCGCGCGGGCAACCAGGCGCATGTGGAACTTGACCCATTTCGGATCGCGCAACTTGTGATGCTTCCATGCGGCAAATGCGCGAATGTGGAAATCCTCGACGTAAGCCGCAGTCAATCCGGATTCCGGCGGATAATCGATTATACAATGACCAGCGCCATTGTAATCCTTGCCGCGGGCATCTTTCAAGCGGCCCAACGCCTTCAAGCGATGATACAGCGGCGTGCCGGGGAAGGGCGTGACCACGCTCGTTTGCCACGTCGCCAACGGCGAACGTTTCATGAATTCCAAAGTCTCGTTCAGCGTTTCCCGGGTTTCCTCGGGATGACCAAAGGTGATTGTGCCGTGCGTCTTGATGCCGAGCTTGGCGCAAGTCTCCGCATTTTCCTCAAAGCGCTTCAAATTAATGGGCTTGTTAATACCCTTGAGCACCTTCGGGCTGGCAGATTCCAAACCGACTTTCATGCCGATCATGCCTGATTCCGCAGCCGCGTGGAGCATTTCCGAATCTGTCACCATGAAATCGCCCATGATGGACCACTTCACACGATGATGCAGGTCGCGCCGGCGGATTTCCTTGCACATGGCCAGAAACGCCGCTTTGCTGCCGGTTTCGGTGTCGCCGTCCATGTAGATTTCGCGGACATGATACTTGTCCACGAGATGCTGCATTTCATTGCAAATATCCACCGGATTACGATTGCGCCGGTTGCCCGCATTGAAATTCACGGTAATCGGAGCGCAGAAAGAGCATTTAAACGGACACCCACGGCTGGCCAGCATGATGCCGAACGGCCGCAACTGGATGAACCCGTCCTTGTAAACTTGCAGCGGGAAATAATGGCGCGCGGGCCAGGGCATCTGGCCGGCGTCAATTTCCACATAGCACGAGTTGTGCTCGAACGTCGGCTTAAAGCGAATCATGGACGGCAACTGAGTCGTCGGCTTGCCGCTCCGCAGATTGCGGATCAGGTTCAAGAGGTTGACGGGGTATTCCTTGAGCAGCAGGAAATCCACATTCTCCTTGAGCATGTCAAAAAATTCCGGTTCCAGGCTCGCGCAGAAAATGACCGTGACATTCGGGAATTGCTGGCGGATGAGGCCAGCCAGGCGGATGTCATTTTCCAGCTTCACCATCGCCGTTTCAAACACCAGGATGTCCGGCTTGAAATCGGTCACCATCTTCAGGAAGCCCGGCTCAAAATCGCGTTCGCCAATGCAATCGCGCACGAGCAATTCAATGCCCGGTTCCTTTTCCAGATAAGCCGCCGCAAAGGCCAGCTCAAAGGGAAACGGCAGGTAGCCGGGTTTATCGTTTATGGGAGCTTCGTAGGAAAACGGCCAGCGGGAACCCCCGCCAATGGTAAATATTTCCCGGCCGTTACCCAACGGGGTTCTACACATGGTATTGGCCAGCAAAACACGGGTACTTTTCATGGATTCAACGTTATTCGGTTGTCTATGAGTTAATTGTCATTTCAGCTAATGTTTTCGTCAAGTTGTAATTGTACCTTTCGGGTGAAATCTGGGTGACGCAACCAAAAACCACCAGGATGGCTATAGTGGGCGGCGGCACATTATTGCATGAAATAGTATAAATTAGTGAGAAACAGTGCTGAAATCAACAGCTTACAAAAGTTGAACATGCAAATCGGTCCGGAGTGTGCCGCAATTGCAGCCGGAGCGCAGTTGTGTTGCAATCCGGCCACAGCGAGATGGCGTCGATGCCTCAAATAGAACCATTAAACGCGACGGATGCTGGACTAGACCAGCGGCTGTAATTGTTTTTCGTTGGCGCGGACCCAGTCGAAAACGTCGCTGATAATCTTCTCCACGTTACGGCGGGGACGCCAGTCCGTGCGGGCAAACAGCTTGGAGCAATCCGCTAGAAAAATTCGCAAATCCGCCTGCCGGTTTTCTGTTTCAGCGCCAATCGCCACCTCGCGGCCCAGGACCTTTTTGCAAATGCCGGTCAGTTCCTGCAAGGAGGCGGAAATCTCGCGCCCGCCGCCGACATTGCCCAGCCAGCCTTCCCATTTATCAAAATTGGAAATTTGTTCGGTCACCAGGTCGCACAGGTCGGCCACGTGCAACATATCGCGCACCTGTTTGCCGGTGCCGCCGTAGCCAATGTACTTGAGCGGCTTGCCGAAATAATGCCGGAACACCCACAGCGCCACGACGCCCTGGTCCACCTTGCCCATTTGCCAGGGACCGGCAATCACGCTGCAACGATTCGTCACGGCACGCAGGCCAAATCCGGCGCGATATTCTTCAATCAAACTTTCGCTGGCGTACTTGGTCCAGCCGTAAAGCGAGCGGGCCGGGCTCATGTTGCAAGCTTCGCTCACGCCCTGCGACGATACCGCCGCGCCCGGCATATCGTTCCAAGCAAAGCGCGTGGGTTGTTCCGTCCATGGATGCTGTTCGAGCACGGAGATGGGATAAACGCGGCTGGTGGAGAGAAAAATGGTTTTGCTCTTCCATTGACGGGCCTGTTCCAGACAGCGATAGGTGCCCATCAAATTCGTTTCCATCAAATAATCCGGCGAGCCGTCATAACCTGCCAGCACGGACGGTTCCGCCGAACATTCAATGATGAACTCAAACGGTCCGGCGGGGAATTCCTTGGCGTTGCGAATATCGCCTTTGGCAAATTCAATACCCGCTGCTTGCAGGCGCGGCAAATTAAGTTCGGAACCGCGCCGGTACAAATTATCCATGCACACCACGCGTGTGCGCGGAGAATGTTGTTTCAAATGCAATGCCAGGCTGCTGCCCACAAACCCGGCACCACCCGTGATCAATATGCTTTCAGCGCCTGAACTCATGAAGGGTATGAATAGGGATTAGGCGGTGCAGGCGGCGTGGATTTCGGTGAGGATATCCGTGAGACCGTAGCGGAACTTCCACGTGGGATAATGCTGCTGAAACTTGCGCACATCGCTAACCCACCAGATATGGTCGCCAATCCGGTTGTCCTCCACATACGTCCACTTCAACTTCTTGCCGCTAATCCGTTCGCACTCGTCAATCGCCTCCAACATCGAACAATTCGAATGGCGGCTGCCACCAATATTGTAAACCTCACCCGACCTCGGCTTTTGGAAGAACTGCCAGAACGCTTCCACCAAGTCGTGACTATGAATGTTGTCCCGCACCTGCTTGCCCTTGTACCCAAACACACGGTAAGGCGTGCCCGTGACCGTGCAACGCATCAGATACGCCAGAAAGCCGTGCAACTCGGTGCCTGCATGGGCTGGCCCCGTCAAACAACCACCCCGGAAACAGGCCGTCTTCATGCCAAAATAATTACCATACTCCTGCACCAATATATCCGCCGCCACCTTGCTGGCGCCAAAGAGCGAATGTTTGGTCTGGTCAATGCTCATCGTCTCGGAAATGCCCGGTTCATATTCGTGACCGGCCTTGATTTCCCAGCGTTTTTCCAGTTCCACCAAGGGCAGGCGGTTGGGCGTATCGCCGTAGACCTTGTTGGTGGAGGTAAAGATAAAGACGGCTTCGGGGCAGAACTCGCGGGTGGCTTGCAGCAGGTTCAAGGTGCCAACGGCGTTGACGCCGAAATCGGCATGGGGATCGCGGGCGGCCCAGTCATGAGAGGGCTGGGCGGCGGTGTGAATGATGAGGGCGATGTCTTTGCCGAGGGTCTGGAACAGGTTTTCGACGGCGGCACGGTCGCGGATGTCGAAATCGTGATGTTCGTAATTGGGGAAGGCTTTGATGAGCTTCTGGCGGTTGCCGAGGGTGGAAGCTTCCTTGCCGAAGAACCACTGGCGAAGGTCGTTGTCGATGCCGACAATCTTAAAACCCTCCCGGGCAAAGCGCTTGACGCTCTCCGACCCAATCAACCCGGCCGCGCCGGTCACAATCACGGTTTTCATGTTAGTTTATAGTTTTCTCGTGTCCGCAGTGCGGGCACAAGCGGATTTTCTGATTAAATTAATTCTTCGGATTCGGTTGCATGGCCACCGGCTTGAGATAACCCGGCGCCATGGGCTTGCCATCGGCCTGTTCTTGCAGCAAGTCGAGCACGCGATGCGGATGATATAACTTGAGCACGGTATCGCGCACGTTCAGGCAATTTTCGCGCAGCTTGGGCTGCATGGCCAGGGCCTCGCGCAGGTGTGCTTCCAAATTTTGCGGCGTCACGGTCATGGCATCCAGCGGATACATGCACTGAGTGAGCCAGGGATATTCAAAGGGAATGTCCTCGCCAATCATGGGCGTGCCCAGGCAGGCAAACTCGGTGTATTTGGCCACGGAATTTTGGTGCAAGCCGCCGGTGGCAATCGTCAGGCGGCTGCCTTGCACCACCTGCATATATTCATCCCACTTGAGGTAATGGCTCTTGCTGAGGTCAAACACCTTGTAACGACTGTTCCCGGCGCTGGCGACCATCTTGGTGAGGCGCAGCCGGTCGTAATATAAATTGCCAAAGTTTAAGCGCGAGGGCGCGTACGGATCACGCATGATCCAGTAACCGCCATTGGTGCTGACATTGGAGAAGTCATATTGCGGTTTGACCTCGCGTATGGGGACATGCTCCTCGGAAACGGTGAAGGGAAAATACAGCAACCGTTCCACGGGAATATTTTCCAACTGGCGCAGATGGTTATGCCATAAGTCCAGAAATGGCGTGGCCAGCAAAGCCGGAGCGCGCAACATGCAGGAGATGATGGCATACGGATGCGTGTTGCCGGGCAGCGACAACAAAGGCGCGTGGCGTCCGGCGGCAAATTCGCCCAAGCCGCGCCGCGCCGCGATGCCATTGTAATTCCGGAAAATGATGTAATGCGCGTTGCGCGTGAACCAATGCCGGCTGGTCCACCAGTCCACCATGGACATGGAAAAATTGCGGCGATCCTTAAAAATGGGGTAAAGCTGCTTTAACTCATGCGGCATCATGCAGTCCATGACCACATGCTGGTCGGATGCCCACACGGCCTTGCGAATGCGCTCCAATCCTTCCGTGTCCTTCGGCCCGTTCAGGGTCAGGATGGTGATGTTTTTTTCAACCAACGCCTTGCACAGGGAGCGAAAAATGGCCGAGGTATCCATGATGCCACTGCGAATCCAGAGGCATTTATCGAATTGGATGCTGGATGGCGTTGGGCTCGGCGATGGCATAAAACTTAAAAAATACAGGCAAGAACAAGCCTGTTACAAGCCGCGAATTTTTGGCCGGAGATGTGCAAAACGTCCGGGATTGCATGGCTGCCTGGCCACGCGCTTCTGATTGGCCAGTGTCCGCTGGCTTTGGCGGAATTTATTTTGCCGCCGTCAGTTCTGGTTCGGATTCGCATTGGCCGTTGCTGCAGCCGCAACCGCCCGTTTCCTGGTCGGCAAAGCCATGGCTGTCCCAGTTGGGGTCGAGGCCGAGGTCTTTGAGCATCTGCAAATCTTTTTCCACGGGCTGGTTCAGGGTGGTGAGATAATTGCCCACCATCAACGCGCTGGCACCGGCCATGAATATCATGCTCTGGGCATCGCGCAGATTCACCGTGCGGCCGCCGGCAATCATGATTTCCTGGCGCGGCAAAATCAGGCGGAAGCAGGCGATGGTCTTTAAAATTTCCAGGACGGGCAGGGGAGTGTTGTTGGCGAACGGCGTGCCGGGAATGGGATTGAGAATATTGACAGGTACAACGTTCGCGCCGATGGCTTTCAACTCAAAGGCCAGATCGCAACGGTCGGCACGCGTCTCGCCCATGCCGATGATGCCGCCGGAACAAATTTTGATGCCGGCTTTTTTTAGATGACCGATGGTTTGGAGCCGGTCATCAAAGGTGTGCGTGGTGCAGGTCTGCGGAAAGAAACGGCGCGAGCTTTCAAGGTTGTGGCCGTAGCACTCCACACCAGCTTCCTTCAAGCGGTCAGCCACGTTCTGGCTTTTGATGATACCCAGGGAAACATCCGGACGGGTCTTGCCGGCGGCTTTCATTTCGCTAATGCGCGCACAAACTTCGTCCAGCATGGGGCCCTCGTTCAAGCCTTTCCAGGCGGCCACGAGACCAACGGCAGTGACATGGTTTTTGTTGGCTTCGTCAGCGGCCTCAGCCACGGGTTCGGGGTCCACAAAACCGTACTTGGGCGAACCCGTCTGATAAAACGAGGATTGGGCGCAGAAGCTGCAATTTTCGGAACACGCGCCAGCCTTGGCATTGACGATGGAACACAGGTGAATCTTGTTGCCCTTGTATTTTTCGCGGATGCGGTTGGCCCACGAGAGCAAATCATGAATATCGGCAGAAGACTCCAACTCAAACAGCCAGAGCGCTTCATCACGGGTAATCTGCCCGCCGTTCAAAACGCGCTGGCCGAGTTCGGAAATTTTGCTGTGATTGTTTGCGTCAACCAATTGTGCCGTCATGGTTGACAGAGTACCCGCACCCTTAAAATTCTGCAAGGCTCTTGAGGGCTGCGCCAATGAATTTGTCGCCCAGCTCCGGTGGACTTTATTTGGGCTGTTGCGCTGATGCCGGAGCTTTGGGGGGGATGAGCGAGTTCAGATAAGCCGCCAGCGAGGCGATTTGCATGTCGTTCAACGGGCCGCCTTGGGCGGTGGCAAAGGCGGGCATGAGCGTGCCAGGTTTGCCGGAAGTAATCCAGGCGCGCCAGAATTCTTCGCTGGTTGGGTCTTTCAAGTTACGCAGATCAGGCACCATGCTGGCGCGTGGATTGGCTTCATGGCAAACCGAGCAGACTTCATCATACAACTGCTGGCCGTATTTGTTTTGTACGTTCTTGGCATGGCAACTAATGCAATCGCCTTTGAACACCGCCTGACGGTCAGCCGAGGCAGCCGCGATGCCGCGTGCGCGTTGTTCCGCAGACATGGGAGCGGCGGGCGGGGCGGGCAAAATATTGATGCGTACCATCAGGTCGAGACGTCCTTTGTCCGTGTTGATGGTTACGCTCTTGAAGAGCGTACCGATTTTGCCCTGCAAATTGACGCTGACGCCAATGGAGCTGTTGGTTCCGGGCGGCAATTGCCACGGTACTGGCGGCAATTGGGCCGTGGTGCAGCCGCAGGAAGGATGCACGTTGAGGATGGTTACTTGGGCCGGAACCGGGGCATTGGTGACCAGCACGGTATTGGTGCGGCCCGTGGCCGGGTCAATGTTATCGATGTGTTCCACCGGCCTCATCGTGGCCGTGTTGGTGAAGTAGAACGTAAACTTGGCAAAATCCTGGCCGTTGGTGCAGTCCAAAGTCTTTTGCGTGGAATCCCAGGCAAGCGTTCCCGGCGTAATGGGATCATTGGCGTGGGTATAATCCGGTACAAAAACGGGTGTGCTGGTTACGGGATTCGTGGGCTGCGCTGCGACGCGAAAAACCGCAGCCGCAAAAAACAGGATTGCGATGGCAAAAAAGGTCCGGTACGAACGCATATTCAGGTAAAATTACGTGGTCGATGGCCAGTTGACGAGCGCGATTTATAAATTTAATGGCTGGCTATCATAGGCCGCTCCTTTTTATGGCCCAGACTCCCAAAAACTTGGGCGAATTCCCCTCAACGGCAGCCGTGCCGTCAAGGGGACCCGCATTAAGCTTGTCAAAGCCAGCGTTAGAGCCGGTTTAAAGCGCTCAAAATGGCCCGCACCGAGGCCAGTTCAATATTGGTATCCACACCCGCACCCCAGCGCGTTTTGCCGTCGGCTGTCTTGATTTGGATATAGGCAATCGCTGCTGCCGTTTCGCCGGAACTCATGGCGTGTTCGCTGTAGGCCGTGATTTCAAAGCGCGGCACACCGGCGGTTGTGAAGCCATGAACCAGCGCGGCGAGCGGGCCGTTGCCTTCACCCTTCAACTCCGTGGTTTTGCCATCGTGCAACAACTCGGCGTGGCATTTGACCACGCCATTCTTGCTTTCGGTCTCAAAACTGGTGAGCGTCCACGGCGTGGTGCGTTCAACGTATTCCCGCCAGAACATCTTTTTGAGTTCGGCGCCGCTGACTTCGCGGCCAAGCCGGTCCACCTCGTCGTTGGCAATGGGACCAAATTCGCGCTGCATTTCCTTGGGTAATTCAATGCCGAACTCGCTTTCGAGCAGGTAGGCAACGCCGCCCTTGCCGGACTGCGAATTGACGCGAATGACCTCGCGATATTCGCGGCCAATATCTGCCGGGTCAATCGTGAGATAGGGTACGTCCCAATGATCGCGCTTTTTCTCCTCCCATTCGGCCAAACCTTTTTTGATGGCGTCCTGATGCGAACCGCTGAAGGCGGTGAACACCAATTCGCCGGCGTAAGGCTGGCGCGGCGGAATGGTCATGCCGGTGCAACGCTCATAGACATCAATGACCGAATTGAGCTTGGAGAAATCCAATTTCGGGTCGATGCCATGCATGTAGAGGTTCAACGCCACGGTCACAATGTCCAGGTTGCCGGTACGTTCACCGTTGCCGAACAAGGTGCCTTCCACGCGGTCGGCCCCGGCGAGCAGGCCCAACTCCGTGGCGGCCACGCCGGTGGAACGGTCGTTATGCGTGTGCAAGCTGATGACGAGCGATTCCCGGTTTTTAATGTTCCGGCACATCCATTCGATCTGGTCCGCGTAAACATTGGGCATGGCCACTTCCACGGTATCCGGCAAATTCAAAATCATTTTGTGCTCGGGCGTGGGCTGCCATACCTCCATGACGGCCTCGGAAATTTCCTTGGCGAATTCCACTTCCGTGCCCGAAAAGCTTTCAGGCGAATATTGAAGCGTGATTTCCGTGCCCTGGAGCCGGTGCAAACGGTCCTTGATCATCTTTGCCCCATTCACGGCAATGGCCTTGATTTCATCCTTGGACTTGCCAAACACCACGCGGCGCTGCGCCGGCGACGTGGAGTTGTACATGTGGATGATGACTTTTTTCGCGCCCATCAACGATTCGACGGTGCGTTCAATCAAATCTTCGCGCGCCTGCACGAGCACCTGCAACCAGACGTCGTCCGGAACGCGCTTTTCCTCGATGAGCCGGCGGTTGAAGGTGAACTCGGTGTTGGACGCGGACGGAAAGCCGACTTCGATTTCCTTAAAGCCAATCCGCACGAGCGTTTGGAATAGCTCGAGCTTTTGCGACACGTTCATGGGCACGGCAAGGGCCTGGTTACCGTCGCGCAGGTCCACGCTGCACCAGCGGGGCGTCTGGGTGATGACGCGGTTGGGCCATTGCCGTTCCGGCAAATGAATGGGCGGGAACGGACGATATTTTTGTGTCGGAGCTTTTTGCATGTTATGTGGCTTTCTTATTATTGCCATCCGGCGGCCGGGTTAAAACAAAAAACCCACCGCCATCCGGCAGTGGGTGTTGATAAATTCTGGTGAACGCTCAAAACCCGGCTGCCGCGCTGGTAAGCAGCGCGTTCGTAAGCAGCAGGTTCAGGTTACAATTCATGTCTGGATTATACTTCGGCTGGTGCCGGGGTCAAGTTTAGCCGATAAATGCCGCGTGCACAGCTTTGACGGCCTGTTCGCCCTTGGCCAGCTCAATGACCACGGAAATCTTGATTTCGCTGGTCGAAATCATGTCGATATTGATGCCTTCCTTCGCCAGGGTATCAAACAATTTGCCTGCCACGCCGGTGTGGGACTTCATGCCGACGCCGACGATGGACAGCTTGCCGACTTTTTCGGTAGTGATGAACTCGCGGTAGCCGACGTCTTTTTTCAAGCCTTCGATTACCTTTTGGGCCTTGAGCAAGTCGGGCTTGTCGGCGGTAAAGGAAATATCGGTGGACGGGGTGCCGTTGCCGTGGCTGGCATTTTGAATGATCATGTCCACGTTCACGGTGGCGTCACCAAGGGCCTTAAAAATCTTGGCGGCAAAACCGGGTTTGTCGGGTACGCCGATGACGGTGATTTTGGCCTGGTTTTTGTCGAGAGCGACGCCGCGCACGACGACACCTTCCATACTTTTCGTTTCTTCTTTCACAATGGTTCCTGGGTTGTCATTGAGGCTGGAGCGGACCTCGAACACGACTCCATATTTTTTTGCAAATTCAACCGAACGGCTCTGCATCACCTTCGCGCCAAGGCTGGCCAGCTCGAGCATTTCGTCATACGAAATCTCCTGCAATTTCCTGGCGGTGGGCACAATGCGCGGGTCGGTGGTGTAAACGCCGTCCACATCCGTATAAATCTGGCACAAGTCGGCCTTGAGCGCCGCAGCGAGCGCAATGGCGGTGAGGTCGGAACCCCCGCGGCCGAGCGTGGTAATCTGGCCTTCGGAGGTTTCACCCTGAAAACCGGCGACAATGACCACGTTGCCAGCCTTCAATTTCTCATGCACCTGCTTGGGCGAAATATTATGAATTTTGGCCTTGGTATGGACGTTGTCGGTAACGATGCCCGCCTGGGAGCCGGTCATGGATACAGCCGGCACGCCGATGGTTTGCAAGGCAATGGCGGTGAGCGCAATGGTTTGTTGCTCACCCGTGGCGAGGAGCATGTCCATTTCGCGTTCGCTGGGCAGGGGGGCGATGTCTTTGGCCAGTTTAATAAGGCCATCGGTCACGCCGCTCATGGCGGACACGACCACTACCACCTGATCGCCCTTGGCGTGGTATTTGGCCACGCGGGCGGCAACATTCTTGATGCGGTCGGTGTTGCCCACCGATGTGCCGCCATATTTTTGAACAATCAATGCCATACAAAAATCTGATTCCGCACCGGTATTTATCCGGTTAGGGTCAAAACGGAAACGGAAGCATAGTCAGAACACTGAGGTTTGAAAAGATGGAATTATAACAGTTTTGCCAGGGATTACTTGGGGCGATGGGATGGATCAATTGTTTTTACTGAAATTGTGAAGAAAAGCTCGAAATTGCGTCACCAATGTGGCCGGCCCATCCATACGGAATCAAAGCCCGGAGAATAATTGGCTCCCACCAAACGTGCTTCTTTAAACCACGGCCACCGGGCGGTGAACAAGGTTAAGTCGTCCAGCGTCACGCTGGCTGGGCATTGTGGCCAAGGGGGATGCCAGACTCGAAAATAGCGGCGAATGCCGCCAGCCGAATTGAAGGCGGTATAGCGTTCCATCAACCATTCCGTGAGCGAATCAGCGGCACACGGTTGCGGCTGCGCTGACGACGTGAGTTTGCCGTGAAAGGCAAGCGCGGCGTGAGTTCGCATGTTCACCACCCGGCCTTGTAGCAAACTTTGTGGCGAACTGAAATCATAAGCAACGTGACCATAGCGATAGGGGAGGCCAAAAGTGACTGGTCCCAACATCGCCGCCAGCCGACTCGACAACCATTCAGCCAAAAAATGGATGCCCGGCTCGGTTCGGTGGACAACATAAGTGCGGACATTCAGGAAATGATGTGTGGCGATGGGCCGAAGCAAACGCGCACCTAGGCGTCCACCGAAACGAGGTCGCATATCTTCCATGCTGAATGCCACTAAAGACACGAATGCCCGACCTTGGTAAAGATCGAGTTGGAAGGGCACATCTCGCTGGAGCGCGGCGGCATCCACTTCAAAATGCAGCATCAATACTCGTCGCCACGCCGCTAGGAACAACGGTTCACCGCGCCGCGACAACATTCTCCGATGTGCCTCTTCGCTGGGGCCGCTGGTAAGTTGAACGGCTGGCTGACTGGTGATGAATTGGCTCATTCAAAATGTTGTCCCTTCGATTTAAGTCTAGTGGTTGGTCAGCAAATCTTTAATGGTCTCCAGTAAATGTGGGAAACGAAATGCAAAGCCGGACTCAACCAGGCGTGCGGGAATAACTCGACGGCTTTTGATGGTCAACTCGGTCTCTGTTTGCAGCAGGAATGCGCCGGCTTCCAGCATCCATCTGGTTGCCGGAAGTCCCACGGGTACGCCGCACACGTCGCGCAACGTTTTCATCATTTCCGCGTTAGTGACGGGATTCGGCGCAGAAATATTGATGGGGCCGCGTAGTTCTTCGTATGCAATCAGCCATTCCACGGCCCGGCAAAAGTCTGTTTCGTGAATCCACGAAACAAATTGTTTTCCGTTGCCCATTCGACCGCCGAGGCCAAGACGTGTCAACCGGCGTAACATGGGAAACACGCTGTTGTCGCCCAAGCCAAAAACCATGGCCGAGCGCATGGCCACTTTGCGCGTAAGCGGTGTGGATGCTTCTTGCAAGGCGCGTTCCCATTCGGTGGCCACCTCAACGGAAAATTTATCTTTGGCTTCCACTGTGGAGCCAATTTCACCGGCTTCAGTCCAAGCCGGGCCAAAGGTGTGTTTATAGATAGTGGCGGTGCTCGCATTCAACCAAACCTTGGGCGGTGCTTTGCACCGGGCGATGGCCTGACCGATGGCGCGAGTTGAGTTCACTCGCGATTCAATTATCGAGCGGCGATTTTTCTCATGATAACGGCAATTGACCGAGCGGCCGACGAGGTTAATGATTGCCGTGGCACCTTCAAGTTCCTGTGCCCAATCACCCAGCGAAGCCGCATCCCATTTGACCTGCTTGATTCCGGCTAGGCTGTTCTTTGGGGAACGAGTGAGCACACAAATGTTATACCCGGCTTTGTGGAAATAGGAGGATAAAGCCTGGCCCAGAAAACCATTGCCACCAGCGATGACAATATGGGATTTGGTTGTGTTCATGGCATTTCCAAAAAAGTCCGGTGGGCATGCAGATGCCCTATATGAGCTTCGCGACGGCAGCCGCGAATGTCGTGGCAACGGAATGGACCGCGCGCTGGCAGACCTTGGAGAATTTGCGTTTCACTAAACGGAGTTTTCGGCGCCAGTTCGGGCGGCGGCAATTCACGGGGCGGACACGGCTCGGATATTCCCTCGGACAACATTCGCACTTGTGCCACGGAGACCAGTGGCACCACCATGATGCGTTCCACAACCCAGCCCAATGCATAATGAAACCAGAGGGGCAGGGGAAACATCAGCGGTCGTTTGCCGACCACGCGGGCCACGCGCCGGACAGCTTCGCGGAGCGTCAATTCTTCCGGGCCGACCACGGCAATTGTTTGGCGTGCGAGGATATTGGTGGTGACGGATGCCGCTACGAGGCGCACTACATCTTCCACCGCATTGGGCCGGAGGGTTTTATCCTCGAACCCGACAAAGGCAAAAATGGGAAAGGTATAAAATGCGTGGCTCAAATGGTCGAGCATGTGGTCGCCTTTGCCATAGATGACACCGCATTTGAACACGGTATAATCAAGGCCACTTTGGCGAATTATTTCCTCTGCTGCCCACTTGGATTCGTGATAGCCCGATCCGCAATTGGGACGTGCGCGCAGGAAGCTGATAAGCGCCAGTTTACGCACACTCGCTTGCCTGGCGGCCGCAACGACATGGCGCGTACCTGCCACGTGAACGCGTTGAAAGCTGTCGGAACCAGATTCCCGGTTGATGCCCGCACAATGCACGACTGCATCACAGCCAGAAAACGCCTCAGCCAGTTGTGCGGCATCCTCCAAGCCAAGTAACAGTAGGCGGGTATTATTTAATTGGCGGATTGCCGGGTCAGTTTGATTATGTCCGCGAGCCAGTAAAATTACCTCGTGGCCGGCC
>Ga0265327_10002362_pt1 | contig 20106 bp, 19 predicted proteins | sample 41621metaG_FD_202089 | JGI IMG/M metagenome (GOLD analysis project Ga0265327, IMG submission 202089) | Rhizosphere microbial communities from Carex aquatilis grown in University of Washington, Seatle, WA, United States - 4-16-21 metaG | ecosystem: Host-associated > Plants > Roots > Rhizosphere...
AGCATCGCGAGGATGTACTCGGTTCTGCTGGACGCCCTCACGCGACGGACCATCGAGCTGGAGATCGCCTCCTCGGACGCCGCGCCGAGCGGGTTCGCCTGGCTCGCGCTCGGCAGCCAGGCGCGGCGCGAGGCGGTGCCCGGCTCGGACCTCGACAGTGCCATCGCCTGGTATGGCGATGTGAGCGAGCAGGAGATCCGTCCGCGCCTCCACGCGCTGGCCGAGTCGGTGACGGCAAGGCTCGCCGGATGGGGGCTGCCCGTCGACAGCCACGGGGCGACCGCGTCGGATGTCGTGTTCGTTCGCTCGGCCGAGTCCTGGCAGAAGCTCGCTCGAAGCTGGATCGAGCGCCCCACCCAGGAGAAGGCCCTGATTCTCGTGTCCCTGCTCCTCGACAGCCGCCCGGTCTGGGGAATCCACGAGGGTCCGCCGATCGCCGAGACGTTCCGCACGGCGGGCACCCGTTCGCAGCTGGTGCGGCTGCTGGCGCGCCTGGCCCTGGCCCACCGGCCGCCGACGGGGTTCCTGCGCGCGCTGGTGCTCGAGCATGACGGCGAGCACCGGGGCCGGCTGGACATCAAGTCGGGAGGGCTGCTCCCGGTGGTCGATCTCGCCCGGTGGGCCGGGATCGCTGCGGGCGTCACCAGCGCCTCGACGAGCGAGCGGCTGCGGGCGGGGAGGGATGCGGGCACCCTGCCGGGCGAGGACGCCCGAACACTCGAGGAGGCCCACGAGCTCTTCTCCGAGCTTCGGCTGGCCCATCAGGTCGAGCAGCTGCGCAACGGCTCCGAGCCGGACGACCATCTCGATCCGCGGGAGCTGAGCACGCTGACCCGAAGCCACCTCAAGGAGGCATTTCGCGCAGTGGCCTCTGTGCAGAAGCGCGTCGCGGCAGAACTCGACCTGCCGCCGAGATGAGGGGGAGATCCGAGGAGCGCGGGCCGGGAGCGAGCGCCTATGCGCTCGAGAAGCTCCCGTCCGGAAGAACGCCCTGGCGCGCGGCCCGCTACTGCGCGGTCGACCTCGAGCTCACCGGGCTCGATCCCGGGAAGGACAAGATCGTCTCCTTCGGTGCCGTCCCGATCGAGGACGGTCGCGCGAGACCGGGTGAGGCCGTCGAGGGAAGGGTGCGCCTCGAGCGCCCGATGGACGAGGCGTCGATCAAGGTTCACGGCCTCCGTGCGGTGGACCTCGAATACGCGCCCAGGCTCGAGGCGGCAATCGACCCGCTGCTCGGCGCGTTGGCGGGAGCCATCCCGGTGGTTCACTTCGCCGAGGTCGAGCGCCGTTTCCTGGGTCGGGCACTGCGCCGCCAGGGGCTCCGCCTGCACCCGCAGATGATCGACACCACTGTGCTGGGGGCAATCTGGCTGCACGATCGCGATGGCATCCGGGCGCAGCGCATCATGCTCGGCGCGCTGGCCGAGGCCCTGAATGTCCCGGCCCACCAACCACACGACGCCCTCGGGGACGCGCTGACGACGGCCGAGATCTTCATCGTGCTGGCGACACACCTCGATGCGATGCATCGCGAGAGCGTCAAGAGCCTCACCTCGGCCGAGCGGCGCCTTGATGCGATGGGCATGTACCCCGCCCACATCGACAGCTAGCGGACCTGTTCGACCTCTTCTCGATGCGGCGCCTCGCCTCGGTCCTCGTCTGCGAGGGCGTCGACAAACGCCTGGAGAAGCCCCGGATCCTCGACGGGTGGCCCGTGGCCGAAGCATGCGAGTCTGGGACGCAGAGCGGCGAGGCGCCGCATCGACCGCCGGTTGAGGGCCGGGTCGGGCGTGAACATGTCCGGCGGCGGGTGCAGCCCGGGCCGTCCTGTCAGAGGGTGCCTGTTGAAGAACACGTCCCCGCCCAGCAGCGTCCTGTCGGACTCGCGCCAGAGCGCGATGTGTCCCTCCGCATGCCCCGGGGTCTCCAGGACGGTGAACGTGGCGACCGCGTCGCCCTCGCGCAGGACGCGGTCGACATTCAGGCCGGGGCCGGCCCACCAGCGGCCCTGGAAGGCGGTGATGAGGTTTCTGGGGATCGCGACGGCGGGTCCTCCGGCTTCGGCACGGGCGACGTCGGCCTCCCCCACCCAGAAGGGAATCTCCAGCTCGCGACACGCCGCGGCGCTGGAGCCCTGATGGTCGGCATGAGCATGAGTGATGGCATGAGCCACGACCCTCCGCCCGCGCAGCCGTGGAGCCATCCGGCGCCAGGACCAGCGGGTGCCGGCGTCCACGAGCACCCCGTCGGCCAGGTAGCTGTTGAAGGCGTGGGCGGGGCGCGAGGGCAGGACCGTTATCCCGGGAGCGAGTTCCATACGGTGGCGTACGGTACTCCATGGAGGCGGTGTTGTCAATACTGTGGCGTATGGTGCTTCTGTGACCGATCGCCTGACAGCCGCCGACTGGGAGAGAACGGCCCTCGAAGCGATCGCCGAGAGCGGGCTGAGCGCCGTTGCTGTCGAACCGCTGGCCCGCCGGCTCGGGGTGACCAAGGGAAGCTTCTACTGGCATTTCCCGAATCGCGAGGCGCTCGTTGCCGCAGCGATCACACGCTGGGAACGCGATCAGCTTGGGGATCTCGGGCGCGCTGAGACCGCCGATCCCTCGGCCCAGCTGCAGACACTGGTGAGCAAGGCCCTCAAGCTCCTGGGCCGCCCGACCGTCCAGCGCCGGCTCACGGCCGAAGCTGAGGGCAACCGGCACGCGGCGGCGGCCCTGGCACGCGTGACGCACGCCCGGATAGAGCGAATTGAGGCGATCTACGACGCCTTCGGCCTGCCGCGCAAAGAGGCGCGGGCGCGCGCCGCCGTCGCCTACGCCGCGGTGCTGGGCCTCGAACAGATCGACCGTGTGGGCGAGCTGCGGGTCAGCGAGAGCGCGATCGTCCGGGAGCTGCTCGCGGCGCTCACCCCCTGAGGAGCCGCGGCCGCGCCGGCGCGAAACCCGGCCGGCACGCTGCGGGCGGGTCAGTCCCCGCCGCAGGCCAGGGCGCGTGAGAGGAGGAGCTCTCGCTCACGGTCGTTGAGACAGAGATCGGCAGCGCGGATGAACTGCTCGCGGGCCTCCTCGGTCCGGCCCAGGCGGAAAAGGACATCGCCTCGCACGCCCGCAAGGGGGTGATAGGTCTGCAGGGCGGGGTCGCCGGCCAGCTCGTCGAGCAGCTCCAGGCCCGCCTCGGGACCGAATGCCATGGTGACCGCCACGGCCCGGTTCAGTTCGACCACCGGTGAGCCGGTCAGCGCGACGAGGCCGTCATAGAGCGCGACAATCCGCGCCCAGTCGGTCTCCTCGACGCTGGCGGCGCGTGCGTGGCAGGCGGCGATGGCGGCCTGCAGCGTGTAGGGGCCCAGCGCGCCGCTGAGCTCTTCGGCGCGAGCCAAGCCGGCGAGCCCCCGCTGCACGAGCAGGTGGTCCCACCGGGCGCGATCCTGCTCGGCCAGCAGGACGGCTCCACCTCCGGGGGCGACCCGTGCCCGTAGGCGGGATGCCTGAAGCTCCATCAGCGCCAGCAGGCCGTGCACCTCCGGCTCGCCCGGCATCAGCCCGGCCAGGATGCGCCCCAGGCGCGTCGCATGACCGCAGAGCTCAGGACGGACCCACTCCTCGCCGGCGGTCGCAGCGTAACCCTCGTTGAAGACGAGGTAGATGACCTCCAGGACAGAGGAGAGGCGACCCGCCAGCTCGTCACGCGCGGGCAGTTCAAAGGGCACCCGCGCCTCTGCCAGCGTGCGCTTGGCACGGACGATTCGCTGCGCCACGGTGGCCTCGGAGATCAAGAAGCCACGGGCGATCTCCTGCGTCGAGAGTACCCCCAGCAGCCGCAGCGTGAGCGCCACCCGGGCGTCCCGCGAGAGGACCGGGTGGCAGGTCAGGAATACGAGGCGCAGGACGTCGTCCTGCACATCCTCGACCTGCGCCTCGAGATCGGCCCTGTTCAGCTCCTGGAGGATCTCCATGTCCCGCCCGATCATCTCCTGCTTGCGGGCGAGGGTCACGCGGCGGCGCACCAGGTCGATGCCTCTGCGCTTCCCAGCCGCCATCAGCCAGGCCCCAGGGTTCTCAGGGATGCCGGACTCGGGCCACTGCTCGAGTGCCGCCACGAGGGCGTCCTGCGCGAGATCCTCGGCGGTCGAGACATCGCGCATGATGCGAGTCAGCCCGGCTATCAGCCGGGCTGACTCGATCCGCCAGACCGCGTCGATCGCACGATGCGTGCTCGACGCGGCCGCAACCACGCCTCAGGCTCCCGCGGCCTGCTCGCGCATGCGCTCGTTGGCCTCCCGCAGCTCGGGTGTCAGCTGCTCGCCGAAGTCCTCGGCCTCGAAAATCTGGCGAAGCTCGATTTCGGTGCCGCCGTCGAAGGGCGCCCGCTTGAGCCACTCGACCGCCTCATCCCGCGAGGCGCACTCCCAGATCCAGTAGCCCGCCACGAGCTCCTTGGCCTCGGTGAACGGGCCATCGATGACCGTCCGCTCGCTGCCGTCAAAACGCACCCGTGCTCCCTTTGAGGTCGGGTGCAGGCCCTCACCGGCCAGCATGACGCCGGCGCCGACGAGCTGTTCGTTGTATTTGGTCATCTCTTCCAGCAGGTCCGTTGTGGGCATGACGCCCGCCTCGGACTCGGGGCTGCCTGGAACCAGAAGCATGAAGCGCATTTGCTCTCTCCTTGTTGTCGTAGGGGGGTTTCTACCTGCACGTCGATCGACGCACGGCGAAATCGACACGGATTTCAGAATTCTTTTGACGTCTCTCGACGCTAGTACCCGGGCGGGTTGACCTCATCCACGAACAGGTCCACGGCGAGATCGCCGGCGGAGCCGTTGGAGTAGGGGCCGAGGTCGCTGACGCCTGCGCCCACGAGCACGTCCTCGCAGAGCAGGGCCTGTCCGGTCGTCGCCCTCGCGTCACTCGTCAGGACGACGTGGGCCGCGTCCGCATAGATCGCGGGGGTCCGCGCCTGGTTCATGGCGGCCTCCCCGCCGAGCAGGTTCTGAACGGCTGCCGTGGCGACGAGCGTCCTCGGCCACAGAGCGTTCGAGGCGATCCCGGCGGGGCGCAGCTCCTCGGCCAGGCCGAGTGCACAGAGCGTCATCCCGTACTTGGCGATCGTGTAGGCCGTGTGGGGAGCCAGCCAGCGGGGCTCGAGGGTGATCGGTGGGGAGAGCGTGAGGATGTGCGGGTTCGTCCCCTGGCGCAGATGGGGAACGGCGGCTTTGCTGAGCGCGTAGCTCCCGCGGACGTTGATGTCCTGCATCAGGTCATAGCCCTTCATGGCCAGGTCGTCGACCCCGGCGAGGTTGATGGCGCTGGCGTTGTTGACGCAGATGTCGATGCCACCGAACTGCTCGACCGTCATCTCGACCGCCCGGGCGATGTCCTCGTCGTTCCGCACGTCACCGATGATCGGAAGCGCCCGGCCGCCGGCGTCCTCGATCGCCTCGGCGGCGGTGTAGATCGTCCCCTCGAGCTTCGGATGGGGCTCAGCCGTCTTGGCGATGATCGCGATGTTGGCGCCGTCGGCCGCCGCGCGAAGAGCGATCGCGAGTCCGATGCCCCGGCTCCCCCCGGACATGATCATGGTGCGGCCCTTCAGACTGCGATCGTCCTGCTGCACGGGATCCTCTTGTGCGGGCATCCCCGCCTCCTCTCGAAAATGAGCCGGCCTCGCGCCGACCGCTGGCGCAGGAGGGTAGTCCAGGACTAGCCCGGCTCGAATGACCGGTCGGGTGCGACCGTCACCGGTGCGCCAAGGAAGCCGTCAAGGGCGATCGCATCGAGCACCTCTCGCTCGCGGGTCGTCCCCAGCGCTCTGCGGCCGTCCTCGAGCAGTGCGAAGAGGATCCCGTAGGAGGGCGATCCATCTCGCTCGTAGATCACCGTGGCGGTCTCTGCGGTCGCCTCGTATCGGCTTCCCCCCGGGACCACCGCCCGCGCGGGTGCCCGCGCCACCTCGGGTTCGATCATGGCGAACGGCCGCTCGGGCGGCCGGTTGCCGAGCATGCCGAGGGCATGCTTGGTCGCGTACCAGCCGAGCGCGCTGGCGAGCCCCACCGCACCGGCCTCTGCCTCTCTCAGCCCGCGGGCGAGCGCCACCACGCCGTGGGTCGCATAGTTGTTTCCCGGCCCGCCGAAGAAGGTGAGTCCGCCGGTGCAGGTCAACGGACGTCCCAGATCGAGCCGCAGCTCGCCGGCGGCGAGTTGCACCGCCGCGGGAAAGCAGGAGTAGAGATCGATCAGAGCAAGGTCCTCTGGCCGGCTGCCCGTGTGCTCGAAGAGAGCCGAGCCGCAGGCGGCGATCGCGGGGGAGCGGTCGAGCCGGTCGCGCTCGGAGAGGTTCCAGACGTCCGTCGCCGCAGCCGAGGCGTGCAGGAAGACCCACCGCTCCTGCGGCACCCCCAGGGACCTTGCGTGGCCGGCTGAGCAGAGAATCACAGAAGCGGCCTGATCGACCTGGATGTTGGCGTTGTGAAGCTTCCGGTAGGGGTGGGTGATGAGCCGGTTGGACGGACCGGCCTGCGCCAGCTCCTCAGCGGTGTAGGCCTTCGGCGTCCAGGCGCATGGCTGGCGGGTGGCCACCTCGCTGAAGCCCGCCCATAGATCGGAGATCGTCCGCAGATGCTCCGAGATGCTCTCGCCGGCCGAATGGCCGATCGCGTTCTCGATCAGGGGATAGGCCATGATCGGAGCTATCAGGCCGACCTCGCGCTCGGCGGGCGTGCCGGGGTCGGCCTCGCCCTCGAGCACCTCATCGGCCTGGCGGGCCGGGTCGGCGGGGGTCCACGCCTCCGGCACCTTCCCCTCCCTGGCAAGCGTGTAGAGCGCCTCGCCGCCGCAGACGACCGCCGCGTCGAGCTGCCCCGCCGCGATCCGCTCAGCGAGCACCCCCAACAGCAGCTGCGGCCCGTTGCCGCCCTGCATGCTCGAGCGGAGCGTGCGCGCCTGGCTGCCCAGCAGCTCGCCGACTCGCGCACCCGGGTCGCCGTCGGGCCATCCGGCTGAGGGGGCGACGGCGATCACATCGATGCGGCCGAGCAGGGCCTGGCTCTGCGCGTCGGCGGCCGCCAGGCGAGTGGCCTCAGCCATCATCTCGCCGGGATCGGGGGAGGCGCCCGTCCCGGGGCGGTGGATCACCTCGCCGAGGCCGACGAGGACGGGTGTGCGGTCGGGCGTCATCGCGGGTATCGAGCGCTCATGCGCCGGCGAGGGGGGTTTGAAGAAGCCGGTCCAGACCCTCGAGGATCAGGTCGAGTCCCCACTCGAACTCGGTGGCGTTGTCATACCCGGACCCCGGCAGCTCGGCCGCTATCTCAACCAGGTGGGGGTATTTCTCAAGCTCGGTGATCATCTCCGCTCTCCGCTGTGCGGCCTTGCCGGCGCTGTCGGGGGTCTCGAACGCCGTGTCGCGTTCCTGCAGCGCGAATCCGTAGATATAGGCGTCCTGGACCGAATAGGCGTGGATCGCCATCTTGAACGAGAAGCCGGCCGTGCGCAGACAGCCCATCACGGCATTGTGGTTGCGAAGGTTCGCCGGCCCCGGGTGACGGGACTCCATCATCCCGATCGCCCAGCTGTGGCGCCCCAAGGCTTCCCGGGTCGATATCGCGCGGAGCCGCATGGCCGACCGCCATTCGACGTCCTCGGGCGGGATCTCGATCTCGCCGAAGACCATGTCGACCATGCCATCGAGGAGCTCGTCCTTGTTGGCAACGTGCTTGTAGAGGGCCATCGGCACCACTCCAAGCTCCTGCGCGAGGCCTCGCATGCTGAAGGCTCCCAGGCCGGCTGTGTCGGCCAGGGAAACGGCGGCCTCCAGGACGAGTGCCCCGTTGAGGGGTCTGCGGGTCGTGGGCTTCCTGTTTGTCATCGGACTTGACAAGTGTACACCGTATACCTATAGTGGGGACCAACGAGTGTACGCCGTACACCGCACAGAAAGGCAACGCATGAACCCCGAGGATCCCTATCCGGTCCAATACTCCGTCGACTACCCGGACCGCCCGCTGAACCGGCTGACCAGCTTCTTCCGCCTGTTCATGGTCATCCCGATCGCGATCGTCCTCGGCCTGCTCGAGGGCAGCGGCTACGCGTATGGCGGTGGGAAGTCAGGCGGGGCCGCCGCAGCTGCCGGCCTCGTGGTGGTACCCACCCTGCTGCTGATCCTGTTCCGCCAGAAGTACCCGCGCTGGTGGTTCGACTGGAACCTCGAGCTGATGCGCTTCTCCTCCCGCGTCGGCGTCTACCTGGCATTGATGGAGGACCGCTACCCCTCCACCGACGAGCACCAGGCGGTCCATCTCGAGTTCCCCTACCCGGACGTGGCCAACGACCTGAACCGCTGGCTGCCGCTGGTCAAGTGGCTGTTGGCGATCCCCCACTACATCGTGCTGTTCTTCCTCTACATCGCCGCGTTCTTCGTCGTGATCGCAGCCTGGTTCGCGATCCTCTTCACGGGCCGCTTCCCGCGCGGGTGGTTCGACTTCCTCGTCGGCGTGGGGCGCTGGACGAACCGCGTGATCGCCTACGCCCACATCATGGTCACCGATCGCTACCCGCCCTTCCGCCTGGCGGCCTAGCTCCACGACCGGCGAGAGAGCTGCCGTGATCAGGAGGGATCGCGCCTGATCGCGGCGCTCACGAGCCGGCGGCTCAGGACTCCCGCGGGAGCGGCCAGGCGGGGCTTGAGACCGACCCTGGCATGACCTTCTCCCAGACTCCGCTGAGGCGCTTGAGGTCCGTCTCGGCCAGCGGCTCCAACAACAGGCGGCGCACGATTTCGTGGTGGGTGACCTGTGCTGCCCGCAGACGCACCAGGCCCTGGGGCGCCAGACCCACCAGCAGGCTGCGCCCATCGTCGGGATTGGGGGTCCGCTCCAGCAATCCGCTCTTCGCCAGCCGGTCGACCGCTCTGGAGACCCCGCTGGGACTGAGGTTGATCCGCTCCCCCAGTTCGCCGATCGCAAGCTTGCCCGCGGGAGCCCCCACCAGCGTGATCAGCACCGCGTAGGCATCCACACCAAAGCCGTGATCGGCCAGGAGGGCCCGATCCAGCTCTCGGAAGATCGTCGCGTGAACGCGCAGCATTCCACGCCAGGCGCCGAACTCGGTCGATGTGAAGGGATTCGGCTCGGGCGCCGCGGCGAGGTCAAGCTCCTCGCCCTCCCCTCCCGCCGAACTACTTGACATTCGCAAATACTTTCACGTATTGTTTGCGCATTGCAAATATTCTATCGGGGGTTGGAACACTCATGTCCGGGACATCTCAGAACGTACTCGTCGAGACCGACGCCGACTCATCGCACGCCACGCCCGAGGGCATCCTCAAGTTGGGCCTCGGATTCTGGGCCTCGAAGACGCTCCTGAGCGCCATCGAGCTTGGCCTCTTCACCGAGCTCGGCTCTGGCCCCCGCGATCGCGACGAACTGCAAGCCGGGCTTGGGCTCCACGCGCGGGGAGCGCGCGACTTCCTCGACGCCCTCCTCGCGCTGGGGATGCTGGAGCGTGACGGCGACGTCTACTCGAACACCCCGGAGTCGGATCTCTTTCTCGACAGGAACAAGGACTCCTATGTCGGCGGGATGCTCGAGATGGCCAACGCCCGGCTGTTCCCGTTCTGGGGCTTCCTGACCGACGCCCTTCGAACCGGCGAGCCGCAGAACGAGGCCCGCAGCGGTCAGGACTTCTTCGCCGAGCTCTATTCGGACGAGGACCGCCTGAAGAAATTCCTGCGGGGAATGACTGGCCTCAGCGCCGGCGCCTCGATGGCCATCGCAGAGCAGTTCCCGTTCGAGCGCTACTCCTCAGTTCTGGACCTGGGCTGCGCCGAGGGCGGCCTTCTCTCGCAGCTGGCGCTGGTCCATCCCCACCTGAGCGGCGTCGGCTTCGACCTCCCACCGGTCCAGCAGCCCTTCGAGGACCGTATCCGCACCCTCGGCCTCGATCAGCGGCTGACGTTCTCCGGCGGAGACTTCTTCGCCGATGAGCTTCCGCAGGCCGATGTCATCACGCTCGGCCACATCCTCCACGACTGGGGCCAGGACGAAAAGCGCGACCTGCTTCGCAAGGCTTACGAGGCGCTCCCCTCAGGCGGTGCGGTGATCGTCTTCGATGCGGTGATCGACGACGACAGGAGCCAGAACGCGTTCGGGCTGCTGATGAGCCTGAACATGCTCATCGAGACCCCGAAGGGCTTCGACTACACGGCCGCCGACTGCGAAGGGTGGCTGCGGGAGGCCGGGTTCACCGAGACGCGCACCGAGCACCTCGCCGGGCCCGACTCGATGGTCATCGGCGTCAAGTAAGGGGCACGCCGCCTGGTCTGCCTCCTCCTCAGGCGCACGGCGGGGCCCGTGGCCCGTGTCATGCTTCGAACGATGAGCGGACGTGACAGGAAGGCATGGCTGATGGACATGGACGGGGTGCTGGTCCGCGAGCAGCAGCCGATCCCCGGGGCCCGCGAGTGGCTTGGGCTGCTGCGGGAGCGGGGAACTCCCTTCCTGGTTCTCACCAACAACTCGATCTTCACGAGACGCGACCTGGCGGCGCGACTTGCGGCGAGCGGCCTCGAGGTTCCCGAGGAGGGCATCTGGACCTCCGCATTGGCGACGGCCCGGTTCCTCGCCGACCAGCGCCCGGGCGGCAGCGCGTTCGTGATCGGCGAGGCCGGCCTGACGACGGCGCTGCACGACGCCGGCTACACCCTCACCGAACGCTCCCCCGACTACGTCGTCCTGGGAGAGACACGCACCTACTCCTTCGAACGGATCACCCACGCAATCCGCCTGATCGGCGAGGGAGCCCGCTTCATCGCCACCAATCCCGACGCGACGGGACCGAGCGCCGACGGACCGCTCCCGGCGACGGGGTCTGTTGCGGCCCTGATCAGCCGTGCCACCGGGGCCGACCCCTACTTCGTCGGCAAGCCGAACCCGCTGATGATGCGCTCGGCCCTCAACGCGATCGACGCCCACTCCGAGACCACGACGATGATCGGCGATCGGATGGACACCGACGTCGTGTCGGGGCTCGAGGCGGGAATGGAGACGATCCTGGTGCTCAGCGGAGTCACGACGCGCGAGCAGGCAGACCGCTTCCCGTTCAGGGCCACGCGAATCATCAACTCGATCGCCGACCTGCTGGAGGAGCCCGCGTAGGGGAACCTGTCCTGATCCGTGGACGCCGCTCGTCCTCTGTCGTGGCGGTCCTCTGCGGGATCGCCCTGGTGCCGATCGCCCTCACCGCTCATCTGCTCACTCGTGGCGCCCACCCGGGCGGCCGAGCAGCCGGTGCGCCGGTCAAGGCGGGCGTGGAACCGGTGACGCTCGAGTGGGTCGGCGACATGGCGTTGAGCTCGCAACTGGGACTGCCGCCGGGAGGAGTCGACCGGGCACTGGCGCCCGTGAACAGGACCCTCCATGGCGCCGACATAACCCTGGGCAACCTCGAGGGAACCCTGTCCAATGGAGGCGCCTCGAAGTGCGGAAGCAAGCCCTCCAAGACCTGTTACGCATTTCAGGCACCTCCATCGGTCGCGGGCCAGCTGAGGGCCCTGGGCTTCGACCTGGTCAACCAGGCGAACAACCACTCGCTCGATTTCGGCGCCTCGGGCCGGAGTCAGACGATCTCGGCTCTGAAACACGCCGGGCTGGCGTCCACGGGCCTGCCGGGCCAGATCACCTACCTCAGCGCCAGGCATCGGCGGGTCGCCTTCGTGGGTTTCGCTCCCTACCCATACGACGGGGAACTTCTGGACATCTCAGGGGCAAAGGCTCTCGTCCGGCGAGCAGCCCGCCATGCGGCGCTGGTCGTCGTGATCATCCACGCGGGGGCCGAGGGCGCGGACCGGATTCACACTCCCCGGGGAGCCGAGTACTTCCTCGGTGAGGACCGCGGCGATGCCCGGGCGTTCGCCCACGGCGTCATCGACGCCGGGGCATCGGTCGTGCTCGGCTCCGGCCCCCACGTGGTCCGGGGAGTCGAGCGCTACCACGGCAGGCTGATCGCCTACTCGCTGGGAAACTTCGTCGGCTACCGGACGCTCGGGACGGGTGGCAACCTCTCGGCGAGCGGGATCCTGCGAGTCACCCTCGGCGCGGCCGGCACGGTGCTGGCGGCACGCTGGATCTCGATCACGCTGGTTGACGGCCTCCCCCGAAGAGACCCCTCCAACGGCGCGGCCGAGCTCGTCGCAGCCCTCTCCAAGGAAGACTTTCCAGGCCACCACTTCGTGATCGGGCCCAGCGGCCTGTTTCATCTGCGCCCGCCGAGCGGCCCCTAGGCGAGGGGACACCTCAGCCGGCCTCGTGTGCGCCCCTGCCCCGAGCCGTTATAGTTAAGTCAATGCTTAACCAACTGCAGAGCCCAAGCGCAGCGCCGGATGGAATCGAGCTGATGTTCCAGGCGCTCTCGGATGCCAACAGGCGCCGGATGATCGACCAGCTCACGTTGGGGCCGGCAAGTGTGAGCGAGCTCGCCAGGCCACTGGGGATCTCGCTGCCGGCAGTGGTCCAGCACCTGCATGTGCTCGAGGCGAGCGGGTTGGTCGAGTCGCAGAAGATCGGGCGTGTTCGCACCTGCAGCGTCAGGCCACAGGCGATGAGCGAAGCAGAGCGATGGATCAGCGCCCGCCGCGTGGCCTGGGAGCAGAGCCTCGACAGGTTGGGCGTTTACCTGGAGAGCACGGCGGAGAACCCAAAATCAAGGAGCAAGCCATGAGCGATACAGAGCAGACGGCCCTCGAGCGGTCGACGGTACATTCGAGCTTCGTTGTCGAGCGCCGCTACCCGGCCTCGCCACAGCGGGTGTTCGACGCCTGGGCCGAGCAGGATATGAAGGCCCAGTGGTTCGGGCCTCCCGAGAAGCCCGAGGGGAGCTACGAGCTCGACTTCCGGGTGGGCGGGCGGGAGCACCTGTCGATCGCGATGCCGGACGGGGATGGCTACACATATGACGCCATCTACCAGGACATCGTGCCGGGCCAGCGGATCCTCTACACCTACGAGATGCATCGTGGCGATCGCCGCATCTCGGTCTCGCTGGCCGCCGCGGAGATCGAGGCCGACGGAGACGGGGCGAAGCTGCGGCTGACCGAGCACGGCATCTATCTCGACGGGCAGGACACGCCGGAGATTCGGGAGCACGGCACGAACGAGCTGGTCGACAAAATCGGCGCTGTCCTGCTGGCCGGTGAGGTGTGAGCATGCCTGCGGAAACGGACGCGGTGGAGAAGGACACACGCTGGATCGCGCTCTATGTGCTCTGCGTGGGGATGCTGATGATCGTCCTGGATGTGACGGTGGTGAACGTTGCGCTGCCGACGATCCAGGACTCCCTGCGCTTCTCCACCTCGAGCCTAGCCTGGGTCGTGAACGCGTACCTGATCGCCTTCGGAGGCCTGCTGCTGCTGGCCGGGCGTCTGGGCGACCTGGTTGGCCGGCGGTTGATCTTCCTCCTCGGCCTGGGCGTGTTCACCTCGGCCTCACTGCTGTGCGGGCTGGCCGGCAGCCAGGAGGTCCTGATCGGCGCCCGCTTCGCGCAGGGGGTCGGCGGAGCCATGACCTCGGCGGTGATCCTGGGGATGATCGTGACGATGTTCCCCAACCCGAGCGAGCAGGCTCGCGCAATAGGGGTCTACGCATTCGTGGCGTCCGCGGGAGGCTCGGTGGGCCTCCTTGCGGGCGGCGTCATCACCCAGTCGATCGACTGGCACTGGATCTTCTTCATCAACATCCCGATCGGGATCGCCACGGCCGTCATGGCCGGGCGCCTGCTCGAGAAGGACCGCGGCCTGGGCCTTGGCGCGGGCGCCGATGTGCCCGGCGGGGCGCTGATCACGGCTTCCCTGATGCTGGGGACCTACACGATCGTAAAGCCCGCCGCCGAGCACGGCTGGGGCGCGACGCAGACGCTCTTGCTGGGAGCCGGGTCACTGGCGCTGCTGGGCGGCTTCATCGTCCGGGAGTCGACGGCCCGCCACCCACTCGTGCCACTGTCGATCTTCCGCGTTCGCAGCCTGACGGCCGCCAACATCATCCAGATCCTCTCGGTCGCGGGAATGTTCGGGATGTTCTTTCTCGGTGCGCTCTACCTGCGGCGAGTCCTCGGCTATGACCCTCTGGAGATCGGCCTGGCATTCCTGCCGGTGACGCTGACGATGGGAACCCTGTCGATTCGCTATTCCGAGCGCCTGGCCACGCGCTTCGGTCCCGTCAACACGATCGTCCCGGGGCTGGCCCTGATCACGGTGGCGCTGGTGCTGTTCGCACAGGTCCCCGTCGACGGGTCATACGTGGCGAACGTGCTGCCCTCGATGCTGCTGCTGGGCCTGGGTGCGGGCGTCTGCTTCCCGGCTCTGATGAATGTGGCAATGAGCGGCGTGGAGCGGGAGCAGGCGGGACTCGCCTCGGGGCTTGTCAACACGACCGCCCAGGTCGGCGGGGCGCTGGGCCTGGCGGTCCTGGCGACACTTTCGACCTCGCGCAGCGACTCTCTGCTGGCGGCCGGTCACTCGACGGCGGCCTCACTGACGGCGGGCTATCACCTTGCCTTCTGGATCGCCGCCGGGCTGACGCTGGCCGCCATGGCAGTGGTGCCGATCGCGCTCGGCGCTCAGCTGGGACGCCTCCCCGAGGCGGAAATGGAGGCATCCCGCCAGCGCGCATAGAGGAGGGACGCCGGCGCTTGGCACCAGTAGGATCGCGTGTCTCCCGGAACAAGCCACCATCGGAGGGCTGCAATGCCTCGTCGCCCGAATGTCCTGGTCATCCTCACCGACCAGCTGCGTCAGCCCCCGTCCTACGAGGCTCAGGAGCTGACCGAGTTCCGCCGCGAGCACTGCGTCGGCCAGGAGCGCCTGCGCCAGAACGGCGTCTCGTTCACTCACCACTACCCGATGGCGGCCGCCTGCGCGCCGAGTCGCGCTTCACTTCTGACCGGCCACTACCCGTCGCTGCACGGGGTCTCGCAGACGGACGGGCTTGCGAAGAATCCCGAAAGCGAGGACATGTTCTGGCTCGCCCCGGACACCGTGCCGACGCTTGGGGACTGGTTTCGAGCCGGTGGCTACCGGACCTATTACAAGGGCAAGTGGCACGCCTCGCACGCGCACCTGGATGCCCCGGACGGAGACGGCTACCTGCTCTCGATAGACGATGACGGCACCCCGATCGAGGAGAACATCGCCGAGTACCTGAAGGCCGACCTCCTGGAGGACTACGGGTTCTCGGGCTGGGTGGGACCCGAGCCTCACGGTCTGGGCAAACACAACATGGGCACCATCAAGGACCCCTTCACGGCCGACGAGACGATCGAGTTGCTCAAAGGCCTCGACGAGGAGGACAGCGAGGACCCGTGGCTCGCGGTCTGCTCGTTCCTGAACCCCCACGACGATTCCTTCTTCGGCATCGTGGGTCTCACACAGGGGCTGCGCTACCACCCCGCGACGGTCCCCCATGTCGAGCAGTCACCGACGCGCCATGAGGACCTCTCCACGAAGCCCCGCTGTCAGCAGAGCATGGTTGACCTGTGGTCTCGGCTCGGGGCCCCCCAGCCGTGGAACGAGACGCACCTGAAGTTCTACTACCAACTGCAGGCGACGGTCGGCGAGCAGATCACTCGCGTGCTGGATGCCCTGGAGTCAAGCGGGGAATACGAGGACACGATCGTCGTCTTCAGCTCCGACCATGGAGACCTGCAGGGGGCGCACGGCGGGATGCATGAGAAGTGGCACCAGGCCTACGAGGAGGCGCTGAACGTGCCGTTCCTCGTCTCGAGCCCGTTGCTCCCGGGCGGCGCGCGGGAGCTCGACGTTCCGACCAACCACGCCGACCTGATCCCGACGTTGCTGGGGCTCGTGGGAATCGACCAGGACGATGCCCTGGCCAAGCTTCAGGCGGACCACACCGACGCCAGGCCTCTTGTCGGCAGGGACCTGTCCGAGGCCATTCGGGCGCTCGAGCCACAGTCGCCCTCCGAGCCGGTGCTGTTCGTGACGGACGACGAGATCAGTGAGGGCACCGCCCATGGAGCAAGCCCCTTCCAGCGGGTGGCACGGGCGACACGGACCTTCTCGACGATCGAGCAGCCCAACCACATCGAGACGGTCATCGCCGAGGTCGCAGTCGACGGAGAGCAGCACCTCCTGAAGCTCTCCCGATACCACGACAACCAGCAGTTCTGGACGGTCCCGGGCGAGCGCGACGAGCGGCTGCGGGGCCGCAAGACGGTCATCGTCACCGAGCCCGAGCCCGACGAATACGAGCTCTACGACCTCACTCGTGACCCCTACGAGGAACGCAACCTCGCCCACGACGCGAACGCCGACGAGGGTACGCGGGCTCTTCAGGCCACCATGCTGGGACTCCTGGCCGATCAGCTCGCCGCGAAGCGGCTTACCCCGTCGGGCGGCGAGGTCCCGGGCTACCGCCCGCCCGTGGCCGGCTGACCTATCTGGCTGACAGCACGGCGGACGGCGAGCGGGTACGCGCGGGGGCAGCGGCGGCGAGCATGTCTAACGAGCCCGTCACCTCAGCCAGGGTGACATCCTCGCTGGCCAGCCGGCGGGCCTCCTCGATCGCCAGCGACGCTCCCAGAAGCCGGCCCTGGGCTAGGTCGCAGCCGAGGTCGCGAATGACCTCCAGCTGCGGGAGGAGCTCGATGCCGTCGGCCAGGGTCTTGCGGCCGTGGCTGTGCGCGTTTGCGATCAGCGCGCCGAGGACCTCCCTCCCAGGTCCTCCGGCGGCGGCTGCACGCACCAGCGACGCATCGATCCGCAGGAGGTCGGCTGGCAGCTCGGCCAGCCCCGCGGCTGCCGCGGACCCGCCGGCGAACGCATCGATCGAGATGGTCACGCCCAGCTGCTTGAGCGCGGCGAGGACCTCGGCCCGGCGGCGCAGGCCCTCCAGCAACGCGCGCTCGGGTATCTCGATCGTCAGGCGAGACGCCGTCACGCCCGAGCGAGCGATCGCCTCGTCCACCTGGTTGACCAGTCCGGGCGCCTCGAGGTGCACCGAGGAGAGTTCGACGGCAACCGACACCAGTCGCTGACGGTCGAGGACCGGCTCGCAGCCGCCGATCTCGCTGAGCGCCTGCTCGAGCACCCAGCGGCCGAAGGAAACCTCAAGGCCGCTCTGCTCGAGGAGGCTGGCAAAACGATCGGTGTTCAGCAGCCCAAGGCGTGGGTGGTTCCAGCGGGCGCTCACCTCGAAGGCCTCCAGGCAGCCGTCGGCCAGGGAGAAGCGGGGTTGATAGAGCAGCCAGAGCTCCTCGCGCCGCAGGGCCTGGGCGAGGTCGGCCTGCATACCGGCGCGTTCGCGCGCGCGACGGTACATGCTCGAGGAGAACAGCGCGACCGCATCCTTGCCGCCCGCCTTCACCGAGCGCATCGCCATATCGGAGTCGGTTGCAAGGCGCTCGAAGGTGCCTCGCCCCGCCGTCGCCAGGGCCACGCCGATGCTGGCAGTGAGCGCCAGGTGGTGGGTTCCTCCCAGCCCCGGCGCGATCACCGCCTCGCGCACTGCCGTTGCCCGGGCGCAGGCATCGTCGTCGCCTGACACTGGATCGAGGAGCACCAGAAACTGATCGCCGCCGAGGCGGGCCACCGTGTCGCCGGGTCGCACCGCCTGCTCGAGCCGGCGGGCCAGCTGACGCAGGACCGCGTCGCCGACCTTGTGCCCGTAGCGCTCGTTGATCGCCGTGAAGCGGTCCATGGCGACGGCGACCATTGCGATATCCCCGCCGCTCCTGCGGGCATTCTCAAGGGCCTGACCGACACGCTCCTCGAGCAGGGGCCGATTGGCGACCCCGCACAGCGAGTCCTGCAGGGACCGCGTCCGCAGCTGGCCCTGCAGTTCCACGGCGTCGGTGTGGTCGCGCGTGTTGAGAACGAGGCCTTCGACGTTCGGCTCGTGGAGCAGGTTGGTGACCACCGACTCTGCGTGACGGCGCCGGCCGGCGCCGTCGAGCAGGTCCCATTCGACGGTCAGGGTCGTCGCCGGCGCGACCGAGGCGCGTGCGACGGCCTCCTCGAGGACAGCATCGGCGCTCTCGCCGAACACGTCGGTCCCGTGCCCGGAGAGATCGGTGGGACGCAGGCCGAATACCTCCCAGACCGAGTCGCTGACGTATGTGATGCGGCGATCGGCATCGAGGATCATGATCAGGTCGGAGGAGTGTTCGACCAGCGCACGGAAGTGACCCTCGGCGGCGGCGAGCTGGGCGGTGCGTTCGCGCACACGGCGCTCGAGGTCACCCGTGAGAGCCCTGTTCTCATAGGCCACGACGAGGCCCAGCAGGATCGCCAGGGCCAGGACGGAGACGCTGATGGCCAGAAGCGTGGGCTGTTGGGAGGGGCCGAGGTGGTCCCACCGCAGCAGGAGAGCCACCACCCCTGCGCCCGCGGGCAGGGCGGGCAGCAGCGGCACCCAGCTGCGATCGGCGAGGGGTATCCGACGGGTGGGTGTTCGCAGCCAGAGCGCCCCCAGGGAGATCAGCACGAACCCACCGAGCCATCCTGTGCCGAGCGTCGAGACCCGGGGGTAGGAGGGATTGGTCGCCGTGAGGTACCAGAAGGCCAGGTCTGAGAAGGCGATGCAGGTGACACCCGCTGCGAGTAGGCCGATGCCGGGCGGCGAGTTGCGGCGGATGCGCAGCGCGACGAACATCGCGGCGGATATCGCAACGGCGTCAAGCGCCGGATAGGCGAGATTGACGGCCTGGTTCAGCGCCGGCAGGCGCACCCCACCAATCGTCGAGGAGACGACAAGGCTCCAGCTCAGCAGCAGGAAACCAGACGCGATGAACAGTCCTTCAAGGACAGCGCGCAGCGGCGAAAGGCCGCCCGCCGGGGTGCTCACGGTGGAGAGCAGGCCGACTGCGACAAGCACGGGGAACGCGATGAAGGCCACGTCGAGGGCCGAGACCTGCGTCGCTGTCAGGCCGACGACGCCTTCGACCATCGTCCAGCCGAACTGGCCGGTGGCCCAGGCCACCACACCGAGCAGGATCAGCGACCAGGCCCAGACGTAGCGAGAGGAGCCGCTCGGATCCAGCGCCCGTGCTCTGCGCTCGCGCCCGACCCGCTCGAGGCAGGCGATCGCCGCCACCGCAGCGGCCAGCGCTTCGGCGATGCGCTCCGTGGCAGTCCAGGTCTGGCTGTCGCCGGTGTGCATGGCGGTCATCGCCGCAAAGGCCGCGACGGCCATGGCGCTCAGCAGCAACACCCGCCGCGGCTGTGGCGGCGCTACCGGTTTGACCTCCTGAGCACGCGAGCTCATTGGTCCGCGAGCTGCGATGGGGGTGGCGCGTGCGGCATCTCTCCGGCACCTATCGGCGCCGCGTTTGCCTAGTTGCTCAGTAGTGCACCGCAGCGCGCTGGCCGGCTGGTCATGACGGGGGTCGCCAGCCGCGGGCCAGGGTCGTCTGCCCCACCTCGATGATGTAGCCGTCGGGATCACGGATGTAGCAGCGGATCTCGGTCTCGTGCTGCTTCGGGGGCGTCAGGAATTGCGCGCCCCGGGCGCTCCACTCGGCGTAGACGGCCTGGATGTCCGCCACCCTGATGTTGAGGAAGCTGCTCACCCGGTCCGGGTCGGGAGGCGTCTCGAGCGTGACCGTCGGCTTGTCGTCCGTCGGAGCACCCCCGCCGTTGATGATGACCCAGCTGTTGGCCAGCGCGACGTAGGTCACCTCATCGCCCGACTCGCCTGAGATGACCGTCCTACCGCCCAGAACATCGGTGTAGAAGCGGCGAGAACGCTCGACATCGTCAGAAACGATGAAGTGGGCCACGACCATTTCCTCGTTGGTGCTCATGCTGACCTCCGTGGTTGGGATGGATCAACGGACGGGATTGGCCGCATGGCCGCTCAATGCCCTGCGGTTTCCCCGCCGTCGATATGCAGGGTCTCGCCCGTGACGAACGTGGCGCCCTCGAGGTAGAGGATCCCCCCGGCGACATCGGCGATCTCCCCGACACGCCCGAGCGGAACGGCTGCCGCGAGGCCCTCGTAGGAGGCGGGATCGTGCACCGGGGTCTTGATGATTCCGAGAGAGACCGCGTTCACCCGGATTCCACGGGAGGCGTACTCGATGGCCAGCGATCGTGTGACCG
>Ga0265327_10002363_pt1 | contig 20105 bp, 16 predicted proteins | sample 41621metaG_FD_202089 | JGI IMG/M metagenome (GOLD analysis project Ga0265327, IMG submission 202089) | Rhizosphere microbial communities from Carex aquatilis grown in University of Washington, Seatle, WA, United States - 4-16-21 metaG | ecosystem: Host-associated > Plants > Roots > Rhizosphere...
TGCATGAACGCATCAAGGTGGTGGAACGGACGCTGCTGGTAGATGTGCTGGCCGCGGTCGCCACCAGAGGTTTGACATGGAACGGAAGAAGGGCCTCCATCAAGTGAGTACGCAGCGACCCGTACGTCGGGCATTGATCAGCGTCTACGACAAGACCGGACTGGAGGAGCTCGCCAGCGGGCTCCACGCCGCGGGTGTGGAACTGGTATCCACCGGATCCACCGCGAAAACTATTGCAGCTGCCTCAATTCCGGTGACGCCGGTGGAAGAGGTCACCGGGTTTCCGGAGGTGCTGGACGGTCGGGTAAAGACCTTACATCCGCATGTGCACGCCGGCGTGCTGGCCGATACCCGCCGCGAGGAGCATCTCACCCAACTTGAGGAGTTGGGCGTCAAGGGCTTCGAGCTGGTGGTGGTCAATCTCTACCCGTTCGCCGCAACGGTGGCCTCGGGTGCCTCTGAGGACGAATGCGTCGAACAGATCGACATCGGCGGACCCTCCATGGTGCGCGCCGCGGCCAAGAACCATCCGAGCGTGGCCGTTGTCGTCGACCCCGCCTCATACGGTGAGGTGCTGTCCGCCGTCGGTGCCGGGGGATTCACCCTGGAGGCGCGGAAGGTGCTGGCAGCCAGGGCGTTCCGGCACACCGCTGAGTACGACGTGGCCGTCGCCGGTTGGTTGTCCGGTGTCGCGGAGCCCGAGGATGCGGCGCTGCCCTCGTGGATCGGCGGGACGTGGAATCGCTCGGCGGTGCTGCGCTACGGCGAGAACCCACACCAGCAGGCGGCCCTGTATGTCGGTGCCGCGGGGCACGGCCTGGCGCAGGCCGAGCAGCTGCACGGAAAAGAGATGTCGTACAACAACTACACGGACGCCGACGCCGCGTGGCGCGCTGCCTGGGACCAGGACAAGGCGTGCGCGGCCATCATCAAGCACGCCAACCCGTGCGGTATCGCGGTGTCGGATATCTCGATTGCCGATGCGCACCTCAAAGCCCACGAGTGTGATCCGTTAAGTGCGTTCGGTGGTGTGATCGCCGTCAACCGCGAGGTGAGCGTGGAGATGGCCGAGCGGGTCGCCGACATCTTCACCGAGGTGATCGTCGCCCCGGGATACGCAGACGGCGCCGTCGAGGTGCTCAGCCGCAAGAAGAACGTGCGGCTGCTGCGCGCGGTAGAGCCGCGATCCGGATGCACCGAGTGGCGTCAGATCAGCGGTGGCCTGCTGGTGCAGGAGCGCGATGCGCTCCAGGCAGAGGGCGACAATCCGGCCAACTGGACGCTGGTGGCGGGTACCGCTGCCGATGCGGATACCTTGGCGGACTTGGTGTTCGCGTGGAAGGTGGGACGGGCTGTGAAGTCCAACGCGATCGTCATCGCTACCGGCGGCGCCACCATCGGCGTGGGCATGGGGCAGGTCAACCGGGTCGATGCGGCACGGCTGGCGGTGTCTCGCGGCGGGGATCGGGTTGCCGGTGCGGTAGCGGCCTCGGATGCGTTCTTCCCGTTCCCCGACGGCCTGGAGGTGCTGACGCAGGCCGGGGTGCGCGCGATTGTTCACCCGGGCGGTTCGATGCGTGATGAGTTGGTGACCGACGCTGCCAAGGCCGCGGGAATCGCGTTGTACACCACCGGAGCACGCCACTTTGCCCACTAGGGCGCAATAAATAGGGGAGCCAATGGTTCAGCCCAGTTTGGATTGGCCGGGCGAGCCATTGCGCTCGCTGGTGTGGACGCTACAGGCCTGGGTGATCACCGTGGTGGTCTTCCTGGTGGTGGCGTTCGTCATCGGCCGCCTCACCCAATGGGGACGACAGTTCTGGCGGGTCAACGCCCCCTTCTTCTGGGGGCGCGAGACCTGGCGCACCTGGGCGCTGCTGGCGTTCATGATGTGGCACACCGTGTACATGGCGCGCGTGACGGTCATCTTCACGTACCAGTACAAGGACCTGATGAATGCGCTGCAGGTCGGTTCGGAGGCGCTGGTCACGCATGATTCCGCGCTACTGGCCGACGCGCGTCACGCCTTCTTCACCTCGTTTGCGATCAGCGGGGTGCTGGTAGTCCTCACCGTGACGTACACGGTGGTGGATCTGTTCCTGCGGCGAGTCTTCGCCATCAGATGGCGGGTATGGCTCAACACACGTCTTGTCGACGACTGGATGAGCAAGGATGCCTTCTACCGCAACCGATTTCTCGATACCCCGGTGGAGAACCCCGACCAGCGTATCCAGATCGATATCGAGACGCACACCACGAAGTCGGTGGACCTGACGCTCGGTGCGGTGAACAAGACGCTGCTGATCGTCATGTTCACCGGAGTGCTGTGGCAGCTGTCCGGGCCGCTGCTGGTGGGGGATTTCGAGATTCCGCGGGCCATGGTGTTTATCGCGTTCGTCTTCTCGATCGCGGTGACCGTGATCGCGTTCTGGATCGGGCGCCCGCTGGTCCGGTTGAACTTCTTGAACGAGCGATTCAGCGCGAGTTTCCGCTATGCGCTGGTGCGGCTGCGCGATAGTGCCGAGCGGGTGGCGTTCTACCGCGGCGGCGAGCGCGAACGCCGGTTGCTGCATTCACGTTTCAACGAGATCATCGCGAACATGTGGCGCATTGTCTTCGCGCAGCTGCGGCTCAACGGATGGAACCGGGGCGTCGGCGATGTGACCACCGGGATGATTCCCTACGCTGTGCAAGCGCCTCGATTCTTCGCCGGGCAGATCAAGGTCGGTGATCTGTTGCAGACGGTGGCGGCGTTCGGAAATGTTTGTGGCGCAATGTCCTTCTTCAGGGATGCCTATGACGAGTTCACCGTGTATCGGGCCGCCCTGTTGCGTATAGACCAGATGCTGGACAGCGACCATCGCGCACGGGAGTTGCCGCGCATTGACGTCGCCGATGCAGACGACGCCCTGACTCTCTCCGACGTACAGGTTCTGGACCTGCAGGGACGCGACATGATCGCCGACCTGAATCTGATGCTGACCGCGGGCGGCAGCGTTGTGGTGAAGGGCCCGTCGGGATGCGGGAAGACCACCCTGTTGCGCAGCCTGGCGCAGTTGTGGCCGCGGACCTCGGGGTTGGTGGCCCGGCCTGACGGGTGGGCCACCCTGTTCCTGCCTCAGCTGCCCTATCTGCCACTGGGCAACCTGCGTGAGACCGTCGTGTATCCGCTGCCGGTGGAGGACGTGTCGGACGAGGAGCTGAAGCAGGCCCTGCGTGACGTAGCGCTGGGACATCTCACCGAACGGCTGGATGAGGAGGCCGATTGGGCCGCCGTGCTCTCACTGGGGGAGCAGCAGCGGGTGTCCTTCGTGCGGGTGCTGTTGGTGCGGCCGAAGGTGGTGTTCCTCGACGAGGCCACCTCGGCTCTGGACGAGGGGCTCGAGGACGCGATGTACGCGCTGGTGCGCGAACGGCTACCCGACTGCGTCGTGGTCAGCGTGGGCCATCGGTCGACGATCGACCGCCACCACCAGTCACGGTTGGAGTTGACCGGGACCGGAGACTGGGACCTCGTCGCGCTTCCTGGTTAACGGGGGCAGATACTGCGGGAACTTTTGGCTACGCCCGTGCGACTGATCTAGTGACGGCGCCCGCGGGCTGGGCGTGTGTCAGCCGCGGTGGCTCCACGCGACGGATGTCCCTGCGGTGTTCTGTTCAGTTGGCAGTAAACCGTCACACGAAAGGAACCGCCATGCGCGATATCGCCGTAGAGATCGTTGTTGAGGACGATGAAATCGTCACCGCGACGGAAATGGTTGCCAGCCACTAAGAGTGGATGCCGGGGGCGGGTGGTCGACCCATTGGCAGCCCGCCTCTCGTCGCAACCATGGAGGCGAAATAATGTTCGTCCAGGACCCGCGTTGGTGTCAGTTCGTCGCTGACCATGCCCCTCGCTACCAGGAAACGGTCTTCCTGCCCGCGCTGGTTGCGGCTCCCTGGGGGATCGCCGAACGAATCACGGCGGCAGTGACTACGGCGACCACCAGTGGCGCAAAAGGATTGCGGCTGCGCGGATTTCGGGGTAGCGAGTTCGATTTCAAGCTTACCGAGAACCTCTCGCGTACCGCGCCGCGAGACGATCAGTCATTGACCGAGTGGCTCGTCGACTCCGCTGACGGCCGTCCCGCGTGCGTCGCCATCAACGATGTCTCCTCGTGGGATCTGGGCCTTGCCGCACTCGCGCGGTCTGTGGTGCGCAGCCTCACACCCGACCGAGATCTGGTGTCTGGCGCGGATATCTACACCTTTGTTGCCGATGTGGAGTGGACGCCGTTCGGAATACACAAGGACGACGAGCCGTCACTGATCTTCCATCTGGGCCCCGGCCACAAGGAACTCTGGGTGTGGCCCGCGGATGGCATTGACCCACGCCAGTTGTTCGAGAACCCGTCGCTGGGCAAGGTGTCATTCGACTTCGATCGCCTCCTTCCCGGGGCAAGCCACTATGTCTTGCGTCCGGGTGACTTCGTGTGCATTCCTCGGGGGCGCTACCACCTCTTCCGCAACACGGGCCCCTCGGTGTTCCTGGGGGTCACGCTCTTTCCGTTCGATATCCGAAAATCATTCGCGGACTTGCTGATCGACCATTTCGGTGCCCGGCTCGACGCGGCGGGTGAGCCAGCTAGCTTCGACGATCTGCAGCGGCTGGTGCTGGAGACCCTCCACGCCGCCGAGGCGCTATCGGAATTACCGGCGACCATGGCACTCGCGGCGGCCAAACAGCGCACCGCCGGATATCTGCGCGCGCCGAAGGTGGCGGCGTTGAGAACCGGCGACGCTCCCGTCGATGCCGCGTACGGCTGGGCCTACCCGGGTGTGGTGGAGTGTGTCGTCGGCGCCGACCGAACCCACCTCGTGGCCCGTGGCCGGGATATTGCCTTCGGCGGCGCCGTGAACCTTGATGAACTTCTCGCACTCACCGGTGAGTTCACCCTGAACGATCTTGACGCCGTCCTTGCGGTCGAACTGGATATCAGCCGCCGGCGCCAGGTGGTGAACGCGCTGTGGCGGTTCGGCGCTCTCGATCTTTTTAGCGCTCTTCCAACGACTCGCGCCGCTTGCGCCGCTTCCGCTTGACGTTCACGCCACCCCACAGCGAGAAACCCTTGACGGTCACGTGCGGGGCGCCCTGCACACCAACGCCGCTCGCCGAGTGATCAAAGCCACCCATCACCGCGACGCCCGTGACGTCCACGTTGAGCTCCGGCGGCAGCAGGATCGTCTGCCCGCCCATGATGGAGAAGGAGCGGATCTCCACCTCGTTGGAGGTGAAGTCGGCGTAGCGCAGATCCAGCACACCGCCACCCCACAGCGCGAAGGAGGTGAGCTTGCCGGGAACGTTCCACCGGCCGCGTCGTTCGAATCCGCTCATGATGGCCATCAGCACCGTCGAGGGCGCTGGCTTACTGCCTTGACCCCGAATCGGGGAAGTAGCGACGGCAGGAAGATCCGCGCTGAGCTGATCAAGCTCACCATAGGTGTTTGCCGAGTACACCTTGGTGAGCCGCTCCTCAAACTCCGAGAGTTCTAGCCGGCCCTGCGCGGCAGCGTCGGATAACAGCTGCGCCACACGCATGCGATCGGCGTCTGCGGCCCGCATCGATGCGGTCACCCGCTCAGGGAGGTTGCTCATCACAGCCGAGCCTACGACGAACGGCGCATAAAGGCACGCCGTTCAATCGTGTTGCTCAGCGCACTACATCCGTAGTGACGTCTGGTTCACACTTGCCAGGCAGGAGGCCGCTTCTGCAGGAACGCCAACATGCCCTCCTGCGCCTCGGCAGATACGAACAAACGCGCCGAGGTTTCCGTCAACTCGACTGCACGAGCGTCGAAATCGGCGAGGATCGGTGCGGTGGTAAGTCTCTTCGACTCGGCCAGCCCCTGCGGCGAGCCGAGCGCGATGTCATCCACCAACGACGTGACCGCCGCCTGGACGGCTTCGGCACTGTCGACGGACTTGGTCACCAAACCGATCTCCGCGGCCACCCGCGCGTCGAACTTCTCGCCGGTGACGAAGTAGCGTCCGGCCGCGCGGCCGGTGAGCCGGGGCAGCAGCGTCAGCGAGATGATCGACGGCGCTACCCCAATACGTGCCTCGGTGAGGGCGAAGGTGCTGTCCGGTCCCGCCACCGCGATATCCGCGGCACCCACCAGGCCGAAGCCGCCGGCCCGCACATGGCCGTTGACGGCGATGATGACGGGCAGAGACAGCTCCAGGATGTCGCGCAGCAGCGCGGTGAGTTGCCCGGCCCGATCCTTGGCGATGTCTTGAGGATCGGTCGAACCTTCCGATGCCTCAGAGAGATCGGCGCCGGCGCAGAACGTGTTGCCGGTGTGGGTGAGCACCACGGCCCGCACCGTCCGGTCGGCGGCGGCGCGCTGCAATCCCTCCCGCAATTGCCGTACCAGCCCGCTGGACAACGCATTACGGTTGTGCGGCGAGTCCAGCGTCAGGCGGGCGGCGCGGCCCTCTACCTCGTACTGGACCAGGGTCTCGGATTCATTCGCCATTCGGCGGACCTTTCCTTTGTGTGGATCAGTACGAACGGGGCAGACCGAGGGATGTCTGCGCGACGAAGTTGAGGATCATCTCCCGGCTCACCGGGGCGATACGCCCGAAGCGGGACAGATTCAGCAGCGGGGCGACCCCGTACTCGGTCGTCAACCCGTTGCCACCCAGCGATTGCACGGCACGGTCCGCGGCGCGGCAGGCGACATCGGCTGCCGCGTACTTGGCCATGTTGGCGGCTTCCGCGGCACCCCAGTCGTCGCCACAGTCGTACAGCGTGGCGGCCTTCTGCATCATCAGTTTGGCCAGCTCCAGTTCGACCTTGATTTCGGCCAGTGGGTGGGCGATCGCCTGGTGCGCGCCGATCGGGGTCTTCCACACCTGGCGGGTCTTGACGTAGTCGGTAGCCTTGTTCAGCGCGAGCCGGGTCAGGCCAACTCCGCTGGCAGCGCCCATGATTCGCTCGGGGTTCAAACCGGCGAACAGCTGCATGAGCGCGGCGTCCTCGGAGCCGACGAGCGCATTGCCGGGCACCCGTACATCGTCAAGGAAAACCTGGAACTGTCGCTCCGGGAGGGTGAGCTCCATATCGATGGGGGTGTACTCGAACCCCTGGGTGTCGGTCGGCACCACGAACAGGGCCGGCTTGAGCTTGCCGGTCTTGGCCTCCTCGGTACGGGCCACCACCAGCACGGCGTTGGCCTGGTCGACACCGGAGATGAAGACCTTGCGCCCGTTGAGGATCCAGTCGCCACCGTCGCGCTTGGCGGTGGTGATGATGTTGTGCGAGTTAGAGCCGGCGTCGGGTTCGGTGATGGCGAACGCCATGGTGAAGGTGCCATCTGCCATCGAGGGCAGCCAGTTCTTCTTCTGCTCGTCGGTGCCGTAGCGGGCGATGATGGTGGCATTGATGGCGGGGGATACCACCATCATCAGCAGCGGGCACCCCGCCGCCGAGAGCTCCTCGAACACGAGCCCAAGCTCGTACATGCCGGCGCCGCCGCCGCCGTACTCCTCCGGGATGTTCACTCCCAAGAAGCCGAGCTTTCCTGCCTCACCCCACAACTCGGTCAGGGGAGCGTGAGTCTTGGACTTCTCGAGGTAGTACTTGTGACCGTAGCTGGTGGCCAGAGAAGCCACCGCTTGCCGCAGCGCCTTGCGCTCATCGGACTCGACGTACGGGTTGGTGACTGTCATGACTCTCCTTCTGTGTTGGCCTCGGCGGTCAGCTGGGCCAATACCGTGCCGAGCTCTACTTGTTGTCCTGGTTCGACATTGAGGATCTCGATAACGCCGTCGGACGGGGCGACGATGGTGTGCTCCATCTTCATGGCCTCCAGCCAGACGACGGGTGTACCCGCGGTGACGGTGTCACCCACGGCAGCGCCGAGGCGCAGCACCACACCGGGCATCGGCGCGACGAGTGAGCCCGCCGCCACTTCGGTGCTGGGGTCGGTAAACCGGGGCACCGCAGTCAGTGCCACCGGACCGAGCGGCGACTCGATGTCGACGGAATCCCCGTAGCTCGCGACATCGAACCCGCGGCGGACACCGTCGATCACGAGTGCCACGTGCTCCGGTGTTGCCGAGACCAGTTCGATGGCGGGCCAGGCAGTGTCTGCTGTGCTATCGAGTTCCAGGCCGGTGCGGGTCAAGCGGTACCGGACGTTGATGGTGCTCTCGCCCGCGGTGAACTCCTTGGTCTGGAACCCCGAAGACGGACCCCGCAAGTTGCGCCAGCCACTGGGGACCGCGGCGCAGGCTACCGCCGAGGCGCGGTTCGCGGCGGCATCGGCCAGGGCGGCGGCCAGGGCCGAATACTGGTGCGCCGCTTCGTCGGCCAAAGGTTTGGCCAGCGTGTCCAGGCCGTGTTTGTCCAGGAACGAAGTATCGGTATCGCCATCAAGGAACGCCGGATGACGCAACACGTTGACCAGCAGGTCGCGGTTGGTGGTCAGCCCGTGAATGCGGGCGCGTTCCAGCGTCGACGCCAACAACCGCGCAGCCTCGGTGCGGGTCGGTGCGACCGTGATGACCTTGGCGAGCATCGGGTCGTAATGCACCGACACCACGCTGCCGTCGACGATGGTCGAGTCCAGGCGGATCCCGTTACGCCCAGGGTGCCCGGGGAGATGGAATTCCGCGGCGGACCCCGTTATGTCGAAGCGCCGCACGGTGCCACTTTGGGGCTGCCACCCGGCCGCCGGGTTCTCCGCGTACAGGCGCGCCTCGATCGAATGGCCCTGGATGGCAGGCGATTCGGTGGGCAGTCTGGCGCCGTCTGCCACCTGGATCTGTAAGGCCACCAAGTCCAGACCGGTGGTGCACTCGGTGACGGGATGCTCCACCTGCAGACGGGTGTTCATCTCCAGGAAGAAGAATTCACCGTCCTCCGTGGCCAGGAACTCCATGGTTCCGGCGCCGGCATATCCGATGGCCGTCGCGGCGGTGCGGGACGCCTCGAAGAGCCGCTCGCGCATGCCGTCGACCCGGTTCACCAGTGGCGAGGGCGCCTCTTCGATGACCTTCTGATGACGGCGCTGGATGGAGCATTCACGCTCTCCGACGGCCCACACGGTGCCATGGGTATCGGCCATCACCTGTACTTCGATGTGTCGGCCGGTACCCAAATAGCGCTCACAAAAGACGGTTGGATCACCGAATGCCGACTGCGCTTCCCTTTGTGCGGCAGCGATTTCCGCAGGGAGCTTGTCGAGCTCGGAAACAATCCGCATGCCACGCCCGCCACCACCGGCAGAGGCCTTGACCAGTACCGGGAGCTCAGCGGCGGTGACGGTCTCCGGGTCTAGTTGACCCAGTACCGGCACTCCGGCGGAATCCATCAGTTTCTTGGACTCGATCTTGGAGCCCATCGATTCGATGGCGGCGACCGGCGGGCCTATCCACGTGAGGCCGGCATCGGCCACGGCCCGCGCGAAATCGGCATTCTCGGAGAGGAATCCGTAACCGGGATGGATGGCGTCGGCGCCGGTGGCCTTGGCCGCGGCGATGATGAGCTCGCCGCGCAGGTAGGTCTCGGCACTGGAGGTGCCGGGGAGGTTAACCGCGGCATCGGCCTCGGACACGTGCGGACTGTCGGCATCGGCGTCCGAGTAGACGGCGACGGTGCCCAGCCCTAGCTTGCGGCAGGTGGCGAAGACGCGACGGGCGATCTCGCCGCGGTTGGCAACGAGAACGGAGGTGATTGAAGGCACTGTCATCGATTCCTTACGTGTCACATCCGGAAGACGCCGAAGTTCGACGTCCCCTCGATCGGTCCATTGGCAATGGCGGATAAGCACATACCGAGCACCGCCCGGGTATCGCGGGGATCGATGACCCCGTCGTCATACAGGCGGCCGGACATGAACATGGGCAGCGACTCGGCTTCGATCTGCGCCTCGATCGCAGCACGCATGGCGGCATCTGCGTCCTCGTTGACCGCCTGACCGCGTGCCGCGGCGGCGGCACGGCTCACGATGGAGATGACACCGGCCAACTGTGTGCCGCCCATCACCGCCGACTTGGCGCTGGGCCATGCGAACAGGAATCGTGGGTCATAGGCGCGGCCGCACATGCCGTAGTGGCCCGCACCGTAGGAAGCCCCGACGATCAGCGACAGATGCGGCACCGTCGAGTTGGACACGGCATTGATCATCATCGAGCCGTGCTTGATCATGCCGCCCTCTTCGTACTCCTTGCCCACCATGTATCCGGTGGTGTTGTGCACGAAGAGAAGTGGCGTGTTGGTCTGGTTGGCCAGCTGGATGAACTGGGTGGCCTTCTGAGCTTCCTCACTGAACAGCACGCCCCGTGCGTTGGCGAGGATGCCGATGGGGTAGCCGTGTAGACGCGCCCACCCGGTGACCAGCGATGACCCGTACTGTTCCTTGAACTCGTCGAATTCGGAACCGTCGACGATGCGTGCGATCACCTCGCGCGGATCGAACGGGATGCGCAGATCTCCCGGCACGATGCCGAGCAGCTCATCCTGGTCGGCGAGCGGTTCGATCACCGCGGCCGGCTTGGGTCCCTTTTTGACCCAATTGAGGCGCGAGACGATCTGGCGCCCGAGGCGTACCGCGTCTTGCTCGTCGACCGCCAGATAGTCGCCCAAACCGGAAACCCGGGAGTGCATTTCGGCGCCGCCCAGGGATTCGTCGTCGGACTCCTCGCCGGTGGCCATCTTGACCAGCGGGGGACCGGCCAGGAAGACCTTGGAGCGCTCCTTGATCATCACCACGTGATCGGACATGCCGGGGATGTAGGCGCCGCCGGCCGTGGAGTTTCCGAACACCAGGGCAATCGTCGGTATGCCCGCGGCCGAAAGCCGCGTGAGGTCGCGGAACATTTGTCCGCCCGGTACGAACACTTCCTTCTGCGTGGGGAGGTCCGCGCCGCCTGATTCCACCAGTGAGATCACGGGCAAGCGATTCTTGAAGGCAATATCGTTGGCCCGCAAAACTTTACGGAGTGTCCAGGGGTTGCTGGTGCCGCCCTTGACGGTGGGGTCGTTGGCCACGATCATGCATTCGACGCCCTCGACCACGCCGATACCGGTGACCAGCGAGGCGCCGACGGTGAAATCGCTGCCCCAGGCCGCGAGCGGGCATAGCTCCAGGAACGGCGCGTCGGGGTCGATCAAGAGCTCGATGCGCTCGCGTGCCAGCAGCTTGCCGCGTTCATGGTGGCGGGCAACGTATTTCTCGCCGCCGCCGGCGAGGGCCTTGGCGGTTTCGGCATTGACCTCGGCCAGCTTGGTGGCCATGGCTTCGGCCGCGGCCTGGTACTCGGGCGAGTTGGTGTTGACGGCGCTACGCAGGATGGTCAAGACTGGTACCCCAGGAGTTTGGCGGCCAGCGAGGTGAGGATTTCGGTGGTGCCGCCACCAATCCCAATGATCCGCATATCGCGGTACTGCCGTTCGATCTCGCTCTCGGTCATGTAACCCATGCCTCCAAATAGCTGGACGCCCTGATTGGCCACCCATTCGCCGGCCTCGACGCCGGTGTTCTTGGCGAAGCAGACCTCGGCGATCAGGTTGGTCTCACCCGCGACGGCCCGGTCGACCAGTGCGTGTGTATACACACGTGCGACATCGATCCGGCGCGCCATCTCGGTCAGGGTGTTCTGCACCGACTGACGGGAAATGAGGGGCCGCCCGAACGTTTCCCGATTCCGGCACCATTCCACGGTCAGGTCCAGGCAGCGCTGCGCGCTCGAATATGCCTGGGCGGCAAGGCCGATGCGCTCCGATACGAAGGCTCCGGCGATCTGTGCGAATCCGGTGTTCTCGCCGCCCACCAGGTTCTCGGCGGGTACGCGCGCATCGGTGAAGGACAGCTCGGCGGTATCCGAGGAGCGCCAGCCCATCTTGTCGAGCTTCCGGGCCACCTCGAATCCTGGTGTGTCCTTGTCGATCAGCAGCAGCGAGACGCCGGCCGCGCCCGACCCACCCGTACGCACCGCGGTCACCACATAGTCGGCGCGCACGCCGGAGGTGATGAAGGTCTTGGCGCCGTTGACGATGTAGTGGTCGCCGTCCCGTTTGGCCGACGTGGTCAAGTGCCCGACATCGGACCCGCCGCCGGGCTCGGTGATGGCCAGTGAGCCGATCAGGTCACCGGCCAGCGTCGGCTTCACGTAAGTGTCGATGAGCCGCTGGTCGCCGGAAGCGATTATGTGTGGCGTGGAGATGCCGCAGGTGAACAAGGAGGCGAACACGCCGCCGGGCACACCGGCGTAGTGCAGCTCCTCGCACACGATCACCGGATCGATGGCGTCGCCGCCACCGCCGCCGACTTCCTCCGGTGCGCCGGGTCCGAGCAGACCCAGATCGCCCGCCTTGCGGTGCAATTCGCGGGGGAGCAGTCCCTCACGTTCCCACTCGTTGACATTCGGCAGGATCTCGCGCTCGGCGAAGTCACGTACCGTCTCCCGAAGTGCCTTGCGCTCGGGCGTGTTCCAGGAACTCATTGCGCTCACTTGCTCGCTTTCAGGAGTGATTCGGGGATGTCGATCTCACGGGAACGCAGCCATTCGCCAATACCCTTGGCCTGTGGGTCGAACCGGGCCTGATATGCCACGCCCTTGCCGAGGATGTCTTGGATGACGAAGTTCACGGCCCGTAGCTTGGGCAGCAGGTAGCGCGCCACCTCCAGCTGCTCGGTTTCCGGCAGCAACTCGCGCAGCTTGTCGACCGTCAAAGCGTGTGCAAGCCAGCGATATTCATCGTCAGTGCGCACCCAGACGCCAACATTGGCACTGCCGCCCTTATCGCCACTGCGCGCGCCCGCGAGAGTTCCCAGCGGAACCCGTCGCACCGGTCCGCTGGGCAGCGGTTCGGGCAATGCTGCCGCGGGGGCGTCGGCCAGCGGCTGTGTCTGCGGCGCCTGCGCGATGTCGATCCGGGAGCCGTCGGCCAGCACGGCGACATGCGGAACCTTTTGAGCGGGGACGTATCCGGGCGTGAAGACGCCGTACGGCTCGCCGTCCTTGGGAGGTGTGGTGACGTGGAAGCCGGGGTAACTTGCCAGCGCCAGCTCCACCGCCGCGTTGGAGAACTGTCGGCCCACCTTGTTGGGATCGGAATCACGCACCATCACGTGCAACAGCGCGCTGGCGGCCTGCTCGGTGTCGGCATTGGGGTGATCGGTGCGGCCCAGGGTCCACTGGATGTCCTCCGGCGCTGAAGACAGCGCGGACTCGAGCTGCTTGCGGGTCAGGTCCGCCTTGGCGTCGATGTCCAATCCGGTCAACACGAAGGTCATCTGATTGCGGAAGCCGCCGAGGGCGTTCAGCGAGACCTTCAGATCCGGTGGCGGTGCCTCGCCCGTCGCGCCCGAGACACGCACGCGATCCGGACCGACAGCGTCGAGCTGCAGGGCATCCAGGCGGGCGGTGACGTCCGGGTTCGCGTACCTGCCCCCGGTGATCTCATAGAGCAGCTGCGCGGTGATGGTGCCCACGCTGACCGCGCCGCCCGTGCCCTCGTGCTTGGTGATCACAGACGATCCGTCCTCATACACCTCGGCCAGGGGGAAGCCGGCGTGTGAGAGGTCGGGGATTTCCGTGAAGAAGGCGTAGTTGCCTCCGGTGGCCTGGGTGCCGCATTCGATGATGTGCCCGGCGGCGACCGCGCCGGCCAGCTTGTCGTAGTCGTCGCGGCGCCAGCCGAAATGCGCGGCGGCAGGACCGACGATCACGGAGGCGTCGGTGACCCGGCCGGTGACCACGACGTCGGCTCCGGAATTGAGGCATTCCACGATGCCCCAGGCGCCGAGATAGGCGTTGGCGGTCAGGGGCGATCCGAGCCCGAGCTCGGCGGCGCGGGCCAGTAGATCATCGCCCTCGACATGCGCGACGTTGGTCGGGATGCCCAGCTTTTCGGAGAGGGCACGTATCGCGTCCGCCAGACCCGCAGGGTTGAGCCCGCCGGCGTTGGCGACGATGCGCACACCCTTGTCCTGGGCCAGCCCCAGGCACTGTTCGAGCTGACGCAGGAAGGTCTTGGCGTAGCCGCGTTCGGGGGCCTTGGCGCGGTCGCGGCCGAGGATGAGCATGGTCAGCTCGGCCAGATAGTCGCCAGTCAAATAGTCGAGCTCACCGCCGGTGAGCATCTCGTGCATGGCCGATATTCGGTCCCCGTAGAAGCCTGAACAGTTCCCAATTCGTACCGGCGCAGTAGTCACGATTCCTGATCCTCTTCGCGCATGCGGCTCATCGGAAGTCCTCTCGAGGTCGGCGTCGACTGCTCGTGCGCTGCCAAATTACCTCACCCGCCAAAACGTCAATCTAGCGGTCCAACCAAGTGGTTGGCCGAGCTGCGGTGGTTGGCTCGACACGCCGTCTTATGGTGAGAAAATGCGATACGAATCCGCCATCACGCGGCGTGTCGGCGCGGAGCGGTGAGAGCAAATTTGCAGCTCATGTCCGCTACCGGCTATCGTGTACTGATTGTCGCTCGCTGTGCCCAACATGCTGGCGCGGCGCGGGCGAATGACACAGAAACCTGAGAATTAAGGAGAGGGCGCGACCATGGCCGTCCCCAAGCGGAGAATGTCCCGCTCCAATACCCGTAGTCGGCGCGCGCAGTGGAAGGCCACTGCCACTGAGCTGGTCAACGTCACTGTCGGCGGACAGAACCACAAGGTTCCCCGCCGTCTGCTCAAGGCTGCCCGCCTCGGGCTCATCGATTTTGACCGTCGCTGAACACTGAGAGAGCCGATTCTCAGGCTTCCTCAGTAATATCTCAGCCGCACGGTTAACACTGGTCCTGTGCGAATTCTTGTAGTCGATGACGACCGGGCTGTGCGCGAGTCATTACGACGATCTCTGTCCTTCAATGGGTACTCGGTGGATCTCGCCGAGGACGGTGTCGATGCGCTCAACTCCATAGCCAACGACCGTCCTGACGCGTTGGTGCTCGACGTGATGATGCCCAAACTCGACGGCCTTGAAGTGTGCCGTCGCTTGCGCAGCACGGGGGACGACCTGCCCATCCTGGTCCTCACCGCCCGCGATTCGGTCTCGGAACGAGTGGCCGGACTCGATGCGGGCGCTGACGACTACCTCCCCAAGCCTTTCGCGCTGGAGGAGCTTCTGGCCCGGATGCGCGCCCTGCTGCGCCGCACCACGGTCGACGAGTCGGCCGACGCTGCCACGCTTAGCTTCGGTGATCTCACTCTGGACCCCATCACCCGCGAGGTGCACCGCGGTACCCGATCGATCAGCCTGACGCGCACGGAATTCGCGCTGCTGGAAATGCTCATGGCCAACCCGCGACGGGTACTCACGCGCAGCCGCATCCTCGAAGAGGTGTGGGGGTTCGACTTCCCAACGTCGGGTAACGCCCTTGAGGTGTACGTCGGCTACCTGCGACGCAAGACCGAGGCCGAGGGAGAGCTCAGGCTCATCCACACCGTCCGCGGTGTCGGCTACGTGCTGCGGGAGACCCCTCCGTAATCCCCATGGCGCCACTACGAATGCCGAGGCGGATGCGGGGCTCCAGCACGGCAATATTTTCTCCGCTGCGGGCAACCAGCTCATCGGTATCGTTGCGCTGGCGCGTGATGCTGCTCGCCATGTCCATGGTGGCGATGGTCGTGGTGCTCATGGCCGTCGCGTCATACCTGCTGGTGTCCACGGCGTTGTACCGCGATGTCGACAAGCAGCTCAACGATCGCGCCAACCTGCTGATCGGCAGCGGCTTACTGTCGGTGGATCCACGCCGTGCCATCGAAGGCACCGCGTATTCGGCCGACGTCAACGCCAAGCTGATCTTCCCGGGGCTCATCACGTTCTCGGCGACACAGCAGGGGCAGACCATCCCCTACGGCGCGCCCGAGCAAGCGGTAACCCGCGGCGAGCTGGAGCAGTCGATGCGCACCGTGAATCACCAACGCGTGCTTGCTCTTCGGTTGGACAACGGCAGTACGCTGATCATGGCTAAATCACTCGACCCCACCGATACGGTGCTGCGGCGGCTGGGGTGGGTACTGCTGATCGTCGGTGGCGTGGGCGTCGCGGTGGCAGCCGCGGCCGGAGCCATGGTGGCCGGTACCGGGTTGCGTCCCGTGGCCAGGCTTACCGATGCCGCCGAGCGGGTGGCCAGAACCGATGACCTGCGCCCCATCGCGGTCACCGGCAGCGACGAGTTGGCCCGACTCACCATCAGTTTCAACACGATGCTGCGCGCCCTGGCGGAGTCTCGCGATCGCCAGGCGCGGCTGGTGACCGACGCCGGCCATGAGCTGCGCACCCCACTCACGTCATTGCGCACCAATACCGAGCTCCTGATGGCCGCGATGCAGCCGGGCGCCCCGCGTCTGCCCGACGAAGAGATGGAGGCGCTCCAGCGCGATGTGATCGCCCAAATCGAGGAGTTGTCCACGCTGGTGGGTGATTTGGTTGATCTAGCGCGTGGCGACGGCGCCGATATCGTGCATGAGCCGGTCGATATGGTCGAGGTGGTGGAGGGCACGCTCGAGCGAGTTCGCCGCCGCCGCAACGACATTGAATTCGACGTCGTCCTGCAGCCCTGGCAGGTGTACGGCGACGCGGCGGGATTGTCGCGAGCGGTTCTCAACCTGCTCGACAACGCGGCCAAGTGGAGCCCGTCGGGTACCGCGGTATCGGTGCGGCTGGCCCAGGTTGACGCCGCCCATGCCGAGCTCGTCATCTCTGACCGCGGGCCGGGAATCCCGCCCGCCGAACGAGACCTGGTCTTTGAGCGGTTCTACCGGGCCACCCCGGCACGGGGAATGCCGGGATCCGGATTGGGGTTGGCCATCGTGAAACAGGTAGTGCTGAAACATGGTGGCGCCATTAAGGTCGAGGAGACTGATCCCGGTGTAGTGATCGACGGTGAACCGGCTCCGGGAACCTCCATGCACGTGCTTCTGCCGGGCCGACCCGGACCCATCGGAGCGCCACACATGGGCGATACGGCCGGTCGCCGGAAGTCTGTGCCGAACGCGAGGGAGATCTCAGTGGATTCTCAGTCCGTTCCGGCAGCGTGGCACTCAAGCTAGACGATCCCGAACGCCTATGAAGGACTTGTGAGGAAGCAGCTATGACTAACGACCCCCATGGCAGCTGGGCGTACCGGCCGGCCGGGCCCTACTCGGGGCAACATGGACATCAGGCGCCGACCCATCACGCTCAGTCTGGTCATCATTACCCGGGGCAGGCGTACGGCTACACCTCGCAGCAGCCGAGTCAGCAGCGTCCGGATCAGCAGCCGCAGCCCAAGGGGCGAAGCGGCGGCGGACTTGTGGTCGGTGCCGTTGTCCTGGCGCTGGTCTCCGGCGGTCTGGGTGGCACGGTGGGCGCCGTCGTCGCCGATCGCCAGCACAAGTCGCCCGTCGTCACCAGTAGCAGCGGGCTGACCCCCATCGCGCCGGGGCGCGCGCCGTCCGCTCAGCCGGTTGCCGCGTTACCCGCGGGATCGGTTGAACAGGTTGCGGCCAAGGTGCTTCCGAGCGTCGTCAAGCTCGAGACAATCATGGGCCGTTCCAGCGAAGAGGGATCTGGGGTGGTCCTCTCCGCTGACGGGTTGGTGCTCACCAACGCCCACGTCGTGCAGGCGGCGGGCGATCCCGGAGCCAAGACCACGGCCACGATCCAGGGCGGAAAGAACTCACCCTTCACGGTGGTGGGAATTGATCCCGCCACCGATATCGCCGTCGTCCGGATCACCGGAGCCTCGGGCCTGACGCCCGTCGCGATCGGTTCGTCCGCCAATCTCGTTGTGGGCCAGTCGGTTGTCGCGATCGGATCCCCGCTGGGCCTCGATGGCACGGTCACCACTGGCATCGTCAGCTCGCTGAACCGTCCGGTGTTTACGGCGGGGCAGGCCGGTAATCAGGACACCGTGCTGGATGCCATTCAGACCGACGCCGCCATCAACCCGGGTAACTCCGGTGGCGCGCTGGTCAACCTGAACGGCGAACTGGTCGGGATCAACTCCGCGATCGCGACCATGGGTGGCGACTCCAGCGGCGAGACGCAGGGCGGGTCGATCGGCCTCGGCTTTGCGATTCCGGTTGACCAGGCCAAGCGGATCGCCGATCAGCTGATCTCGAACGGCCACGCTACTCACGCCTCGCTGGGCGTCCGGGTAGGCAATGACAAGGAGACGCAGGGCGCCAGGATCGTCGAAGTGGTCGCCGGTGGCGCCGCCGAGAAGGCCGGCGTGCCCAATGGTGCTGTCGTCACCAAGGTGGACAACCGGCCGGTGAACAGCGCCGATGGACTTGTGGCGGCCGTCCGGTCCAAGGCGCCCGGTGACAAGGTCACGCTGACGTACACCGACGGCAACGGCGGACCGGAGAAGACGGCGGACGTGACGCTGGGTGAGGTCGCCCGATGACTCAGGTGTCCCTGCGAGCGGTTACCGTTGCTTCCATGACAGAGCTTGAGGTGGGACCGGTGGGGCGATCTCTGGTCGTCATCGTCAACGACAGAACAGCCCATGGTGATCAGGACACCAGCGGTCCGCTCGTCACCGAGTTGCTCTCGGAGGCCGGATTCGTGGTTGACGGTGTGGTGGTTGTCGAGGGTGACCTGTCGGAGATTCAGAACGCAGTGAACACCGCGGTGATCGGTGGGGTGGACCTGGTGGTGACTGTCGGTGGCACCGGCGTGACGCCGCGCGATGTCGCCCCCGAGGCGACACAGCCGCTGCTTGACCGTGAGTTGCTTGGCATCGCGGAGGCCATCAGGTCGTCCGGCCTCGCGGCAGGCGTCGCTGAGGCAGGTCTGTCGCGCGGTGTCGCGGGCATTTCGGGTAGCACCCTGGTGGTCAATGTGGCCGGCACTCGTGCCGCGGTGCGCGATGGAATGGCAACCGTGACGCCGATGGCAATTCAGATCATCGAGCAGCTATCTAGCCTGGAGATCTGACCGGTGTCCAGCCCGGACGCTCCGGATTGTGACCTTCGCCACAAAAGTGACGGAGAAGGAACAAGCGCCAGCAATGCGGACATCGATCGGATCTTCGGTCAGGCCATGCCGTCGCTGGGTCCAGATGAACGCGACGTGAACGATTCCCGTGGTATGCGTGAGGGCGATCGCTGGTTGCGGGATAACGTTCCGCCCCACCATGGCTAGGGTATTCCGGCATATCTGACGCGCAAACCAAGCAGGTCGTGAGGTCTGGATGCCCATCCGGGGTGTCGGTTCCTCCGGAGCTCTCCATTGTTTTCCAGCAAAGCGTTCGGTCGCTCGATCGTTAACCTTGCCGACGCCTTGGGTTTGGCTAACTTCGGGCTCACGGGACTACCTGGAGGTGGGTGATGTCGGCAATATCGGAATGATCCTTCAGATTGCCGCGCCGTCACCGTGCCGATATCGTCCTTCTGTCCGTCGCTTAGGAAATTCTCATGTTCGCCATGAGGGGACTGATAGGAACAGAATGAAGCTGTTGAGCAAGGTACCGGGCTGGGCCCGCCGCGGTGTGTTGGCGGTCGGCGCTCTGCTCATGACTCTTGTTGCTCTCATTGCGACGACGGCGACGGCGCATGCAGGTCTGGACGATGAACTGACCCTCGTTGATGGTAAGGGGCGCTTGCTGCGGATTCAGCAGTGGGACACCTTTCTTAATGGTGTGTTTCCGCTGGACCGCAACCGTCTGACGCGTGAGTGGTTCCATTCGGGTCGCGCGGTCTACGAGGTGACCGGTGCGGGTGCCGATGCGTTCGAGGGCACTCTCGAGCTGGGTTACCAGGTGGGTTACCCCTGGTCGCTGGGCGTGGGCTTGAACTTCAACTACACGACGCCGAATACCTCGATTCTCTACGGTATTCCGAATGCCTTCGGCGGTAGCCCCGAGGCCTCGTATGTGCAGACCACCAACCTGCTGCCGAGTGCCGGCATCAATGTGGACCTGGGTAACGGGCCCGGCATTCAGGAGGTCGCGACGTTCTCGGTGGCGGTTGCTGGCCCCAAGGGTGCGGTCGCCGTGAGCAATGCGCACGGCACCGTGACCGGCGCGGCCGGTGGTGTCCTCCTTCGTCCCTATGCGCGGCTGATCAGTTCCGCGGGCGACAGCGTCACCACGTACGGCGAGACCTGGGACATGAAGTAACCG
>Ga0265327_10002364_pt1 | contig 20094 bp, 22 predicted proteins | sample 41621metaG_FD_202089 | JGI IMG/M metagenome (GOLD analysis project Ga0265327, IMG submission 202089) | Rhizosphere microbial communities from Carex aquatilis grown in University of Washington, Seatle, WA, United States - 4-16-21 metaG | ecosystem: Host-associated > Plants > Roots > Rhizosphere...
CCAGGCGCCGCCGGCTTCCGGCGGAACTCACACGCGTTTTGCGCCGCGTAGATGCTTCCCCGGATAGTATTAAGATCCTATGAAGGATGGATTTTTAGCAGCTTTTGTCTTGGAGCCTTGGTTCTCGTCGAGGCGAGGCTGCTCGGGGTAAAGAACCCGGAATCAGGCGGCGATCAGGCGGTCGCGGCCCGTGCGCTTTGCCTCCAGCAAGGCCACGTCGGCGCGGTTGACGGTGTCGGAAAAGCTTTCGCCGTCATGGTATTCGACGACACCGATGCTGATCGTCAGGACGACGCTGGCCTCGCCGATCGGCACGGAAAGCTGGCGGATGCCCTCAAGAACGCGGCTGCTCACCTGCACCGCCGTGGCCAGCTCCGTTTCCGGCAGAAGGAGGATGAATTCCTCGCCACCCCAGCGCCCGCAGAGATCATATTCGCGGATGCCGGCCTCCATCGCCCGCGCGACCTCGACCAGGACGTGATCGCCGGCAACGTGACCGTGAAGATCGTTCACCTGCTTGAAGTGGTCGATATCGAGCACGGCGACCGAGAAGACCTGCCCCAGGCGCTGGGCGCGCACGGTCTCTTCCCGCAGCCTTTCCATCACCATCCGCCGATTGGCGAGACCGGTCAGGTGATCGCTGAAGGAAGCCTCCTTCAGCGTCTGATTGACCTCGCGCATCATCCGCTGATAGCGGTCGGAGATACGGATCGCCTTTTCGATCTGGCGCGCCCGCTTGTTGAATTTGTCGGTCAGAGTGAGGGCGCTATCCCGCGCCATGCTCTGATAGCCATCCGAGATTTGGATGATTCGCTCCAGCCGCTCGGCCTGTTGCCGGCTTTCCGCCCAGAGCCGTGCCAGCGCCTCGCGCGCCGGATGCCCCCGATACCGCGCGTCGGCCAGCAGGGTCTCGATCGTTTCTTCTAGGCTGGGCTCGTCCACCGCCATGGGATCGCCCTAATCGCCGAAAGGAAGGATCGCGAAAGGAAAGGAGCAGTCTTCCTTGAACTCGCCGGCCAGATCGGCCACGCGCTCGTTTCGGTGGTCGTAATACCAGTTCACGGCGATGCCCCGCCCCTTCGCTGCCGCCTCTTCCAGCAAGTCGAAAATATCCATCATCACCTTCACGCTGCTGGTGTTCAGGTAGATGAGGCGCAATTCGAGCGTGAGGCCGCGGTCGCTCACCTCCAGGAACTTCTCGACCCAGGCGATCACCGGACCGAACAGCTCGAAGGTGTTTTCAGGATAGGAATCGCCCTCCATGGCCAGCACCCCGCCTTCCCAATCGGCCTTGATGGCGGGCGTGGATTGCGTGGCCTGGATGATCAAATCAGTCATTATCGCCATCCCCTTGGTATTCAGATGACCGCGCGCAGACTGAAGAATGCGCGGCCTCCGTCGATAGCGGTAAGATTGGCGCTCAGCGGCAGGCTGGCCTTGCGGGCGATATCGAGAAGCCCGAGGCCGGCTCCGGCATTGGCCGCGGTATCGCGCGGACGGCGCAATTGTTCTTTATAAGCGGCCTTGAGCTGCGTCTTGTCCTGGGTTGCCAGCATCTCGATACGGGCCAGCAATGCCCGTCCATCCGCGTCTTCCACCATATTTCCGGCCGACACCACATAGCGCCCCTCATTGTCGCGGGAGATCACGACGGTGGCCGAAGCCTCCATCTCACCATAGTTCCGGGCCATGGCATAGTGGCGGATGTTCTGGCTCATCTCGATATAGGTGCCGAATACGTCCATCGAAGCCGAGGGATGGGCATCCTCCGCCTGAAGATAGTTCTTCAGGGCGTCGCCCAACTCCGCGATCAGGCTGCGTGAAATCGGCCCGTTGAAGCAAAGCAGGATGCCAAGGCCGTTGAAATGTTCACGCAGAGAATAGAGACCGTCAGCTTCCATCATGTTCCCCAGCAGCTTGCCCGAACGATCCCCCCGACCGGCCGAAGCGAAATGACAGCATCGTAATGTCGTCCCGTTGAGGCCACTGCCCCTGATAGCGGGCCAGCGCCGCCGCCAGAGCATCCCCCTGCTCCGCCGGCGGCAGATGCGCGTTTTCCCGCAGCATCGCGGCGAAGCGCCCGGTGCCGAGGCCGAAACCGTGCTCGCCGCCCGCCTGATCGAGAAAACCGTCGGTGGCTAGATAATAGGTGCGATCCGGCTGAAGGACAATCTCCTGGTCGTCCTCCGCCACCCGCCGGCGATGGCCGAGCGCGTGGCGTCCGCCCTTGATTTCCCCGCCCTCGCCGCCATCGCTCCAATAGAGCGAAATCTTGGCGCCGGCGAAGCGCAGCCGCCCGGCGGTGCGATCGATATAGACGAGCCCCGCATCCATGTTGGTGGCGATGGCGCGCGGAAGCTGGCTATCGGACAGCATGGAGCGCCAAGCCGCTTCGGCATGGGCGAGGATCGCCGAGGGCGACCGCGCACCGACCGCATGCACCGCGTGATCGATAGCGGCGCGCGCCAGCATGGTCATCAGCGCGCCGGGCACGCCATGGCCGGCACAATCGACGACGCCCAGCAGACAATTCTCCCCATCCTGCCGGAACACATAGAAATCGCCGCCGACGACGTCGCGCGGCCGCCACAGCACGAAGTGATTCGGCCCCAGGGACTGCACCATCTCGCGATCGGGCAGGATCGCCCGCTGGATCAGGCTCGCATAGACGATCGAATCGTCGATCTGCTTGTGCGCCGCAGCCATCGCGCGGTTGGCACCCTCCAAGGCTGAGGTGCGTTCCTGAACCCGGCCCTCCAATTCCATGGTATGGCGCTTCACCTTGTCGGCCATCACCCCGAAGGCGCGGCTGAGATCGCCGATCTCGTCGCGGCCCGCCTCCGGCAGGACCAGATCGTAATCGCCGCCGGCAATCGCCCGTGCCGATTGATGCAGCCGGCGCAGGGGCTTCAGCAGCAATCGCTCCACCGCATAGACGAAGCCCGCCAGAAGCAGCGCCAAGACCAGGATGAAGGCGATAGCCGCCGGTTGCAGCCAGCCCGATTGAATGATCTTCGCGGCTTCAAGATCGACGGCGGTGAGCACGTGCCAATGCAGTTCCGGGATATAGCCGACCGCCGCCAGCTGACGCTTGCCGTCGAGGCTGATCCACGCGGTTGCCACTTGTTCCGGAGTCTTTTCAGCCTCGGCCATGGCGCCCTTCAGCGCGTCGCGGCTGGCCTCGTCGCCGAGAAGATCGAAAAGCGTGCGGGCATTCCCGGCGGCATCCGCGCCCGAATTGAGCTCGATCAATCGGGGATCGGGATGGGCCTGGATAACCCCCTTGCCGTTCAGCAGCATGGACGTCACGCCGGTTTGGCTGGCCAGGATGAAATCGCGCAGGAAGCCCGTCAGGTCGAGCCCCGATCCCGCCACCCCGATCCGCCGGTCCCCATCCCCGACGATGACGTTGATCCACACCTTGGTGACGTTCAGCTTGTGATTGAAATCCGGGTTGATGTTGAACATCTCGGCATTGCGCAGGGTGGCGAAAAACCAGCTGTCATGCGGTTCCTGCGGATTGAGCCTGTAGGAGGCTTTCGCGTCCAACTTAGTCTTGTCGTCGCCATACCAGATGTCGCGCGTGACGCCGTCGGCCAGAAACCAGGAATGATCGCGGAAATCGTGGCGGTAGCCCTCGGCTTCCTTGAAGAAGAGCGCGCGCTTTTCCGGATTCGCCTTGTCGAGGAGCCATTGCCGCACGGTTCCCGAATCGGCGAAGCGCTGCGCCAGGGCCAATTCGCGGCTGACGGGCGCCAGGATCTTCTGACGGTTGAGGTCGGTGTAGTTGCGGACATAGGCCAGGCCGAAATGCTCGCGCACCGCCTCCACCGCCTGCCACCCCAGGATCGCCGCCGGTGCCAGCGCGAACAGGCAGGCGATCAGCAGCGCCAGCAGCGATTTCCCCCTCAGACCAAGCCTTCCGGCCATCCTCTTCCCCGATCCCCTGCCACCAACCTATAACCTATAAATAGCCTGTTTATTTAGCATGGGTCAGCAGTAATCGCCTCAGCCCCCCCTTACCTTCGGCGCGGTGTTGCTATAATCTCCCGCCGCCATGACATCCTCCCTAAAGCCAGAACCAAAACGCTCCACTTTAGAGCGGCGGAACGAGCGCCTCGCGGCGGCCTTGCGCGAAAACCTCGTCCGGCGCAAGGAACAGATCCGGGCACGCCTCGATGCCGAAGCCGTCCCGGCGGATGAAGAACGGCAAAAGCAATAAGTCAGGAACCTCTTTTCGACATGGACAAAATCAGGATTCGCGGCGGCCGGCCCCTGCATGGGACGATTTCGATCGGCGGCGCCAAGAACGCGGCGCTGCCGCTGATGACCGCGAGCCTTCTTACCGATGAAACGCTGACGCTTTCGAACGTCCCGCAGCTTGCCGACATCACGACGCTCGCCAATCTCCTGGTGCAGCACGGGGTTTCGATCCGGATGAAGGGCTACCGGCCGGAGCTTGGGCATGAGGGACCGGTGGTCGAGCTGACCGCCGACCGCATCACCTCGACCACCGCCCCCTACGACCTCGTGCGCAAGATGCGGGCATCGGTGCTGGTGCTGGGGCCGCTGCTGGCGCGGTGCGGCGAGGCGCTGGTATCGCTGCCCGGCGGCTGCGCGATCGGGACGCGGCCCGTCAATTTGCATCTCTCCGGGTTGGAGCGGATGGGCGCCAAGATCGAACTGGCCCAGGGCTATATCCAGGCGACGGCGCCCAACGGCCTCAAGGGCGCCGATATCGTCTTTCCGGTGGTTTCCGTCGGCGCCACCGAGAATCTGATGATGGCGGCGAGCTTAGCTTCGGGCCGGACCCAGCTCATTAACGCCGCGCGCGAGCCCGAGGTCAGCGACCTTGCCCACTGCCTCACCGCCATGGGCGCCAAGATCGAGGGCATCGGCACCGACCGGCTGGTGATCGAGGGCGTCGAGCGGCTTCACGGCGCCCGTCACGCCGTCATCCGCGACCGCATCGAAGCCGGCACCTATATGATGGCGGCAGCCATCACCGGCGGCGATGTCGAGCTTCTCCACGCCGAATACGAGCCGCTCGCGGCGGTCGCCCGCCTGCTCGAAGGTGCCGGCGTCGAGGTGACCCCGACCGGACGCGGCATCCGAATCCGCCGTCAGAACGGCCGGCTGACCGGGACCGATGTCATGACCGAGCCCTTTCCGGGCTTCCCCACCGATCTTCAGGCGCAGATCATGGCCCTGATGGCCACGGCGGAAGGAGCCGCGATGATCACCGAGTCGATTTTCGAAAACCGCTTCATGCATGTCCCGGAGCTTTGCCGCATGGGTGCCAATATCAATGTGCACGGCGCCTCGGCGTTGGTGCGGGGAGTGCCGGCGCTGACCGGCGCCCAGGTCATGGCGACGGATCTGCGCGCCTCCGGCTCGCTGGTCGTGGCAGCGCTGGCGGCGGCGGGCGACACCACCATCAGCCGCGTCTACCATCTCGACCGCGGCTATGAGCGGCTGGAGGAAAAGCTTTCCGCCTGCGGCGCCGAAATCGAGCGGCTTGGCGATGGCCTCTAATCCCGAAACCCCTTCCGATCCCGAAACCCGGGCTCGGCTGAAGCTCCGGGCCGAGGACACCGAGGATTTGGCGGTGATCGCCGCCGTGCTTCAGGACGCGCTGGTCGCCGTCGGGGAGATGGCCTTCATCCCGGCGGAAGGCCGCTTCGCCCTCGCCGCCAACCGCTTCCGCTGGGAATGCCGGCGCGGCGACGAAACCGGCCCATTCGAGCGCATCGTCACCGGCATTTCGTTCGAAACCGTCCGCTCGGTCCAAACCCGTGGCTTCCGGCGTAGCGAGGGCGAGCGGATTCTCGAAATCCTGACCGTGCGCCAGGAGGAAAACGCGATCCTGATCGAATTCTCGGGGAATGGCTGCTTGCGCCTGGAAGTCGAAAGCATCCTGTGCCATTTAGAGGATCTGGGCGAGCCCTGGCAGACCCAGTGGCGGCCTCATCACCCGATCGATGGCGGATAATCGGCTCGCAAGGCTGACAAAGCCGGCTTCGGCTGTTATACCAGCGGCCCAAAAGTTAACCTGTCATCCCGAGGGAGCATCGCGGACGAGGGATCTGTCGCCGCTCCGCCGGTGATAGTCTTGTTGTGTTGAATCATGCAAAGATCCCTCCTTCCGATGGTCGTCGGGATGACACCTCGGGGTGGCGGGGATAGTCTCGAAATTTCCGACCATTGGCATTATCTCCACTGACCTGAATTTGGAGTTTCCGTGCAAACCAACGACCCGCTGATCCTGGCGCTGCCGAAAGGGCGGATTCTCGACGAGGTGCTGCCGGTGGTGCGGCGCGCCGGCATCGAGATCGAAAGCGATTTCGACGACCCGGACTCGCGCAAGCTTCGCTTCACCACCAACCAGCCGGGGCTGGAAGTCATCCGCGTGCGCAATTTCGACGTGGCGACTTTCGTCGCCTTCGGCGCCGCGCATTTCGGTGTCGCCGGCAATGACGTGCTGCTGGAATTCGATTACCCGGACCTTTACGCCCCGCTCGATTTGAAGGTCGGCCGCTGCCGCCTCGTGCTGGCGGCGCCCGCAGATCGGACCGGGGCCGGCAATCCGGCGGAATGGAGCCAGATCCGGGTCGCCACCAAATACCCGGAGATCACGAAGCGCTATTTCGCGCAACGCGGCATCCAGGCCGAATGCATCAAACTCAACGGCGCTATCGAACTGGCGCCGCAAATGGGGCTCTCCCCGCAGATCGTCGATCTCGTGCAGACGGGTTCGACCTTAAAGGCGAACGGGCTGGTGGAAATCGAGGTACTCGCCGAGATCACCTCCCGCCTGGTCGTCAACCGGACCGCGCTCAAGACGCGGGCCGAAGAAACCAATCGCTGGATAGAAAGTTTTCGTGAGGCATCCAATGCCGGTTAGGCTCCAAACCTCCTCCCCCGATTTCGCCACCGCCTTCAAGGCCCTGGTCGAACAGCAACGCGATACCCTGGCCAATGTCGACGCCGATGTGGCCGCGATCCTGGCCGAGGTCGCAAAACGCGGCGACGACGCCGTCATCGAATACTCGAAGCGCTTCGACCGCATCGAGCTGACGCCTGTGACCATGCGGGTCGGTGCGGCGGAAGTGGCGGACGCGGTGCGCGCCTGCTCGCCCGAGACGATCGCCGCCCTGCGTCAGGCGTCGGAGCGGATCGACGATTACCACCGCCGCCAGATGCCGGAGAATTTCGACTATGTCGACGCGATCGGCGTCAAGCTCGGCTCGCGCTGGCGGCCGGTCGAGGCGGCGGGGCTCTATGTGCCGGGCGGCACCGCCGCTTATCCGTCCTCCGTGCTGATGAACGCGATCCCGGCCAAGGTGGCGGGCGTCGATCGGCTGGTCATGGTCGTCCCCACCCCCGATGGCAAGACCAACCCGCTGGTGCTGGCCGCGGCCTCCCTCTGCGGCATCGAAGAAATCTGGCGCATCGGCGGCGCCCAGGCCATCGGCGCGCTTGCCTATGGCACGGCCACGATCAGACCGGTGGACAAGATCGTTGGCCCCGGCAATGCCTGGGTCACCGCCGCCAAGCGGCAGGTCTTCGGCACGGTCGGCATCGACATGATCGCCGGGCCTTCGGAAATCCTGGTCGTGGCCGATGCCGAGAACGATCCCGCCTGGATCGCGGCGGATCTCCTCTCCCAGGCCGAGCATGACCCCTCCGCCCAGTCGATCCTGATCTCCAACGACGCGGACTTCATCCGCGCCGTCGAGGCGGAACTCGCCCGGACGCTCGCCACCCTGCCGCGCATCGACACCGCCAGGAAGAGCTGGGAAGAGCATGGCGCCACGATCCTGGTGCGTGACTGGGACGAGGCGATCCCGCTGGTGGATGCGCTGGCGCCCGAGCATCTCGAACTGGCGCTGACCGATGCCGATGCGCTGGCGGAAAAGATCCGCAATGCCGGCGCCATCTTCCTCGGCCGCCACACCCCGGAAGCGATCGGCGACTATATCGCCGGACCGAACCATGTCCTGCCGACCTCGCGCAGCGCCCGCTTCGCTTCGGGCCTCGGGGTTCAAGACTTCCTGAAGCGGACTTCGCTCGTCCGCTGCGATGCCGCGAACCTCGCCTTGATCGGGCCGCCGGCGGTGGCACTCGCCCGTGCCGAGGGGCTCGATGCGCATGCGCTGTCGATCTCGATTCGGCTCGGTTCCGGAAACTGACAAGGAAATGCCCAACCACCGCATCGCACAGATAACGCTCGACGAGAAATCGGTCGTCCGGCGCAATCCGGATATCGAGCATGAACGCGCCGTGGCGATCTTCGATTTGCTGGAGGAAAACAGTTTTTCTCCAACGACCGAATATCCGGGCGGCTATGGCGGTCCCTTCCATCTGCATTTGCGGATCGAAGAAAACAAGCTGGTCTTCGACATCCGCGACACGGAGGACGGCCCGCTTGAAAGCATCGCCTTGTCGCTGGCTCCGTTCCGGGGCGTGGTGAAGGATTATTTCCTCATCTGCGAGAGCTACTTCGCGGCGATCAAGCGCTCCTCCCCCGCCCAGATCGAGGCGATCGATATGGGCCGGCGCGGTTTGCACAATGAGGGCTCCGACCTTTTGCGGGAGAGGTTGGCGGACAAGGTGGCGATCGACCAGAACACGGCGCGCCGCCTGTTCACCCTCCTGTGCATCCTGCACATCCGGATCTGAGGGCGGGATCGCGATGCCGCGGCGTCCGGGGAGCGTGCTTTTCGCCTGCACGATGAACTCCATCCGCTCGCCGATGGCCGCGGCTCTGCTTCGGCATCTGCACGGAACGCAGATCTTTGTGGATTCGGTCGGGGTGCGCCCGGCGGAGGTGGACGGATTCGCCGTCGCCGCCATGGACGAGATCGGAATCGACATCAGCCGCCACCACTCGAAAAGTTTCGATCAGCTTGAGGATACTTCCTTCGACATCGTGATCTCGCTCTCGCCGGAAGCGCATCACAGCGCCCTCGAACTGACGCGGACCATGGATTGCGCGGTGGAGTTCTGGCCGGTCTTCGACCCCAGCATCGTCGAAGGCAACCGGGAAGAGCGGCTCGACGCCTACCGCCAAGTCCGCGACCAGCTTCGGACGCGCATCCTGCAACGCTTCCCGACCTACCGGCCTTCGGATCTTTAAAGGACCGCTTTTGCCCCATTTTCCTCTGATTCTGGCTTCCGCCTCGCCCCGGCGGGTCGATCTTCTGACGCAGATCCATCTGCCCCCCGACGGCATCGACCCCGCCGATATCGATGAGAGCGTCAAGCCCGGCGAGACCCCGCCCCGGCACGCTCTGCGCCTCGCCGAGGAGAAGGCCCGCGCCGTGGCCCCCCGGCATGCGGGCGCCTTCATTCTGGCGGCTGATACGGTTGTTGCGTGCGGGCGGCGCATCCTGCCCAAGGCCGAGGACGAGAAGACCGCGCGGAAGTGCCTGCAACTCCTCTCGGGCCGGCGGCACCGGGTCCATGGCGGCATCGCCGTGGTCACGCCGGAAGGCCGATGCGCCAGCCGCAACGCTGAAACCATCGTCACCTTCAAGCGCCTGGAGGAGCAGGAAATCGAGACCTATCTCGCCAGCGGCGAATGGCACGGCAAGGCCGGCGGCTACGCCATTCAGGGCCTTGCCGCCGCCTATATCCGCTTCATCGAAGGCTCTTATTCCAACGTCGTCGGCCTGCCGCTTTACGAGACGGTCTCACTCCTGACCGGCCAGGGCTTTTACACCAAGTAGGGCTTTTACCGCTCTACTCAGACGTAATCGTAATCGTCACCGCCGCCGCTGAAATCCGAATCGCCGGAGTAATCCGTGTCGGCCGCATAATCGGTGCCGGGATCGGCGGTTTGATCCGTGGGGTTTGGATTGTTGGCGTCGCCGTAATAGTTGTTGATGACCGTCGTCTCGGTCACGTCGGACACACCGCCCGAGCCGGGAATGCCGCCGCCCGAAACATCGCCGAGAAAGCCGCCGCCGTGGTGGCCGCCGCCGATCATCGATTCGATGCCCTGGAACAAAAGCGCGCCACCGGCAATGCCGGCCGCCGTCGTCGCCGCCTGCCGGAGGAAGCCGCCGCCACCACCGCCACCAAAGCCCGGCTGCGCAAATTGGGGCTGTTGAGCATATTGCGGCTGCTGAGCATATTGCGGCTGCGGCTGGGCGTATTGCGGCGCCTGCTGCTGCGGATAGGCGGGAGCTGCCGCCGGACGGCCCCAAGGACCACCGGGTGCGGGGCCGGCGGAGGGAGCCGGCGCCGCGGCGGGGCGGGCGCCGCCACCGAAGATGCTGCCCAGGAAGCTCGTCGGCTGCGCCGGCGGCTGTGCCACCCGGTGCTCCAATTCGGCAATCTTGGTCTGGGCGTTGGCCAGGGCCATGTCCTGGATGAGGACGGTCTGGACCAGATAATAGGTCATGTCCGGCTGTTGGCTGACGGCCTGCCGGATGAGGGCATCGGCTTCCGAATCCTTGGGCTGCCCGCTCGCCTGCCGAAGCCGTTCGATCAGCGAGGTGATGAGATCCCGTTCCTGTGGCGTCATTGACCAATCTCCTGAGGCCGTGAAGCGGCCTGTCACGCTCCCCTCACCGCTCCTTCTTCAGGGAAGCGGTAGAACGCAACGAAAATTTAGGCAGCCCAGAGACGGAATGGAAGGGGCGAAGTACGATTCCGCCGCGTTAAAGCCCGCGTTTGCCCATATTCACGAACTTTTCCCGCCTTTGCGCCCGCAAAGCGGCAGGGTCGAGGCCGAGAAGCGGTTTCAGCGCCTCCTCGATCGAGAGGCCGAGCGAGGTGATCGCATCCTCCGGGATGCGGTGCGCGCCGCCGAGGGGCTCTGGCACGACCTCATCGATGATGCCGAGCTTCAGCAGATCCTGGGCCGTGAGCTTCAGCGCCTCGGCGGCTTCCGCCGCATTCTCGGCGCTGCGCCAGAGAATCGAGGAGCAGCCTTCCGGCGAGATCACGGAATAGACCGAGTGCTCCAGCATCAGCACGGAATTGGCGGCGGCAAGGGCGATGGCGCCGCCGGACCCGCCCTCGCCGATAATCGCGGCGATGAAGGGCACGCGGATGTCGAGGCAGGTCTCGATCGAGCGGGCGATCGCCTCGGCCTGGCCTCGCGCTTCGGCCTCGATTCCCGGATAGGCGCCGGCGGTATCGACGAAGGCGATGACCGGAAGGCCGAAGCGCTCGGCCATCTCCATCAGCCGCCGCGCCTTGCGGTAGCCTTCCGGCTTGGCCATGCCGAAATTATGGCGCACGCGCGATTCGGTGTCGGAGCCCTTTTCATGGGCAAGAATGACGGCGCTATAGCCACGGAACCGGCCAAGCCCGCCGATGATGGCGCGGTCCTCGGCAAAGCCGCGGTCGCCCGCGAGCGGGGTGAACTCGGTCACCAGCCGGGCGATATAGTGGGAGCTGTGAGGCCGCTCCGGATGGCGTGCCACCTGGACCTTCTGCCAGGGCGAAAGCTTCTGATAGGCGGCCCGCAGCAGGCGGTTGGCCTTGGTTTCGAGCCTCGCCACCTCTTCCTCGATATTGATGTCGCCGGCATTGGACAAATGCCGAAGCCCTTCGATCCGGCTTTCCAGTTCGGCGATCGGTTTTTCAAAATCAAGGAAATGACGCATGGTGGCTCAGGACTCTTCAATCGGAGGAGGCAGCGGCGGCAAAAGATCGGGCAAGGCTTCGACGATCTTTTCCGGAGCGAGATCGAAGCGGATACCAACCGATTCGGGAGAACGCCAGGAAATTGTTCCGGTGAGGTCGCCGAGACGGGCGGTTCGGAGCATTACCACGGTCTCTAGGCAATAGACTTCCTGAAGCATCATCAGCACGCCGCCGGCGGAGACGTTGCAGACCATGCCCGTATAGCCATCCCCTTCGGAAAAGACGGTGGCCTTCCAGAAGACATCGACGCGGGTAAAGCGCCGGCCTTCTTCCGCCTGGACGATGGATCTCTGGTCCTCCAGCATGGTGGCGCCCCCAATCCTCTTATCGGCCAACCTCTTTTCCAGACCCCTCGCCCGCCGCCCGGATAAGGCGGCGGGACCAGGGATAGGCGTGTCCTATCGGGGAAGCTGTTTTCAGCCGCCCATCTGCGCGGCTTTTTGCACCAGCACTTCGGCCTGACGGATCGAGGCGATGTCGATGAGACGGCCATCGAGGGCGACCGCACCACGGCCTTCCTTCTGAGCCTGCGCCATCGCTTCGAGAATGCGGCGGGCGCGGGTCACTTCGGCTTCCGACGGGGTGAACAGCTCATTGGCGAGGTCCACCTGCGACGGATGGATCGCCCACTTGCCTTCACAGCCCAGCGCCGCCGAGCGCCGGCCGCCGGCGCGGTAGCCATCGGGATCAGAGAAATCGCCGAACGGGCCGTCAACCGGACGCAGGCCGTTGGCGCGGGCGGCGACGACCATGGAAGCGACGGCATGATGCCACATATCGCCCCAATGGGTCTCGCGGTTGCCGGCCTCGTCCTTGTCGGTCAGGACGGCATAGCTCGGATTGGCGCCACCGATATTCGTGGTGCGGGCGCGGATCGAGGCCGAGTAATCGGCAACGCCGAAATGCAGGGATTCGAGGCGCGGGGACGACTGGGCGATGGCATTCACGTTCTGCATGCCGAGTGCCGTCTCGATGATCAGCTCGAAGCCGATCTTCTTCTTGCGGCCCATCGCGTTTTCGATCTGAGTCACCAGCATGTCGAGCGCGTAGACGTCGCCCGGCGTGCCGACCTTCGGGATCATGATGAGGTCGAGGCGCTCGCCGCCCTGCTCCAGCAGGTCGACCACGTCGCGGTACATATAATGGGTGTCGAGCCCGTTGATGCGCACCGACATCGTCTTCTTGCCCCAATTGATGTCATGGAGCGCCTGGATGATGTTCTTGCGGGCCTGCGCCTTGTCGTCCGGGGCGACGGCGTCTTCGAGATCGAGGAAGACGACATCGGCGTTGCCGGTTGCGGCCTTTTCAAAAAGTCCCGGATTGGAGCCGGGAACGGCCAGCTCGCTACGGTTGAGTCGCGACGGCGCCTGTTCGACAATGGTGAAGCTCATAGGAAGGTCCCTGGGCTGTAGTTGAAGAAAAAAGTGACATAAAACTTGTGTGCCGGCCTTCCGAGTCCGGAAGCAGCGCACCGGATTGAAATCACGTATCCTAGGGGAATTCAAGCGCCTCTTCCGAAGGGGCTTCCGAAACAGGTAATTCGGGTGGGGCGAGTAGGAAACCCTGCCTACTCTTTACCTGCCCGGCAGAGCGGCTTTTTTAGGCAGCTTCCGGTTCAGCGGGTGGTGATCTTCGACCAGGCTCCGGAGTCGCTGGTTCTGGACATGGGTGTAGATCTGCGTGGTCGCGATATCGGCATGGCCCAGCATCTGCTGAACGCTCCGGAGATCGGCGCCGCCTTCGAGGAGATGGCTGGCGAAAGCATGGCGGAGCACATGCGGCGAGACCCTGGCCGGATCGATCTTCGCCTTGACCGCCAAATCCTTCAAAAGCTGCGCGCAGCGTTCGCGCGTCAGATGCCCGGCGGCGCCATGCGAGGGGAAAAGGAACCGTGAATCCAGCGGCGTTCCGTTCTTGTCCTTTTGCAGGAAGCCGGCGCGGATATCGGCGTAATCGGCAAGCGCCGCCCGCGCCGGCTCGTTCAGGGGCACCAGCCGCTCCTTGCCGCCCTTGCCGCGCACCACGATGAAGCGGTGCTCCCGCAGCACCGAAAGCGGCAAACCCACCAGCTCCGAAACCCGCAGGCCGGTCGCGTAGAGGATCTCCAGGAAACAGAGGAGCCGCTTGCCTTCCGCCGATTTGGAGCCGGCAGCCATCTCCTTGGCGCCATCGATCAGCGCGCCGACCTCCTCCCCGCTCAGGATTTTCGGCAAGGGCCGGCCTGGACTCGGCGCATCGAGGGTCAAGCTCGGATCGTCGCCGCGCACGCCCTCGCCATAGAGGAATTTATAGAATTGCCGCAGCGCCGAAAGCCGCCGCGCCACCGTCCGGGGAGCCAGCCCCTGGCTCTCAAGTGCCGCCAGATAGCGCCGGAGCGCCGCCGTATCGGCTTGAAGTGGGGTTGTCGCCGTCCGCTTCAGGAACCCGCTCAAATCATCGAGATCGTTGCGATAGGCGGCGATGGTATTCCGCGCGGCCCCCCGCTCCGCCGCCAGCATTTCGAGGAAGGCGTCGATCTGAAGGGCGCCGCTAAAGCCCGCCGCCAATCGCCGCCTCCAATGCCAGACCGCGTGCCTCGGCTTCGAGCCCAACCACGCGCAGCGCCGCCAGTGCCGCCCCCAGCCTTGCCGGCTGCGTCGTCAGCCTGTCGCCCTCGTTCAGGGTCAGCACCGCGAGCAGCACAGTCTCCCCGAGCCGCTTGCCCGCCGCCGCCCTCGGCAGATCGAACCAGACCGGGGCTTCCGGGAGTTCGGCCACGACCGGCTGCCCGTGCCCGGCGAGAACCGCCCATTGCTCCGGCCCGATCGGATCGCCGATTGCATCGAGAAGCCCCAGGGCCAGACCGCCGCGCTTGCCCCCGTCCTCGCCCGGCGCTTCGGTGAATTCGCCGAGCCCATCGCCCACCAGTTTCGGATCGAAAGACGCAGACTCGGCTTGCCCATGGGCTTCAGCCTGTCCGTGTGTCTCAGTTTGGCCACGCGCCAGACGTGCCAGCAGCGGCAAGGTTCTGGCGCCCTGTGGATCGGCCACCGCCCACCAGGCGTTGGCGCGCGCCCGGTCCCCGCTCGCCAGGAAGGCCCGCGCCGCCACCCCGCCGAGGGGTGCTGCCTCTCCCGAAGGCTTGATGTCGGCCAGAAGCGGCGCCGCAAGCTCCAGCACCACCATCGCACCGCCGGTCCGGCGCCCTTCGGCCAGCAATCCCTGCAGCACCTCCGCCCGCATGGCGGGGGTGCCGCCGTCGCGCGCCGCGCGATAGGCGGCGGCTCGGGCCCGCATTGCCTTCTCGATCTTCATCTTGTCGCTAGATGGGCCATCCTCGGCGGCGGCATCCGCGCCGGCATAGGCCTCGCGCAACAGCTCCACCGGGAGCGCGCCATAGGCGGCGGCACGCTCGGTCGCGGCCAGATGCTCGATGGAACCGACATGCTCCGCCGTGGCCCAGGCCCGCGCCACGGGCGGCGTGGCTGCGGCCAGGGAATCCAGGGTAGGCACGATCCCGGCGGCTTCCATCAAGGCGACATGCAGCGGGCCGGGCTCTCGGCCCGCCAAACGGTCGCGCGCCTTCTTGTCGCCACTCCCCAGCATTTCGACCAGCCGGTCGAAGAGTTCATCCTTCGGCGCCTTCTGCTCCCGCAGGAGGTCGAGGCCGAGTGCCGCCTCGGCCTGATCGCCGGCCATCGCCTGACAGGCAATGAGGGCGCGCTGCCAGAAGACGGTCTGAAAGTGCCGCACCCCGTCGCCGACGCGACCGCAGGTATTCTTCATGTCATGGCTAAGAAAGCCGAGCTCGATCCGCGCCCTGGCCACGCCCTCGTCACTCTTCGAATCGGGGGCGGCATCGAGAAGCGAACGCGCCGCTTCGAACTGCCCGCCGGCGATCAGCAGGGCGACACGCTGCCCGAACAACCCCGGCGCCCCCTCCGGCGGCGCACCAGCCGGCGCCACCGCATTCGACAGCAGGAGCCGCCGGATAAGGCTGCGCAAGCCCGGAGACTGACTTGGCCGCAACTCGGGCAGGAGTGCCCCGACGAGCGCGCGCGGCGTGCCCCGCCAGAGGCTTGCCGGCAGCCCGCCCTTGTCGGGACCGAGGCTCCCGGCCCAATCGGCGGTCACCGGCACCAAATTCTGCGCCTGGATGGCATCATCCCCCTTTAGCGGCCCCTTTACCGGAATGGGCTGGGCCATGGCCGGAGGCAGCGGCAAAGCAGCGGAGGCTGTGGGCGGAGGCGGCGCCGCTGGGAACTGAGCGGCTGGGATCGGAGACCCTGGAATCGGAGTTGGCGCCGGAACGAGCCGCTGCGGCGCGCCGAGCCGGGTGGGGCCTCCGCCCGCCTCCTGTGCTCCGACGGGGCCGATAGCCGGACCGGTCGAAAGCAGCAGGACGCCCAGGAACAGGGAAGCCGGAAAACTATTTCGGGAAGCGCGCATCCGGAATGACTTTCTCGACCGGCTTCGAGGGGGCCGGAATATCCCAGGAGGCCAGGAAGATCCCGCCCCCGACAAGAATGAGGAGCACGAGGACAAAAGCGGCCAATACCAATTTTCCCATTATCGTCACTATCCTGTGGGAAGGGGGAGCGATTTCGCATTCGTCTTACCTGATTTTCCGGTAGTTTACCGGTACAACAGAACGGTTTCAACGAGGACACATGAATGCCATCGACGCAACCCCGCAGCCGGAGGCCGAGCCCCTCAAGCTCGATCCGCCGCTCTATCCGCCGCGGACGATCGTGCTGGTTGGATTGATGGGCGCCGGAAAGACGAATATCGGTCGCCGTCTGGCGGTGCTGCTCGACCTTCCCTTCAAGGACGCCGATGCCGAGATCGAGACCGCCGCCGGCGAGACCATCGAGGAAATTTTCCGGAACCGGGGCGAAGCCGCCTTCCGCGAGGGCGAGGCCAAAGTGGTGGCGCGCCTCCTGGAAGAGCCGGTCCATATCCTTTCCACCGGCGGCGGCGCCTTCATGGACCCGGAAACCCGGGCGCGGATCCGGGCGCATGGCATCTCCCTGTGGCTGCGCGCCGATATCGAGGTGCTGCTGGCCCGGGTGGCGCGCCGTAGCAACCGCCCGCTCCTGAAGCAGGGCGAGCCGCGCGAAGTGCTCGAAAAGCTCATCGCCGAGCGCTATCCCATCTATGCCGAGGCCGACATCATCATCGACAGCCTCGACGCCCCGCCCGAGACCACCGTCGAGCGCGTCATCGAGGCGCTTCGGCATTTCATCGGCAATCTTCCGCAAGCGGTTCCGGCACAAGCATCATGAGCGATCTCCAAGATACGAATCTCCAGGACACGAATATCGAACGCGTCACCGTCGCCCTCACCGGCAGAAGCTACGACATCCTGGTCGGCCCCGGCCTGATCGCCAATGCGGGCAACCTGCTGAAGCCGCTGAAGCGCGCCGGCAAGGTGGTGATCGTCACCGATGAGAACGTGGCGCGGCACCATCTTGCCGCCCTGGAGGGAAGCCTGTCCGAAACCGGGATCGGCTTCCACACGATGATCCTGCCGCCCGGCGAGCACACCAAGGATTTCACCCATTACGCCAAGCTGGCGCAGGACATCCTCAGCCTCGGGATCGAGCGGCGGACGCTGGTCCTGGCGCTCGGCGGCGGCGTCATCGGCGATCTTGCCGGCTTCACCGCGGCGACGCTCCTGCGCGGCATCGATTTCGTCCAGATCCCGACCACGCTCCTGGCGCAGGTCGACAGCTCCGTCGGCGGCAAGACCGGGATCGACACGCCCCAGGGCAAGAACCTCGTCGGCGCCTTCCACCAGCCGCGCCTCGTTCTCGCCGATATCGGCGCGCTCGAAACCCTGCCGGCACGGGAAATCCGCGCGGGCTATGCCGAGGTGGTGAAATACGGCTTCATCCGCGACCGGGGATTCTTCGACTGGCTGGAAGCCAACAGCCCGGCACTCTTCGCCGGCGACCGGGCGGCACGGCGCCATGCCGTGGTCGAAAGCTGCAAGGCAAAGGCGGCGGTCGTCGCCGCCGATGAATTCGAAGCGGGCGAGCGGGCACTCCTCAATCTCGGCCACACTTTCGGCCACGCCCTCGAATCGGCGCTGGGCTTTTCGGAGGCGCTCCTCCATGGCGAGGCCGTGGCGATCGGCATGGTCATGGCGTTTGAGCTATCCGCCGAACTCGGCCTCTGCCCTCCCGAAGACGCCGCCCGCGCCCGCCGCCACATCGAGGCCACGGGCCTGCCGGTAGACCGCAGCGGCTTAGGCCCCCGCCTCCCCGGCGCGTTCCTGGTCGAGCATATGGGCCGGGACAAGAAAGTCCGCGACGGCCGCATCACCCTCATCCTCACCCGCCGCATCGGCGAGGCCTTCATCACCCAGGACGTGGCGCCGGAGGTGATCGCGCGATTCCTCGATACGGGCAAGGTGGGTTAGGGACGAAACCCCTTGGGAGTGTCGGCATCCTGCCCGCAGGTGCGGGCGAGATACCGGCACTCCCAGGAATTAGCCGATGTTCATGCGAAAAACGGTCCGAGCGGATTATTTATTTTATAAACATCGCCGCGATATTGACGGTTCTCCCTGAAATTCTTCAGCATAGACCTGACAACCAGGATTACCCCCATCCTCATGCGACGGACAAGGAGGATGTGCATGATGGTTGAGTTCTTGGTGATTCGTACAGCCCCAGCGCCACGGACGGCGCGAGCGCGGGTTCATCGCCCAAGTCGGGAAATCCGCCTTGGCCAGAACACGATGCTGGCCAAGGCCAGCATCGGCGGCGGCTTGCGGCTTCTCGATATGCCGGACGACAGCACCCTTGCGGCGATGCTATCACTCGCCTATGGCAAGGCCATCGGCCCCGAGGACACGGCGATCAGGAGCCTCAAAGCCGCCGCCCATGATCTGCGCCTCGGCTGGTACGATCGCGCCGAGAACGAGTTGAGCACGCCACGGCTGGGAGATTTATCCGAGGATGGCGCCCGGTGCCTTGCCGAAGGCGCTGCCATGCTCAAGGCTGGCATGCCGCCGGAAACGGTACTGGCACGATGGGGGCTTTCGAACACCCTGCGCAAATATAGCCCGGACGAGGCGCGGGATGAGCGGGGCCGTTGGACCAATGGCGGCGATGCAGGGAACCGAGTGGCGGAGAATTTGGTTGGCGGCGTTCCGGGTCAACCGAAAACAATGTCGGATGCCAATTCCGCCGCCGCTCCGGCTCCAGCCTCCACACAGCCTCTGTCCTATGATAAGGTCAGGGCACTCATTGCCGCCAACAACAAATCCGGACAAAGCGACAACCTAATCACCGCGATAGCTTACCAAGAATCGAGATTTAATCCGAATGCCCAGAATGGCCATTCGTCCGCCGCAGGCCTCCTTGGCGTCACTGGCAGAGCCATGAAAGATCTACAAAATAAATATGGCGTATACAGTAATACTGATCTATATAATCCAGCCCAGAACATTGACGCTGGATCGAAGTATCTTGGCCTAAGGATTTACCGGGCTCATGGAAACATTGATCGAGCCTTGGCGGGTTACGGGGATGGGCCCGCATATGCAACGAGAGTTACAGCGGCAGCCAACGCCTTGGGAAATAACCCTAAGAATCCGATGCAGATACTGAAACAATACATAGGGAAATGACGATGTCTTCTTACGCCTCTCGCAGATTGTATTTTGGCACATTTCTCACCCTGTTCTTGGCACACGCTTCCCCTGCGCGCCCAGGAACGCTAGAGGATCGGCTAACAGTCGACATCGGCAAAAGCGAATATCAATTAGACATCGAGCAACAAGAAGAGAAAGTCACATGGACTTTATCTAAGCCTGGCGATAAGGAAAAGCATCCTGGGTATGACACGTTCCGCATGCTAACAATTCGATGTATTAATAATTGTAAACCAGGATTTTCCTATCAAGAAAAGCTCGATGACGGCCCTATTGCCGCATTTCGTCTTTGGGATGCCAGTCCCGATCTGATTACAATCTGGGGTTCAGGCAGCGCCTATTGGGTTCGGGTCTATCACATCGGAAAAGATGGAATTACGAAAGTCCTTGAGCAGGCCACCAAATCGGCGCCCCAGTTTGGAATTGCGGAGGATGGGTCGCCGCTGGTTGTCCTTCATAACCCCGATTTTCCCGGCACCAACGATCCTCGTTCACCGGGAGCTGATGGCGGTTATTATATTCATGATGAAGTCTGGAAATCGCCGGGGCTCCGGTGACGTTCCAGTGCCATTTTGGATTTCAGTAGCAGTTTATGTTTCCTCTACTCCGGGAGAGCCTTATTTGTGAGAGCGGTTCTGTGATCCATTCGCTAAACCACCACCGTCGTCAGCAACACAGCCCGCGTAGGATGGGTAGGATGGGTGAGCGAAGCGCTACCCATCATCATTCATGTGTGGAGTGATGGGGGCGGATGAGGCGGGAAAACCTTGGTAAGGAGGCGGAAGCTTCCC
>Ga0265327_10002365_pt1 | contig 20094 bp, 18 predicted proteins | sample 41621metaG_FD_202089 | JGI IMG/M metagenome (GOLD analysis project Ga0265327, IMG submission 202089) | Rhizosphere microbial communities from Carex aquatilis grown in University of Washington, Seatle, WA, United States - 4-16-21 metaG | ecosystem: Host-associated > Plants > Roots > Rhizosphere...
AACGGGGGTAGTCGGGGACGGCAGGGCCTATCACACGCGCCGGCGAGAGTGTTCCGCTCGATGCCGCCATCACCGCGCTGACTGATCAGCGAAATCCTCGGCAAGTCACCACAGCGACATCGTCGCTCGCATGGTGATGCGCTGCGCATCAATCAGATTTCTGTGCACAGATTGGAAACTGCCCCGTGGCCGGCCTGAACCGCTGCAGTGCAATAGGTTTCGTTGTCGCGTTCTGCGCGACGTTCGGCGTGCAGCCGTCTGCGGCCGCCTCGGATGAAAACCCCGCCCTCACCTTCTACCTGCAGGGCACCTGCCTGTGCGACGTTTCGCCGACCGCCCAGGAGGCCGTTGGCCTGGCCGACGGATACCTGGATTCCAACGGCACCATCCACGGCATCGGGTACCCGGCCGGATTGCTGTTCGCGGCGGACGCCGTCGTCGGCTCCACCAAGGTGAATGCGACCCTGTCCACGTTGCCCGCGGGTTCGGCCGTCACCCTCGCCGGCCTGAGCCAGGGCGCCATCGTCCTGAATTACGTGAAACTGTCTCGTTCGCTGCAAGATTCGTTCGGCAGGCGCAGTGCGGACAACCTGCAATTCGTGACCTTCGGTGATCCACAGAACGCCACAGGCGGTATCACGACCAAGAATCCGGCACTGCAACTGTTCGCGCCGAACGTGCCACGGGCAAGCGCGTACCCCACCACCGAGATCGTTCGCGAGTACGACGGATTCTCGGACTGGCCGGACAAGCCGACACGTTTGGCCGTCCTCAACGCCGTGATGGGTATCGGATTCGTGCACACCGATTACGGGTCGGCGGCCAACCCGACGACACCGGGAACGCTGAAGACCGTCCGCACCAACTCCGCAGGCGGCACGACCACGCATTACGTCGTGCCCACGGCCCGGCTGCCGATCACTCAACCGTTGCGTGATGCCGGACTGAACACGTCCCTCATCGACGCCCTGCTGCGCCCGCAGATCGACCGCGCCTACGTTCGCCGCCCACAGGTCGCACCGCGCGATGCCGCTCCCCGGCCGTCGATCGTCGCTCTGGCGGCGAAGGCTCTGGGCCGGGCAAACCCGGCGCCCGCGAAACCAGCTGCCAGTGCCAAGGAGTCCGGCAGCTCCAAGTCCAGCAGCGCCAAAGAAGGCAAAGAGAAGGCACCGAAGCCCCAGCGGGGGTTCGGTTTTCGGAAACCTCGCCGCGGCGGGGACTAGAGGAGGTAGCTCTGATGTGGGTCAAGACGCAGGCCGTAACGCTGTCCGTGGTGTGCTCGGCCGCCGTCGTGGTGGTCACCAGTGCCGCGCCGGTTCCCCCGACGCCGACGCCGACGCATAGCGTCGAGTACCGATACGCGCTGACGGCCGCGGCCTTCGATGCCGCATTCAACCCGATTCGGTACGTCGGCAACGTCGGCGGTGCGGCCCAGGCCGTCGCCACCGACGTAATCTACTGGCAGACACCGGACTTCCCGCTGCTGGTGCTGAGCGCACAGGTCGACTCCAGCACCGGTCAGTACGAGGCCGTGCAGAAGGTGACGTCGACGACGGCGCATCTGCAGAGTCTGGTCGGCGCGGTCACCGCGTTTCCCGGCGCATCGTCGTCACCCCAGGTGCGGCAGCTGGTCAGCGGAATCGGATCGGCAGGTGCCGCTGCCGCCAGTGCCACGAAGACCATGACGGCCACGCTGGCGCCCCACCTCGCACCGCTGACCCCGGTGATCTACGTCGTCAGGGTGGCCAGGGCAGCGGTCGGCGTGTACTACGCCGTCGCCACGCTGTCGACCACGGGCATCGGCACAGTGTTGAGTGGGCAGAACCCCGTGAGCGCCGTCGCCAACGTCGTGGCATCCGTCCAGGGATTGGCGAAGGTCCTCACCCATCCCCCGCGGCCGGCCTCGTCGGTTTCGACGGGCTCTACCGCCGAGTCAACCGCCGCCGCTTCGCAACTCGCCGCGAAACCGAGCACTGCCGCTGCCAAACGCGCCAAATCCGAAGGGAAGCGGGAGGAATCGTCCGTCTCCGAGCACAAATCGGACGCCAAGCACACCAAGAAGTCCAAGCGCGCGGCGAAGGGCGACGAATCGTCCCCCAAGGCCGCGACCCCCAAGAAAGCCACAGCCAAGGAGAAGGGCGACCACGACCACAGTAAAAGCCACAGTAAAGACTGACCGTCGGGCGCGTGCGCTAGAACAGAGGTACGCGATTGCACCGACGAAGGGGACGCCCGCCATGGCGAAGACGCACCACTACGAACTCGATGTGACGTGGACCGGCAATACCGGCACCGGGACCTCGGGTTATCGCGAGTACGACCGCGCGCACGCCGTCAGCGCCGGCAGTAAGCCCACGATCGCCGGTTCGGCCGACCCCGCCTTCCGCGGTGACCCACAGCGCTGGAACCCCGAGGAACTTCTGGTCGCCTCTCTGTCGCAGTGCCACATGCTGTGGGTCCTGGCCCTGTGTTCCCAGGAGGGCATCGTCGTCACCGGATACACCGACCATCCGTCGGGCACGATGGCCCAAACCCCGGACGGCGGTGGATATTTCACCGAGGTGGTGCTGCGTCCGGTCGTCGAGATCACCGACGTCCGGCACCGCGAGGCACTGACGAGCGTGCACGAGCGGGCCCATCACCTGTGCTTCATCGCCAATTCCGTCAACTTCGACGTTCGGTGCGAAGCGCAGGTGAGCGTCGCCGAATCGGCGTGACCCACGGTGCCGCCGTGGGAAAATGCCGCATGGCCATCAAGATCGACGCGCTCGATTCGGCGCTGCTGTCGGCGCTGGCGATCGACCCGCGCACCCCGATCCTCGAACTGGCGTCGCGGCTGAAGGTCGCCCGCAACACCGTGCAGGCGCGCATGAAACGGCTCGAGGAATCCGGCCTGGTCCGTGGCTATCCACCGAACATCAACCTGTCAGAGCTCGGGTTCGCCGTACACGCGCTGGTGTTCGTCGAGACCGACCAGACCAAGATGAACGCGATCATCGAGGCACTGCGGGATATCCCGCACGTACTGGAAGTCCATGCAACAACCGGGCGGGCCGATCTGCTGGTCCGGATCGCTGCCCAGACGCAGGAAGAACTGCTCAGCGTCATCCAGCGAGTGCACCGGATCGACGGGGTCAAGCACTCCGAGACCATGCTCGCGATGGCGACTCCCGTCGAATACCGATCACTGCCCCTTGTGCAGTACGTGACGCATGGCCGAACAAAATGATGCGTGCGTCACAGTGCTCCACGTCACAATTGAGCAGTTTGATCAACATTTTCGCCGACTGTTGACGTAGATCACACTCCACGGCAGATTTCGCTGCACCGATTGCTTTTAGTTCTCGCTTTGCAGCTCACGATCTGAGTTGTGGCAAGTGTGGAGGTTGTTTCAAGTGACCACCGTTCTCTCCCGATCCGAACTCACCGCGACGGAACCCGCCGCGCCGTACGACCTCGACGACCGCTACCGCTCCGGCGCCGGCCCCGTTCTCCTGACCGGCGTGCAGGCCATCGCCAGAATGATGGTCGAGCAGCACGTCCGTGACCTCCGCGCCGGCCGCCGCGTCGCGACCTTCGTCTCCGGCTACCAGGGCAGTCCGCTCGGTGGCGTCGACAAGATGCTGCTGGGCATGCCGACTGTCCTCACCGAGCATGACGTTGTCTTCACACCCGGGTTCAACGAGGAACTCGCCGCCACCTCGGTCTGGGGCAGCCAGACCGACCTGCCCGCCGGCAAAGCCACCCACGACGGCGTCATCGGCATCTGGTACGGCAAGGGGCCCGGCGTCGACCGCGCGACCGACGCGCTGCGCCACGCCAACATGTACGGAGTTAACCCCCGCGGCGGCGTGCTGCTGCTGGTCGGCGACGACCCGGCGTCCAAATCGTCGACGGTGCCCGCCGTGAGCGAGCGGTCCCTCGCAGCCCTCGGGATCCCGGTGCTGTTCCCGCGCAACGCCGAAGAGATCATCACGATGGGCATGCAGGGCGTCGCATTGTCGCGGGCCTCGGGCTGCGTCGTGGCGATGAAGATCGTCGCCGACGTCGCAGACGGCGCCTGGACCGTCGACGGTGACGTAGCTGACCTGTCCATCACGGTGCCCGAAATCCTCTGGGATGGAAAGCCGTTCACCTACCTCCAACGGCCGATGGCCGCCCCGGCCGACAGCCTGCTCGCCGAGGCCGATCTCTACGGTCCGCGCTGGGCGACCGTGCGTGCCTTCGGCGAGGTCAACAATCTGGACGCGCTGGAGGTGAACCCGGTCCGCGCGACGGTCGGCATCGCCGCCACCGGTACCACCTTCGACGCCGTCCGGCAGGCGCTGCTCGATCTCGGCGTGGACGACGCGGCGCTGCACCGCGCCGGAATTCGCCTGCTGCGCATCGGGATGCCGTACCCGGTGGGCCAGCAGTCCGTCCGGGAGTTCGCGCGGGGCCTCGAGCAGGTGATCGTCGTCGAGGACAAGACCGCGTTCATCGAAACCCAGATCCGCGAAATCCTGTACGGCACCGCCGATGCGCCGCAGATCGTCGGCAAGCATGACGCCGCCGGGGCGCCGCTGTTCCCGCTCGGTGGCGAGCTCACTGCCGCGCGCCTCCTCGCGCCGCTGCGCCGGGCACTGCGTGATCGCGTCGAGCTGAAGCGCACGCCTCCCCCGCCGCTGTCGCTGGAAGTGTTGTCCGCCAAGCGAACCGCGTACTTCTGCAGCGGGTGCCCGCACAACCGTTCCACCGCGATCCCCGAGGGCTCGATCGGCGGCGGCGGCATCGGCTGCCACACCCTGGTCACCATGTCCGGCCGCAGTGACAGCGCCGTGGTCGGTCTGACCCAGATGGGCGGCGAGGGCAGCCAGTGGATCGGGCAGGCCCCCTTCACCGATGTACCGCACCTCTTCCAGAACGTCGGCGACGGCACCTTCTTCCACTCCGGGCAGCTCGCGGTGCAGGCCTGCATCGCCGCCGGGGTCAACATCACCTACAAACTGCTCTACAACGAGGTCGTCGCCATGACCGGCGCACAGGACGTCGAGGGCGGACTGGTCGTCGCGGGGCTCACCCACAAACTCGCTGCCGAAGGCGTCAAGCAGATCATCATCTGCGCCGATGAACCCAAGCGGCACAACAAGAAAGCCCTGGCCAAGGGCACGCTGCTGTGGCACCGCGACCGGCTCGATGAAGCGCAGAAGGTGTTGCGCGAGATCCCGGGTGTCACGGTCCTCATCTACGACCAGCACTGCGCCGCCGACGCGCGCCGCCAGCGCAAGCGCGGCACACTGCCCACCCGCAACACCCGCGTGGTGATCAACGAGGCCGTCTGCGAGGGCTGCGGCGACTGCGGCACCAAGTCCAACTGCCTGTCGGTGCAGCCGGTCGACACCGAATTCGGCCGCAAGACGCGCATCGACCAGACATCGTGCAACACCGACTACACGTGCCTGGACGGCGATTGCCCGTCGTTCGTCACGGTCGAGCTGACCCCGGACAAGAAGGGCCGCAAGACATCCCGGCGCAAGCAGACAGACCCGCCCCGTGTCGCGGACCCGGGTTTCGGCGTTCCCACCGGCACCCAGAACGTGCTGCTCGCCGGAATCGGTGGTACGGGCATCGTCACCGTCAACCAGGTTCTGGCCACCGCCGCACTGCGCGCCGGCTACGAAGTGGAGAGCCTCGACCAGATCGGCCTGAGCCAGAAGGCCGGACCGGTCGTGTCGCACCTGCGGTTTTCGACCGGCGTCCTGGAGCCGTCCAACCGGCTCACCTCGGGTAGCGCCGACTGCATCATCGCGATCGACCTGCTCACCGCGACCGACAACCGGAACCTGGCCTACGGCAATGCCGAACGCACCATCGCGGTCGCCTCGACGAGCCAGACCCCGACGGGCGACATGGTGTACGACAAGTCCGTCGCCTACCCCGACACCTCGTCGCTATTGGAGCGGCTCAGCGCGACCACCCGTGCACTGACCCACTTCGATGCGCTCGCCGCCGCCCAGGCCCTGTTCGGCAACACCGCGGCGGCCAACTTCCTCGTGGTCGGCGCCGCCTTCCAGAACGGTGGGCTGCGGCTGCCCGAGGCGAGCATCGAGGAGGCCATCGGCATCAACGGTGTCGCGGTGGCCGCCAACGTGGCGGCCTTCCGCTGGGGCCGCGTCGCGGTCGCCGATCCGGCCGCGTTCGCCGCCGCGGTCGACGCCGCACGGCCGAAAGCCGTAGCCGCCGTGGCGAGCCCGGAACTGTTGGCGAGCACGACGTTCGATGGCGAGGTCCGCCGACTGGTTGAACTGCGGGCCGGCGAACTGGTCCGGTACCAGAACTCGAAGGTCGCCCGGCGCTACGTCGAGACCGTGCACGCGGTTTGGCAGTTCGAGCGCACCATCACCGACAACACCGCGTTCAGCGAGGCCGTGGCACGCGGGCTCCATAAGTTCACCGCCTACAAGGACGAGTACGAAGTCGCGCGACTCTTGGTCGACCCGGCGTTCCTGGCCGACGTCCAGGCGCAGGTGCCCGGCGGGGAGAACCTCACCTACAAACTGCATCCGCCCGCCCTGCGCGCGATGGGCCGCACGAAGAAGGTCGGTTTCGGCCCGAAATCTCATGTGGCACTGAAGGTCCTCGCCAAGGCCAAGGTGTTGCGCGGCACCAAGCTGGACCCGTTCGGCTACGCCCATGTCCGGAAAGTGGAGCGGCAGTTGCTGTCTCACTACACGGACATGGTGCTGCGGCTCGCCTCCGAGCTGACCGTCGAGAACTATGCCACCGCCGTCGAGGCTGCGGCGCTGCCGGACATTGTGCGGGGCTACGAGGACGTCAAGCTCGGCAACGTCGAGCTGTACTGGGCGCGACTGCGCGACCTCGGCATCACAGCCTGACTGCCCGTCACCCATATCTGTCCTGCCGCCGAACATGCGGCAGTACACTCCGTGCCGCGCTGCGGCAGTACCACCCATGCCGCCAAACATGCGGCACCAGAAAGGAAGTAGTAGTGACCGCTGTGTCCAACCCACCGGTGTCCACCCCCGCCGGAGTCTTCGGCCGTTCGCACAAGTTGAGCTCCCGGAGCCACGAGCAGGTCGTGTTCTGCGAGGACGCGGAGTCCGGCCTGAAGGCGATAATCGCCATCCACTCGACGGCATTGGGTCCCGCACTCGGTGGTTGCCGCATGTACCCGTACGCCGACGAGTTCGAGGCGCTCGAGGACGTGCTGCGGCTGTCGTGGGGCATGTCGTACAAGGCCGCGGCGGCCGGGGTGAACCTGGGCGGCGGCAAGTCCGTGATCATCGGCGAACCCACCAGCGACAAGAGCGAAGCGCTGTTCGCGGCCTTCGCGCGCTTCGTCAGCACCTTGGGCGGACGCTACGTCACCGCCGGTGACGTCGGCACCAACACCGACGACCTGGACATCATGGGTAAGTACACCCCGCACGTCACCGGCCGCAGCGCCGTGGCCGGTGGCTCAGGCGACAGCGCCCGCCTGACCGCGCTGGGCGTGTTCAACGCCATGCGTGCGGGCGCCGAATCGGTCTGGGGCGCAGCGACGTTGGCCGGCCGGACCGTGGGTGTCGAGGGCGTCGGCAAGGTCGGTGGCGAACTCATCGCGCTGTTGCTCGCGGACGGCGCGGACGTGTACGCCACCGACGTGAACGCTGCGGCACTGCTGCGCCTGTCGAACGAGCACCCCCCGGTGCGCCTCCTCAATTCGGTTGCCGACGCCCCGGTCGATGTCTATGCCCCGTGTGCCCTCGGGTCTACTCTGACGCCTATGAGCGCTGACACCATCGAGGCGAAGCTGATTTGCGGTGCCGCAAACAACCAGCTCGCGACCCCGGACGTCGAGCTGCTGCTCGGCCGTCGGGGGATCACCTGGATACCTGACTTCGTCGCCAATGCCGGCGGCCTCATCCAGGTCGCCGGTGAGCTGCACGGCGCGGACCGCACAGCCGTCGAAGCCGACGTCACCCGCATCTTCGACCGCTGCCGCGACATCATCGCCGCGGCGCGCGAGGCAGGCATCAGCATCGGCGCGGCCGCCAACCTCTTCGCCGAGCAGCGGCTCGACGGGACCATCTGATGGGCGCCGGCGGCGGGCTTTTCCGCACCAAGTCGGTCGAGCAGTCGATTCGGGACACCGATGAACCCGACTCGAAGCTCCGCAAAGACCTGACGGCAAGGGATCTCACCGTTTTCGGCGTTGCCGTCGTCATCGGCGCCGGCATCTTCACCCTTACCGCTCAGACCGCGGGCAACATGGCGGGGCCGGCCGTGTCGGTCGCCTTCGTCATCGCGGCGATCACGTGCGGGCTCACCGCGCTGTGCTACGCCGAGTTCGCCTCGACCGTGCCCGTCGCCGGCAGTGCCTACACCTACGCCTACGCCACCTTCGGCGAGCTGGTCGCGTGGATCATCGGCTGGGACCTGATTCTCGAGTTCGCGCTCGCGGTAGCCGTTGTCGCCAAAGGCTGGTCGCAATACCTCGGTGAGGTACTCGGGGCGGTGTCGCCCGTCGTACACCTCGGGTCGGTCAAGTTCGACTGGGGCGCACTGGTGATCATCGCGATCGTCGGGGTCCTCTTGGCGACCGGAACCAAACTGTCATCGCGGGTTTCGGCCGTCGCCGTGGCGATCAAGCTCTCCGTGATCGTCCTGATCCTTGTCGTCGGTGCCGGCTACTTCAAGGCGTCGAACCTCACCCCCTTCATTCCCGCGGCCCAGCCGTCGGCGAAGGCCGACGGCGTGCACCAGTCAATGCTGGCCTGGCTCACCGGAACTGGCGGCACGAGCTTCGGATGGCTGGGTCTGCTGACGGCGGCCAGCATCGCGTTCTTCGCTTTCATCGGTTTCGACGTGGTCGCCACGGCGGCGGAAGAGACCCGCAACCCGCAGCGCGATGTTCCGCGCGGCATCTTCGGTGCGCTGGCTATCGTCACGGTCTGCTACGTCGCCGTCTCGTTCGTCCTCACCGGCATGGTGTCGTACACGCAGTTGCAGGGAGAAAATGCCACCCTGGCAACGGCATTCGCGCTCCACGGCGCTACTTGGACGAAGAACATCATCTCCATCGGCGCACTGGCGGGGCTCTCGACCGTCGTCATGGTGATGTTCCTCGGCCAGACGCGCGTGCTGTTCGCGATGTCCCGTGACGGCCTGCTCCCCCGGAAGCTCGCGCACACCGGCAAGCACGGCACGCCGGTGCGACTCACGGTCATCGTCGGCGTGGTCTGCGCGGTCCTCGCGGCGTTCGTGGACTTCGGCACGCTCGCGGGCATGGTCAACATCGGCACGCTCGTCGCCTTCATCCTGGTGGCGATCGGCGTCCCGATCCTGCGCCGCACGCGGCCCGATCTGAAGCGCGGCTTCCGCGTGCCCATGGTGCCCCTGGTCCCGATCCTGGCCGCGCTGTCCTGCCTGTGGCTGATGCTCAACCTGGAAGTCGAGACGTGGCTGCGGTTCCTGATCTGGATGGCCATCGGCGTGGTGCTCTACTTCGCCTACGGCAGGAGACACTCGATGATGGCGCAACGGAAGAACGAGGCGCACAAGCACCTCAACGTCACCCAGATCGCGGCGTGACGCTCAGCTGCAGGTAACGCGGATCTCGAAAGGCTTCGTCACCATCACCGGCGGTAGCGCTGCCGTCACCCCGGTGGCGCTACCGCTGATGATGTAGGTGGTGCCGTCCTTGGTCGACGTCGCCTGGCCGCCCGACATGCCCTGCTGGTAGCCGAGGATCACGCCGTTGATGTTGCCCAGGATCACCGAATGCACGGTCGCACCGTCCGGCGTCAGCACCACCGCGACGCCTGAAACCTTTTGGCCGATAGCGATGTTGAAGTTGCCGACGGCGTTGGTGCAAACCACGTTGCCGGTGATGTTCTGCCGTACGCCGTCGACGGTCACCTCGGCCTGGCCGGCCGGCGGATTGCCGGTAGCGGATCCGGTGGGCGACGTCGCCGTGCTGGACGTCGATAACGTCGTCTTGGTGCTGCTCGCCGAGCCACTCGCCGAACTCGTCGTCTCCGATGAGGGCTTCTCGTTGGTGCAGCCGACACCGACTAACCCGATGATGACCGCGGTGCCCACCGCACCTGTCGCAACCCGTCGCCTCACCATGGAACCCCTTTGTCGTCGCAACCCGGCCACCACAACATCTACGCCGTTGAGCCGGTCGCCGCATTCTTTTGGATACCCGGGTGCGGCAGTCGAAAGAACGAACTGAGTTTCAGGACGTCGGATGTGTGGGGAGAAAGACATCGTTGAAGGTCACCGTGCGCAGATTTCGCTTGCGGACGACCTCGGCGAGACGATCGAAGACGTGGGTCACCGGGGCATGGTTGAGGTGGCCGAGCACGATGTTCTGCGGCCGGAAATGTGTGTCGGCCATCTTCACGATGTAGTCCTCGGTGATGACCGTCGAGTCCGCCAGCGAGCCGGTCCACATGGTCGTGAGGGTGTAGCCGAGGTCGGCAGCGACCGCCCGGACGGTTGCGTTGTGGCGGCCGTACGGTGGCCGCAGATAGGGCCGCGCATCGACGCCGAACGTATCGGACAGGAACGCATGGTTGCGCTGAATCTGGTCGGCGATCTGCGCCGGCGACTGCGTGGTGAGGTCCGGGTGCGACCAGGTGTGGTTGCCCAGCTGGATCTGGCCCGATTCGACCAGCGGCCGCAACAAGCGCGCGTTGTCGGTCCAGGACCGATAGGTGCCGTTGACGAAGAACGTCAGCCTGATGCCGGTGTCCTTGGCGAACTGGGTGTACATCCGCACCACGTTGGTGTCGACGCCGTCATCGACGGTGAGGGCGAGGAGGTCGCCTTGGCCCGGCAGGACGGTCAGGACGCCGGTACCGGGCAGCGCGACGCGCGCTGCGGCCGGCGGCGGAGGCAGCAGGCCCGGCCTGACCGCCGTACCGGCAAGTTCGGGCGTGTGCGGTGGTGCCGCCGCGGCATGCGGTGCCGTCAAGGAGGTGGCCAGCGCCGTTCGTGCCACCTCGATGGTCGCCACGGCAGGGGGAATTGTGATGACTGCCCCGAGACCGGCCAGAAAGGCTCTTCGGTTCAGCACGGACACGGCCCGCAAACTATCAGGAGTTCCTGGCAATCACTGAGCGAGCGACTGCGGTCAGTCGAGGCAGAACTCGTTGCCCTCCACGTCCCGCATGACGATGCACGACTCGTTGATGTCGTCCGCCGGAAGCAGCCGTACCCGGACCGCGCCGAGTGCGACCAGCCGGGTGCACTCCGCCTCGAGTGCCGTGAGGCGCTCTTCCCCGACCAGCCCGGTGGCGACCCGCACGTCGAGGTGCACCCGGTTCTTCACTGCCTTGCCTTCGGGAACGCGCTGGAAGAACAGGCGCGGACCAATCCCTTCCGGATCCACGCACGCAAACTTCGAACCCTGATGTTCCGGTGGCAGGGCGCTATCGAAGTCGTCCCAAGACGCGAATCCCGGTGGCGGCGCCGGTACGACGTACCCCAGCACATCGCACCAGAACCGCGCGACGCGCTCGGGAACCTCGCAGTCGAAGGTGACTTGAAACTTCTTGACGGCAGCCATCATTCGCCTCAGCGGTCCAGGTTTCGAAGCCCGGCGACGGTGTCTGCCAACGTGATTCGCGGGTCGCGGTAGGTGACACCGAGCTCGAGCTCGCTCGGTGAGTCGTCCGACGCCGGCATCTGCGTGTAGTACTGCATGCCGGCCTCGGTGAACGGGGTCTGGAACGGCAGGAACGGCCCCAGCCGATCGAGCACCTGTCCGGCCATGCGCAGGACGGTGTCAGGCACCGGAACGGACAACATCGTCTTGTCGCCGACCTCGGTCAGCAGTCGCGCCAGCTCGTCCACCGGAATGCGATGGCCACCGGCCATGTACCGGCGAGGTCCCTTTCCAGGCTCCAGCAGCGCCGCGTGGAGATCGGCCAGGTCTCGGCCGTCGACCACCGTCCACGCCGCGCTCCGACCGGGAATCGCCCCGAGTTGAAGTGCCTGCGCCACGCCCTCGCCGGCTTCACCGAACTGGTTCCCGACCGGCGGGCCCATGACCATGCCTGGATAGGTGATGTTCACGGGTGCGCCGGCGTCCTGCATGCCGCGGGCGTAGATCTCGACCTGGGCTTTCGACCGTCCGTATCCGTCGGTGCCCCCGAACACCGGGAGATCGGCTTCGAGCCTGTCCACGTCGGGATTGAACAGTGCGGTAATGCTCGACACGTGGATGATCGGATCGAGGCCGAGTTCGGCGGCGCCGCCCAGCACGTTGCGCGCACCGTCCATGTTGGTGCTCAGCATCTGCGCAGTCCGGCTCGGATCCGTGGCCACCAGCGCCGCTGCATGCAGCACGGCGTCGCAGCCGTCGAGCGCGCGGAGCACCGAGTCGCGGTCGGTGATGTCGCCGACGACGTGATCGGAAACGTCGACACCCAATTCGGCCACACTGGTCTGCAGTCGGGCAGGATTGCGCACCAGGAAGCGGACCGAATGTCCTTTGTCCGCAATGGCTTTCGCACTCCAACCACCGACGAATCCGGTACCACCCGTGACCAGCACCCGCATGACGCCTACCCCCTCGGAAATGAACTGCCGCTCGCTGACGCTAGTACGGCAACACAGTCGACGGTCAGGAACCTGCGTTTACGCCGCGGGGTTGATGCGCGCGATGTAGACGTCGCGGGTGAAGATGCGTAGCCCTTCGGGGCCCGGTGGTGCGGTGGCGGTGTAGACCGCTCCCGATGGCGTGGTCAGTTGTACGGTGTGCCGGCCGTGCCGGTCGTAGGTCGCGGCCGCCTGCCAGCCGGGTTCTTCTTTGACGTAGTTGCAGTGCTCGCACAAGCCTTGTCCGTTGTGGGCGCTGGTCGGCCCGGTGTTGCGGTGGGGGGTGATGTGGTCGGTGTGCCGGATCCGGGCGTTGCAGAACGGGGTCCGGCAAACCTGGTCCCGCAACGCGATGAACCGGGCCAAGCCTTTCGGGAACGCCCGGGCTTTCGATTCCATCGCCACCAACTTGCTCGTCCCGGGCTGGGCATACAGGCGCCGCACCGCTGCTCCCGCCTTCGGGTCGGCCGTCGCGGCCAGCACCAGATCCCGCGCCAACGCCGCCGGAATGGGCCCATACCCGTCCAACCGCGCGGGCTCCTCGCCCCCGGTCAGCAGCGTCTCATCCGACATGACCAGGTTCAGCGCCACCGGCACCGGCGAGTCGACCGGATCGCGGCCCGTCACCCGCTCCACCACGACGTCAGCCATCACCTGCGCACGACTGCGCCCCACCCCCGCCGCCACGGCCGACGCCGCCTCACGCGACAGCGTCTGGCGCACCAGCTGACCCTGGGCCGCCGGCAGCCGCACCGTCATCGACATCATGCCGTCACCGGCCACCCGGAACCGCACGTGCCGCGTAGCCTGCGCCCGCGCCATCTTCTCCAGCACGCTCTGCTGATCCAGCTCATAGGCGATCCGCGCGGCCTCCGCCGTGATCTCGGCGTTGCCCAACCCCGCCAACGGGCCCGGGTCGCCGCACAGGTCGGCATCCAGCAGCTGACGATCCAGCACCGACAGGCACGCCGCTTCTTTCGTGATCAATTCGGCCCGATGCTCCGAGAGCACGCCCGACTCCAACGCCGCCAGCGTGCACGGCATATCCGCGGTCAGGATGCGGGCCATCGCCATCAGCCGCTCACCCTTATGCGGAGATTCGTGGCGGGCCAATCCCACTTCCGAGCCCAGCGCCGCCCGCGACACCCGCGGACCACCCGCACGCGCCGCCACCACCCGCTTCGCCTCCAACGCGGCCGCCAACCGGGCCTGCTCCGCCGCCGCAGCCGACTTCCCGCGTTCGAGCTCAGCCATGCGACCCAACAACGCCGACTCATCGGCGTTGGAGTCGAGCACCACCAGGACTTCGCCCATACGTTCGAATATACCCGCGCCCACCGACGAGTGCCACAGTTTGTTCGACCGGATTCGGCCCGGCGAGGCCGGGGTGGTCGGTCGGCTGGTAGTGGCGGCGACTTTGCCTGTGGTGCTGGGTATCTCACCGTCGTCGAGCGCCGCAGACGTAGGCTGCCAGCGTGCACGTCGCCGTGATGACCGTTCCCCAGCCATTGGCACAGATGAGCGCGCTTGCCCAGCGCACGCAGGCCGCTGGGTTCTCCGGCCTGCTGCTCACGGAAACCGGGAGGACGGCTTATCTCAGCGCCGCCGTCGCGTCGCAGGCCGCCCCGGGGCTCGAACTGTCCACCGGTGTGGCGGTGGCGTTCCCGCGCAGCCCGTTCGTCACGGCGGCCTCTGCATGGGAACTGCAGGAAGCCACCGGCGGCAAGTTCCGGCTCGGGCTCGGCACTCAGGTCCGCACGCACGTTGTGCGGCGCTATGGCATGCCGTTCGAACAACCCGGCCCGCGACTGCGCGACTACGTGCGCGCCGTGAGGGCCTGCTTCACCGCCTTCCGGACGGGCAAGCTCGACCATCACGGCGATTTCTACGACCTGGACTTCATCACCCCGCAGTGGAGCCCCGGCCCCATCGACGCACCCGACCCCAAAGTCGACATCGCCGCCGTGAACCCGTGGATGTTGCGCATGGCCGGCGAGGTTGCCGACGGTGTCCACATTCATCCGCTGGGCGAGCCGGGCTACATCGCCCGCCACGTGCTCCCGAATGTGGCAGCAGGCGCCGAGAAGGCGGGCCGCTCCCCCGCCGATATCGACACGATCATCCCGGCCATGACGATCGTCGGAGACAGCGACGAGGAACGCCACAACGAACGCGAGTTCGTCCGCGCGAGCATGAGCTTCTACGGCAGCACCCCGAACTACGCGTTCATCTGGGACGAGGCCGGTTTCGAGGGCACCACCGCGCGCCTGCGCGAGAAGCAGAAAGCCGGCGACATGGCGGGCATGATGGCGCAGATCACCGACGATCACATCGCCGCCTTCGCCACCGAGACCAGCTGGGATGACTTGGCGGACAAGCTGATTGCCAAATACGAGGGCGTCGCCACGCGCGTCGTCCTCTACAACGCCCTCGGTGGATCGGACCGTTTCGAGCGGTACGGCGAGATCGCGCGGAGGTTGTCAGCGCGCTAGCGTCAGGACGACTTCTTGGCGACGCTCGACTTGAGCCGCACCACCGGTCAGTTCAACGCTGCCTAAGCGCCGTGACCCGGGCTGAGATCCTTCACGTCGGCGAAGAACACCGGGCGGCGATCGGAATCAGCGGTGCCACCGGCCACGGGCTCCAGCAGGTGACCGATGTGATCGCCCATATCGAACCTCTGCATGATCTTGCCGACGAACCACGCCAGAGCTGATTCGAGAATCGGGATCCCCTCCGGGCCCTCATGCCAGCTACACCGGGCGAACTTGTCGGTCGCATCGCCCGTTTCCCCACCGAACAGTTCCGCCAGCGCCAGCTGATCGCGTGGCACCAGGTGCACCGCGAGGTGGGTCGCCGTCCGTGCAATGGACGTCGTGTGATTCTGCCGGGACAGCCCGACGAGGAATGTCGGCGGGTCAATGCTGGCTTGCGTGGCGAAGCCGACCAGGCAGCCGCCGTTGCGGCCGTCGGCCCGCACCGTGACGACGAACATCGGGTAGTCGAGCAGTCCGACGAAATCGTCAAACACATCGTCCGGCTTCATCAGGGGTTCTCCGAGCGGTTTTGGGACACCGCAGTTGGGGTAGCCACAGCTCATTCTTGCAAACCGGCCACGTGCTCCGTCGATGGTCGAGATCAGAGATGGGAGTCTCGGCGTGAAGGCGGTTACTTGGCATGGTCGACGCGATGTCCGGGTCGACACGGTGCCCGACCCTGAGATCGAGACGCCGACCGACGCCATTATCGAGGTCACCTCGACAAACATCTGTGGATCGGATCTGCATCTGTACGAGGTGCTCGGCGCGTTCATGCACGAGGGCGACATCCTCGGGCACGAGCCGATGGGCATTGTCCGCGAAGTCGGCAGCGACGTCGACGGCCTGTCTGTAGGTGACCGGGTCGTCGTACCGTTCCAGATTTCCTGCGGGCACTGCTACATGTGCAACGAGAAGCTCTACACGCAGTGCGAGACCACGCAGGTCCGCGACCACGGCAAAGGCGCTGCGCTGTTCGGCTACTCGGAACTGTACGGTCAGATTCCGGGCGGCCAGGCCGAGTACCTCAGAGTGCCACAAGCGCAGTTCACCCACATCAAAGTGCCTGAGGGACCGCCGGATTCGCGATTTGTCTACCTCTCGGACGTGTTGCCCACCGCGTGGCAGGCGGTCGCCTACGCCGACATTCCCGACGGCGGAAGCGTCACGGTACTGGGCCTCGGGCCGATCGGCGACATGTGCGCCAGGATCGCCCAGCACCTCGGATATCGTGTGATCGCCGTCGACCGGGTTCCGGAGCGGTTGGCGCGCGTGGCGCAGCGCGGCATTCATACCGTCGATCTCGACGCGGTCGACGGCAGCATCGGCGACATCATCCGGGACTTGACCGATGGTCGCGGCAGCGACTCCGTGATCGACGCGGTGGGTATGGAAGCCCACGGTTCGCCGGTGGCACAAACACTTCAGCGGATCACGGCGACATTGCCTGACCTGCTGGCGAAGCCCATGCTGCAGAACTTCGGGGTGGATCGACTTCACGCGCTCTACTCGGCCATCGACATCGTCCGCCGCGGCGGCACCATTTCGCTGATGGGCGTATATGGCGGCATGTCGGATCCGCTGCCGATGCTGACACTGTTCGACAAGCAGATTCAGCTGCGAATGGGCCAGGCCAACGTCAAGAAATGGGTTGACGACATCATGCCGCTGCTCGTCGACCACGATCCGTTGGGTGTCGACACGTTCGCCAGTCACGTTCTGTCCCTTGATGATGCGCCCCACGCCTACGACATCTTCCAGAAGAAGGAGGACGGCGCGGTGAAGGTGATGCTCAAACCGTGATGGGTGGTAAGGACCGATGACGCTACCTCGAGTGCAGCCCGGCCAACGCGACATCGCCGAGGCCCGAGAGATCATGGGCGCCGTGGCCTCGGCGTTCTCGCATCAGGTCGTCGGCCAGCATCAGCTGCGAGAAACGATGCTTGTCGCGCTGCTCGGCGGTGGCCACCTGCTGATCGAGAGCGTTCCCGGTCTGGCCAAGACCACCGCCGCGCGCGTGCTGGCCGCGTCGGTCGGCGGCAGCTTCCGCCGCATCCAGTGCACGCCGGATCTCCTGCCCAGCGACATCATCGGTACACAGATCTACGAGGCCGACACCAACTCGTTCACCACCCAACTGGGCCCGGTACACGCAAACATCGTGCTGCTCGACGAGGTCAATCGGTCCAGTGCCAAGACACAGAGCGCCATGCTCGAGGCGATGGAGGAACGCCAGACCACCATCGCGGGAGTCGAATACCCGATACCTGAACCGTTTCTCGTCATCGCCACCCAGAACCCCGTCGACCAGGAAGGCACCTATCCGTTGTCGGAAGCCCAGACCGACCGCTTCATGCTCAAAGAGCTGGTGCAGTACCCGTCGACGACCGACGAGATCGAGATCATCGACCGCATGGACGCCGGTCGCTATGACCGCGACCATCATCCGGCTCCGGTGGTGTCCCTCGACGACGTACGTCGGGTGCAGGAGATCGTGCGCTCGGTTCATCTCGATCGGGCGCTCGTCGCGTATGCCAGCCGGCTGGTCGGCGTCACGCGTGAGCCCGCCCAACACTTGCCGGCCAACCTCGCCCGACTCATCGAGTACGGCGCCAGCCCGCGCGCGACCATCGCCTTCTGTCGATCCGCCCGCGCGCTCGCCGTCATCCACGACCGCGGACATGTGGTGCCCGAAGACATTTCGCAGCTGGCCCACCGCGTGCTGCGGCACCGGCTGCTCCTCGGCTTCGAGGCCGCCAGTGCCCGCATCACACCTGACACAGTGGTCGATGCGGTGCTGCAGACGGTCCCGGTGCCGTGAGGACGACATGGGCAAACACCTGGACGCCGCGAAAACTCACATCGGCCGCGACCCGAGCAGCCTCCTGGAAGGTGGCCGCTACGCGCTGATCCACACCCGCAGTCTCGAATTCGACGAACTGCGCCCCTACGTACCCGGAGACGACGTCCGTGACATCGACTGGAAGGCAAGTTCCCGCTCCGGTCACACCCTGATCAAACAGTTCGTCTCCGAAAAGCACCACAAGATCGTGGTGGTCGCCGATGCCGGCCGAAACATGTCGGCACTCGCGCCATCAGGAGAGCTCAAGAAGCACATCGTCATGCATGTCATCGGCGCCATCGGGCTCATGACGTTGCGCCGATCCGACGAAATAGGCCTGGTCACCGGAGATCGTCGCGGTTGCGTCGACACCCGGCTGCGCCGTGGCGAAACCCATATCGAACGCATGCTGCACCACTATCTCCAGCTGACCGACCAAGCCCCCGCCCGCAGCGATCCGCTCGTCCAACTCCGCTGGCTGGCACGACATTACCGGCATCGACTACTCGTGGTCATCGTGTCCGACGAGCCCGACATCAGTGATGCCCTGCGCGACGTGCTGCGATCTCTGACTGCCCGGCACGACGTGCTGTGGGCGTTGGTCACCGATATGTCCCCGGTGGGATTCGACGGCGGCAGGAGCTACGACTCCGCCGACGGGCAGTTCCTCCTGCCGCCCAGTGCGCTCGATCATGCTGTCACCGAAGCTTACCTACGGTCAGAACAAGTGCGGCGACAGCAGCTTTCGGAGTTTCTGACCGTCTCGGGCATACCACATGCGCGAATCGGCGGGAGTACGGAGATCCGGTCCGCGCTGACGACGATGACAGGGACCTACGCACGTGCCCGATGACGATCTGCTGCGCTACCTGATCGGCCCGGAGCCCTATTCCGCGTGGTGGCCGTGGGTATCCGCCACACTGTTTCTCGGTGTGATCGGCTGGTACACCTGGCTGTTCACGGCGACGTCCGAGTCTCGGCACAGCGGCGACCTCCCGTTGGTCCGCGTCGCGCGGGACGAAATGATCAAACTCCGTGCGGTCCAGGGCATTCGGCGCATAGCCCGCCGCCATCGATCGGGCGACCTCTCGGCACCGACCGCGGGCGCCGAACTGAGCCGAGAGGTCCGCCGGTTCCTGCGTTCGGTCAGTGGGCTCCATGTCCAATACATGCACATCGGTGCCATCGCGGCAGGCCCCTTGGCCGCCGCCGCACCGCTGCTGTCCGAACTCGTTGACGTGCAATTCAATCCACGTTCGGATATCGATGTCGCCGATGCCTGCGCGACGGCCGAAGGACTGGTCAGACAATGGAGCTGAGCTGGCCGATCGCCGCGATCATCGGGTGCGTCGCGCTCGCGGCGTGCGTGGCGTTCGCCGTGCTCTGGCCGCACCGGAGTCAACCTGGCGAACTGAGGCCGCTCGCCAACACCGGCCGTCTGACCAAGCTGCCCGAATATCTTCGCGCACAACGCCGGAACGCGATCTCGGTTTGGTCCGCGATCGCGCTACTCGTGGTCGGCTTTGGCGCCGCCGTGGTGGCCACGGCACGACCGAGCGGGCTGCCGTCACTGGATCGCCAATCTGAAGCCGCTGCGCCACAGGACATCATGGTCTGCGTCGGCGCCCCGCTCTCCGATGCCGCGGTGCGCACGGCGTTGCAGTACTTCGCCGATTCCGCCCGTGAATTCCGCACAGAACGGATCGGGCTGACGTCGGCCAATCGCCGCGTCATCCCCTTGACGCGGGACTATCAGTACGCGGCCGCGGAGTTCGTCGCCTACGCACGCCAGGTAAAGCGGAGCGACCCCAAACCGTTCGTGGCGCCGGTCCGGTACGCCGAGTACACCCCGAACATCGATGATCTGCTCGCGCTCTGCATGACCGGATTCCCTTCCGTCACCAGCACATCGCCGACGCGCCGTTCGCTCATCTACGTCGGGCCCGAAGCGCCGAACGGAAACGACGGCCAGCTGTTCAGCGGCGCCAGGATTCGCGACCTGGCCGCCACCGACAAGATCCAGGTCAACGCACTCATCGTCGGCGACAGCGCGGGCACGGTGTCCGAACTCGTGCGCGGAACCGGCGGCCGGTCACATCCTGCTGCTACTGATGTCGTCGCGTC
>Ga0265327_10002366_pt1 | contig 20088 bp, 18 predicted proteins | sample 41621metaG_FD_202089 | JGI IMG/M metagenome (GOLD analysis project Ga0265327, IMG submission 202089) | Rhizosphere microbial communities from Carex aquatilis grown in University of Washington, Seatle, WA, United States - 4-16-21 metaG | ecosystem: Host-associated > Plants > Roots > Rhizosphere...
CGGCGCGGGCAGCTTCTTCCTGTTGTTTCATTTCCCGTGCCATGCCAGAAATCCTGTCCGCCCCCGCATTTTCGGCGGCCTGGGATGAGAGAATGAAGAGCAGGGCTATCAGCGGCAGCATCCTGATGTTCATCATTCAATACTCCATTATGGCTTTGACTTCTTCTTTCTTCGCCTTGAAGTCATTTACTTCCTGTTCCATTTTTTGCTGCCTTGCGGCCTCTCTTTCCCTGTCGCGTATGGCGTCCGGGTCGATCTCTTTAATCATTTTCATCACTTCGTCGTGGTCGGGGGCGTCCCTGTCCTTGTAGAAGCCGAGGTAAGCGTAAAGATGGAAGGCCGCGCCCTTGCCCAGTTGCGCGAACAATTCCTTATCCGGACTGTTGGCGGCGGCGCGCGCGCGCTCGCCCATAGTCAGCCCCAGCCCGCGGTTAGCGCGCGCGATACCGGCGGTTTCTTCGAGGAAGGGCGAACCGCCCACGCTGTAAGCGATACGGTAATACTCTTCGGCCTTGGCCATGTCTTTGAGATGCAGCCGGTAGATGTCGCCCAGTATGGCGAATATCTCCGGCATGTCCGATGAGTAGGCATAGGGCCAAACTTTATATTCCATTTGCGACTTGGGCACCGGCTTTTTGGTATAGCCGAAGTGGTCGGCCAGTTCCTGGAAGCGCGGCAGCGCTTCGGCGTACTTCTTTTTACCGAACAGGTCGAAAGCCTTGGCCAGCTTGTCTTCGCCGCCGGGGAGGAATTGCTGCAAGCGCCAGTTCAGCCATTTACGCTCTATCCACGATGCGTATTTATCGGGATCGAACGGCGACCAATCACAGCTTGTGGTACTCCATGATTTTCCGCCTATCACGCCCAGCGCTATTCCTTTGCTGATGGCCGTGGCCATGCCGCCCAGCGCCAAGAATGGGTTTACGCCCTTGCCTTCTCCCGGATCCTGGCTGAATTCGCCTGCTTCGCAATATAGCTTGGCGGCACCCGGCCTCCCGCTTAGTTCCAGTGTGGGCATATAGGACAAGTGATGAACTTCGTGCGTGCTTTCGGTTTTGGTTTCGGTCTCTTTCCAGCTTCGGGTTACCTGATACACGCCGCCATAGTGCGACTCTGTGGTCGTGGATTCTTTGGGAGTTTCGGTGACAGTCTTGGTGACGCAGAATTTCTCGAAACGGAAAGCCTGCGTGCCGCCGATGCGCCGATCAGGGTTATCGAGCGAGGTTTTGTCGTAAATGGTGAGGCCGGTAAAACGTTCGAAGAAAGGGTCGTCCAGAACCTTCTCGAACGCAGCCGCCACCTCCGCGTCAGAAAATCCGCCAGCCAAACTTTCCGCGCGGGCGGAAAGAGAAAAGACAGCGCACAGTGCAAGAGCGCAAACGGACACGCCCGTCAGTGTAGGAAGTCTCATGATCCCTCCTTGAAAATTCCCCGACGCGGAGCCGGGGAACTCTGTTTGCTATGGACAGTGCTACGGAGTTACTGTTTTTTTGCGCCAGCCGGAATCTCGAAGGCCGCCGCAGGCACGGGGTTGGTTCCCAGTACCTTCAGTTCGTAGGTGCTGGTCATGTCCTGACGGTCGCTGGTATTGAAATCTCCGGCTGCCTGATGCTTCTCTGCGGCAGCCTGCGCGCCAGCCGCCATGTTTTGACCGCCCATCATCTTCTGCATGGCTGCTGGATCCATCATCATGGCCGCTTTCTGCGAGGCGCTCATGCCCTTCAGCGCCTGCATCGACTGCGCGTTCTGCGCGGCACCCATGCTGCCCAGATCACCGGCCATCGCTTGCTGGTTTTGCAACATGGACGCTTGGCTGGGGGCGGCGTTCTTGATGGTGTTGACGTGCTTGATGACCACGCCGTGCCCTTTTATCTTGGCCACTTCAGCATCCATCGCGGGATCCACGCCGGACATCATAGAACTCATGTCCGGCATCCCTCCGAACGTCAGGCCATCGCGGCCCGTGCCGATTTTCTGCCTGAGTTTCGCTTCGAATGCCATTATCTCATCGGCACCCGCGAAGCTCTTTGACACCCAGTAATCATCTATGCCGCTCATCCCGCTTACCTGCCAATGTTCGCAAGCAATGCCGTTGATGGTTTCGTTGCCGATCTTCTTGGCCTCGGGCTTGGCCAACGCGCCCAGCGCCTGATCGCCGTACTTGGCGCGCGCCGCCGCCATCTTGGCATCGGCTTCCCTCATCTTGCCCTCGTTGGCCTTCATCGCATTTTGTTTTTTCGCCGCAGCCTCATCAGCTTTGTCCTTGAGGTCGCCGACGGTTTCTTCCTTATACGTGATGTCATCCGGCTTGGGGTTCTTGGCATTCTTCGGAGGGAAAAGCTCGATAACCTTGCCATTGTCCAAACGCACGATCTGGACATTGAGCATCATATCGTTCGCGGCGTCCGCGGCGCCCGCCATACCATCCTTCATCTTCTGGTCTATGCTGCCCGCCATCTCTTTGTTCTTTTCCCGGCTCTTGGCGTACTCGGCTTTGTACTCCGAATTTTTTTCGTATTCCCGCTTCAAGTCTGCGTACTCACGGGTCTTGTCATCCGAAATTTTCTGCATGTCCCCATAGCTGGCGGATTTTGCGCCACTGCCACCAAAACCACCGACGGCCAACCCTTCTTGCTGGGGGTTGGGGCATTTGTCGCGAATAATTTTTGCTCTCAGCCAAGAGTCATAGTCCGTGGCCTGAGCAAGGGACATTGATGCGCCTATGCTGCCGCCCTGCGCCATCTTGGCCGCCATGTCATCCTGCTTTTTGGCAAGGATGCCCATGTCGAGTTCGTCGCAATATTTCTTGAGCACATCGTCCGCTTTGACCGGAGGCTTCTCATCCGCTTTTTTGCCGAACAGGCCGCCCACTCCCTGCATGCTTTTCAGTTGCCCCATCAGTCCACCGAAGCCGCTGTTGCTCTTGATGTTCTCGGCGGCCTCATGCACGAGCTGCTGGTTCTCATCGAAATCCCCCCATTCGTCCAACGTCATAATATGGTCGGGATAATTGGGGTGGCCACCGCGCTGAACCTGATTCAGCATCCCCATGTTGACGCCGCCCATTTGCTGCTGAAACTTCATCTGCCCAGCCATGGCGTCCTTGTCTATCGCAAGCTTCTTCTGCGCGCGATATTTATCGCCACTGATCAGCACCTTGGTCTTCATGCCGCCCCCGCCACCCATCGGCATCCCGCTCTGGGTGGTGGATTCCTCGAACACCACATCAGCCGCCGCTTGTTGAGCAAAGCAAACAATACCTACCGTTAACGCGATATAAACCTTAGATGTATTTTTCATTTGTTGCCTCCATTACGATGTCACAACAATGTAAGTGTGTTATGCGGCAACCCGCACTATAGGACAGAAGTTTCAAGTGTACAACCTGAGGAATTGTGGCTCCCCAAACAATGCACGCTTCGATGCGTCTGACTGATATTGCTTAGGCAATAAAAAACCCGCCAAAGCTATACGCAGTGCGGGTTTTATAGATTACATGAGACTAGCTAATAACGTGTTCTGGCGGAGAGGGAGGGATTCGAACCCTCGATACCTTGCGGTATGCCTGATTTCGAGTCAGGTACATTCGACCACTCTGCCACCTCTCCTGATTCGGTCTATAAACAGCGCGCGCATTTTACCAGCAATGGCTAAAATCAGGCAGAATGTTTACATGGCTAATATTCCTCGTCCGTATCTAATCCTGCTCGCTACGCTGAATGCCATTCTGCTCGCGGCTTGCACACCTACCGAGCCGCCCGCAAAACCATGGCGCGAAGAGTTGACGATTGTCGTGGCACAAGACCAGGGCAGCGTGGAAGCCGAATTCCGCCAGCAACTCATTTCCCTGTTTGCCAAACAGTCGCGATTGCAAGTCCGGCTGTTGCCGCTACCGTCGGATAAAGTTATTCCCGCTTTGATGACCGGACGCGCGCATATCGCCGCCACCGGCATGCGCATCAACTTGGGAGGAGGATTGCGTTTCGCCCCTTCTTACCAGAGCGTGAGCGAGGAAGTCGTATGCACCAACCCGCCACCACATATAGACGGCTTGGTCGGTAGAAAAATTGCTGTCGTGGATGGCTCCGCACAAGAGGATGCGTTGCGCGAAGCTCAGCAAAAAATACCCGCGTTGCACTGGGAATCGCGCCGCCAGCAAACCGTTGCCGAGCTGCTGTCCGAAGTGGCGAACGGCAAACTGGAATGCACGGTCGCGAACGAAGAGCAACTCGCCATGGCGCGCAATTTCCACCCGCAGATGGACGCCGCATTCGACCTCGGTCCACCTTCAAAGCTGGCTTGGGCTCTTGCGCCAAACGGGGATGAAGCACTGTTCGACGAAGTGCAAAAATTCTTCAAGCTGATCAAACAAGATGGCACGTTGCGCCACCTGCTGGATCGTTATTACGGACACAATGAACGGCTGGGGGCAGTGGACTCGGTCGCGTTTCTTACCGGCACGCGTACCGTGTTGCCGCACTTCCGTCAATTGTTCGAAGAAGCGTCGATGTTGACCGGCATCGAGTGGCAAGTGCTCGCCGCACTGGCTTACCACGAATCGCACTGGAACCCGCTCGCCACCTCGCCCACCAACGTGCGCGGCATGATGATGCTGACCGAGGAAACGGCTGACCGCATGAAGGTGAGCAATCGCCTCGATCCGCGTCAAAGCATTCTGGCGGGTGCGCGCTACTTGCAACTAATGAAAGAACAACTGCCGTTACGCATCCCCGACGAGGAGCGCACTTGGCTGGCGATGGCCGCTTACAATCAGGGCATGGGTCACTTGGAAGACGCGCGCGTCTTGGCCGCGCGCAACGGGCTCAACCCGGATAGCTGGGCGGATGTAAAGAAGGTGATGCCATTGCTGACCCAGCCCGAATATTTTGAACAGACCAAACACGGCTATGCGCGAGGCGGCGAAGCGGTCGTGTTAACCGAAACGGTACACTTGTACTACGACATGCTGAAACACATGAACGTCAACGAAATACCGAACCTTCCAGCAACGCCGTTCCACTTGAGGTTGCCCGAGGCAAAAAAATTCATCCTGCCTTGATGACGTCCATCCCGCCCATGTAGGGGCGCAATACTTCAGGGATTTTCACGCTGCCGTCTGCAAGTTGATTGTTTTGGCTACGGCCACTCGCTCTCGCTCGCTTAACATTCGCTACGCTCATGTTAGCCTCCACCGAAACAATCAAGCAGCCTTAATGATTTCTATTCCGCCCATGTAGGGGCGCAACACTTCGGGAATTTTCACGCTGCCGTCTGCGAGTTGATTGTTTTGGCTACGGCCACTCGCTCTCGCTCGCTTAACATTCGCCACGCTCAATGTTAGCCTCCACCGAAACAATCAAGCAGCCTTAATGATTTCTATTCCGCCCATGTAGGGGCGCAATACTTCAGGGATTTTCACGCTGCCGTCTGCGAGTTGATTGTTTTCGAGAACTGCCACCAGCGTGCGGCCCACCGCCAGCCCGGAACCATTCAACGTGTGCAGCACTTCCGGTTTGCCCTGTGCATTGCGGAAACGCGCCTGCATACGGCGCGCCTGAAACGCTTCGAAATTGGAGCAAGACGAAATTTCGCGGTAAGTATTTTGCGCGGGCAACCATACTTCGATGTCGTAAGTCAGCGCGGAAGAAAAGCCCATGTCGCCCGTGCATAGCCTCACCACGCGGTACGGCAGGCCGAGCTTTTTCAGGATGGTCTCGGCGTGGCCGAGCAATTCTTCCAGTCCCTCGTAAGATTTCTCCGGATGCACAATCTGCACCAGTTCCACTTTGTCGAACTGGTGCTGGCGTATCATGCCGCGCGTGTCACGTCCGTAGGAACCGGCTTCGCTGCGAAAGCACGGCGTGTGCGCGACGAATTTCAGCGGCAGTTTTTCCAGCGCAACGATCTCATCACGCACCATGTTGGTCACGGGAACTTCGGCGGTGGGGATGAGATAAAAATTCTGTTCGCTGCCATCGCCCATCTGTCGCGGTACGCGAAACAAGTCTTCCTCGAATTTCGGCAACTGACCGGTGCCGCGCATCGAGTCCGCGTTCACCAAGTAGGGAACATACGTCTCGGTGTAGCCATGCTGTTCGGTATGCGTGTCCAGCATGAACTGCGCGAGCGCGCGATGCAAGCGCGCCAGCGGCCCTTTCAACAAGGAGAAGCGCGCGCCGGAAATTTTTGCCGCCGTCTCGAAATCCAGCCCGCCCAGCCCTTCGCCGATACTGACATGATCCTTCGCCGCAAAATCGAATTGCGGGACAGTGCCGACCTTACGCACTTCCACGTTGTCGGCTTCCGATTTTCCGACGGGCACACTCTCGCTCGGCATATTGGGAATGACCGCCAGAAACGCATCCATCTTTTGCAGCACGTTGGGCAAAGCTTCCGATTCGAGTCGTTTTAATTCTTCGCCCAGCGCAGCCACTTCCGCCATGATCGCGGAAGTATCTTCGCCCTTGGCCTTGGCTTGTCCGATCAGTTTTGATGAGCTGTTGCGCTTGGCTTGCAGCTCTTGCGTGCGCGTCTGTATCTGCTTGCGCTCGGCTTCGAGTTGCGCAAATTTTTCGGTGTCCAGCACGAACCCTCGTGTCGCCAAACGCGCCGCGACTCCGGCCAGATCATTGCGTAATGCTTGCAGGTCTAACATACCATCTCCAATATCATTTTATTCTTACGTCCGATTTTATCCGCAGCACGCTGCCGTCTTCCTCATCCGCCCGCTATGTTACCTAAAAAACCCTCCGGCCTTCCGTTCTCGCCCATTTTTTCTTGCCACATAGCATGCAACGCACCTTCCAGATGCAGGGCAAAACGTGCGGCGTCAAATAACGGCGAAGCCAGCACTTTTTGACGCAACCCGGCGCGCAATTGCACCAGCCCATCGACATCCGCCGCCAGTTCCAGCGCACGGCTCACATAGTCATCCGTATCGTCGGCGATCCATTCCTTCAGCCCCGCACATGCCATCATGCTGGCCCCCTGGCGGGCGATGACCCGATCTCCCGCGAGCGTGAGCGTGGGAACGCCCATCCACAACGCTTCACAAGTAGTCGTCCCTCCCGCATAGGGAAACGTGTCCAGAATAATATCCACTTCGGCATGCGCGGCCAGATAGCGCTCGCGCCCGCTCGGCTCGGACAAAACAATCCGTTCCGCTACAATTCCGGCATCGCTCAAACGACGCAGCAATTGCGCCCGCGCAACGGGGCAACTCATCTGCTTGCTTTGCAAGCGCAGCCGCGCCTGCGGCAAGGCGCGGAAAATCTTTCCCCACGCGGCCAGCACGCCATCGTTTATTTTGAACAGGCGCTGAAAGCAGGCGAAGGTGATGTGGCCGTTGCGCAATGCGGGCAAAGGGGACACTTCCAGTTGCGTGACTGCGACGGGTGGCGTGAAACACAATCGGGTGTCCGGCAGATACCACAGTTTCTCGGTGAAATATTCGCGCTGCGACTCCGGTGCGGACAGCCGATCAACCAGCAGATAATCCATCGTCGGCAGCCCGCTGCTGGCCCAATAACCCAACCAGCTTACTTGTAGTGGCGCGGGTTTCCGAGCAAACAGCGGCAAGCGGTTATGCGCGAGCAGTCCTGCCAAATCAATCAAAATGTGGATGCCGTCTTCGTGTATTTTATGAGCTGCGGCCTCGTCGCTCACTCCCGCGATCAGGTTCCACGCGACGAAGCGCGGCTTGATCCGCGCAGTCAGCGCGTCTTCCTGCGGGTTGCTCGAATAAGCCAGCAACTCCACCCGCGCTGGGTTCAGGTGTTCGAGTAGGCTCTCCAGAAAATAGCCAACCGGATGACTTCTCAAATCCCCGGAAACCAACCCGACCCGCAAGGGCAGATCGCGCGCCGCCGGGCGCGTATGCCAAGCCGTATAGGGTTTGGCGCGCGCCATCATCGAGTCGCCATAATGCCGTGCTGCCGCCAAATATTGGGGCGGCGCAACTTCAGGATGAAAGCTCATGGCCAAAAGCAGGTTGCACTGCGCCAGATCGTAATGCGGATCGATTTGCAGTGCCTGACGGAAATGCCGGATCGCTTCGTCCAGCTTGCCCTGCTCTTGCAGCGCAAGCCCGAGGTTGTTATAGGTTTCGATGAGGCCGGGCTTGAGTGCAAGCGCCTTGCGATAGTGTGTTATCGCCTCTTCCAATCCGCCTTGTTCCTGTAGCGCGAGTCCGAGGCCGTTGTGCGCTTCGGCAAAGTCCGGCTTGAGCGCAAGCGCATGGCGCAAACAGCTGATCGCTTCGCCCAGCTTGCCCTGCGCTTTGAGTGCCAGCGCCAGATTGAGTTGCGCTTCAACATAGGACGGATCGAGCGCGATGGCCGCGCGATAGTGATTAACCGCCTCCTCCACTCTGCCCAGCGCATACAGCACCGCACCCAGATTATTGTGCGCATCGGGATCATCCCGCTTGAATGCCAGCGCATCACGATAGCTCTGCGCCGCCGCTTCCAGCTTTTCCTGCGTCTTGAATACTGCCCCCAGATCGCAATACATCGAAGCGATGGGCCGGATAGTGATCGCCTTGCGAATCAGCTCGACAGCCTGTTCATGCTTCCCGATTTTATAGGCGATCTTCCCCAGCAAGTGCAGCGCAGCGGGGTGATTCGGGTCGAGTTCAAGCACCTGCTGATAGAGCGTCTGCGCTTGTGGCAAACGTCCCGCGCGATGATGTTCCAGCGCGGCCTGAATCGTGCCAGGGATGGAGGCGTGGGATGAGGGCAGCGGCGGGGCAACGTCTTCCTGCGCGGCGCAGCATTTCTTGTATTTCTTGCCACTCCCGCATGGACAGGGATCGTTGCGAGCGGCTTTTCTGGCGGTCATCGGGAGTCAGCCTCTATTTCTTTTTCGCCGCATCCAGCTCGCGTAAGTGCGCCAACTTTTCCGCGATCTTCGCTTCCAATCCACGCTCGCTTGGCTGATAAAAGCTTACCTGCGGCATCCCATCCGGAAAATAATTCTCGCCTGCCGCATAGCCTTCCGTCTCATCGTGTGCGTAGCGATAGCCCTTGCCGTAATCGAGCTGTTTCATCAGCTTGGTGGGGGCATTGCGCAAGTGCAGCGGCACCTCGCGCGAGCCGTCCTGAGCGACAAAGGCGCGCGCGGCGTTATACGCGACATAACCCGCGTTCGACTTGGCGGCGACAGCCATGTACAGCACGGCTTGCGCCAGCGCCAGTTCGCCTTCCGGCGAACCGAGGCGCTCGTAGGTTTGCGCCGCGCTCAGGGTGATGTCGATGGCGCGCGGATCGGCGAGGCCGATGTCTTCCCACGCCATGCGCACGATGCGCCGCGCCAGATAGCGCGGGTCGGCACCGCCGTCGAGCATGCGTGTAAACCAATACAACGCGGCATCAGGATTGGAGCCACGCACCGATTTATGCAGCGCGGAAATCTGATCGTAAAACGCCTCGCCGCCCTTATCGAAGCGACGCAAATTTTGCGCCAGCGTGGCGTCGAGAAAGTCATTACCTATGCTGCTCAAGCCAGCGGCCTGTGCGGCAGTTTGCAACTGCTCCAGCACATTAAGCAAACGCCGCGCATCGCCGTCGGCGTAACCGATGATGCGTTCTTTCGCGTCGTCATCGAACTGCAAATCACCCAGTGCCTGTTGCCGCGCATGCTCGAATAATTGCGCCAATTCTTCCGCCGACAGCGCATGCAGCACATACACCTGCGCACGCGACAGCAGCGCGTTGTTTACTTCGAACGAAGGATTCTCGGTAGTCGCACCGATGAAGGTCACCAGCCCCTGCTCGACGAAGGGCAGAAAAGCATCTTGCTGCGACTTGTTGAAACGATGCACTTCGTCCACAAACAAAATAGTATGGCGGCCATGCTGTTGCAGCACCTGCTGCGCCTGCGCGATGGCTTCGCGAATATCCTTCACGCCGGACAGCACCGCCGACAGCGGCATGAACTCGGCATCGAACGCCGAAGCCATCAACCGCGCCAGCGTAGTCTTGCCCACGCCCGGCGGCCCCCACAAAATCATCGAATGTAACTTGCCGGATTCGAACGCCAGCCGCAGCGGTCGGCCCGGCCCCAACAAATGCGATTGCCCGATGACCTCGTCGATGTGCTGTGGACGTAAACGTTCGGCAAGCGGTGCGACGGGCTGAGCCGTAGCGAACAGATCGCTCATTATTCGCCCAGTACGTCCGCGCCCTTGGGCGGCACGAACTTAAATAGTTGCGGCGCGAGCTGCGGGTTGCGCTGCATGCCGGTGAAACGCAATACGGTTTTGTGACCGAACGCATCGTGCAGTTCCATCACCGCCAGTTCGGATTGCGCGTTGAATCCCATGCGTATGCTGGAAAAACTGGTGTCCTGCGACTTTGGCTTCGCTTCCAGCCAGTCCAGCCCATCTTTTTCGCCGCTGTCCTTCAACGAAAAACTGCGCTCGATCTCGTTGCTGCCGGACAACAACGCCGCCGGACTGCTCCCCAGCGCGGCATCCAATTTCTTCACCGTGACCTGATTAAGGTCCGTGTCATACAACCAGAATTTTTCGCCGTCGCCCACGATCAATTGCTCGTAGGGTTTCTGATAAACCCAGCGAAATTTTCCGGGGCGCACGAACTGCATGGTGCCGGATGCGGCTTGAATTTTCTTACCATCTTTATCCAGCACATCCTGCGTGAAATTCGCTTGGCCGGAATGGGTGGACGCGATAAAAGCTTTCAGCTTGGCGATGGTGTCGGCGTGGGCGGTTGCCGCACACATGAAAACTGCGAGGGTAATTAAAAGTTTTCTGTACATGCCTTACACCTGAGTTGGTGAAGGGAGAAGAGGGAAGGGAGAAGGGTAACCGCAACTCTGAAGTTACCCTTCCCCCTTCTCCCTTCACCCTTCTCTGTTTGGAGCAATCACTTCCCTGTTCCCATTGCTCTGCATCGGCGTCACCACGCCCGCCTTTTCCATCTGCTCCACCAACCTTGCGGCGCGGTTGTAGCCGATGCGCAGATGGCGCTGTACCAGAGAGATGGAAGCGCGGCGCGACTTCAGCACGATGTCTACGGCCTGGTCGTATAGCGCGTCGGCTTCCGCATCTGCACCGCCGCCTTCGAGATCGCCGCCCGCTTCTTGCTCGTCCAGCGAGGTCAGCACGCCTTCGATGTAATTCGGTTCGCCTTGCGATTTGAGGTATTCGGCCACGCGGTGTACTTCCTGATCGGACACGAACGCACCGTGTACGCGCTGCGGGTAGCCGCTACCCGGCGGCAGGTAGAGCATGTCGCCCTGCCCCAGCAGCGCTTCCGCGCCCATTTGATCGAGAATGGTGCGCGAGTCGATTTTGCTCGACACTTGGAACGCCACGCGTGTCGGCACGTTGGCCTTGATCAATCCGGTGATCACGTCCACCGAAGGGCGTTGCGTCGCCAGCACCAAGTGAATGCCGGAGGCGCGCGCCTTCTGTGCCAAGCGTGCGATCAGTTCTTCTACTTTCTTGCCCACCACCATCATCAGGTCGGCCAGTTCGTCGATGAACACCACGATCACCGGCAGTTCTTCCAGCGCTTCGGGATTGTCTGGCGTGATGGTGAACGGGTTGGTCAACGGCGCGCCCGCCTTGATCGCTTCACGCACTTTCTGGTTGTATCCGGCAATGTTGCGCACGCCGAGCGCCGACATCAACTTGTAGCGTTTTTCCATTTCCTGCACACACCAGTTCAAGGCGGATGCGGCGAGACGCATATCGGTGACCACAGGCGCCAACAAGTGCGGGATGCCTTCGTAGACGGAGAGCTCCAGCATCTTGGGATCGACCAGCAGCAATCGCACTTGCTGCGGCGCGGCCTTGTACAGCAAGCTCAAAATCATCGCGTTGATCGCCACCGATTTGCCCGAACCGGTGGTACCCGCCACCAGCACGTGCGGCATCTTGCCTAAATCGGCCACCACCGGCTTGCCTGCAATGTCTTTGCCCATCGCCATGGTCAACGGCGAAGCCATGTCGGCATAAGCTTGCGAACTTAAAATCTCGGACAGTTTTACGATCTGGCGTTTCGGGTTGGGCAATTCCAGCGCCATGTAGGCCTTACCGGGAATGGTCTCGACCACGCGGATGCTCACCACCGACAGCGCGCGCGCCAAATCTTTCACCAAGTTGGTGATCTGGCTGCCCTTCACGCCGACGGCGGGTTCGATCTCGTAGCGCGTGATCACCGGCCCCGGATAAGCGGCGACCACTTTCACTTCCACGCCGAAATCATTTAATTTGCGTTCGATCAGGCGCGATGTAAATTCCAGCATCTCCGGCGACAGCACTTCGACTTCATGCGTGGGCTGATCTAGCAAATGCAGCGGCGGCAACGGCGAATCGGGCATGTCGGCGAACAGCGGAACCTGCTTTTCTTCTTCCACGCGTTTGGATTGCGGCACCTCCAACAGCGGAGGCGCGATGTAAATCGGCTCGTGTTCTTCCACACGTTTTTTTTCCACTTCCACCACGATCTCGCGCTCGGCCAGCGCCTGAGTGCCGATGCGTCTATCCTGCCATGTCTGCCAAGTTTTTCGCGCCCAGAAATAGCTCGCTTCAAGAGTCATCCCCAGCCAGTCGATGAAGCGCAGCCAAGACAGCCCGCTGAACAAGCTGACCCCGACCGCGATTAGCGCCAGCAAGATCAACGTGGCGCCGGTAAAACCCAGCAGGCGCGCCAGCACATCGCCCAGCACCGTCCCCAGCATGCCGCCAGGAGCCAGCGGCAGCGCGGCTTTCAGAGTGTATAGCCGCAGCGCTTCCAGCGCGCAGGAAGACAGCAGCAGCAGAGCAAAACCGGGTAGCGCCACCCACAGGGCACGGCGGTCAAACAGGCTATCGGGAGCGATGCCGCGATACCCCGCCCACACGCGCTGCACCAGAAATGCCGTCCACCACCAAGCGGAAAATCCGAATACATATAGCAATACATCCGCCAACCACGCACCGAACATGCCGCCAGGATTATGCGTTACCGCCCCGCTGGCGCTGTGCGACCATGCGGGATCATTGTGGTCGTAACCGTACAGAACAAGGACTAAATACAGGGCGACGGCCAGCAGCAGCAACCAGCGCGATTCGCGCAGCAACGCCGCCAGCCGCCCCGGCAACGGAGTGGTCTTATCAGCCGTATCGCTCAATGACATGGAGGCTTTCGCACTGGGATGGGTAACTTCACGGACTAGAAATTTTTCCGGCCAACAACCCCAAACGTTGGGCCGCCTGCACCGCATCGATCCGCTTGTTTACGCGCAGAGCCTGAAATATCGCGGCAACGTGGATCTTGACCGTCCCTTCTGCCAAACCGATGGCCAGACCAATATCCTTGTTCGTCAGCCCGGCGGCGAGTTGTTGCAACACCTCCATCTGGCGCACGGTCAGGCCGAACTCATTGCTGCGCCAACTGCGCTTGTCTTCCCGCACCTGATTCAATACGTGTTGCAACAATTGCGGCGGCAAATATACGCCACCGTCCAGCACCAGACGCAAAGCGTGAATCATGTCCTGCCCCGACGACATCTTGGAAATAAAACCCATCGCGCCGCTATTCATCACGCGTTCGATGTCGTCGCGCTGGTCGGTGCCGCTTACCACTACGAGCGGAACGTCGGGGTAGGCCGCATGAAATAATTTGACCGAAGCCGCGCCTTCGCTCCCCGGCATATTGAGGTCCAGCAAAGCCAGATCAAGGTCGGCATTGTTTTTCGCCAAGTCGAGTGCATCCTGAAAATTACCCGCATCCAGAATAACAACATGCTCGTCCAGCTTGCGCAGGACGTAACGCATACCATCGCGAAACAACGCATGATCGTCCACCAACAGAATTTTCATTCAGCCTCCAATTTCCATCCTGCAATCATACCGTAATCGGGAGCAGCGCTACATCTGGCTCGAACATTATCCGGGTAACATAAAGCGAAATCCATTGCCGCACTTCAGCGCTCGGCACCCAACAGCAGTTTTATATCCTGCACCAGCAGCTCGGTGTGCTGGCCGTAAGGCGACATCAACACCGTCTTACCGTCTTTGCCGATGAGGTACGTGCCATCAGAATGGTCTATCGAGTAGCCGTCCTTCTCGGCATGCTTTTCGTAGTTCACCGCAAATACCTTAGCCGCCTGCGAGGTAGCATTGGCATCACCGTACAAGCCCAAGAAGGATGGATGAAAATAGGGCACATATTTTGCCAACACATCCGGCGTATCGCGTTCCGGATCCAGCGTGACGAACAGCACCTGAACTTTTTCCGCCTCGGCTCCGAGTTCCCGCATCACTCGCGCCAGATCGGCCAGCGTGGTCGGACACACCTCGGGGCAATGGGTGTAGCCGAAAAACAGCACCACCACCTTGCCGCGAAAATCGGCCAGCTTGCGCGCTTTGCCATTCGCGTCGGTGAGGCTGAAGTCCGGCGCAAGCTGTTCGTAGCGCCAACTGACATCCACCGCATTGGAGGGTAAAGGCGGCGCGGCGGGCTTGCTGCATCCGGTGAGCAACATGACCGACAGCAGAAAAATTTTAAGCATTATCTTCTTCGTCCCGATCATCGTTTTTCAGCAAACCAATATCCAACTGCGCCGCTGCCGCGCGCGCATCCGGCGAGTTTTGATATTCGACCACGCCCAGCAACGGGGCAGCAAGACGTTGTTCCAGCGCCGCGATATTGTCGCGCAGCATGGGCATGTTTGCATCCAGCACATTCGCCACCCATCCTGCCAACTTCAAGCCACATGCGGCGATGGCATCGGCAGTGAGCAGCGCATGATTCAAACATCCCAAACGCATGCCCACCACGAGTATCACGGGTAGTTCGAACTGCTGCGCCAGTTCGGCGCTGTCCTGCTTCTCGTTCAGCGGCACCTTGAATCCGCCTATGCCTTCGACGACCACCTCATCCGCCTGCGACAGCAGTTCGCGGAAGGAGGTCAGAATGCGCGCGAACTCGATGCGCACACCGGCATTGCGTGCGGCAATGTGCGGCGCGACGGCATGGTAAAAATTATAGGGATTGATCTGACCGTAAGTCGCCAGAATATTGCTGGCAGCGCGCAACTGTTTCACGTCTTCATTGTGTTCATGCTCGTCGCAGCCGCACGCCACCGGCTTCATGCCGACCACGCGCAAGCCTTGCGCGGCAAACGCATGCAGCAGCGCGCAACTGATCAACGTCTTGCCGACGCCGGTATCAGTGCCAGTCACGAAATAGCTCATAGTTTGAACGGAGTCCGAATAATCTGCGCACCATCCGCTGTTAATCTGGGCTGCGGTTTCCATGCATGCCCATACACGATCTCGAAAGTCGCGGGTAATTTTCCGTCACGACGAAAGTTTTCATAACGCTCCAGCACGTGTTGCCACGCCGCTTTGCCCATCATACCTTGCGCACGACCAGCGGTGGCATTGTGTGCGCCGATGCCGCGCAAATCCTGCATCACCGATTTTACCTCGGCATATGTCAGCGTGATGATTTCCATATCCATCACCGGCTCGGCAAAACCGCTTGCCGCCAGCAAGTCGCCGAGATCGTGCATGTCGGTAAAGCGGTTCACATGGCTATGCCCGTCCACGCCGCTGAAGGCATTGCGCAATTCCTTGAGCGTGTCCGGGCCAAACGTGCTGAACATCAACAGACCGTCTGGCTTCAGTACGCGATGCAGTTCGCGAAAAGTGGCGGGCAGGTCGTTGCACCATTGCAAGGCGAGGTTGGACCACACCATCTGCACGCTGTCGGCTGCCAGCGGCAGCGCTTCGATGTCGGCGCAAACATGGCTTTCGCGGTTGCCTGTAAACAGTTTTCGCCACCAGCCAGAATGCTCGCGCGCCACATTCAGCATGCCCAACGCTATGTCCAATGCCACCACCTGCGCCGCCGGGTAACGCTGCGCCAACTGACGCGTACCCCAACCGGTGCCGCTGCCCGCATCCAGAATTTTTGTCGGTTGCAGCTTGATGTAATCCAACCGCTCCAGCATACGCGTGCATACCTCGCGTTGCATCACGGCGGCGGCATCGTAATCGCGCGCGGCGCGACTGAAAGCGCGGCGCACTTGTTTCTTGTCTATCAAAAACTCATCCATGCAGGAAATACCTTATCTCTTCCACAAAAATTTCCGGGTGCGACAGAAATAGCGCATGCGCGGCTCCGGCGATTTCTGTCACACGCGCATCAGGCAACTCTGTCGCCATATAAAACGAGGCTTCCGGCGGTGTCAGCTTGTCGCGCTCTCCGGCGATGAGCAACGTCGGCTGACGAATGTCGGCCAATTCGCCACGTAAATCCGCATCGCGTAAAATCTCCAGCCCGCCGCGCAACGCATGCACGTCAGGCTCGCCACGACTGAATAAACGCGAGCGCAAATCTGTCAGCAGTTCGCGCTCGTTCACGCTGCCGCGCACCTGCAAGGCGAGGAAGCGGCGTAGTGTGGCAGCGTGTCCCAGTTCCAGTTCGGCAGCGAAATGCTGCAATGAAACCGCCGCCATGCCGAACAACCAATCTTCGCGTTCGGTGAAGCAAGGCGTACTGGCGACTAGCACTAATTTTGTTATTTGATCTGGTGCCAGCCGCGCCCAATGCTGCGCCACCAGTCCGCCTAGCGACCAGCCGCAGACGTTTAACGGCTCGTCGAATTGTGCGGATAATTCATTGACGACTGAATCCAAGGAGAAGGGGGAAGAGGGAAGAGGGAAGGGGAAAGCCTCCGTGCTGCGGTTACCCTTCTCCCTTCTCCCTTCCCCCTTCCCAGCTTTACTATATCCATGCCCCGGCAAGTCCACGCAATGCACGCGAAAATGTTGCGCCAATCGCGGCACGACATTGTCCCAGATGCCGCCGTGCATACCCCAGCCGTGTAGCAACACCAGCGGCGCGCCACTGCCGTGACTCTCAACGTGCATGGGCACCCCCTCCAACAATAGCCATGCACGTTCCCTCTCCCCAACCCTCTCCCGCCTGCGGGCGAGGGAGCAAACGAATCGCTACGCGAATCTTTAGATTACTGTGCAAGCTCATACAACGCCTCTACCAGTTGCTCCACATCCGCTTCACTATGGGCGGCGGACAGAGAAATGCGCAGCCGCGCGGTGCCTTGCGGCACGGTGGGCGGACGGATGGCGGGCACCCAAATGCCGCGCGCGCGCAGGCCTTCGCTCAGCGCCACGACCTCTTCATTACCGCCCACCAGCAAAGGCTGAATCGGCGTAGACGACGGCAGCAATTTCCATGGCGATTCATTCAATGCGGCGCGCAACTGCGAAACCAATACGCCCAGTTGCTCGCGCCGCCATTCTTCCTCGCGCAACAGTTCCAGACTTGCGCGTAGCGCGCACGCCAGCGCGGGCGGGCTGGCAGTAGTGTAGATGTAGCTGCGCGCATGCTGCATTAGCGTGTCGATCACTACTTGTTCCGCCGCGACGAATGCGCCGGAAACGCCCGCCGCCTTGCCCAGCGTGGCCATGTAGATGATGCGCGGCGAATCCAGATTGAAATGCGCCAGCGCGCCGCGACCTTCATCGCCCAGCACACCGAAACCGTGCGCGTCGTCCACCAGCAGCCAAGCATCAAAGCGTTCGCATAGCACCAGCAATTCCGCCAATGGCGCGATGTCGCCATCCATGCTGAACACCGTGTCGGTGATGACCAGCTTGCGTCCGCTTACAGGCTGATCAAGTAACTGTTCGAGATGCGCCATGTCGTTATGGCGATAGCGTTTCACCTCGGCGCGTGACAACAACATGGCATCGTTGAGCGAAGCATGATTGAGCTTGTCGGCGAATACCGTGTCAACGCGCCCGACCAAGGCTTGCACCGCGCCAAGATTGGCGAGATAGCCGGTGGAAAACAGTAAAGCGGCGGGCTTGCGTACAAATGCCGCGAGTTCGTTTTCGAGTTGCTGATGCGAGGCAAAATGTCCGCTCACCAAATGCGATGCGCCACCGCCCACGCCATATTGCTGCGCGCCCGCTTGCAGCGCAGCGATCAACTGGGGATGCTTGGCGAGACCGAGATAATCGTTGCTGCAAAAAGATAAATACGGCTTGCCGTCTACTGCAATGCGCACACCTTGCGGCGATTCCAGCGTACGGCGACGGCGCTGCAAACCCTGTGCGGCGCGCTCATGAAGCTCTTTGGTAAGGGATGAAAAGGGCATAAACTTTTGTCCACAGATTACACAGATTCACGCAGATTTTAATCTGTGCAATCTGCGTAATCTGTGGATAGGATTTTCAGTGTTTTTCAGCAAGCGAATGCATTCCCAGCTTGTCCAACAACGCACGGTCTCGTTCCATTTCCGGGTTGCCGGTGGTCAGCAATTGTTCGCCGTAGAACATCGAATTAGCGCCCGCGAGGAAGCACAAAGCCTGTATCGCATCTGACATCTGCTGGCGCCCGGCAGATAGGCGCACACGTGCTTTCGGCATGGTAATCCGCGCGACCGCGATGGTGCGCACAAAATCCAGCGGATCAATTTCTTGCGCGTTTTCCAGCGGCGTGCCTTCCACTTTCACCAGATTGTTGATCGGCACACTTTCCGGGTAAGGCTCCATATTGGCCAGTTGCGCGATCAGTCCGGCGCGCTGGGTCAACGACTCACCCATGCCGACAATGCCGCCACTGCACACATTGATGCCCGCTTGGCGCACACGCTCCAGCGTGTCCAGCCTGTCCTGATAGTCGCGCGTGCTGATGATTTCGCCGTAGAACTCCGGCGCAGTGTCAAGGTTGTGGTTGTAGTAATCCAGCCCGGCCTCGCATAATTGTTGCACGTCCCGCTCGCGCAGCATGCCCAAGGTGGCGCAGGTTTCCATGCCGAGTTCGCGCACCGCTTTGACCATTTCCACCACGCTTTGCATGTCCGCATCATTCGGTTCACGCCAGGCCGCGCCCATACAGAAACGATCTGCACCGGCGGCTTGAGCAACGCGAGCGGCGCGCACTACTGCGTCCACATCCAGCATTTTTTTATTCTCCATTCCGGTGGAATGAAAGGCCGATTGCGGGCAATAACCGCAGTCTTCGGAACAGCCGCCGCTCTTGATGGAAAGTAGGGTGGATAACTGGATTGCATTGGGGTCGAAGTATTCGCGGTGAACTTGTTGGGCGCGATAAAGCAAATCGGCAAACGGTAGTTTGAATAGCGCCTCAATTTCGGCGACGCTCCAGCCTTGCGTGCTGGTAAGTTGTACAGCTTGTTCGGGACGGGCAAAATGTATAGTCTGAGCTTTCATGGTGGCGCGACAAGGATAATCCAGATGTCGATTTTAGCACGCCCATTACTGAACATCGGTGCAAAACTAAAGCGAACGTTGCCCGCTCAGCCTTGCTTGCTATGCGGTGCATACAGCAACGATGGTGCGTGGTGCCAAGCTTGCGACAACACTTTGCCCTATTTGACTGCGCCGCATTGCCCGCTCTGCGCGCTGCCCACCCATAATGGCGATATTTGTGGTCACTGCTTGAAACGCAGTCCGCAATTCGACCGCACATTGGCAGTTTTCGTTTATGCCTTTCCGCTCAACAAGCTGATACAGGCGCTTAAATACGGCGAACAACTGATGTTGGCAAATGCGCTGGCAGACAGTCTGGTGCAACGTGTAGAAAAGCGCCCCGATTGTTTTGTCGCCATGCCGTTACATCCTTCACGCCTGCGCGAACGCGGCTTCAACCAATCGCTGGAACTGGCAAGGCGCATCGCAAATACTTTGGATATTCCACTGTTGCCCCATGCCTGCCAGCGTGTACGCGACACCCCGCCACAAACGTCACTGACATGGCGGGAACGAGGCAAGAACATGCGCAAAGCGTTCGCCTGCACCCAAGATTTCTCGGGCTTGCATGTCGCAGTGGTAGATGACGTGATGACCAGCGGCGCATCATTGAATGAACTTGCACTTACTTTGCGCCGCGCCGGAGCGATTGAAGTAAGTGCTTTGGTGGTGGCGCGGACGCTGCCGCATGGGTGAGGAGATTAACCATCGCCCCCCCGAGAAAACCGGGGAGCGACTCGAGCAAACTGCGCTTATTTCTTTCTTTCCAGATTACCGTCGTCCGCAAAAATTACCAAGCCGGGAAACACGACAATTGCGATGAGAATTAT
>Ga0265327_10002367_pt1 | contig 20077 bp, 15 predicted proteins | sample 41621metaG_FD_202089 | JGI IMG/M metagenome (GOLD analysis project Ga0265327, IMG submission 202089) | Rhizosphere microbial communities from Carex aquatilis grown in University of Washington, Seatle, WA, United States - 4-16-21 metaG | ecosystem: Host-associated > Plants > Roots > Rhizosphere...
GTCAGCAACAAAGTTTCCGCCACGACCTATCTTTGGATTCCGGAGCATTGCCGCAGGTTGCGCGGGCTGCTTATTCTGGGACGAAATGTTCCTGAACATACGCTGGTTGGCCATCCGGCCATTCGCGCCGCCTGTGCCGCCAATGATCTGGGCATCTTCTGGTGCACGCCCAGTTTTTACAGCTCCAATAATAAGGATGCAAAAAAAACAACCGCCTTCCTTCAGCAACTGCTGGCCACACTGGCTGAAAAGTCTGGCTATGACGAAGTCGCTACCGTTCCGTGGTTACCCATCGGTGAATCCATGCATTTGGGCATGGTGAACCACCTGCTCGACGCCGCTCCGCAGCGTTGCATCGCCGGAATTTACGTCAAGAATGCCAGCTTCAATTACAAGAATCGCGAAACTCCGGTCTTGATGTCCGTCGGCACTTCCCAGGAATGGGATCAGGAAAAAGTGGATATCCGGACGCGCTGGCAAAATATTTCCTTCTGCGAAGCGCTCCGCAAAGAGCGCGCCGCATTTCCCGGCTGGCCGGCGAGCCTGCTGGTGGATGGCGGCAGCGGGCACTTCGAATGTCCGGAGGTGATGGTTCGTTACTATGCCAGTTACATCAGGGCGGCGGTGAAGGCGCGCGTGCCAGACGATCCCAAACAAGGGCTACTTCCAGTGGTGCAAAATAATGGTTGGCTGGCGGGTTTGCCGCTGCCAAGCCAGGAAAGTTTTCCACCCATCGCCTACGATAAGGCCAATCCAGGCCGACGCAGCACGCCCTGGTTTTTAAATGAACGTCTCGCGAACGATGCTTTCAATCTGGCGGCGATCAATTGGAAAGCTGAAACGCAAATGCCGGCGTTCAGGCATTCCAATGGCACACCAGTGCCGATGACCTATCGCGGCATTACCCGTCCGATTTCCATCCAAACCGGAGCCGACGGAGTAACCTTTGAACTGAAAGGTTGTCTGCTGCCCGCCGTCCCGACAAATTTCGTCGCCGCGGGAACGCCGCTGGCCCGCGCACCGGGTTTGCCTTCGGTGGAATGGGTTTGCGGCGCGGTGGCGCCTTTGGGACAGGATATGTTTCGCATCGCTCTGGATCGCACTTGGCCGGGCAGCCCGATATATGTCGCGGTCCGACACAAAGGGAATGCAGGCATCCGTTCCGTGGTTGAGCCGGGCAGTATCGACCTCATTCCAAACTCATCCGGCGCACCCCAGACCATTACGTTCGCGCCGATTCCCGATCAGCCGGCCGGAAAAATCACGATTCCCTTAAACGCAACTTCCGACTCGGGAATGCCAGTTGAATTTTTCGTCGTGACCGGGCCGGCCATCGTGAAAAATGGAAAACTCGAATCAACTCCCATTCCACCGCGAACCCGGTTTCCCGTCACCGTAACCGTGACGGCCTGGCAATGGGGCCGCGCCATTGCCCCGCAGATTCAAACCGCCAAGCCAGTGACGCAGACATTTCACATCACCCAACCGCGCACGGATTAATTCACGAAGTTCACCGGCGGACATCGGGGAGAGGAAAAATTTGCAGAGCCCTGAATTTGCTTTAGCTTGGGAAGCGGTTTTTCCAACTGCAGCGCCCATTTCCACGCTCACACGGTTGTCAAAGCTAGCAGACGGGAAACCGTAAGAAAAGGGGGTGATTGGGCGGCAAGATATGTTGGAATTGAATTGAAATATTGATGTTGAAACTGCGGACAAATTTCGTCCTTGATCTGGCCATGGCGGCGATCTGCCTGATCGCAGCTCCCTTGCCGGCTGCAGTCATTGATAAAACCAATAATGCCACCGCGCTGAATCTGGGTTCCAGTTGGGTCGGCGGCATGCCGCCCACGGCAGCAGACATCGCACAGTGGTCGGCGACGGTCACGAGCGCCAACAGCGTCGTCCTCGGGGCGAACACCAATTGGCTCGGTCTCAAAATCACCAACCCCGGCGGCAATATAACCATCGGCGGCGCAAACACGCTGACGTTGAGCACCAACGGCATCGATCTCTCCACCACGACCCGCGACCTCGCTTTGAATTGCCCGCTGGCGCTTGCGGCCGGGCAGTCCTGGAACATCGCCGGCGGACATGTATTGACGAATTCCGCCAATGTTTCCGGTGCCGGCATCACCCTCTCGAAAGACGGCGCGGGCACCAATTTTGTGAGCAGCGGCACTTTCACCTTGCAGAAGCTCGCTGTGAACACGGGCCGTTTCGCGATGCTGGGCGGAACCTTGACGGCCAGCGGCGGCACTGGTGCTTACGATTCAATGGTCGTCGCCACCGGCAGTATTATGGAACAAACCGGCGGCAGCATCAGCACGCCAAATTATTTGACCGTGGGGCAAAGCACTAACGGTGGAACCCCGCTGGCCGACCTCAAGGGCGGCAGTTTTTCATCGGGTTTGGATTTTCTCATTGGCTACGCGGCGAATGGCATCCTCAATGTCAGCGGCACGGCGAATGTCACGGTCGGCAACAATCTGCGTCTCGGTCAGGCGGCGAGCGCGACGGTGAATCTAAACGGCGGCACCGTGACGACGGATGCCATCACCACCGGCACCGGCGGCAGCACGCCGGTCAGCACGCTTAATTTTAACGGGGGAAAATTGCGGGCCAGCACCACGCCGGCGAACCCCTGGTGGAATGCGCTCGCCTGTGTCGCCGCCTACGTCAAATCCGGGGGCGCGGTGATTGATGACAACGGCCGGAGCATCATCATTAACCAGCCCTTGCTCGACGGCACCGGCGGCGGCGGCTTGACGAAAACCGGCGGCGGCACGTTAACGCTGACGGCGACCAACACCTTCACCGGGCCGGTGACGGTTTCCAGCGGCACCCTGACGGTGAACGGCCGCCACACCGGCACCGGCCTCGCGACGGTGGGCAGCGGGGCAACTTTGAGCGGCTCTGGTTTTCTCGCCGGACCGGTGACGGTGCAAAACAACGCCACGCTCGCCTGCGGCAGCGGCGATTTGGCAATGGGCGCGTTGACACTCAACCCCGGTTCCATCCTGAACTTCAGTTTGAGTTCCGCCAATACCGGCACCAATGCGGTTTTGCGCGTGAACGGAAATCTGACGCTGGATGATTCATTAATCATTACGGACTTGGGCGGGCTGAAAGCGGGCAGCAATTACACCGCAATTTATTACGCGGGCTGTTTGACGAATAACGGTTTGAGCTTGAACCCGCTTTGTCCATGGAATCTCACCGTGGATACGAGCACGACGAACTACGTCAGACTGCAGCTGGTTTCCAAATATCCGCTGGCCGAAATCACCAACGGAAATTTCAGTGTGAATTCCACCAGCACGAATCTTGCGGGGCTGTTGCACGGTTACCCGGCGTTGCCGCTCTGGTATGAAGTGCGCGACCAGACGAACCGGCTCTGGGATTACGGCGCGACGCCGGCGATTTCGCCGTGGAGCATCACGGTGCGCCATCTGCGCGGCGGCACGAACACGGTCACCGTTTTTGCCAAAGACACGAACGGCAGCATCTCAAGCAACAGTGTGCAATTGAGTCTCACGCTCGGCACCAATCCGGCGGTGCGCCCGCGCCCGCAGCCGGCGGAAATCTGGTGGGGTGGTTCGTGCCACGACAACCTTTATAATACGAACGGCGACATCATCGGGACTTACTCCCGGATGTCGCAGTTATTGCAGACCAACGGCTGGGATTTTGTGAAGCGCTACGCAGATGGATTTTTCCTGCACGGCTATGTCTGGGCAAATGCGGCGGCGCGGATGACGAACTGGCAGCAGGTCGGCCAGAGCATCAGCGCGCAGCTCGCGCCGTTCAACGGCAAATACTGGCTGGAAGACGGCTGGCAGCCGCCGACAAACAACATGAATTTCGGCCACAGCTCCGCCTCCGGCCAGGCCAGCGACGCCGACGATTTGCTCGGGGTCGGTTTCGCCTTGAGCGAAATCACCGAGGATTTTAATCCCAAATGGGGCGACTTCAGCCGCTGGCATCCCGACTGGCCGACGAACAATATTCGCGTGCTGGTCACTGGCAATACCAATCTGGCCACCGCCGCGTATCCCTATGCCAGCGGCCTGTGGCGCGACTACGCGAATGATTTCCGGGCCGCGCGGCCGAATATCAAATTCGGCTGGACGTGGTCGCCCGTATGGTTCCGCTGGCTCAACGGCGCATCGCTCGGCACCGACTCCGGTATTTTTACCGTGAACAGCAACGGGACGAATTATAATTTCAACTGGGATTTCTACGACTGGATGAACGACGCCGCGGCCGTTGGGAGTCAGGCCGGCGTGCCGTTCGCCTTCACCTCGGACTGCCCGTGGGAATACTACAGTCAAAATCCAGGTAATCCCGGCGGCTGGTCTCTGGCGCAACAACTCGCCAACCGTGTGAAAATCCGCAATTACGAGGCGTGGCTGCAAAACCAGAACTTGCGCCACACGCTGATCTGCAATTCCCAAACGATGAATGCCGCCGATACCAACGCCAGTGATTTGAATTACGAGGCCCGCAGTTTAAGCGTGATGTCGCTGCATCAGCAGGAGGGCGGCCGGGCGGCGCGTTATTCGTTCGAATCGTGGTATCAAGGGCCTTACACGGTCGTTCCGGAAACGACTCCGGGCAGCTACACGCACCTCGCGCTTTCCGCCATCAGATTTCTCAAAGGCATCGCCGACACGAATGGCGCGCTGGAGCCGCTCTCGCTGACACTCCTCACGTCCGGCAGCGTGACGACCGTGCGCCTGCAAAACGATGGCGATACCGCGTGTTTGCCCGCCGTCATGGCGTTTGAAACCGGCAATCCCGCAACCGTCATTCAATACTCCAACGCCGCCGGCACCGACATCACCGCGCACATTCTGAGCGCCGAGGGTTACGCCCACACGAACCTGTTACAACCCGGTCAGAGCACCATCATCACCATCGCCGTGCAAGGAATAGCGGCCGCACAAAGCAAGACGGTCACGCTGGAGGCATTCTGGAATCCGCAGGATCCCACCGGCATTGTGCGCGACCGGTTGAGCGTCGCCGTGCCGGTGCTTTATGGAGCAACGAATGCTTGCACTTGGACGAACAACGCCAGCGGAAACTGGGGCGCGTCATTAAACTGGTCAAATGGTTTGGCCCCCGCCACCGGCGGCTCGGAAAACGGCACGGTTCGTTTCCTCGGCAGCGGCGGCTACACGGCCAGCAACAATCTTGACGGCCAGTTCACCCTGAACGCCCTCGAGGCCAGCAGCGCTGCTGCCAACACTGTGAATGGAAATTCACTACGCTTTGCCGTCACCACCCCATCGGGCGTATCGCCGCAATTGAATCAGAAAGGGGCCGGAGCCTTCATCCTCGCCAACGCCATTACCTTGGACAGCGACCTCACGCTCGGCGGCACCGGCTCGGGCACGGTCACTTTATCCGGCGCAATCAACGGCGGGGGCGGACTCATAAAAACCGGCAGCCACACCGTTGCCTTGGCGGCGAGCAATAGCTTCACCGGCGACATCTTGATTAACGGCGGAACGCTGCAAATGGGCGATGGCACAAATAACGGCACGCTTTCCTCCGTCCTGATTTCCAACAACGCCGCGCTCCGCTTCCTCGTCGCCTCCAATACCGTTCAGGTATGCAACGGGACCATTCAGGGCAGCGGTTCCCTGCAAAAACAGGGCAGTGGCACGCTCATTTTAGTAGGCAGTAACTCTTTCAGCGGCACCGTCAATCTGGGCGCCCCCGGCGTTAATGGCGGGAGCCTGCGAATCGCAAACACCTTTGCGCTCGGCTCCACCGCGGGCGCGACCGTCATCGGTGGCGGCGTTTCTGACGCCCGGCTGGAAATCATTGGCGATATCAACGTGCCCGAACCACTCACCTTGACGCAGGACACCGGCCCGATTGTGCACCTTCTAAATATCAGCGGCAGCAACACGCTTTCGGGCGATATCACGTTGAACGGCGGCGGCAACACCTGGACGATTCAGAGTGACGCCGGTCGCCTTACTTTCAACGGCAATCTGACCAGCACGGCGGCCGGTTTCACGCGGCCGATTCAACTTCAGGGCAACGGCGACGGGGAATTTGCCGGTTTTGTTTCCGATAACAGCCAGAACTGGCTGCAAATTAGAAAATATGGATCGGGCACTTGGACTATTTCCGGGGCAGCGACCTTGCCGCAGGGCCTTCAAATTTTTGAAGGCACGGTGCTGGTTACGGGAACCGTCGGGATAGGCACAAACTCCGGGAATATCACTCTTACCAATGGCACCCTTGGCGGTGGCGGCACATTGCTGGGCCCGGTCACCATCCAAGCCAACGGCGTGCTTGCGCCAGGCTTCGGCGGCATTCGGACGCTAACCATCAACAACCACCTGACCCTGCAAACCGGCAGCACGACCAGCTTCCAAATCAGCAAAAGCGGCGCGACCAATGATTTTATCCGCGGCCTGCGCAAATTGACTTTTGGCGGGACCCTGATCGTCACCAATCTCGCGGGCGGGCTGGCAACCAATGACACATTTAAATTGTTTGACGCGACCAACTACGCAAGCAGCTTTTCCTCACTTGTGCTGCCGCCGCTCAATTCCGGCTTGATCTGGTCAAACCGGCTGGCTTTGAATGGTTCGATCATGGTGGTTAAAGCCCCATCGCCCGTGCTCACATTCAGTCTGACGAGTTCGAATTCGCTTTGGTTTAACTGGACCAATGGAGCGGCGAATTTTGTCCTTCAGTCCCAGACCAATTCTCTGGGCGCTGGCCTGAGTACGAACTGGTTGGATTATCCCGGCGGCAGCAATCCGCCGGTGCCCATCCTACCCGATAAAAATTCCGGCAGCGTGATGTTCCGGCTGATTTCGCGTTGAGCATCAGCCCCACAATTGCCGGTCAAGCGAGCGATATTGGATCGCCTCGCTGATGTGATCGGCGCTGATTTTTTCCACCTCCGCCAGATCGGCAATCGTCCGCGCCACCTTCAAGATGCGGTCGTAGGCGCGGGCGCTTAAATTGTATTCCGTCATCGCCTGCTTCAGCAAATCACTCGTGGTCGCATCCAATTCGCAAAATGATTTCAGTTCGCGCGCGCCCATGCGGGCGTTGCAGGTGACTTTCGGTTTGCCGGCAAACCGCTCATTTTGAATCTTCCGCGCGGCTACGACGCGTCCGCGGATTTGCGCGGAGGTTTCGCCGGACTTGGCGTCGGCCATCTCGCGGAATTTCACCGGCGGCACTTCAATGTGCAAATCAATGCGATCCAGCAACGGCCCGGAAATCCGCCCGAGATAATTCTGGATTTCGCGCGGCGAACTCTTCGATTCATGCGGCATCTTTCCGTCCGGCGTCGGGTTCATCGCCGCCACCAGCATGAATTGCGAGGGAAACGTCATCGTTCCAGCCGCCCGCGAAATGGTGACATAGCCCTCCTCCAGCGGCTGCCGCATCGTTTCCAGGACACTGCGCTTGAATTCCGGCAGTTCATCCAGAAATAAAACACCGTTGTGCGCCAGCGAAATTTCGCCGGGTGTGGGATTGATGTTGCCGCCAAGCAGGCCGGCGTCGCTCGCCGTATGATGCGGCGCGCGGAACGGTCGCTGCGTGACCAGCGCCTGCCCGGATTTCAGCAGGCCGACGATGCTGTGTATCTTCGTCGTCTCCAGTGCCTCGGCGAGCGTGAGCGGCGGTAGAATGGTCGCCAGCCGTTTCGCCAGCATGGATTTGCCGGTGCCCGGTGGTCCGATTAAAAGGACATTATGGCCGCCGGCGGCGGCGATTTCCAAGGCGCGCTTCACGTTCTCCTGGCCTTTGACATCGGCAAAGTCATCTTCATTAGCCTGGTCATGCGCAAAGATTTTCTCCATGTCCACCTTGGCCGGCGTGATGCGGATTTCACCCTCCAGAAACTGGGCGGCTTCACGAAGGTTTTGCACGGGAATGACGTTCAATCCCTGCACCACGGCGGCTTCGGCCGCGTTTTCGACCGGAACTAATATTCCGTTTTTCCCGTCCGCCTTGGCCTTCAAAGCCACCGGCAAAACGCCTTTCACCGGCCGCACTCCACCCGTTAAAGCGAGTTCGCCAAGCACCACGAACTGGTCGAGTTGGTCCGTCTCCATTTGCTCGCTGGCGGCCAGCATGCCCATCGCAATCGGCAGGTCGAAGCTCGGCCCTTCCTTTTTCACATCGGCCGGTGCGAGGTTGATGGTGGTTTTCCCCATCGGAAATTTATAGCCGGAATTGGTGAGGGCCGTGGAGACGCGATCCTTGGATTCCTTGACCGCCGCGTCAGGCAGACCGACGAGCGCAATCAGAGTGTCGCCGTAGCCGCAGTTGACTTCCACTTCAACCGCGTAGGCATCAATGCCGTTCAAAGCCGCCGAACAAACCCGCGAAAGCATGTCCGGATATTTCCCGAGCCGACGCTACGACGCAACACGATTTTATCGGCCGGTAAAAAAAATTTTGCCCGCGGCGGGGCTGATCTTTCAAACATAAAGGTAAACGTAGACCGAGAATGAAACCGCCGCCGCCCCGGCGGCGGCGGCCAACGACCAGAGAAAACTCCTCTGGCGCGCGGCAATTGAGAAGGTCGAGATAATCACCGCCATCTGCGCCGCCAGCATGCCGAAGAAGAATTTGCCGCTCCGCTTATGGTGGCGCTCGGCGGAGATGTTTCCTTTGCGCACCTGCAGCTCGTAAATCCCCGCTACGGCCTGATTCAATTTCGCCTCCGTTTCGTAGCGGGCGGCGGTATAACGCAGCCGCGCCGCGCTGAAATCGCGGAACGTGGTGCGGTCGCCTTTCATTAAAGCTGCGTCGAGTTTGTCCGACGCCTGATTGATGGCTTTGGTGGCGTTGTCAAATGCGGTAACGGCGTCTTTGGCCGCCTTGAGCGATTCGGCGAGCGTCTCGTTCTTCACCTTGGCCAGCACGAGAGCAATTTCACTTTCCGGTTTGGAGCTTTCCATGGCTGCCAGCGCGTCTTTGACTCCTTCTTCAAATTTCGCAGGTGGGGCCGGCGGCAATTCGCTTTTCACGAGGGCGGCCTGGGTGGCGGCATCGGCTTTTCCCAAAACGGCGACTTCCAGCGGGCGCACGTCGCTGGTGGCCGCAAGCAAATCGAGCGTGTTGTGGGCAACCGCACTGCGGAGTTTTTTGGCCTGATAAAAACTCCACTGGTCGCCCGCTTTGGATTGGAGCTGGGCGGCGAGCGAGCGGTCGTATTGCGCCTTGGTCATCTCGCTGGACGCGAGGCCGGCGAGCATCGTGGCGATGACCGTCATGATGATCGGCGTCGCGCCGAGTGTTTTCCCCCACTTGCTTTGCGGGAGATCCTTTTTCAACTCGGCTGGAATTTCAATTTTGGCGGCCATAAAAATGCAAAGTTTCGGCCGGCAGCTTACCCGCGTAATAAATTTCCGCCAGCCCGTAAAATCAGCCGGCGCTTGTGCGGGATGCGTATTTCGGTTATCACGCAGCCAGGCTGATTGCTTGTTGCCATGAGTATCACTGAAAATTATTTGCGATCGGACTCCGCTGCGCAAGGAGTCGAAGTCATCGTGCTGGTGAATTGCCTCGTACAAGACGCAATTCACCTCGACGCCAGCGACCTGCACATCGAGCCGTGGGAAACCTCCATTGCCATCCGCGCCCGCGTCAACGGCGTGCTGGTCGAGGTGGTCCGCCTGCCCCTGGAGTATCTGGAAAAGATTTCCGCGCGGTTCAAAGTGATGTCGGACCTGGTGACCTACCAGGCCGGCACCCCGCAGGACGGCACGGCGGCCGGTGGGCCGGAACTGGGTGGCGTGCAGTTGCGGGTCTCAATTTTTCCAACGACCCGCGGCGAAAAAATTGTCGTTCGCCTTTTCAACCCCCGCGACCGGCGATTTGAACTGAATACGCTGGGCTTCGAAAAATCCACGGTGCACGGCTTGCACAAATTACTCAAGCGCACGAGCGGGTTGCTGTTGTTTACCGGGCCGACCGGTTCGGGCAAGACCAGCACGATGTATTCGGCGCTCTGCCATATCATCGAGCGGGAAGGCTCGGCGGTAAGCATCAGCACGGTGGAAGATCCGGTGGAATTCAACCTGCCCATGGTGAGCCAGACTCAAATCAAACCGGCGGCGGACTTCACTTACGCCGTCGCACTGCGCAGCATCATGCGGCAGGATCCGGAAGTCATCATGGTCGGCGAAATCCGCGACCCCGAGACCGCCGCCATCGCGGTGCAGGCCGGGCTGACGGGCCATCTGGTCATCAGCACCATTCATTCCGGCGTGTCGGCGGGCGCTTTCACGCGGCTGATCAACATGGAGATCGAGCCCTTCATGCTGGCCTCGTCCATCCTCGGCGTGATGGGCTTGCGGCTGGTGCGCCAGAATTGTCCGCACTGCACGCAGCCTTACGAACCGGAACCAAGCCAGTTGAAGCTCGTGCCGGAAGCGCTTTTGCCCCAAGCGCAATTCCGCAGCGGCGCGGGCTGCGAGCAGTGCGTGAACACCGGTTTCAAAGGCCGCCGGCCGGTGAGCGAATTGCTCGCGGTGGACGAACCCTTCCGCGAGGCGGTGCTGAAAAAATTGCCGACGCGCGCGCTGGAGGAAATCGCCATTCAGCAGGGGATGCACACGCTTTGGCAAAACGGATTGCAACGCGCCGTGACCGGCCAGACGACGCTGGATGAAATCATCCGCGTGGTGGCGGCGGACATGGTCTGACCTCGCGCCCGATATGGCATCGCAGCCAACACCGGATGCGCCCTGGCGAATGGCTATCGTCATTGCCCACTCGCAAATTCTCGCCCGCAGTCTGAAACACTGGACCGGCCGCGGGCTGCTGCCGGAAACTGCCGGCCCAGCGGAACTCGCGGATAAAATTTTTCACGCGCCGTTTGCCCTCGTCTCGCACGGCACGGAAACCGATCCCGTTTTGAACTACGGCAACGCCGCCGCGCTCGCGCTATGGGAAATGTCGTGGGTCGAATTCTCCCGCACACCGTCGCGGCTCACGGCGGAAGCGCCGAACCGCGAGGAGCGCGCCCGGCTGCTCGCGGCGGTCTCGGCGCGAGGATTTATTGACGACTATTCCGGCATTCGCATCTCCAAAACCAACTGCCGTTTTAGAATCGCGCAAGCGACGGTTTGGAATCTGCTCGACGAACGCGGTGATTATTCCGGCCAGGCAGCGATGTTTTCGCGCTGGGAATTTCTTTGAACTGCGCGCTTGGCCGTTTAACTTCCCTCCAACCTGTGAACGCCACCGCCGTCCAACCCGAAGCGACCGAGCGTAAAATCATCTTGCTGCTGTGCCTTTTTGCCGCCGCGCACGTCTTTGTTTTTTCCGCCACGTTCCCGTTTTTCAGCGTCGTGGACGAGCAGGTCCATTTTGATCTCGCCGTGCGCTATTCGCAGGGCGACCTTCCGCGCTCACTCACGCCGCCGTGCGCCGAGGCGCTGCCTTTCATCGGCATCTTCGGCACGGTGGAATACCTCTGGCCGCCGGCATCGCAGCCCGGCGGACGCATTGTGACGCCGGTGTGGAAGCAGCCCTTCAACGTCGTCGCCGACACCATCCGCGCCAAGGAAAAACTCTGGTTCGATGTGGTGAAAAATCACGAAGCCTCGCAGCCGCCGCTTTATTACACCGTCGCCGGCGCCTGGTGGCGGTTTGGAAAACTGCTCGGTCTCGATGGCGGCCAACTGCTCTACTGGCTGCGTTTTCTGAATATCCCGCTGCTCGTTGCGATGGTGTGGCTCGGCTGGTTTGCCGCGCAACTGGTTTTTTCGGAAAACCAATTTATCCGCGTCGCCGTTCCCGCACTCGTCGCCTTCATGCCGCAGACAACATTTTACGCGATCAACAACGACATTCTTTCGCCACTGACCTTTGGCGCGGCGTTTGTGCTGCTGTTGAAATTGGGGCAAACAAACGCTCCGTCACCACGGCTCGCCGCCGCGACCGGCCTGGCGCTCGCCGCCACGTTCCTCACCAAAATCAGCAACCTCCCGCTGCTGGCCGTCGCGGGAATTTTTCTGACGCTGAAAGTTTTCCGACTGGCGCAGGCCGGCAAGCTGCGGCCGGCCATACCCTCGCTTGGAATTCTGGCCGCTTGCGCCGGGCTGCCGATGGCCGCGTGGATGATCTGGTGCAAACTCAGCTTCGGCGACTTCACCGGCTCGGTGTTGAAAATCCAGTTTCTCGGCTGGACGCACAAACCTTTCGCCGAATGGTTTCATCACCCGATTTTTTCTCCGGCGGGCTGCTGGTATTTTTTAAAAGGCAATCTCGCGTCCTTCTGGCAGGGTGAAATTCTTTGGCAACGCAAACCACTGACCTTTCCGTTGGTGGATTTGATTTACGTCGGATTAACGCTGACCCTTTTGCTGTTCGGGTTGACCGCCTGGCGGAAACGCCCCGGTTTATATTCCGCCACCCAGCGCACGGCGCTGTGGTTTGGCTTTACCTGTCTCGCGGCCGTATTCGCCTTTTTTGCGCTGTTGTCGGTGAAGTTTGATTTTCAGGATTGCTTTTATCCCTCGCGGGCTCATCCCTTTTTCATTTCCGGCCGGCTGATGCTGGGAATGTTGATTCCGTTCCTGCTGTTGTTCGCCTGCGGCTTGGACCGGGCTTTGGGGAAATTCAGCCGCGCGGCCAAATTCACATTGCTGGCCGCTCTGCTGGTGTTCATGCTCGCCTTGGAAATCGCCATGGACTGGCAGATTTTTCCGAACGAATACAACTGGTTTCACCTGTGACGTCCCGCCGCGCGGAGCGGTGCTCATCGCCCTAATTAACTTTTAATCCATAACGGCGGCCAGCCGGCAATAATTGCATCCGGGCGCAGAAAGTCCGGCCAAGGTTTTTAGAGGTCAACACATCTGTTTTTTTACCGGCGACCAGAAGTCGCCCTTGCTTGAGCAGCAAAACATGCGTGAATACCGGCATGATTTCCTCGACGTGATGCGTGACAAAAATGAGGGTCGGAGAATTCTTCTTCGCGCCCAGCCGCTGGATGAATTGCAGGAAATGTTCCCGGGCGGCCGGATCAAGTCCCGCGCACGGCTCATCGAGAATCAACACGCGCGGCTTTGCCATGAACGCCCGGCCGATCAGCACGCGCTGGCGTTCCCCCTGCGACAACACCCGCCACGGACGGACGGCAATATATTCACACTCGACTTGCCGCAATATTTCTAATGCCTGCGCTTTCTCCCTGCGCGTTATGCGCCCCCGGAAATCAATCATCGCATTTTTGCCGCTGGCCACCGATTCCAGCGCCGTTTCATCCTCCGCCATCATCTGCCGGATGGAGGAACTGACAAGACCGATTTGCTTGCGCAGCTCGCGCCAGTCGGATTCGCCGTAGGTTTCACCGAGCACGGTAATTTCGCCGCGTGTCGGCATGAGGTAGCCGGTGAGCGCGCTCAGCAGGGAGGTTTTGCCGGAGCCGTTGGCGCCGAGAATCACCCACTGTTCGCCGCGCTCCACGCGCCAGTTCACGTCGTGCAAAATCACCGTGCCATCGCGTTCCACGCGCAATCCGCTCACGGATAACACTGGTCTTGCGGGATTCGACTTTTTCACCGGCGGAGAATTTACGAGCCTTAAACCGGGTAGCGCGTCGATCATAAATCAATTTTTACCAATGGCTGATTTCTTCCCAAAGCCGTTTCAAATCGTCGTCCGCCAGCGCCATTTTCTGGATGGCTTCCTGGCCGCCGATTTTCACGGCGGATTGAAGCCAGGAACACGCGGCATCCAATTGATTCAACTGGCAGGCGTAGCAGGCGAGGTTGTAGGCGATGACCGGTTCGGTTGGAAATTTTTCTGCGGCCGGTAGCAGCGCCTCCCACGCCGGTGTGAGGCCGCCGCCGTCCACCCGCCGCAACGCATAAGCGCGATGCAGCCAGCCGGACGAATTCTCCGGCACCGTGTTCAGTTCCAATTCCGCCACCAACAGTGCATCGTCCCAATTTTCCTCATGGGCGCAGAGCATCCAGCGCGTTTCGAGCACCGCCGGATGGGACTGCTGCGCGGGCGCGATGGTATCCAGTTCGGCGCGGGCATCGGCGGGGCTGTTGAGGCCGAGCCAGCCATGCGCGGCGTTCAGGCGGTGGATGTCGGATGGTTCAAGACCTTGCACACTGATAGGAAAGCTTTTGGCGTATGATTTGGCAAGCAAGGGAAGGTTTGGACTGCGGCGGGAAGCGAAGCGCCACGCCGCTTTTTTGCACCCTTTTTTTGAACCTGAATCTTCATTCATCCGACTGTGTCGTCGCCGCTGTGCTCTGCCGACGCAGTCCATAATTTCCCCCGTAGTTGGCAAATGTCCCGGCGTCGGTTAGTTTGGTCGCGTTATGAAAAAGTTTTTCTCCCTCCTGCTGGTGACGGCTTGTGCGGTTTCTGCCCCGGCGAAAATCGTGACCAAAACGATTGAATACAAACAAGGCGACACAATCCTCGAAGGTTGTCTCACCTACGACGATTCCCTTTCCGGCCAGCGACCCGGCGTGCTGATTGTCCATCAGTGGCTGGGCGTGACAGATTATGAAAAACAGCGCGCGGAGCAACTGGCGGCGCTCGGCTACGTCGCTTTCTGCGCGGACATTTATGGCCAAGGCATCCGTCCACAGTCCCTCAAGGAAGCCGGCAGCGAGGCCACAAAATATAAAACCGACCGCGCTTTGTTGCGGCTGCGCGTCAACGCCGGGCTGGAGCAGTTGAAAAAATCTGAACGCGTGGATATCAAGCGGGTCGCGGCCATTGGCTATTGTTTCGGCGGCACGGCGGTGCTGGAGCTCGCCCGTAGCGGTGCAACCTTGAACGGCGTGGTCAGTTTTCACGGCGGGCTGGATTCGCCGGCACCCGCGGACGGACGGAACATCAAGTGCAAGGTCCTCGCCTGCCACGGCGGCGATGATCCGTTCGTGCCGGCGAAGGATTTGGCGGCGTTCGAGGAAGAGCTGCGCGCGGCCAACGTGGACTGGCAGCTCATCAAATACGGCGGCGCGGTGCATAGTTTCACGCAGCCGCTGGCCAACGACAATCCGCCCGGCACGAAATACAATGAGCGCGCGGACAAGCGCTCGTGGCAGGACATGAAGCAATTCTTCGCGGAGATATTTAATTGAACAACGAAGAAACAAAGCAACCAAACAGGGCAAGACCGATTCCTTGACGGGTTAATTTGCTTTCTTTTTTCCTTGGTTGCTTTGTTGTTTAATTAATCCCATGCGCATCACCGGCGGACACGCAGCACGGCGGATTTTGAAAGTTCCCAAAGGACTCGATGTCCGCCCGACGCCCGATCTGGTCAAGCAGGCGGTCTTCAACTCGCTGGGCGCACGGGTCGTGGAGGCGCGGGTGCTGGAGCTGTTTGCCGGCAGCGGGGCATTGAGTCTGGAATGTTTGAGCCGGGGCGCGGCTTCCGTGCTGTGCATCGAGAAGTCGCATCGCCATGCGGAATTCATCCGCAGCAACGCGGTCGCCGCGGGTTTCAGCGGCATTCTGGAGACGCGGACGCAGGATGTTTTTCCCGCGATGAACCAACTGGCGGAAAGCGGAAAACAATTTGATTTGATTCTCGCCGATCCTCCTTACGGTGAAAAAAATGTGAACCGAAGATCCACTTCGTTCGCCCAGCAATTGCTCGATGATAAAACCCTGCCCAAGTTGTTCGCGCCCGGCGGTAGATTGGTGCTGGGCCATACAAAACGCGACACGCTGGAACTCGTCGCGCCGTGGACGGAAGTGAAAATGCTCAAGCACGGCGACACCGTGATGCGGTTTTTGGAATTGTTGCAGCGGACGTGAGTCCGCTCTAAATTTTGTTGGAGCCGACTCCCGTCGGCTACTGCGAAGCGGCTTCGACCGCCTCGCGGATGGTCTGCTTGAATTTCTCCAAGCCCTGGTCAAAGGCGGCGGAGATGGGCAGCGGCGATACTTTTTTGATCTTCTTTTTAAACTGCTTCAAATTTTCCTCGGCGACGGCTTCATCCATTTTATTGGCGACGACGAGGCGCGGTTTTTCGAGCAGCTCGGGTTTGTAAAGTTCCAGTTCCTTGAGTAGTTGCTTGTAATCATCCCATGGTTTGCGGCCGTCGGTGCCGGCCATGTCGAGCAACAGCACGAGAATTTTACAGCGCTGGATGTGGCGCAAAAACGCGTGACCGAGGCCGACGTTCATGTGCGCGCCCTCGATGAGCCCGGGCACGTCGCAGACGGTGAGCCGCTTCCAGTCGGTGTATTCCAGAATGCCGATCTGCGGCGTCAGCGTGGTGAAAGGATATGAGGCGATCTTCGGGCGCGCACTGGAAATGGCGGCGAGCAGCGTGGATTTGCCGGCGTTCGGATATCCGACGAGGCCGATTTCAGCGAGGATGCGGAGTTCGAGACGGTATTCCCCCTCGGTGCCGGGTTCGCCCGGTTGCGCGAACCGCGGCGTCTGATGCCGCGCGGTGGCAAAATTGCGGTTGCCCAGGCCGCCGCGGCCACCTTTGCACAATACAAATTGCTGGCCGTGCGTCGTGAGATCGGCGACGAGTTCGCCTTGCGTTTCCGTTTCCTCCGGCGCTTCGGCAGTGGTCTCGGCATTCAAGTCCACTTCCATGGCCGTCTGGCCATGCGAACTGCGGAGCAATGGCCGTTTGCCCATGCCGCTGCCGATGACCGGCTTTTCATCTTCGCCCTCCTCCTCCTCGTCTTCATCATTTTTCATCTTGGTTTCGATGGGCGGCGTGGTGTCCTTGAGCCGCCAGACGAGCGTGCCGCAGGGAACTTTGATGATTAAATCTTTTCCGGCGTGGCCGTCCATGCCTTTGCCCATGCCGTGCTGGCCTTCCTGCGCGATGAGGCGCGGGACGTAATACTGCTGGATGAGATTGTTCAGGTCGTGGTCCGCCTGAAGGATGACGCTGCCGCCGCGCCCGCCGTTGCCGCCGCTGGGCCCACCCTTGGGCACGAAGGCTTCGCGATGAAAGGCGACCGCGCCCTTGCCGCCGTGGCCGGCGCGGGCAAAAATTTTTATTTCGTCGATGAACATGAGCGGCGTTAAGTCGATGCTTGGTTGAATCGCTGTCCGGTTTAACTATTCACGATTCAATGGTTCGGAAACAATAAAAAAGGCGAGGCGTGAGGCCTCGCCTTGAAATGGTGCGTGGCAAATCAGTTCTTCGCGGCGGCGGCTTCGGCCACCACATTCACGCGGCGGCTCTTCTGGTCAAACAAGACCTTGCCGTCGGTGAGCGCAAACAAGGTCCAATCGCGGCCTACGCCGACGTTCTTGCCCGCGACGAACTTGCTGCCGCGCTGGCGGACGATGATGCTGCCGGCGGTGACGAATTGGCCGCCAAATTCTTTTACGCCGAGGCGCTTGCTGATGCTGTCGCGTCCGTTCTTGACGCTGCCCTGACCTTTTTTATGTGCCATAAAATGTTAAGCGTTGATTGCGGTGATTTTGACGACCGTCAGCTCCTGCCGATGGCCGATGGTCTTGTGATAGCCCTTGCGGCGTTTCATCTTGAACGTCAGCTTGTGCTCGCCACGCTTGTGCGCCACGACATCGGCCACAACGGTGGCACCGGTGACGGTGGGCGCGCCGACGGAAAGCTTGCCGTCGTTGTTGACCAGCAGCACGCGGTCAAACGTGACCGGCTTGCCGGCTTCGACTTCAAGACGTTCAATTTCCAGCTGGTCGCCGGCGGCGACACGATACTGCTTGCTACCTGTTTCTAAAACGGCATACATAAATTTTCCCGCAAAGGGTCGGGAATTAAACCAGATTTCCGCCAGGTGTCAATCAGTGAATTTTAGAAATTCAGGAGCGCCCCACCTGGATCACGGCCGCGAGATGAATGGATTGCCCTGGATGTAAAAGCGCAGCCGCCGGCGGGCCCAATGCTTCGCGTAATCCACACCGATGCGCGAGCGCTTGACGATGGAAAACTTTTCAGCCCCCGGCGGTGCGGCGATGAAAAAGTCGCCGTTCACCAAATCGTGCCCGTTCCACCGGCGGTCGATCTCCAGCGCGCGGCACAAACGCCCCGGCCCCTGGGTGCGCCCGGAAATATTTTTCACCGGCTCCAGCGCCCGGATCAAAACGGCGGCACCAACACCTACGCGTTCCGTCACCACGTTCAGGCAATGATGGACGCCGTAAATCAGATATACATAGGCATGGCCGGGCGGGCCAAACATGGTTTGAGTGCGCGCGGTCAGCCCTTTTGAGGAATGGGAGGCGAGGTCGTGGGCGCCGAGATACGCCTCCACCTCGACAATTTTTCCGATGCGCTCCCCGGCGGCGATCTGGTGGACGACCCATTTTCCGAGCAGTTCCTGCGCGACGAGAGCGGTGTCGCGGTCGTAAAAACTACGGGATAATCTTTGCACGGCGGCAGCGTGACGCAATTCCCGGTTTGACAGGAAGCAAAATGTTCGCAGAATGGTAGGCCGTTTCGGTGGCCAGCGTAGCTCAGTTGGTTAGAGCGTGGGACTCATAAGCCCGAGGTCAGTGGTTCGATTCCACTCGCTGGCACCACTCCGGTAGATTCCAACCTCCCCCGCGAGTTGTGCTCTTTGGGGTTAGGCGGGCTGGATTGGGTTGGGGGGGAAGCCTTCGTTCAGTAGCAATAAAAATTCATTTGTTTACTGAAGCTTTTCAATTTTTTGATTTCATTCGCCCGCTGTTTTTACTATTCTCCCAAGTCGTAATTTAACCCGGCTTGGTTGCCGGAAGCGAAACCAAATACAATTTATGCCACTAACACATACCAAAGACCTGTTCGCCAAGGCCCTCAAAGGGAAATATGCCCTCGGCGCTTTCAACGTCAACAACATGGAACTCATCCAGGCAATCGTTGAAGCCTGCGAAGAGGAAAAAGCCCCGTTGATCCTCCAGATCTCCAAAGGCGCCCGCCAATACGCCAACCCGGTTTACCTCAAGAAACTCATCGAGGCGGCCGTCAGCCTCTCCAACATCCCGATCGCCGTCCATCTGGACCATGGTGACACTTTTGACCTGTGCAAACAGTGCATTGACGAAGGTTTCACCAGCGTTATGATCGACGCCTCCCACGAACCCTTTGAAAAAAATGCGGAAATCACCCGCAAGGTCGTGGAATACGCGCACAAATATAATTGTTCCGTCGAATCCGAACTCGGCCACCTCGTCGGCGCACAGTTCGACGAAGGCGAAGAAGGCGGTGCCCACTCCTCCAGCGGCCATTACACCGATCCTGCGGAAGCCGTCAAATTTGTCAAAGAAACCGGCTGTGATTCGCTCGCCGTTGCCATCGGTAACAGCCACGGCGCCTTCAAATTCAAAGGTGAACAGCACCTCGACCTCGAACGCCTCAAACTCATCAAGAAGGCGCTTATGGAAGCGAACCTCGGTGACTACCCGCTGGTGTTGCACGGCGCTTCCAGCGTGCCGAAGTATCTCGCGGACGAGATCAATAAATACGGCGGCAATATGCCCGACTCACAGGGCGTGCCCGAAGCCGACATCGAAGTCGCGCGCCGCGTGGGTTGCACGAAGGTCAACATTGACACCGACCTGCGCATGGCCATGACCGCCGGCATCCGCAAGGTGTTCGCTACCAACCCGAAGGAATTCGATCCGCGCAAATACATGGGTCCGGCCCGCCAGATGGTCAAAGACCTGGTCCGCCACAAGGTCAAAGACGTGCTTTGCTGCTCCGGCCACGCGTTTGACTGATTAAGATATCAATACCAAGCCCCAGGCCGGCAACGGCTTGGGGCTTTTTTATTCCCGTTGTAGCAACAAAAAAGCGGAAGGCTTGTTGCCTTCCGCTTTTTAGATTTTTTTCCTCCTAGTTCAGCCGCATGGGCATGACGACGTAAAGGAAGGGTCCGTTGATTTTGATGACGCCGGGGCTTAATTCGTCTATCAGTTCGATAAAAACTTCATCCTCGGTGAGCGCGTTGAGTGGATCAATGAGATACCGCGGGTTAAAGGCGATGGCCAGTTCCTTGCCTTTGTAGTTCACCGCCAACGTTTCGCGCGCTTCTCCCACTTCGGGTGAATTGGCTGTGATGGTGAGCGTGTTGCGCCCGAAATTCAGCTTCACCGAATTGGCCT
>Ga0265327_10002368_pt1 | contig 20072 bp, 23 predicted proteins | sample 41621metaG_FD_202089 | JGI IMG/M metagenome (GOLD analysis project Ga0265327, IMG submission 202089) | Rhizosphere microbial communities from Carex aquatilis grown in University of Washington, Seatle, WA, United States - 4-16-21 metaG | ecosystem: Host-associated > Plants > Roots > Rhizosphere...
ACGGCGTCAGGCGGGCATTCTTATGGACGTTCATCCGGGGTCTCCCGGCTAGAGGTTGGAGCTTCGCAACCCCACTCTCTCAACCCGATCCCGGGTGAACAACCTTCATAGCTTCGACACCTAGGCCCCAGATCACGGCGGGGGCCGCCGGGGGGACATGCCAGGCCGCTGGCAGCGGCAGGGTGATGGGGGACGTCATGGCCAAAACAAGCTTGTCCCTTGCCGGGCTCGCGCGTGCAACCGCCGTTCACGTCGGCTTCGCATTTCTCTTCATGGGTGGATGGGCCCTGTTCGCCAACCGGGCGCACGGCTGGGGCGCGGTCGGGCCGGCCCTGGCCCAGGGCGCGATGTCGGGCTTCATCACCCTGGTGCTCAAGCACTCCCTGGAGGGCATCAGCCGCCGCATGCGCGGGCCGGCCGCCTATGTCGCCCCGCCGGTCATCTCGGCGGCGACGATCCTGACCCTGCTGATCGTCGTGCACGGCCTGATCGGCACGCCGGAGATCGCCGCCACCATCGCCGTGCCGTGGTCGGTCTCGACCCTCTATGCCATCGTCTACGCCGCGACCCTCGCCCGGGCGCGCAAGGCCGTGGAGATCGACGCTGGCTGACCTCGACAATCGACGCCCGATCCGCAGCCGTGGCTCCGGCTGGGCCAAGGGCCTGGCGGCCCTGCTGGCGCGCCTGGGAGTCAGCCCCAACGCCATCTCCGGGATGAGCGTCGCCTTCGCCATCCTGGGCGCGGCCTGCTTCGTACGGTCCGCCGCCACCGGCGGCTGGGCCCACGCCATCGACCTGGTGCTGGCCGCCCTGTGCGTCCAGCTTCGCCTGGTCTGCAACCTGCTCGACGGCCTGGTGGCGGTGGAGCACGGCAAGGGTTCCACCGCCGGGCCGATCTGGAACGAGCTGCCGGACCGCTTCGCCGACGTCTTCTTCCTGGCCGGCGCGGGCTATGGCGCGGGCCTGATGGGCATGGGCGAAGCCGCCGCGCTCGCCGGCTGGATCGCCGCCGCCGCCGCGGTGACCACCGCCTATGTGCGCGAGCTGGGCCGCGGTCTCGGCTTTCCCGCCGACTTCACGGGCCCCTTCGCCAAACCCCAGCGGATGGCGGCCCTCACCGCCGCCGCCGCCGTCAGCGCGTTCGAGCCGCTGTGGGGCTGGCGGGGCCAGACCCTGCTGATCGGCCTGGCTATCATCGCGCTGGGAACTCTCGTCACCGTGGCCCGGCGCACCCTGACCCTGGCCGGCCGGCTCAAGGACCGCGCCGCCTAGTGCCTTGCGGCGGACGCCCGGGCGTCGGCAAATGGTCCAAGACCAAACAGACCTCGGGAAGGAACGCGCATGGCCCTGGTGAGCGTGGAACGGCGCGGCGGGACGGCGGTGATCACCTACGCCAACCCGCCGCTTGGCACGATGACGGCGCCGGGATCGGCCGAGATGCTGGCGGCGGTGACGGCGGCGGCGGAGGATCCGGCCGTGCGAGCCGTCGTCCTCACCGGCGGGCTGCCGGACATCTTCATCCGCCACTATGACATCGGCGAGCTCAACGTCATGGGCCAGCGCCTGGCGCCCGGCGCGCCGCCGGCCCGCCAGCCGGAGGCCGTCGGCAAGCCCGGCGGGACCTTCGGCGAGCTGGTCGACGCCATCGCCGCCGCGCCCAAGCCGGTGATCGCGGCCATCAACGGCCTGTGCATGGGGGGCGGCTTCGAGATCAGCCTGGCCTGCGACATCCGCATCGCCGCCACGGGTGCGGCCGCCATAGGCCTGCCTGAGACGCGGGTCGGCATCTTCCCCGGCGGCGGCGGCACCCAGCGCCTGCCCCGGGTGATCGGCGAAGCGCGGGCGCTGGAGATGATCCTGCGTGGGCGCACCGTCACCGGCGCCGAGGCGGCCGGGATCGGCATGGTCCACGAGGCCGCCCCCGACGCCCTGGCCCGGGCTCTGGAGATCGCGGCGGAGTTCGAGAGCAAGGGCGCCGAGGGCGTGGCCTACGCCAAGCGCCTCACCCGCGCCGCCCTGGACCGCCCCCTGGCCGAGGGCCTGGACGACGAGCGCCGGAGCTTCGTGGCGGTGATGCGGACGGAGGGCGCCCGCCGGGGCCTCGAGGCCGGCCTGCCGCCGAACCAGATCCAGACGCTTTGAACCCCGGCTTGCCGCCGGCCCCCGGTCGGTCCTTGGCCCCTGCCTTGGCGGGCGCCTTGGGCGGCTTGGGCTTGATCTTCGGCTTGGCCCAGCCGGCCTTGTAGACCTTCTTGACCGGCTCTTCCGGCGGGCGCGTCGCGGCTTCCTCGCGAGCAGCGTCGGGCTTGCGCCGTTCGGACTGGGCGCTGGCCGGGGCCTTGTATTGCGGCCGGTCGCCCTTGGGCAGGTTGGCCGGGTCGATGAACTCGGCGAGCTGCTCGCGCACCACCCGCGGCCCGACCTCCTCCACCGCGCCCACCGCCAGGGTGCCCAGCGCGAAGGGGCCATAGGCCAGGCGGATCAGCCGGTTGACGGTGACGCCCAGGGCTTCCAGGACCCGGCGCACCTCGCGGTTCTTGCCTTCCGAGAGGGTGACGGTGATCCACAGGTTGGCCGCCCCCTGGCCCTCCTTGACCTTGTCCAGCGTCGCCTCGATGGGGCCGTAGTGAACGCCGTCGACGGTGATGCCGTCCTTCAGCTTGTCGAGCCTCGCCTGGTCGATGCGGCCCCGGGCGCGGGCCCGGTAGCGGCGGGCCCAGGCGTTGGACGGCAGCTCCAGCGCCCGCGCCAGGCCGCCGTCGTTGGTGAGCAGCAGCAACCCCTCGGAGTTCAGGTCCAGCCGCCCGATGGAGATCAGACGCGGCAGGCCTTCGGGCAGGGTCTCGAACACCGTCGGACGGCCCTTGGGATCGTTGTGGGTGGTCACCAGGTTGGGCGGCTTGTGATAGCGGAACAGGCGCGCCGGCTCGGCTTCGCCCACCACCTCGCCGTCGACGGTGACGATGTCGCCCTCGGCCACCTTCACCGCCGGGGTGGTCAGCACCTGGCCGTTCAGGGCCACGCGGCCGGCCTCGATCAGGCGCTCCACCTCGCGGCGCGAGGCGACCCCCGCGCGGGCCAGGATCTTGGCCACGCGCTCGCCGCCAGCCTCCGCGCCGCCGTCGCCGTCCTCGGCCTGGGCGTGACCGCCCGCCGGGGCCGCCCAGTTGTTGGCGGGGCTGGGCTTTTCCGGCGGCGCCGGGCCGGAAGCCTGAGCGGAGGCTTGACCCTGGGACGCGGGACGTTTTCGGTGCTTTGGATGGCCGACCATGACCTGCCCACCATGCGCATCGCCCTCGCGGAGGCGCAAGCCGCCGCCGACCGGGGCGAGGCGCCGATCGGGGCGGTGGTCATCGATCCGGCCACCGGCGAGGTCATCGCCCGCGCCGCCAACAGCCCCATCGCCAGCCATGACCCCACCGCCCACGCCGAGATCCTGGCCCTGCGGGCGGCCGCGGCGAAGCTCGGCAACTACCGCCTCACCGGCCTGACCCTGGTGGTGACGCTGGAGCCCTGCGCCATGTGCGCCGGCGCCATCAGCCACGCCCGCATCGGCCGGCTGGTGTTCGGGGCGACCGACGCCAAGGGCGGCGCCGTGGTCAGCGGCCCCCGCTTCTTCGACCAGCCCACCTGCCACTGGCGCCCCGACGTCGAGGGCGGGGTCCTGGCCGACGAGAGCGCCGGGATGCTGCGGTCGTTCTTCCGCGCCCGAAGAAAATAGGTTGAAGAAGTATCGCACTAGGTTCATAGAGCGGAACTAGTGCGGAGCCGAGCCATGTCGAAATATGAACCCCTAGGGCACTTTCTCAGAGGCCTGGGCCGGTCGGAAGCGCCGCTGACATTCCACGAAATTGAGGACCTACTGGGCTTCAAACTTCCCGAATCGGCGCGCCGGCACCGCGGCTGGTGGGCGAATGAAGGGACGACACACGTCCAGGCCCGCGCGTGGATGACCGCGGGATGGCAGGCGTGGGAGGTCAATCTTGGCGCGGAGCAGGTGCTGTTTCGTCGTTCCCAGAGGCCCGCGATTGTCGCGGACATCAACAAGGTCGACGCGGATCAATCGATCACCATTCGCAAACGCGATCTGTCGCTCGCCGCTCAGAAGCTGTTGAAGGACTATGCAGATGAAGCCGGTGGCAGTGAGGCCACCGCCGTCATTCGCATCTTGCAGGAAGCTGCAATCGTCCGAAGGCGGGCGCTCATCGACCATTTCGCCGTGACTTCGCCGCGGGTGTCGGGCGACAGCACGGATCTGGTTCGCGAGGATCGCGATGCCCGCTGAGGTTGTCGTCGACGCGTCGGTAGCGGCGAAGCTCTACTTCGACGAAGTCCACTCCAGCGCCGCTCGAGCAGCGTTGGCTTCTGGCGACGACCTTGTGGCGCCGGCGCTGATCCTCGTCGAGATGGCGAGTATCGCCGCCAAACGGGTGCGGCGGGGGCTATCGCCCCTTGAACCGGCGAAGGATGCGGTTCGGTCCGTTCGCGCGATCTTGGACTACGTCGCGCCAATTGATGATCTGTGCGAACGCGCCTTCGAATTGGCCTGCGATCATGGTTTCTCGGCCTACGACGGTGTCTACCTGGCTCTCGCGGAGGTCCGCAATTGCGCGGTGCTGACGGCGGACGAGAAACTCGTGCGCCGCGCCGGCGATTCGCGCCTTGGTCACTTGGTGCGCGCCTTGGTCACCTGATCGCTTGCCCGCCACGCCGTCCGGTCGGATGATCGCGCCCATAAAAACGCATTTCGAATGGGAGGATTTCGAACATGGGCTTGCTTGACGGAAAGGTCGCCATCGTCACCGGCGGCGGCAACGGCCTCGGCGAGGCCTATTGCAAACTCTTCGCCCAGGAGGGCGCGGCGGTGGTGGTCAACGACCTCGGCGGCGCCCGCGACGGGACCGGCGGCAGCATCTCCGCGGCCCAGACGGTGGTCAACGCCATCCAGGCGGCGGGCGGCCGGGCGGTGGCCAACGGCGACGACGTCTCCACCATGGAAGGCGGCCAGCGCATCTTCCAGACGGCCATGGACAACTTCGGGCGCGTGGACATCCTGATCAACAACGCCGGCATCCTGCGCGACAAGACCTTCTCCAACACCTCCGAGGCCGACTGGGACGCGGTGGTGAAGGTGCACCTCAAGGGCGCTTACTGCGTCACCATGCCGGTGTGGAACTACTTCAAGGACAACCAGGTGAAGGGCGTCATCGTGATGACCTCGTCGACCTCGGGCCTCTACGGCAACTTCGGCCAGTCCAACTACGGCGCGGCCAAGGCCGGCCTCTACGGCTTCATGCGCGTGCTCTCCATCGAGGGGCGCAAGTACGGCATCCGGGTCTGGGGCCTGGCGCCCGGCGCCTTCACCCGCATGACCTCCGACCTGCCCGGCCGCAAGGACAAGGAGCCCGATCCCATGAGCCTGCCCGAGCGCATCGCGCCCGGCGTGCTCTACATGGTCTCGGACCTCTCGGGCGACCAGAGCGGCAAGGTGCTGGGCGTCTCCTCGCGCGGGGTGCGCGAGATCAAGATGCTGCAGACCAAGGGCTTCAACCCCACCGCCCCCTGGACCGCCCAGGACCTGGCCGACCACGCCTCGGAGGTGTTCTTCGCCGACGAGGACAACCGCGTCATCGCCTAGACGGCGCGATCGCTGCGGGCGGCAAGAGCCGCCCGCAGCAGCGTCTGCTGGTCCGGCCGTATGAGCGGGATGGCCGCGGCCGGGCGAATCAGCCGCGCGCCGGTCTCCAGTTCGCCGCGCCGCTTGATCCCCCTGCGGCTGTAGGCCGTTCCCTCGGCCGTGAAGATCGGCTGCAGGAAGTCCGGATAGGGATAGGCGTGCCCCGGGGGCCTCGGCGTCAGGTGGCGAAAGTGCAGGAGCGCCAGGAGGCGCGTCCGCCCCAAGGTCCAGCCGGTTTCCTCGACGACTTCCCGTCGGAGGGCCTCGTCCAAGGTCTCGCCCGGCTCCAGTCGACCGCCTGGCATGACGTGCCGCTCGTTCGGCGTGGTCACCACCACCACAGCGCTTCTACGGAACACCACCGCCCTGACCGAAGTGACGAGCGCCTCGTCCGGCAGGCTGTCGCAGACATGCAGGCGCATGCGAAGGCGATGGTCGCCCCAGCGCTCCTCGCTCTGGTGGAGCAAGGCGCCGGGGGCCTCGAATGCCGGTTCCAACGCCGCCATGCGGCCGTCCTCGCTGGTTCGCCGCGCTGCATGGCACGCCCGCCCTTGCCCGTCACGCGCATCCGTGCGAGAACATTTCAAACAACCGTTTGAATGGAGGGCCGACCCCATGGATTTCGACTATTCGCCGCGCCAGAAGGAACTCATCCGCCGGGTCTCGGACTTCATGGACGAGCACATCTATCCGGCCATTCCGGTCTATGAGCAGCAGGCCGCCGAGGGCGAGCGCTGGAAGGTCATCCCGATCCTGGAAGAGCTGAAGGCCAAGGCGCGCAAGGCGGGCCTGTGGAACATGTTCATGCCGCCGCACTCGGGCGTGCCGCACGTGGACGACACCTTCGAGTTCGAGGGCGTGCAGCTCACCAACCTCGAATACGCCCCCATCGCCGAACTGTTCGGCCGGGTGGGCTTCGCCAGCGAAGTCTTCAACTGCTCGGCGCCCGACACCGGCAACATGGAGATCCTAAACCGCTACGGTACGCTGGAGCAGAAGGAAAAGTGGCTGCGGCCGCTGATGAACGGCGAGATCCGCTCGGCCTTCCTGATGACCGAGCCCCTGGTGGCCTCCTCCGACGCCACCAACATCGAGACCCGCATCGAGAGCGACGGCGACCACTATGTGATCAACGGCCGCAAGTGGTGGTCGTCCGGCGTCGGCGACCCGCGCTGCAAGGTCGCCGTGGTCATGGGCAAGACCAATCCCGAGGCCTCCAGCCACCAGCAGCAGTCCCAGGTCCTGGTGCCCATGGACGCGCCGGGCGTGAAGGTGCTGCGCATGCTGCCGGTGTTCGGCTACGACGACGCCCCGCACGGCCACGCCGAGGTGCTGCTCGAGAACGTGCGGGTGCCCAAGTCCAACATCCTGCTGGGCGAGGGCCGCGGCTTCGAGATCAGCCAGGCGCGCCTGGGTCCGGGCCGCATCCACCACTGCATGCGCACCATCGGCTCGGCCGAGGTGGCGTTGGAGAAGATGTGCAAGCGGCTGATGAGCCGTAAGGCGTTCGGCAAATACATCTCCGAGCACTCGGTGTGGGAACAGCGCGTCGCCCAGGCGCGCATCGACATCGAGATGACCCGCCTGCTGTGCCTCAAGGCGGCGGACATGATGGACAAGGCCGGCAACAAGGTCGCCCGCCTGGAGATCTCGATGATCAAGGTGGCGGCCCCCAACATGGCCCTGCGCATCATCGATGACGCCATCCAGGCCCACGGCGGCGGCGGGGTCACCAGCGACTTCGGCCTGGCCAAGGCCTACGCCAGCCAGCGCACCCTGCGCCTGGCCGACGGTCCGGACGAGGTGCACAACCGCACCATCGCGCGCATGGAGTTCGCCAAGTACGGCGACCTGCACGCCAAGATCCGCGCCGAGAAGGACGCCGAGCGCGTCCCGGTGGGCATGCGCTGAGCCGATGCCGATCGTCCTGGACGACGAGATCCGCGGGCACGTCAACGGCGCGCTCGCGGCCGGCAACCCGATGATCGTGGCCACGGTGGACGAGGCGGGCCAGCCCCGCCTCTCCTTCCGCGGCTCGGTCGCGGTCTATTCGGACGATCAGCTGGGCTTCTGGGCCCGCAACCCCGAGGGCCAGACGGTGGGCGGGCTGGGCTCCAACCCGCACGTCGCCTTCATGTACCGCGCCCCCGCCCAGCGGGTGATGCTGCAGTTCTCCGGCCGGGCGCGCCTGGCCGCGGGGGCCGAGCGCGACACCGTGTTCGAGAACGCTCCGGAGTTCGAGCAGCGCGCCGATCCCGAGCGCAAGGGCGTCGGCGTGATCGTCGACCTGGACAAGGTCGAGGGCATCCTGGGGCTCGACGCCGAGGGCAATCGCCGCCCGGTGCGGATGCTGCGCGAAGGCTAGGCCTTTTTCGCCAGGACGAACCAGCTCGCCAGGCACTGGCCGACGTAGTCCGCCAGCCGCCCCTGGCGGTGCATGCCCCATTGGATCAGCGCGCCCTGCCACTGGGCGTCGACCAGCAGCGCCGCCCGCTCGGCCGGAAGGGCGAGATCGGGCAGGCGCTCGGCCACGGCGGCATGCAGCCGCTGGAAGCGCCGCAGCGCCAGGGCGTTGAGGTCCGCATCGCGCATGTCCTGGTGCAGCCACAGCAGCTGGTCGGCGAAGCGGTCGGCGTCGTCGGTGTCCGGCGTCAGCAACTGGAACACGGCGATCACCGCCTCCGCGCCCTTGCCCGGCGGCAGGGCGTCCAACATCCGGAAGAAGTTCTCGTTGTCGCGGGCGACGGCGGCCACCATCAGCCGGCGCTTGTCGCCGAAACGCTGGATCAGGGTCGGCGGGGCGATGCCGATCTCGGCGCTGACGTCGGCCAGGGTGAAGTCCGCCGGGCCGCGCCGGAACATCACCGCCAGGGCGGCGTCCAGGACGGCGTCGTCACTGATGGTCTTGCGTCGGGCCATGATCAGTGTGAATCATGATTCACATAACGGCGTCCAGTCCGGAGGGTCAGTCATGCCAGAACAGTCGGGGCCGCTGAACGGCCAGGTGGCGCTGGTGGCCGGGGCGACGCGCGGCGCGGGACGGGGCATCGCCCTGGAACTGGCCGCCGCGGGGGCCAGGGTCTGGTGCACGGGCCGCTCGACCCGCGGCCACGCCGCCACGCCCGGCCGGCCGGAGACCATCGACGAGACCGCGCAGATGATCGCCGCCGCCGGCGGCGAGGCCGTGGCCGCGCAGGTCGACCACACCGACGAGACCCAGGTGGCCGCCCTGGCCGAGCGCCTGGCCCGCGACGAAGGCCGCCTCGACATCCTGGTCAACGACATCTGGGGCGGCGACGAGTTGATCGACTGGGCGGCGCCGTTCTGGAAGCAGGACATCGCCGTCGCCAGGGCCGTCGTCGACCAGGCCGTGTTCAGCCACCTGATCACCGCCCGCCATCTGGCCCCGATGATGGTCGAGGCAGGCCGGGGCCTGATCGTCGAGATCACCGACGGCGAACAGCCGGGCTATCGCGGCCAGGTGCTCTACGACTGGGTCAAGGCCTCGCTGATCCGGCTGGCCTACGCCATGGCCTGGGACCTTGCGCCCGTCGGGGTGACGGCGCTGGCCCTGTCGCCGGGCTTCCTGCGCTCGGAGGCCATGCTGGACCGGTTCGGGGTCACCGAGGCCAACTGGCGCGACGCCGCCGAGCGGCACTTCGACTTCGGCTTTTCCGAGACGCCCCGCTACATCGGCCGCGCCGTCGCCGCCCTGGCCGCCGATCCCAAGGTTGGCCGCCGCTCGGGCCAGGCTCTCTGCGCCGCCGACCTGGCCGACGATTACGCCTTCGACGACGTCGACGGCGAGCGGCCGAACTTCTGGCGCAACATCGAGGCCTGGCTGGACGGCGAACTGGCGGCCGACGGCGAGCTCAGCGCCAAGGCCCGGCGCATGGCGGCGGCCCGTTACGGCCACATCCACGCCAATCCGGCCCGCGCCGACCAGGCCCGGCGCTACGCCGACCGTCTGGGTTATCGCGGCCTCGGCGCGGGGCTTCGCCCCCAGGCCTGACTATTCCGGCGTGTGGCAGACGGCCTCGACGTTGTGGCCATCGGGATCCAGCACAAAGGCCCCGTAGTAGTTCGGATGGTAATGGGCCCGGATGCCGGGTCCGCCGTTGTCCGCGCCGCCGGCGGCCATGGCGGCCGCATAGAAGGCGTCCACCGTGGCGCGGTCCTTGGCCGTGAAGGCCACGTGCAGGGCGCCGGTGACCTTGCCGCCGCCACCGACCCAGAAATAGGGCCGGCCGTCGGAGCCGAAGCCCAGAAAGGCCGGGCCGCCGGTCTGCTCGGCGGTGACTTCCATCATCACGGCCACGCCCAGGGGCGCCAGTGCCGCGGTGTAGAAGGCCTTGGCCTTGGCGACGTCGCCGACGGTGATGCCGATGTGGTCGAGCATGCGCGCCTCCCGCTGGATTGCGGCGGGAGCATCCGCTCCGGCGCGCGGCGCGACAAGCCCGGCGTGACAGGATCAGCGATGGCGGCGGTGGTGGCGGGCCGGCGCCTTGGTCGCCTTCACCGGGACGGGCGCGGTGGAGGCCAGGATCACCCGCGGCTGCGGCGGCAGCCGGTCCGGCGAGGCGGTCACCGCGCTCGCCACGCACTGGCCGGTGTCGCTGAGGGCGTGCTGGCCCAGGCAGAAGACGTTCTCGTAGTGCGGCGAGGCCACCGCCATGCACTGGAACAGCATCAGCTTGGCCATGTGCAGGCAGTCGGCGCTGTAATACTCGGTGAGCAGGGGCTGCAGACGGCCCATGTCCTCGGGCCGGGCCTGGCCGATGGCGGCGACCGCGGCCAGGGCCAGGGAGCGGGCGACCACAGGCGAGACGGCCGAGGTGCCAGCGCCGGCCGGCGGCAACTGCAGCATCGCCCGCGACAGGCGCGCGCCGTCACCCTCCGCCCCGCGATAGGGCGAGGCCGACAGGGTCTTCACCTCCTTCAGGCGGGCCGGCAGGTTGGCGATGCGGTCCTTGGACCAGGCGTCGTGCTGGATGTCGTAGGCGGCCTGCTTGACGGCCTTGCCGGCGGCGCTCACCGGCGCGGCCTCGTTCAGCAGGGCGGTCTCGGTCTCGCGCGCGGCCTCGCCGGCGCCCTCGAAGCGCAGCGCCTGGGCCGGGTCGGCCTCGAGCTGGGCGGCCAGGGCGGCGCGATCCTCGTCGCCGTGGACCGACCGGCGCACGGCCGCGGTGAAGGTGGAGTTCTGCAGCGCCACCAGGGCGCCATAGGCGATCATGCCCTGCTCGAACTGCACGGGCTCATAGGCGACCCCGGTCTGCAGGCCCTTGTGCACCGCCTCGCCGTCGCGGAAGTCGGCGCGCACGTCGCCGGCCCGGTCCATGTAGTTGGCGAAGGCGCTGGCGGCCGAGACCATGTCCGTGGGCAGGGCGATGGAGCCCGTCCCCCAGTCCGACGGCCAGGCCAGGCCCGCCGACAGGGCGAGCGCCGCGGCGCCCATGAGGGCAGCGCTGAAGGTTCGACGACGATGCATGGACAGGGCCTCCCGACGCCAGGATGGGGCCACGGCCAAGATTTACGCAATGATAACAAGCGTATCCATGGTTGCGATTGTCCGCCCTCGACGATCACATTCGTCTGATCGGCGTGACGGCCGCCCCTTGCACGGACAGCCGCCGCCGCCATCTGAAGCGGGCCGCGGAGGCCTCTCGACGCCTGCGCCGGTGCGACCAACGGCCACGCCGCAGCTTGACTCCGACGAGCGATGGACCTACCTCCCGCCTCGTTAGCACTCGACAGGGCCGGCTGCTAACGGCCGGCGTCCGAGAGGGGGCTGCACACAACACCAACCGTAGCTCTACGGAGACAAACCCATGGCGTTTCGTCCGCTCGGCGACCGCGTCCTCGTCCGCCGCGTCGAGGAAGAACAGAAGACCAAGGGCGGGATCATCATCCCCGACACCGCCAAGGAAAAGCCGCAGGAAGGCGAAGTCATCGCCGTCGGCCCCGGCGCGCGTGACGACTCGGGCAAGATCCAGGCCCTGGACCTGAAGTCCGGCGACCGCATCCTGTTCGGCAAGTGGTCCGGCACCGAAATCAAGCTCGAAGGCGAAGATCTCCTGATCATGAAGGAGAGCGACGTCCTGGGCGTGCTGGAATAGTCCGGCGCTCCCCGTCCTTCGTCCTACCCCACTAGAAACCCTCATTCAGAAAGAGCAGGAAAATGGCCGCTAAAGACGTCTATTTCTCCTCCGACGCGCGTGACCGCATGCTCCGCGGCGTCAACATCCTGGCCAACGCGGTCAAGGTGACCCTCGGCCCCAAGGGCCGCAACGTGGTGATCGAAAAGTCCTTCGGCGCCCCGCGCTCGACCAAGGACGGCGTCTCCGTCGCCAAGGAAATCGAACTGTCCGACAAGTTCGAGAACCTGGGCGCCCAGCTGATCCGTGAAGTCGCCTCCAAGACTAACGACAAGGCCGGCGACGGCACCACCACCGCCACCGTCCTGGCCCAGGCCATCGTCGTCGAGGGCCTCAAGCGCGTCGCCGCCGGCATGAACCCGATGGACCTCAAGCGCGGCGTCGAGAAGGCCGTGATCAAGGTCGTCGAGGAAATCAAGAACACCTCCAAGAAGGTGACGACCAACCAGGAGATCGCCCAGGTCGGTTCGATCTCGGCCAATGGCGACACCGAAATCGGCGCCATGATCGCCCGGGCCATGGAAAAGGTCGGCAACGAAGGCGTCATCACGGTTGAAGAGGCCAAGAGCCTGGAAACCGAACTGGACGTCGTCGAAGGCATGCAGTTCGACCGCGGCTACCTGTCGCCGTACTTCATCACCAACGCCGACAAGATGGAGGCGGTCCTCGAAGACCCGCTGATCCTCCTGTACGAAAAGAAGCTCTCCAGCCTGCAGCCCCTGCTGCCCGTCCTGGAAGCGGTGGTGCAATCCTCGCGTCCCCTGCTGATCATCGCCGAGGACGTGGAAGGCGAAGCCCTGGCCACCCTGGTGGTCAACAAGCTCCGCGGCGGCCTGCGCGTCGCGGCGGTCAAGGCGCCGGGCTTCGGTGATCGCCGCAAGGCGATGCTGGAAGACATCGCCATCCTGACCGGCGGCCAGCTGATCTCCGAAGATCTGGGCATCAAGCTCGAGAACGTCGGCATCGAAATGCTGGGCCGGGCCAAGAAGATCTCGATCACCAAGGACGACACCACCATCGTCGACGGTTCGGGCGAGAAGGCCGACATCGAGGCCCGCATCGGCCAGATCAAGCGCCAGATCGAAGACACCACGTCCGACTACGACAAGGAAAAGCTGCAAGAGCGTCTGGCCAAGCTGGCCGGCGGCGTCGCGGTCATCCGCGTCGGCGGCGCGACGGAAGTCGAAGTGAAGGAAAAGAAGGACCGCGTCGACGACGCCCTCAACGCCACCCGCGCGGCGGTCGAGGAAGGCATCGTTCCCGGCGGCGGCGTCGCCCTGCTCAAGGCCACCAAGATCCTGGACGGCCTCAAGGGTGACAACGATGACCAGGACGCCGGCATCGCCATCGTCCGCCAGGCCCTGCAGGCCCCGATCCGCCAGATCGCCGAAAACGCCGGCGTCGAAGGCTCCATCGTGGTCGGCAAGATCCTGGAAAACAGCTCGGTGACCTTCGGCTTCAACGCCCAGACGGAAGAGTATGTCGACCTGATCGCGGCCGGCATCATCGACCCGGCCAAGGTCGTGCGCACGGCTCTGCAGGACGCCTCCTCGGTGGCCGCCCTGCTGATCACCACGGAAGCGGCGATCGTCGAAGCGCCCAAGAAGAACGCTCCGGCCCCCGGCGGCATGCCCGGCGGCGGCATGGGCGACATGGACTTCTAAGTCCGGTCACCCTCTTCGAGACTACGGAAGCCCCCGGCGGAGACGCCGGGGGTTTTTCCTTTTTGGGCCCGGGGAAACAGGTGGGCCGGATTCATCCACGCGGCCACGCCTCAAGACGGCGGCGGGAGTGAGCGACCTTTCCGGGGGGCTAGGGACTGGCATCCAATTCGACCAGGGAAAGCGGTCGGACACCCCGACCAGGATCAAATTCAATCGCGCGCTGTGCGGCCGCCAGTCCGCGCTCTGAGCGGCCGACAACCACTATGCGCGCTGGAAGCGTGGCGCCGCAGTCCGACAGAACCGCGTCCTCGCTCGTCGGGACGAACGCCGCCTCGTAACGACAGACAAGCTTCTGGCACTTGGTATGGCTGTAGACCTTTCCGCCGTTCACGGGCTTGCCTGACAATTCTGCGAGGGGCCGGAAAGGGAGTCGATCATCGCCCTCGTAGATATGCACGCCCAGCTTCCGCACATCGGACGGGGCCGGATGCCAAGGCTTACCGTGCTTGGAGATGACGATGAATCCCCCTGCCTCGGTAACGGCCTGGAGAGCCGGAGGGACAACGAAAACTCCGGAGCCCATCGCACCGCCGTCGCATCTCACAAGATGCTGCCTTTCATCTTCTGCCCGAAGCGGCGTCACCGCCGCGATCGCCAGCACGACGGCGGCGTAGCCGGCGATGAGAAGACGATGCTCGAAACTTATTGGCACGGCCGACCCAATTCACACTTCGCCTGAAGTCCGCAATGGGTCCAGCGGTCATGGGCGCAATGGCGACAACCGGACATCGAACGCGATCTCATTGATGTCGGTCGAAGTGACCGGTCACCATGCGGTTTGGGCCCTCTGACTGGTCCCACCCCATCTGCGCAACGCAGGTTTCCTTGCCATCGATCGGTCGGCCGTCCCCCGGCACGTCAACTTCATACTGGGGCGTCGTCCCGGACCCTTTCCAGGCCCGCCAGTGGTCGCCCTTGTTGATCGCGCGCCAGCCGCCCCTGCCGATGTGGCCGCCGGTATGTCGCATGCGAGCCATACGGCCCCATGACTCGTCACATGCGCGGACCGCGATCGCGATTGCAGCTTTCTCGCTGGTGACGGCTCGCAGGGCCGCAGCGGCAGCCTGCGTAGTGGCTAGAACCACCAACAGAACGATGCACGCATTGCGCGCATAGGTCGTCATTTGGTCAACCTGCTACTACGGCGACTTCGTGTCAAAGAGTGTTCGCAACAGGTCGGTCGGAAGCGGTCCCTGCCTCCCTGCCTGAAAAATGACGTTCAAGCTCACGCGCCCCTCACCCCCGCCGCAACCCGTCCACGAAGACGTCGATGATCCTGAGCGCGGAGTCCTGCCAGCCCGGCGAGCCGTCGGCGTAGAAGACGCCGACCACCGTGCGCAGCAGATCCTCCGCCGTGATGTCGGGGCGCAGGTCGCCGGCTTCGACCCCGCGCGCCAGCAACAGGGCGAGCCCCCGGGTCAGGCGCTCGAACGAATAGGCCTTCAGCTCGCTGGAGCCCGAGGCGACGAGCTGGAGCGCCTCCACCATGCCGCGCTTGGTGGCCACCAGGCGGAGGTTGGCGTGCAGCCAGCGCCGCAGCGCCTCGACCGGGGGGGCTTCCCGCGCCAGCCGTTCCGCCAGGTCGCCGAGCTGGTCGACCTCGCGGCGGTAGACCGCCTCGAACAGCGCCTCGCGGGTGGGGAAGTGGCGGTAGAGGGTGCCGATCCCGACCCCTGCCTCGCGGGCCACCGCCTCGAGGCTGGCCTGCGGCGCGCCCGCGGCGAAGACCGCCGTGGCGGCTTCCACCAGCCGCTCGCGGTTGCGCAGCGCGTCGGTGCGCGGCCTGCGGACCGGCTTGGGCGTCTGGATGGGCATGGCCGGTTCGGTCGCCTTTTCGCTTGCTAAGCGGAGGGGTCCTCCGCTATAAGAGGATGGCTGATCGGGAACGCTCCCGTCCCCCTTCGGCGCCCTATCGCCTCCCACGTCAGATCACCCCCCCGCGCTCGTGACCCGCGCCGCCGCCGGCGGCTTGCGTCCGCACGCCCCCAAACCTGGAGCGGAACAATGTCGCTCGCCTTGAGCCTCAACATCAATGGGCAGTCGCACACCGTCGACATCGACGACCCGCGCGTCACCCTCCTCGACCTGCTGCGCGAGCGGCTGCAGCTCACCGGCGCCAAGAAGGGCTGCGACCGCGGGCAGTGCGGCGCCTGCACCGTGCTGGTCGACGGGCGGCGCATCAATTCCTGCCTGGTCCTGGCCATCAGCCTGGACGGCGCCGAGGTGACGACGATCGAGGGCCTGGCCGACGGTCCGCATCTGCATCCCGTCCAGGCCGCCTTCATCGCGCACGACGCCTTCCAGTGCGGCTTCTGCACGCCGGGCCAGATCATGAGCGCGGTGGGCCTGCTGGCCGAGGGCCACGCCGGCGGCGACCCGGAACGGGTGCGCGAGCTGATGAGCGGCAACCTCTGCCGCTGCGGCGCGTACCGCGGCATCACCGAGGCCGTGCTCGAGGCGCGCGAGACAATGACCGCCGCCGCCCGGGAGGACGCCGCGTGAACCGCTTCGACTACATCCGCCCGGCGAGCGTCGCCGAGGCCGTCGCCGCCGCCGCCCAGCCGGGCTCGGCCTATCTGGCGGCCGGCACCAACCTGCTGGACCTGATGAAGGCCGGCGCCGCCCGGCCCGAGCGGCTGGTGGACATCACCCGGCTGAGCGGCCTGGACCGCATCGACTGGCTGGAGGACGGCGCGGTGCGCATCGGCGCCCTGGTCCGCAACGCCGACCTGGCCCATGACGCCGCCGTCCAGCGGGCCTTCCCGGCCGTGGCCGAGGCCCTGCTGGCGGGCGCCTCGCCGCAGCTCCGCAACGCCGCGACCCTGGGCGGCAACCTGCTGCAGCGGACACGCTGCGCCTACTTCTTCGACACGGCCAGCGCCTGCAACCGGCGCAGTCCCGGCGCGGGCTGCGACGCGCTGCACGGCGAGAACCGGCTGCACGCCGTCCTCGGCTGGAGCGAGCACTGCATCGCCACCCATCCCTCGGACGTCTGCGTGCCCCTGGTCGCCCTGGACGCGGTGGTCGAGGTCGAAGGGCCGGGCGGCCGGCGCGAGATCGCCCTGGAGGCGCTGCATCGCTTGCCCGGGGACAGCCCGGACCAGGAGACCGACCTGGCGCCCGGCGAGCTTATCGTCGCCCTGCGCCTGCCCGCCGAAGCCGCGTCCGTCGCGCGCCACGCCCGCTACCTCAAGGTCCGGGAGCGCACGTCGTACGCCTTCGCGGTGGTCTCGGCCGCCGCCGGGCTGGCGCTGGACGGGACGACCATCCGCAAGGCGCGCCTGGCCCTCGGCGGCGTGGCGGCCAAGCCCTGGCGCGCCCGGGCGGCCGAGGCGGCGCTGGAGGGCGCTCCCGCCGATCCGGCGACCTTCGCCCACGCCGCCGAGGCGGCGCTGGCCGAGGCCCGGCCCTCCGGCGACAACGCCTTCAAGATCGAGCTCGCCCGCCGGCTCATCGTCCGCGCCCTGCAAGACGCCCTGGCCGGAACGCCGGCCAGCCTTCCCGCCCTGCCGGCCTCGCCCTTCGCCCCGCCTTCCGGAGCCCGCCATGTCGCTTGACACCGCCTCCCCGCTCGCCCCCTACCCGCGCCACGGCTCCAACGCCGGCCAGCCCATCACCCGCCGCGACGGCGAGCTGAAGGTCACCGGCCGGGCGACCTACGCCGCCGACAACCACCCCGAGGGCCTGCTCTACGCCGTCACCGCGGTCAGCAGCATCGCCCGCGGCCGCGTGGCGGCCCTCGACGTCGCGGCCGCCAAGGCCCACCCCGGCGTGGTCGAGGTGCTGACCCCCGCCAACCGCCCGCCCCTGGCCCTGGACCCGAACGTGAAGCACGGGCCCTTCGGCTTCCGCATCGAGGTGCTGCAGGACGACACCGTCCGCTACGCCAACCAGCCCATCGCCCTGGTCGTCGCCGAGACGCTGGAGGCGGCCATCGAGGGCGCGGCGCTGCTCAATCCGCGCTACGAGGCCCTGCCCGCCCGCACGGGACTGGACGACGGCGAGCGCTATGCGGCGGCCGGGGTCGGCGTCGGCGCGCCGCCGCGCACCGCCCACGGCGACATCGAGGCCGGCTTCGGCGCGGCGGACAAGGTCGTCGAGGCCGCGTTCGAGACCCCGGCCCAGTTCCACAACGCCATGGAGCCACACGCCGTGGTCGCCCATTGGGACGGCGACCGCCTGACCCTGGACATGCCCAACCAGGCCCTGGTGATGAGCCGCGAGGCCTATGGCGCCTTCTTCGGCGTGCCGGGCCAGAACGTGCTGATCCGCTCGCCCTTCCTGGGCGGCGGCTTCGGCTCCAAGGCGATCCTCAACGGGCCGCAGATCCTGGCGATCCTGGCCGCGCGCCACCTGAAGCGCCCGGTCAAGCTCGCCCTCAGCCGCGCCCAGATGTACGGGCCGGTGGGCCACCGGGGCCGGACCTGGCAGAGGCTGCGCCTGGGCCTGGACGGCGAGGGCCGCCTGACCGCCCTGCACCACCACTCGATCGCCGCCACCTCCAGCTTCGACGACTTCCTGGAGCCGGCGGCCAACGCCTCGCTCCATGCCTACGCCAGCCCGGCCATCCTGTCGGAGACGGAGGGCCTGCGCCTCGACATCGGCACCCCCGGCCCCATGCGCGCGCCGGGCGAGGCTTCCGGCTCGGCGGCGCTGGAAGCGGCCATGGACGAGGCGGCCGAGGCCTGCGGCATGGACCCGCTGGACTTCCGCCTGGCCAACTACGCCGAGACCGAGCCCGGCACCGGCCGGCCCTATTCGTCCAAGGCCCTGCGCGAATGCTACGCCGAGGGCGCCAAGGCGTTCGGCTGGGCGGGCCGCCCGCTGCGGCCGCGCCAGATGCGCGACGCGGACGGCCTGCTGGTCGGCTGGGGCATGGGCACGGCCCTCTTCCCCTGCCCGCACTTCCCGGCCGAGGCCAGGGCCACCCTGCGCGCCGACGGCACGGCCCTGGTGGAGACCGCCGGCGTCGACATGGGGCAGGGGGCCTGGACGGCCCTGGCCCAGATCGCCGCCGAGGCCCTGGGCCTGGACCCCGCCCAGGTGGAGTTCCGCTCCGGCGCCTCCGACCTGCCCGACGCCGGCGTCGCCGGGGGCTCGGGCCACACCGCCAGCGCGGGCCTCGCCCTGCACAACGCCGGCCAGAACGTCATCGCCCGCCTGGCCGAGCTGGCCGGCGCCGACCCCGCCTCGCCCCTGTTCGGGGCCGGCAACGTCGGCGTGGCGGCCCGCGACGGCCGCCTGCACCGCCGCGACGACGAGACCCGCAGCGAGTCCTACGCCGAGATCCTGGCCCGAACCGGCCACGACGCGGTGGTCGCCACCGGCCGCATGGCCCGCGACGAGGAGGCGGTGCAGAGCTGGGCCATGTATTCCAACGGCGCGGTGTTCGCCGAGGTCAAGGTCGATCCGGACCTGGGCGTGGTTCGCGTCACCCGCCTCGTGGGCGCCTTCGCCGCCGGCCGCATCGTCAACCCCCGGCTGGTGCGCAGCCAGTACTACGGCGGCATGATCTGGGGGGCCGGCTTCGCCCTGCACGAGGCGGCGCTCGCCGACCGCCGGACGGGCCGCATCCTGAACGCCGACCTGGCCGAGTACCGCGTGCCGGTGAACGCCGACGTGCCGTCCCTGGAGGCGATCCTGGTCCCGGAGGAGGACCGCTACGTCAATCCCCTGGGCGTCAAGGGCGTCGGCGAGATCGGCATCACCGGCACCGTCGGCGCCATCGCCAACGCCGTCTGGCACGCCACCGGCGTGCGGGTGCGGCGGTTCCCGATCCATATCGAAGACCTGATGGGCTAGGGGCGAGGGGGCGGCGGATCTCGAATCCAACGCACGATCCTTCCTTCCCCCGCTCCCGATGGTCGCAGGGGAAGAAGGGGGGCCACGAACGACACGAACCACACGAACGGGGCCGCGCTGTCCCTGCTTCCTCCGCGCAGCGGGGGAAGTGGCCCGAAGCCATCGGCGAGGGTCGATGGGGGTGCGAAACTTAGGTGCGCCGGCGGGGCCGCAATCGGTCGCCGGCATCGATGCCGCGCCGGGTCCCCTGTGATCGGCGTTCGGCAGGTCACGCACCCCCATCGACCCTCCGCTGCGCGTTCGGGCCACTTCCCCCACTCCCGATGGTCGCGGGGGAAGAGGGGGGTCCACGAACGACACGAACCACACGAACGGGACCGCGCCTTCCCCTCGACCTCCGCTCACCCCGACGAAAGTCGGGGCCCAGGCAAGAGCCTGCCAACCCAGCGCCGGGCCGCCTCGCACAGCCTCGAGCTGAGACCACAAAGCACACGAAGCACACCAAGTTGGCCCGCGCCTGGACCACTCTCCGACCTGGCGCGGCGCCTTCGTGTCCTTTGTGTGCTTTGTGGTCCAAATAAAGCCCATCCTGCCCGCTGAGACCTTTGCCTGGGTCCCGGCTTTCGCCGGGATGAGCGGGTTGGGGAGAAGGGTCTCAGGGCGAACGGATTTGAGGCTCGGGGGCGGGGGGCCTGAAGCCCAGGTCCAGCGGGA